>Ga0207705_10000019_pt1 | contig 317770 bp, 330 predicted proteins | sample KBSC13metaG_FD_184314 | JGI IMG/M metagenome (GOLD analysis project Ga0207705, IMG submission 184314) | Corn rhizosphere microbial communities from Kellogg Biological Station, Michigan, USA - KBS C1-3 metaG (SPAdes) (version 2) | ecosystem: Host-associated > Plants > Roots > Rhizosphere >... | reverse complement strand
TACGGCGTGGACTACCGGGGTATCTAATCCCGTTTGCTACCCACGCTTTCGTGCCTTAGTGTCAGGAACAAGCCAGTCACCTGCCTACGCCATCGGTGTTCCTCCTAATATCTACGGATTTCACTCCTACACTAGGAATTCCAGTGACCTCTCTTGTCCTCTAGCTTTGTAGTTTCAGTAATGGATATGTGGTTGAGCCACACGCTTTCACTACTGACTTACAATGCCACCTACGCAACTCTTTACGCCCAGTAATTCCGGATAACGCTTGGATCCTCCGTATGACCGCGGCTGCTGGCACGGAGTTAGCCGATCCTTATTCATGTGCTACCGTCATAATCTTCACACATAAAAGCAGTTTACGACCCGAAAGCCTTCATCCTGCACGCGGCGTTGCTCCATCAGACTTTCGTCCATTGTGGAAAATTCCCTACTGCTGCCTCCCGTAGGAGTCTGGACCGTTCTCAGTTCCAGTCTGGCTGATCATCCTCTCAGACCAGCTAATGATCGTCGCCTTGGTGAGCCATTACCTCACCAACAAGCTAATCATGCGCAGGCCGTTCCCAAACCGCCGAAGCTTTAATCCGAAGACCACATGCGGTATTAGACACCATTTCTGGTGCTTATCCCTCAGTTTGGGGTACGTTCCTACGTGTTACTCAGCCGTCCGCCGCTCGCCGACATTCCTCTCTCACGTTCGGAAATTATCAAATTGCGAATTGCAAATGACGATGCATTATCGATTGACGATTAGTTATTTGCGATGTGCACGCGATTTGCTAATTGCCGATGTATTGCACTTTGTCATTTGCATTTTGCCATTTGGTTCCGATCGTCAGAGAGGAACTCGCTGCCGCTCGACTTGCATGTATTAGGCACGCCGCCAGCGTTCATCCTGAGCCAGGATCAAACTCTCCAAAAAAAGAATTTGTCTTAACTTCAGTCGAAACTGACTGCCAACCTCCGCGAAGAGGCTGGACTTATTTCTAAAACAATTCAATATGCATCCTGCCGAAACAGGGGTGCAATAATGAACTGACGTTGATTTGCACTACTCAATTTTTAACGTTCGAAAGACTTTTTCAAAGACACTCTAAGAAGGGTCCCTGTCAAATCTTCCTCACATCATACCGCACTCAGCTGCCTCGGTCAAGAGGTAAATCGACCAACAATGCCGTAATTCTCACATCAAAACGCTAATGGTTTAACTATTCTCAAGAGCCCCTTCGGCCATCTTAAGCAGCATCTCCATCACATCTTCAGGGCGTTTCCGTAAACGAATTTCTAACAATCGTAGGCGTACCGCTTGTTGCCATCTTTGATTTTGTGTCAGTTCGTAAGCGAATGGTAACGTAGGGAGCAAACCATGCGGCTTCTGTCCCCTCATGCCTGGTGGCCGTTCGATCAACCCCAGGCCGTCTTGTAGCCAGCCAGCATCTTTGAAGACGCGTACGGCTTGATGAGCCGATGCGAGATTTTTACCATGGCCGGGAAGGTGTTCTGCAATCTCGGTGAGATATGTCTCGCGGCCATTGAGCGTCGCCAAAAGCGCTGCGACTTGAGCGTCGTGAGTTGTTGCCAAGTGGCTGGGGGGCACGGGTTCGTGATCGAGAAGAGGCTTGATATGTTCCTGACGGAATTGATTTAGCCCCTCAGGATGACTAACAAGAGTGCTGGCTCCCGCGACAATTGATACTGTATTAACTCGTGCGGTAACTTCGTCTACTAAATGGCTTTTGTCGCCAAGCACTGCCGCTAAGGTGTACCGTGCTTCGGCGGTCGACATGGCATCAAGATATGCGGGCACTGTTTCGTATGTGTGTTCTCTCATGATGATAGTTACACAAAGGATACTCTCCGCTCACTTGGTCCGCAAGCATGAGCGAGAAGAGTTATTTAGGCTTTGGTGGGGGCTTCTTCGACGAGGTCAGCTTGGTCGGTTTCGAGGGGTTCTTCTTCGGTCTTGTCGACGAGGGCCAGCGAGACGACTTCATCGCCGTCGTTGAGGCGCATGATGCGCACACCTTGGGTGGCGCGGCCGAGCGCCGGGATGTCCTTCAGGCCTAGACGGATGGTCTGCCCCTGTTGGCTGATAATGATCACCTCTTGATCGTCACTGGTCAGGGTTTTGACGCCCATCAGTTCGCCGGTCTTGTCATTGACGACGGCTGAGCGGATGCCGACGCCACCACGGGCATGTGGTGTGAACTGCGCGACCTTCGTACGCTTGCCGTAACCGTACTTGCTGATGACAAAGATGTCTGAGCCCTCTTCAACGATATCCATGCCGATAACCCGGTCATTGGGCCGCAGACGGATACCGCGAACACCGCGCGAGACGCGGCCCATTGGACGGGCGCCCTTTTCGTGGAAGCGGATGGCCTGGCCCTGTGAGGTCGAGATAACGACTTCGTTGTCGCCGGTGGTCATGCGGATCCACTTCAATTCGTCACCCTCATCGAGGTTAATAGCGATCAAGCCGCTGCTGCGCACATTCTGGTACTGCTCAAAGGGCGTCTTCTTAACCACCCCGCGAACAGTGCACATGATCAGGTTGGCGGCGTTGTCGGACTTGCTGACATTGATAACACTGCTGACCGTCTCTTCGGGCTGCAGCTGCAACAGATTGACAATGGCCACACCTTTGGCGTTCAAGCCGACGGCCGGCACTTCGTAGGCTTTGAGACGGAAAACCCGGCCCTTGTTGGTGAAGAACAGCAAGAAGTCGTGGGTGCTGGCACTGACGACGTGCTCGATGACGTCTTCTTCGCGCGTGGCCATGCCGCGGCGGCCCTTGCCACCCCTACCCTGACGCTTATATTCGCCGAGCGGGCTGCGCTTGATGTAGTTGGCGGCCGTTAGCGTCACCGCTACCTGTTCATCGGCGATCAGATCTTCGTCACTCATCTTGCCCAGCTCATTTGGGATAACTTTGGTGCGGCGGTCATCACCGTACTGCTTCTTGAGCTCCAAGAGCTCGTCACGGATAATCTTGAGGATCTTCTTCTCGTCGGCCAGAATGCCTTCTAGCTTGGCGATCAGTTTCAGCAATTCAGCCAACTCGTCTTCGATTTTCTGGCGCTCCAGGCCGGCCAGCGTGCGCAACTGCATGGCCAAGATAGCTTTGGCTTGGATATCGGACAGTTTGAACTGCTTAATCAAATTGGCGGCGGCCTCTTCGGTGGTGGCGCTGGCCCGGATAGTGGCGATAACCTCATCGATATGGTCGAGGGCAATCTTCAAGCCCTCTAAGATGTGCGCCCGCTCTTTGGCCTTGCGCAACTCAAACTCGGTGCGGCGACGGACCACCTGCTTGCGGTGTTTGATGTGCTCACTCAAGATGTCCTGCAGGCCGAGGACGCGCGGCTGGATACCATCGATCAGAGCCATCATGTTGAAGTGGAAGCTGGTCTGGAGCGGCGTCAATTTGTAGAGTTGGTTGAGCAGCTTCTTGGGGTAGGCGTCTTTCTTGAGGTCAATAACGATACGTACCGTACCGCGAGCCGTCTCGTCGCGCAGATCACTAATGCCCTGCAACTTCTTGTCGCGTACTAGGTCGGCGATCTTGATAACCAGGCTCTCTTTGTTCAGGGCGTACGGGATTTCGGTAATAACGATCTGGTGGCGACCCTTGGCGCCTTCGACAATTTCGGCCACGCCGCGGGTAACAACACCACCGCGACCGGTGGCGTAGGCCGTGCGAATTGACTCCTGGCCATAGATGATACCTCCGGTCGGGAAGTCGGGACCTTTGACGTGTTTCAACAAATCATCGAGGCTGGCATCGGGATTGTCGATCAGCTCGACCTCGGCGTCGACCAGTTCGTTGAGGTTGTGGGGCGGGATGTTGGTGGCCATACCCACGGCAATACCGAGCTGACCATTCAATAACAGATTGGGCAGCTTGGCCGGCAAGACAGTCGGCTCACTACGAGTATTGTCGTAGTTCTCGCGGTAGTCGACGGTCTCTTTATCGATGTCGGCCAGCGTTTCGTCGGCCAAGCGGGCCATCTTGGCCTCGGTGTAACGCATAGCAGCTGGCGGGTCACCATCCATACTACCGAAGTTACCTTGCCCGTTAATGAGCATATAGCGCATCGCCCAAGGCTGCGCCATGCGGACCATAGCATCGTAAATCGAAGAGTCGCCGTGCGGGTGGTAGCGACCCATTACCTCACCAACCACGTTGGCGCTTTTACGGTGGCGGGCGGTGCTGCGTAGGCCGGATTCGTTCATGGCGTAGAGGATACGGCGGTGCACCGGTTTCATACCATCCCTGACGTCAGGTAAGGCACGATCAATGATAACGCTCATGCTATAACGCAGATAGCTGTCTTCCATGACGTTTTCGACAGTTCTTAATTCAACGCTGCGCGAGTGCCCGGAATCGAGCACGTCGGCTTCGTGTTCGACGCCGCGGCGGCGCTCTTCCATGGAGATTTCCTGGCGAACGTCATTATTCGGTCGCTGCTCTTCGCGCGGCTCGTCCATAGCCTCGTTGATCGGCTCGTCGGGGGTGTTTGGTTCGTCAGCCATAGCGCTTAGACTCTCACCTCTAATTTACAATTTTCAATACTCCAGTTTTCAATCAATTTCCAATCACTCAATAGCCCAGTAAGCTGCAGTTTTGAGACTTGTTCACTGAGATATTGATTGAAAATTGAAAATTGAAAATTGAAAATTCCCATGCTAGATATCCAAGTCCTTTACAAATTTAGCATTGGCCTGAATGAACGATTTACGCAGCTCCACCTCTGTTCCCATCAGCTTGTTAAAGATGGCGTCGGCTTTCTCGGCGTCGGAGACTTTGAGTTGCACCAGCACGCGCTTCTCGGGGTTCATGGTCGTTTCGAACAACTGCTCAGCGTCCATTTCGCCCAAGCCTTTGTAGCGTTTCTGCTCGACAAAGCCAGCCTGCTTGAGGCGGTCGTCGTCGGGGTTCATCTTGGCACCTTCTTTCTGTCGCTTGGCGATAGCTTCGTCGAGCACTTTGTCGAGCTCTGACTCGTCGTAGATAAAAACCGGGTTCTTGCGGGTTGGCCGCACCAGCTCAAACAGTGGCGGCTTGGCCAGATAAACATGACCGCCATCAACGACTGGCTTCATGTAGCGGAAGAAGAATGTCATCAGCAGCGTCGAAATGTGGCTGCCGTCGACGTCAGCATCAGTCATGATGATAATCCGGCTGTAGCGCAGCCCGGCGACGTCGAAGGATTCTTCGATACCAACCCCGAGCGCCTTGATCAGTGCCAAAATCTCATTATTGGCTAGCATCTTATCGAGCCGAGCGCGCTCAACGTTTAACACCTTACCGCGTAGCGGCAGGATGGCCTGGGTCTTGCTGTCGCGGCCCGATTTGGCCGAGCCGCCGGCCGAGTCGCCCTCCACCAGGTAGATTTCGGAGTTATTGGGGTCTTTACTGGAGCAATCAGCCAGCTTACCGGGCATGCTGGCACCGTCCAAAACGCCCTTTCGTAAAATATTGTCGCGGGCGGCGCGGGCGGCTTTGCGAGCCCGGGCAGCCAGCAATGCCTTGCCGACAATCTTGCGGGCTACGCCGGGGTGTTCCTCGAGATAATAATTCAAATGTTCGGCCAGCACTTGCTCAACAATGCCGCGAACCTCCGGGTTCCCGAGCTTGTTTTTAGTCTGACCCTCAAACTGTGGATCAGGCAGCTTGACCAGAATAATAGAAGTTAACCCCTCGCGGGTGTCTTCACCGCTCAGGTTTTCTTCTTTCTCTTTCAATAGCCCCTGTTTGCGGGCGTAATCATTTACTACCCTCGTCAAGGCAGCCCGGAAACCAGTCAGGTGGGTTCCACCGTCGGGGTTCAAAACATTATTGGCAAAGGCCTTGATAGTTTCGGTGTAGGCGTCGGTGTACTGCAGAGATATCTCTACCTGGACTTCCTTGACCGTCTTATCGACATAGAAAATGTCATCATCGACAACTTCCTTGCCAATATTGAGGTGTTTGACATAGCTCTGGATACCGCCTTCGAAGTAAAAGCCGTAGCGGCGGCCGGTGCGCTCATCGTGAATATTGGTGTGAATACCCTTGGTGAGGTAGGCGGCGTGGCGCAAGCGGTCGAGGATGGTGTCGTAGCTAAATTTGACGGTTTCAAAAATGGTGTCATCGGCATAAAAGGTAATCTCCGTGCCGGTGCGATCGGTCTTACCGGTGGCTTTGAGGTCGCCCTGCGGCACGCCACTGGCGTAATCCTGTTCCCAGACTTGGCCGTCGCGGTAAACGGTAACATGCAATTGGGTACTCAAGGCGTTCACCACGCTAACACCGACGCCGTGCAGGCCACCGGATACTTTATAACCGCCGCTGCCGAACTTACCGCCGGCGTGCAGCACCGTCAGCACCGTTTCGACGGTGCTCTTCTTGGTTTTGGGGTGAATGTCAGTTGGGATACCACGGCCGTTATCGAAGACGCGAATGCCGCCATCGGCCAACATTGTCACTGAGACTTCGGTAGCATGACCGGCCAGGGCTTCGTCGATACCATTATCAATAATTTCCCAGACCAAGTGGTGCAGTCCCTCGATACCGGTACCACCGATGTACATACCGGGTCGCTTGCGAACTGGCTCCAGCCCTTCCAGGACCGTAATTTGATCAGATGAATAACTATTCTTTTTGGTTTTACCCTCTGCCACTATCTATACACCTCTTGGTTGTTTACGAGTTTTCCCACTTGCTTATAGTATACCCGAATCTCAGCCGCTTCACAAGTGAAGCGGCACCTGCAATCAGCATAATGCGAGTGGCTCTGCAATCGCGATTATCAAGTCGCAATGTCTCTAATCGCTACTCGCTACTGCATTGCTACTCGCACTTCGATAATTGCCACCAAGAGTCTTGTGTGCCAAATCACTTGTGGCAGCATACCTGTTGTGCTTAAATGGGCTTGAGTAATAACTCAAATAAAAATCAAAGTATAAAATTATGTTCGAAAAACTCCTGTCGCTTGTACCCTACAACCCCAGTCTGACGCACCAGCTGGCCTTCTATAGCCGCCGTATGCGTGAAGAGGCTTCCATCCGCCGTATCGGTCTGGTTTTCCTGGTGCTGACTTTTTTCGTACAGTTCTTCGCCGTCCTCAGCCCGCCGCAAGCCACCCTCGCCAGTGGTGATAACGACATGATTACGGGTGGGATCAGTTCTGCGGCCGACGCCGAGAGAATATGCTTGTCTGGCGCCAAGGGTTACAGCAAGATCGTCCATTACTTTGGTTTAACGTGCAAAGCTATCGGTAGCGCCCCAGACACTTGCCTCCACAATGGCGCACGTAACTATTATTCAATGGGGTGGAAGCCTGTCGGCGCTATCTATAACGGTAAAGTGACTAATGATACTCCCTACGCCATATCTGGCGTCGGAACACTTTGGGCTCGAAAAATGGATATCTGGAATCAGCCTCACGATCCGACATGCGGAGCTGGCGGTGGCTGGCATGTATTGCGCCTTCATAACAGTGATGGCCGGGAATTTTACGTCATGTTCGACTGCGGTAACTTAGTATCAATTGGGCCGCCGGTACCAGCCGGGCCACAGGTTATTTCTCAAGCGCCAGAAACGCCAAGTGGAACACCTTTCCCGGTGCCGACAGTTGTTACGCCGACCGCAGTTTCTGCCCCTGTTCTGCCGCCTACATCGGTATCTAGCACGCCTCAAACCTCGCCAACACCAACTCTCCCCTGCAGTAAAAGCGCCAGCGCGAGCGACACATTGTCCTGCGTGATCGTCCACAAAACGGCTGCCAACATTACAGCCGGTCTATCTAATGCCGACAATACGACGGCCAACGCCAACGATGTCATTGTCTACACTCTGTATGCCGAGGATACCGGTACGGTCGATGTTAAGGATTTTATTTTTCAAGAGAACCTGAATGACGTGCTCGACTACGCCGATGCCACCGATTTTCATGGCGGTACGCTCGACAGCTCAAGCGGTCTTGTTACCTGGCCAACCGAGACCCTCAAAGCTGGCGAGACCACAACACATCAAATCACCGTCAAGGTGAAAGCTACTATCCCTCAAACACCGCCGAGCACCAGCGATCCGACCCATTTCGACCTGATGATGACGAATGTGTACGGCAACGCTATCAACATTAAGCTGCCTGGCTCGCCGGCGCAGGTCGTCCAGACCACGGCAGCCAGTTTGCCCAACACCGGTCCCGGCACTAGCCTGTTCATCGGTGCCATGATTGTTATGGTCGGCGGCTACTTCTATGGCCGAGCTCGCTTACTGGCTAAAGAAAGTGCGCTGGCTGTTCAGCAGAACGCGGCCGCCTAAAGGAGAATGATATGAGTGAACGCCTACCAACCATCGAACAGCACGAGGCCTGGCAACCAACACCCGAGCAGCTGCCAGCTCTGCCAACCGCCGAACAAGCGGAACCATTACGCCCCGGCGAGACCGACCCACTACAGCGCCTCGAGACCGCCCGTAACGATGTTGAGCAGTCAGTTGGTCGTGATAACCCGTTGGAACGCCTACAGGCATCTGAAAAAGCCGCACAGCCAGCTGTGCCAACGCACATTAACCAGGAACTTAAGAGCATCACCTTGCGCCGCGAGCTTCAACAGCTGCGCCGCCAATTGCCGGCACCGCAGCGTGCCCTCAGCAAACTGATCCACCAGCCGATTATCCGGGCTGTCAGCGAAGCCACCGGTCAGACGGTTAGTCGCCCGTCCGGTCTGCTCGGCGGCGGCTTGGTAGCCTTCATCGGCACTTCGGGCTATCTGTACCTGGCCCGCCACCAAGGCTTTACCTACAACTACACGGTCTTCCTGGCGCTCTTTGTCGGTGGTTTCGCGCTCGGTCTACTCCTCGAGTTCTTTGTCCACCTCGCTACTTCGCGCCACCCCTCCGAAAGCTAGATCTTGGATCTGAGAAGAATTGGGATTTGGGAATTGAGAATTGCGGGGTGGAGTGCTGACGTACACCTATTGACTGGGTCCCGGCTTGCGCCGGGATGACAAGAGATGAGGGGTAAGACTACTCATGTCTCGTGTCTCAGCTTGCTGCTTGCGTCTTACTCCTTACTTCTCACCCGCTTGCTCTCCGCTCGGAGCTAGCCGAGGATGACAAACTAAGCCTTATCGTCACCCGTCAGATGAAACGACCCGTCCTGATCAATAAAAATCGTATCGTCCTTACCTGCCTTCAAGTCAATCGTCGTTTCAGTCTTCGGCGGCACTTTCTCGGCTGGCTTCGGATCGAGCTGCTGCTTCAACTCGGCTGCAATCTTATCGACTTCACCCTGTTCTAATTCATCGCTCGAGATATTTTGGGTGAGCCCCGCAGGCTGGCCGACTGGTTGTACGGGCGGCGCGGTAGCCGGCATTGGCGCTGGAGTTGTAAGTGCCGGTGCAGTTGTTGTCGCAGCTCGAGCCGGCCCCACGCTGGCCGTGCGCCGCTTGTGCAGCCATTCATCGAGGAATGAGCCTCCAGCTGCCGGTGTAGGCGCAGACGACGCTCTGGCGGCCACAGGGGCATTGTACTGACTGGCTGGTGGCGCATAATTGCCGGCACCTGTAGCTCCGAATGACGCGGCTGGTCGTGGCGGGTCTGGTGTTTCCATGCGATCAGCAATCTCTTTCGCAACCACTGCTTTTGGCCGCCCATATTTGGCAGCTGACAACTGTTTGAGGGCATCCGACAAGCGAGGATTTGGGGTCCCTAGCGGCGGTAGAGTTGCCATGCTAAATGGCTGCGTCGGCACACCGCCAATCAGGGTGCGGACGATGGCATTGTGGTTTGGCACGCGCAATAAGTCATCACCGTCGAAAATCGGGTGGAAGTACTTCGAGATGCTCTCCAGGTCGTTTTGGCCAATCCGGAAGGACACAATGGTACCCATATTACCGAAGACGGCATCGCGAATCTCCTGCGTCAACTGGGTGGTAAACTGGTTGGCGACAATCAGGTTCAGATGGTACTTGCGGGCTTCCGACATGATCGTCGCGAAGCTGTCAGTCGAGAAGTTTTGGAACTCGTCGACGTACAGGCTGAAATCGACGCGCTCCTCTTCGGGAATGTTGGACCGACTCATGGCTGCAGCCTGGAATTTCATAACGAAAATCATGCCTAACAATTTACTGTTCAGGTCGCCAGTTCGACCTTTACTCAAGTTCACTAACAGTATCTTTTTGTTATCCATTATGTCGCGCAGGTCAAAGGCACTTTTAGTCTGCCCAATCATGTTGCGCATCATCTCATTGCTCAAAAAAGCGCCAAACTTACTAACGAACCAAGCGGTCACCTCACCCGACTCATTGGAGCGCTGCGAGGCTGGGAATTGCTTCTGCCAGAAATCGAGTACCGGCTTGTCGGTAACGTGTTGTAATTTCTGTTTTAGGAACTGCGGATCGCGGAATAACAGCGGAATTTCAATAAAGGTACCACCTTTTGGATCAGCCATAACGGCTAGGGCGGCGTTGCGGAACATATCCTCATAACGGGGGCCCATTATCCCCTGATGTTGTGGATCATACAACTTATATAACATGTTCAGAACTTCCTGGATCAAGAAATCTTTCTGTTCCGGCGTATGGAATTCGAATAAATTAAGTCCCATCGGATATTCCATATCGGCTGGCGAAAAGTAGATAATATCCTCGGTTCGCTCCTTGGGCACCATCGCCAGTAGGCGTTCGACGGTGTCACCGTGCGGATCAACGAAGGCAAAGCCATTACCCTTCAGCATATCCTGTAGCGCCAGGTTCTCCAGGAAGGTGGACTTACCGGTACCGGTCTGACCGACGGCATACATGTGACGCTGGCGGTCATGATCACTTAAACGGATCGGCTTCTTAGCGCCACGGAAGATGTTGTAACCCAGTAGCAGGCCTTCCTCTGGAATATTACGCGGTCCGTCGACCTGCTTCGACCCCTGTCGGGCTAGTTGCGAGGTCGGGATATTACTTTCGTCTGGGAAGTGAAACAGGGTTGCCAATTCGACGGAATTCAAAATGTTCTTATTATGATTCTGCGGGAAAAAGCGCATGATGTAGGCCGTCACCAGCCCGTCGATATCCTTAGCCGGTACATACTTGAAGCCGTTCTTGCCAGGCGCATCGTATAACGAGAAGCTAGCGACCACATTGCCCAGGATAGCCTGGGCTCGTTGACTGATATTCGAGGAGGCCACGACGCGAATGACTACTTCATAGCCAGGGTGGCGGGTCTTCTCATCGATAGCATCCAGTACCGCTTGTTCCATATTCGACAACTCGGGTTTTTTGGATTCGCCGTCTTTGCCGCCTTCGGGCGGCTTCACTAAGGCGGTGGCCAAATCTTTTGCCAAACCACGGCTAATTAACTTCTTGTCGCCGCCCTTGCGTTTCCGGTTTGCTAGATCACCGGCCACCTTGCGCCATGATGGGTTGGCTGGCCGCATCAGAATCTGGATACCGGCGCCATCCTCTTTGCCAAGGGTCGCCAGCGCATTCAACAGCGCTTGCATGGTGTCGCGCTTGAGATCCTGGTATGTGGCAATCGGATAGGCATACGGCTCCTTCAGCACCAGCTCACCTCCGAGTGTGCCGCTCGCCTTGCCGACCGGACTAAAGATGTTATGTTCGGCAACCTCTTCAAGCCGAGCAGCTGGGTAGGCGCTGACGATTGCCTGCTTGACTACCTCTAACAGAGCAATCGGCACGGCGGCGTAGAAATACACGAAACCTTGGCTACCAACAATCTCAAAAGCAAAGTGTCGCTGCCCGTAAAAGTTACTCTTAAAGCCCTTCTGTAAAGTGCTGGCGATAATGTTGTAGATAATCTGGGCTTTGCTGATAGTTTCTTCTGTCACATCACGTTGATCGCGTCCGTTGCCCTCAATGTCATCACTCATCGGTGGCAAATGGATCAGAAGGGGAACGACTTTTAGGCCGCGCTCATAGTTTTTTTGTTCACGAAAGACACGCCGAGTTTGCAGGAATACAATCGGGGCTGCGATCACGACCATGACAAAAATGATCGCCAGAATGATAAGAAGTGTTGTCATGAAGTCTACTTATTCACTTTAATCGTCTTGTTGTAGCGCTTTTGCAGATAATCGGCTTTAAAAATCGTCAGTTCCTCGCTCTGTTTATGAGGGTCCTCACGAGTTTTTTCAACAATCTGTTTGGCCTTATTAACCCACTCTTTTTCGATGAGGTCGCTGTCGTCATTTACAGAGGTGATAGTGATATCTGTAGCAGTCATTACATCACTCTGAGGGCTAACTTGCTGAGTTACTGCCTGAGGCGCAGGCAGTGGGAGGGACGGCGCGGCAACTGGTGCAGTATGGCTGGGCGCCGGGGCAACTTCAGGTCCCGCGGCCGCCAGTTCAGGCGCAACCGGCAGCTGCTCCCCGGCTTGCGCCCTGTCGGGCTGCTGTTCGTTAATTGGTGGCGGCAAGTTCAAACCGCCGGCTTCATTAGAGGATGGATTCATACCGTATATTATAGACTAAAGCACAGTCAATACACCAGATGTCGCAGCTACGACCTTAACTATCGGCTACGTCGTGACCCCGACCATACGAACTATACAGATAAGTTACCAGTAATAACGGTAACAACACCAGAACATCCCTCGGGCTGAGTTGACCGATAGACTGCAGTGCCAGCAGCCCGATCAGAATGCCCGCCACTTCAGCCACACGGCGCTGCTGGCGTCGCGATACCGGCAACCCATACCAACTCGCCACTCGTACAGCGCTACGCAAGAAGTAGTACAGGGTTGCAGCCGCTAGTCCAAAGCCAGCAATCAGCAACCACGAAGCTACTTTTAGGGGGTTCGTGAGACTAAAAAACAACGCGTCGGCTGCAAGTAGGCTACCGGCGCGTATGATTTCTGGGTGAGATGATATTTTCATAGTGTGAGGCTGTTTAGGGAATTGTGGGATAGTTTTATGGTTCTACGACGAAGGCAGTGCCCTGCGACAATACAACTATCCCACTATCTTCTAACATGGTGTCGGGACGGCAAATCCGCTCATATAAATTAGACTATTGAAGCGCTTGCCGCCCGCGACGAGACTGACCGCTCTATCGGCTTTTAGGGCCAAACAGAGCGTTATACGGATACCTCCGTTGCCGGACCGGCTTTGGACACCGATAGCGGACTGTAAGCCTGGCGCCAAGCGATTGGAGCCCGCCTCCGCAGAGGCTTCGTTGCTAACTATATTGTCGAACGTTTTTGTTTTGGTGACTTACAAGCTCCAGACTAGCATGTCAGCTCCGTTGTGTCAATCCTCTTATGCCAATAATATCGGCTAGTACCTCTGTTATTTGTTATCTGCAAGCTCAAAGACTAGTACTCGGCCGAGCTGTTGAGCAGCCGTAAAACCGCAGCGTTCAACTAGCTTAATGCTGGCGGCATTATCCTCGGCAACGCGCGCTACAACCCGAGGATAATTTTCCCGCCCGTAATCGGCTATCGCCTGCAGAGCGCAGCTAGCGTAACCTCGCCCGGACTGTGATTCCGATAGCCAACAGCCTACTTCGGCTTCCTGAGCCGCTTTATCAGGGGTCAGACTAGCTCCTCCCACGAATATATCACGATGCCAAATACCCATATCAAGTGTTTCGCTATCTAATAGACCAGTGATCATGTCCCGAAGTTCATCCATGCGGGCCTTGGGTTTTCTAGCTGGCCCGGGTATGTAATGACGCTTTAAATAGTCCTGATTAGCCTGTACCGCCAATAGGTAGGCGCCGGCATTGGTTCGAGTTAGGCGTTCCAACGACACATGTGGGCGGACAGTGGGCAACATATCGGGAAATTTCATTACTTATATTATAACATTATTCTGATAATAATGCTACAGAGGCTACCATTTTTATTATGCAGCCTCCATTAACATTTAAGCGCCGCGACGCCATGGCAAAATAGGACCCTCTTGTGCCCCTTGCGGCTTAGCCACCAAAAAGTTATACACAGCTTTATGATAAATTAAGCATAATTGTTATTGACGGCTAAAAACCTATTCTATAAGATACATATAGCGCTTGAACAAATTAAGTGCTCAAAAACAAAAAGCCAAAAGAAACGACGACTTCTCGCAGGTCGTCGTTTCATTTTACGGCCCTTTTATTACTCTGTTAGCCAGCTCCTCAGAATCTTAATTATTTCTTAATTTTCTTGCCGACCACCACACCAGCTGCTGTAATGACGAAGCCTTCCGTCAAACCGGCGCAAGGCTGAGGTTTTATTATGAGCGCGACCGTGCAGAGCATTATTTCGGCTGGATCGAGCGGCACTATTGTCGATATTGAGTGCCACTTATCGAATAATTTACCGAACATTATTATTGTTGGTTTTGCCAATAAAGCCGTTGACGAAGCCAAAGAACGTATCCGTGGTGCTTTCGCAGATAGCCGGATAGTACTACCTCGCAAACGCATTACAATCAACTTAGCACCGGCCGATATTCCCAAGGCCGATAGCGGCTTCGACCTGGCAATTGCCGTCAGTATCTTGCTGGCCAGCGAACAGATTCCCGCCTTTGAGCGCGGTGCAGTAGCTTTTATCGGTGAGCTCGGTCTCGATGGTAGCACCAGAGCTATTCGAGGCATTATCGGCAAGCTACTGCTGGGCCGTACCAAGGGTATCTCGGCCTTTTATGTGCCGGCCGATAATCTCTCCCAAGCCCAGCTGGTACCCAACATCACATTATTCCCTGTTACGAGCCTCAAACAGCTTTACGCTCACCTAAACGGCAGCGCCGCCCTGAAACCAGTTCGCACTGGCGACGGCCATTATGCGCCCAACCAGACTAGCGGCACCGAAACGAGTGCTCAACTCAGTGAAGTTGTCGGCCAGGCTCAGGCTAAACGGGCGTTGATCATTGCAGCTGCGGGCGGCCACAACGTCTTCTTTAGCGGACCGCCAGGCACGGGTAAAAGTATGCTGGCCAAAACCCTGCCCGGCCTGCTACCACCGCTTGACCGCGAAGAAGTGCTGGAAGTAACGCATTTGCATAGCCTGGCTAGCCACGATTACGAGCAAATTGTTAGCGTTCGGCCGTTCCGAGCACCACACCACAGCGCCAGCCATGTGGCGGTTATCGGTGGCGGCACCAATTTAAAGCCAGGTGAGATTAGTCTCAGCCACCGTGGGGTGCTATTTTTTGACGAATTACCGGAGTTCGGCCGACAGACCCTGGAAGCCTTACGGCAACCACTGGAAGATCGCATTATCAGCGTTGCGCGCGCCAAAGACACCGCCGAGTATCCGGCCAACTTTATATTGGTGGCAACTGCCAACCCCTGTCCCTGCGGCTATTACGGTACCAGCGGTACATGTCGCTGCCTGCCCTTCCAGATCAGCCGCTATCGGCAGAAGCTATCAGGGCCTATTTTGGATCGTATTGACCTCTATAGTCAGGTCCACGAGATCAAGCACAAAACACTTCTGACCCAGCAGCCCGACGCCGCGGCCGACGAGCAACTACGCCAGCAGATTGCCGCTGCCCGCCACCTGCAAGCCAAACGCTATAAAAGCAGTCGGCTGAACGCTACCATGACCAATGCTGATATTCGCAAGTTCGGTCACTTGGACCCGGCCGCCAAGGAGTTACTAGACCTCGCAGCCACACGCTTGAATATCTCAGCCCGGGCCTATATGCGCGCCGTCAAAGTCGCCCGCACTATCGCTGATCTCGAAGCGTCCGCGGCTATCACCCGCGCACATATATCCGAAGCCCTGGCGTACCGAGCGCAACCGCAAGACAGTGCTTGAAGAATGGAGATTTGGGAATTAGGAATTGGGAGGGAGGAACGCTCACTCGCACTTAATTGACTGGGTCCCGGCCTGCGCCGGGATGACGGGGAGAGAGGGTGAGGTTACTCATGTCTCCTGCCTCGTGTTTCGTGTTTCAGCTTACTGTCCACGGGTTAAACCTTGGGGTTAGTCTTGCCTCGTGTTTCGACTTACTGCTTGCGTCTTACTTCTTGCTCCTTGTCTTGCCTTTGCTTTCAGGCAAGGATGATAGGGGGACTGGTGCGCAGCGCTCACGAGCTGTTTGACCTCTGTGGCTACATCTGTTAAAATGCTTGGTACGTTAAAATCAACAAAGTAAGGAGACCGACCTATCGCCAAGTACACCCGCCTGAATGATCAAATTCGGGCCCCCAAAATGCGCGTCATCGATGAAGACGGCAAGCAGTTGGGAATTCTGAGCAAGCAAGAGGCTTTACAGCTGGCGCAGGAACGTGACTTGGATTTAGTCGAGATCTCACCGGACGCTGATCCGCCAGTCTGCAAAATTGTCGACTGGGGTAAGTTCAATTATCAGCGCACCAAGCAGATCCAAAAGAACCGCAAGACGACCAAGGCCATGGAGCTGAAACAGATGCGCTGGGGACTTAAGATCGGTGCCCACGATTTGGCCATCAAGATGAACAAGGTCGCCAAGTTCCTCGAAGCCGGGCACAAGGTTAAGCTGACCATTGTCTACCGCGGTCGTGAGCAGGCCCATCGAGAAATCGGTTTCAATCTGGCCCAGCGGGTAATCGATGACTTCGGTGATACAATAGTAGTCGATCAACCGCCACAACTGGCGGGCCGACAATTAAATTTCGTAGTCCGTAAGAGCGGCAAAGGCACCGTTGCCTACCAGGCGAATCAAGAAGGAGAAGAAGATGCCAAAACTGAAGACGCATAGCGGCACCAAAGACCGCGTCAAAATTAGCAAGAACGGTAAAGTCCGGGTTGGCAGCGCTAATCTGAACCACTTTTTGGGCAAAAAGAGCGGCAGCCGCAAGCGTGCCCTACGTGGCCTGAACACCCGCACCGGCAAAATGGCCAAGAACATCAAGAAGAATTTAGGAGTCTAGTCATGCGAGTTAAGAGAGGCGTCACCAGTCACGCCAAGCACAAGAAAATCCGAAAGGCCACAAAAGGCTTTTCGCACCCTAACCGCGTTAGTATCAAGCGCGGCCGTCAGGCTGTTACGAAGTCGTTACAACACTCGACCCGTGACCGCAAGAATCATAAACGAACCTTCCGCCAGTTGTGGAATGCCCGCATCAACGCCGGCGCTCGCCTGAATGGTACGACCTACAGCAAGCTGATCGCCGGCCTCAAAGGCGCTGGCATTACCCTGGACCGCAAAATCCTGGCTGAACTTGCTGTCAACGACCCGAAGTCCTTCACAGCAGTCGTCAAAGCTGCCCTTAAATAGCCAGGATGGGCAACGAACTTAGCCTGAATTTGTTGCGCCTTATCTCTCCCGAGCTCAGCCCGACAACCGCCCTACCATCCACCTTCACCGCTGCCGTGGAAGGGGTGCTGCGCAATCGTGGCCCTGCCATCTTGGAAAGCTTACAAGTCTCGGGTCCCGAGCGACTCGATGACTTCCCTGGCTTGCCTCAGATGATCCATCGTTTGTGCGAAGACTAAAAAAGTCCTCCTAAGAGGACTTTTTTAGTGGTCAGACTAGCGGTAAGCCGGGTTCTGTCGTGACTGGTCATCTATCTAGGCTTACTGTTGCCAGCAAGCTCGAGCGGTTCTTGCGATGAATGCTTAGCGGGACGCTTTGGGCTTTAGGCCCTAAAGTATCCATCTCCTTGCAGCCGACAGGGTTTACCTTTTCCCGACGTCACCGCCGGGAACTGTGGGCTCTTACCCCACTCTTTTCACCCTTACTGTGTGCGAAGCACGTCAGCGGTTTCGTTTCTGTGGCACTTTCCCTAGGATCGCCCCCGGTCGCCGTTAGCGACTGTCGTTCCCTGTGCTGCCCGGACTTTCCTCGTGCCGAAGCACGCGACCAGTTACTAATCTGACCAGTCGCCAGTATACCACCCATGGCCTCTGTTGTCACTGCTTGGGTGCGATGCCAAGTTGTTCGTCGAGGGCGCGGTTCACGGCGGCGTCGGCCAGTTTGTTGAACTCACGCGGCACATGGCTAAAACTGACGTGTTCGAACTTTTTAACGAGCTGCTGAATGGCGTCGTGAATCGGCCATAAATCACGGTTGCGTATCTTGAAAATACCTTTCATCTGATTGATGACCAATAGGCTGTCCATGTACACCTGCACTTCTTTAACGCCCATCTTGAGGCACTCTTCAAGGGCGAGCTTGAGTGAGGTGTATTCTGCTTGATTATTGGTGGTTATACCGAGGTAGACGCCCTTGTCGACCAGCACATTATCTTCCATATCGAGGACGACGAAGCCGCTGGCACTGGGGCCGGGATTGCCGCGCGAACCGCCGTCGCCGAAGATTTTGACCTTGTCAGGATGAGCGTCGGCCAGCGCAGCCGGGTCAGCCGTCGGCGCCTCTACTAAGGTGTCGATAGCCTTGGCCATCTCGTGATCCTTTTCAGTCACTTTTTTGTCACCCTCGTGCGTGATCAACCAAATCTGTACTACGCTCCACTCATTTTCCCAGCGCGGATGGTGCTGAAACTCTTCGGCCAACTCGGCGACTTTGGTCATGAAGGCCCATGCCTCCTTGAAATTCTCGAAGTTAAACTGTTTGTATAAGCCGTGTTTGGTTTCTTGCCACATGCCTACTATCTTAGCGTGCTTTCGGCATGGCTCAAAACGGGTGTTAGTTGTGGAATATGAGCACCAAGGCGATAAGGATGGCAACGCTGACGATAACAACCAGCAGCTCTAAGAGAGTGAAGCCTGCCTGCTGGCGTGATACATGACGAATATAGCGACTCATTATGCGTTAATAATACCACTAATGAAACATGGGTCGACTGAGGCTATTATTTGCTATACTTAACCATGAGCAGAAAGAGACATATATGACAGCGAAAAGATTGGTCATGGGGAGGGGTCGTCTCGGACCTATTGGGCGGAGCCGGACAGTAGGATTCTGGATAGCAGTGGCGACGGCTTGTGGGCTGGCGCTGCCAGCTGCGGCCCACGGCTTGACGTCTATTTCTCAAGGCTACGTGTCGAGCGACAATCTGTCCCTCGGTTCGATGGTCAGCCTGCAACCAGATTCGTCGGACCACGTCAGCGCCGCCACCACGGCAAACGTCAACAACATTCTCGGCGTCGTAATTGACAGCGGCAATTCCCTCTTGTCACTCTCGAGTGGGCAGGAGCACCAGGTCCAGGTAGCCACCAGTGGTGTCGTGCAGGTGTTGGTCTCCAACATCAATGGCACCGTGGCAAGCGGTGACCCGGTCACCGCCTCGCCAATCAGTGGTGTTGGCATGAAAGCCACCAGTAACAGTAAAGTCATCGGCGTCGCCCAAGATGACATGACGAATAATAACAGCAGCGCCGAAAGCTACACCGATAAAGGTGGCGCCAAACATGATGTCCGGATCGGGCAATTACCGGTCTTGGTGAACGTCTCCTATTATTACAAGCAGCCCGACAAGACACTTATTCCCAGTGCAGTTCAGAACATCGCCAATGCCCTGGCTGGCAAAAAGGTGAATGCCCTGCCGATATTAATCAGTATGGGTATTTTTCTGGTGACACTGATTGTGGTGGTCAGCATTATTTACTCGATGATCCGCAGCAGCATTATCTCGGTTGGGCGTAACCCGATGTCGCAATCGGCGGTTTACCGTGACTTAATCGGCATGTCGGCGTTAGTGCTGGGGATTTTGGCAGTTGCCGTCGTAGCAATTTACTTAATCTTGAGGCAGTTCTAGCATGAAATTATCCACCTTTTTATACGCCTTTCTGATTGTCGACGTCTTCTTTATGGGCGCCTTGGCCTCTGTGGCCCTCCGTCACGCCTATGCCCACTTCCGGCCCGATCGTCACGACGGCGAAAAGAGTCGCAAGCCCTACGAGAATGGGCATTTACCGCCCTCGGTTCGCGAGCACTTGTTGGAAGCGGCGCAAAAGAACTTCCAGCAGGTGCTGAATACTTCAGCCGACGAGCTACAGAAAGATTTGGCAGACAGTAGCGAGCGTATTAAAGAGTTAATGGATAAAATTGGTAACGAAATTGTCGGCAATGAAGTCGAGTTTTATAAGCAGCAGTTGCAAGCGCTGCGCAAACAGACGACGACCGACATTACCGGTGTTCAGACCGAGCTGACCGCACAACAAGCCGAAATGAAAGCCAAGCTCGATGCCGACATTGCGGTCGAAAAACAGCAATTAGTTCAGTTAATCGACACTAAATTGGCCGATGCCGTAGCTTCTTTCCTGGTTGATAGTTTGCAGCACAACGTCGACTTGGGGGCCCAGGCACCCTATCTAACCGCTGTTCTGGAAGAGCACAAAGCTGAGCTAGCCAAGGGAGTGAGCGGTGAAGCTTAAGCTACCGGAGGAAATCTCATCACCGCAGGATCTGAAAGCGGTAATTATCGAGATCCGGGCTTATGCGCGCTGGACAGCACATGCCGATATCAAAAAACGGGTGCACGCCAAAACCAGGAAGCATCAATCAGAACAGCCCGAGCTGTCGCCGGCCGCCAGCGCGCTACTCCATGCCTGGGGCGCCGCTAACTCCCTAAGTGTAGCTGGTTTTGACCAACTCATCAGCAGCCTGGAACGTGTAATTGAACACTCCCCCGTGTTAGCCATCACGCTGGCGGCACCGCCGTCAACCGGCCTCAAGAAAACGCTGGTCACCTGGTGTCGCGACAATATCGCGCCGAATGTGCTCGTGACCTTCCAGTTCAATTCAACCCTACTCGGTGGCCTCGTTGTTCGCTCAGGTAGTCATATTTTCGATTGGTCATTTCGACGTCAGATTCTAGAAAATCGTCAGCATTTCCCGGAGGTTTTGCGCCGTGTTTGATAATCAGACTTTTCAGCATCTGGTCGAAGCCGATAATTTAACGGGCGAAGTTGTGGCCTCGAATAGTTTCATTATCGAAGTTAAGGGCCTGGAAGGCGTCACCCTCGGTGCGCAAGTCTTATTTGAAGATGGCCAACGTGGTCTGGTACGCGAGGCCTACGGTGATCGAGTAGTCTTATTTAATGTCGATTCGGAGCACATGGAGCCTGGCACCTTAGCGGTTGTTGAGAGCGACCTGTTAAATGTGCCTGTTGGCAAAAATCTGATCGGTCGGGTGATCTCCCCCCTCGGCAAGCCACTCGACGATAAAGGCGCCCTGCGCACCACCGCTACGTCCGGTGTCTTCAATCCCGCTCCGGGCATCATGGCACGAAGCATGCTCAATGAACAGCTCGCCAGTGGCGTCACAGCGGTCGACATGTTCTTCCCGGTGGTGCTTGGGCAGCGTATCGCGGTGCTGGGAGACAGTAAATCCGGGAAAAGCACTTTTCTAAGTCAGCTCAGCGCCAATCAGACCGGTACTAATCGGATCGTCATCTACGTATTAATCGGTAAGCGCAAGGTCGACATTGAACACTTACTGGCTGGCCTGCGCGAATCAGGTGCAATGAAGCATACCATCGTCGTCTTGGCTGATATTTTCGACTCGCTGACCCAGTCCTACCTAGCACCGTACGCCGCTTGCGCCATGGCCGAGCACCTCTGGTACGGCGGCGAAGATGTAGTGATTATTTACGACGATCTGAGCAGTCACGCCGAGGCCTATCGCCAGCTGTCGCTACTGCAAGAAGTTGATCCGGGCCGCGATTCATTCCCGGGTGACATGTTCTACGCCCATTCCAGCCTCTTGGAGCGAGCCGGCAAATTGCTCAAGAATGGCAAAACGTTGACGGCACTACCGGTGGTCATCACGCCCAATGACGACATCACCGCCTACCTTTCCACCAGTATCATGTCGATTACCGATGGGCAGATTATTTTTGATCTCGGCGTCTTTCGCCAGGGCATCCGGCCGGCCGTCAACGCCGGGCTATCGGTGTCCCGCGTCGGTGGCCAAGCCCAAACCGGGCGTCAGAAGCGACTGTCAGGTAGTCTGTTCCAGAAACTGGCCAAATATCATCAGGCTGAAGAGTTCTCGCACTTTGGCTCTAGCCTGTCAAAGGATGCTGCTATCGATCTGGAGGTTGGCAAGCAAATATACGCCGTACTGCAACAACCGCCCGAAGAAGTGCATACATTGGCCAATCAACAGTTGATGCTAGAGACCATTTTGCTGGGTAACGGTGCGTCCGAGATAGATATCCCGGCGCTTAAGGAGTCGGTTAAGAAAAGCAACACTAAGGTCACCGACGACAAGGATTTTGATCATTTAGAAGCCGCGTTGCTAAAGAAGCACTCTGTGCGGGCACCGGCGCCAACTACAGTCGCAGCAGTCGCTGAGCCTGCGCCAGTCGAGGAGAAAAAATAGATGCGTCGCGCCAGCACTATCGAACGAGAATCGGAGCAAATTGAAACGGTCAAAGACCTGACCGGCGTGTTTGAAAGTATTGCCAGTACGCAAGTTGCTAAAGTTAAAAGTAAGGTTGAATTATCCAAAGAATTTTTTGAGCTTTTGTGGACTCGGTACCGTTCAATTCGAGTCGATCCAAAATCGCGAATTACCAATCGCCAACAGATTGACGGCCGAACAAAAAAAGTGTTCGTTGTGATCTCCGCGGAGGCCGGATTAAGCGGTGATATCGACGATCGACTGATCGAAACGATGCTCAAAGATTACGATAAAGCAACGACTGACATTATCGTCTTGGGCACCCATGGCGCCACGCAATTGACGCAACGTGGCATCCCGTTCATCCGCTATTTCCAAGTGCCGCAAAGCGATACCTACATTGATGTCAGTCCAGTCATCGAGGCCATCCTGCCCTACGCCAAAGTCATTGTTTATTACGAAGAGTACGTTTCGCTCGGCGTCCAGGAAATTGCCACCATCGATCTCATTTCCAGCCTGCAAGCCATGAGCCAAGAAGTCGATGACGGCCAAGATATTATTACGTCAGAGGATACCATTTTTGAACCATCGCTGGACGATATTGCCGAGCAAATGGAGATGACTATGATGACGCTGGCCTTCAGCCAAGCAATCCTTGAATCGAGCCTTGCCCAAGACGCCAGTCGTTTTAACGCCATGGCCGTGGCCAAGAAACGGGCCTTGGAAATGTTGATGGATTACAGCCTAGAGTTTCACCGCGCCAAGCGCTCCGAGAGTGACCGTCGCATGCGTGAAGTCATGGTCAGTCTCAAGAAGAAAAAGAAACATGCTCGGGGGGTACGATGAAAACTAAGGCTACGGCTACAGCCCCGGCCGCTGGCGCTAAAATCGGCAGCATTCAGTCGCTACGCGGTCTAATGGTCGAGGTCCAAATTTTGGGCGAGCGACCTGACGAAAAAGAGCTATTGCTAGTCGATGGCCATCCTGAGGTCTTTTTGGAAGTCAGCTTCTTCAAGGCCGACACGGCCGTTTGTATCAACCTGACCAACAGTCAGGTGCTGCGCTGCGGGCAAAATGTACGACGCAGCCACACCAAAGTCTCGATACCAGTTGGTCCTAAAACTATGGGACGTGTCTTTAACGCCCTCGGCGAACCGCTGGACGAAGCCGCACCGATTAACGAGAACCGCCGCGTCATCAGCGAAGCAACCGGCACCAAGAGTTACCGCGGCAGTCAAAAAATGGAACTGCTGGAAACCGGCTTGAAAGTTATTGACTTTCTGACGCCATTCGTCAAAGGCCGCAAAATTGGTATCGTTGGTGGTGCCGGTGTTGGTAAGACCGTCCTGACCATGGAAATGATCCACAACGTCACCCGCAACGCCAAGAGCCTGTCTATTTACTGCGGTGTCGGTGAGCGCATTCGTGAAGGTAACGAGCTCTACGAAACCCTCAAGGAAACCGACGTGCTAAAAAACACCGTCATGTTCTTCGGCCAGATGGATGCCACGCCGGCTATTCGCTCGATGGTCGGACCGGCCGCCGCCACGGCTGCCGAATATTTCCGTGACGAAGAGGGTCGCGACATCTTATTCTTTGTCGACAACATTTACCGCCACATTCAGGCACTCACCGAATTGTCGACCAACCTCGGCTTGATCCCGTCAGAGGGTGGCTATTCACCCAAGATTTTTGCCGAGCTACGACGCCTGGAGGACCGGCTGAGCTCGACCGATAAGGGCACGATTACTTCGGTACAAGCCGTTTACATCCCAGCAGACGACTTGTCTGACCCAGCCGTGCAAGCCATCCAGCAGCAGCTCGATTCGGTGCTGGTACTATCGCGCGCCATCGCCGAAACCGGCATTCGTCCGGCCGTCGATCTGCTCAAAACTACCTCTGCCCTGCTGACGCCACAAATCGTCGGCGAGCGGCACTATAAACTGGCCGGCCGGGTGCAGGCCATTATGCAGAAGTATGAGTCGCTCAAAAACATTATCGCCATCGTCGGCGAAAATGAGTTGTCGCCAGCCGACCGCACCGACTATCAGAACGCTAAACAGCTGATTCAGTTCTTCTCGCAGGACTTTGCCGTTGCTGAGCACCTGAGTGGCAAACCCGGCCAATATTTTACCCTCGAGGAGACTCTCAAAGGCATCGAGGCCATTCTCGATCCGAAGCCCGGCACCAAGCCCACCGTTGTCGAGGAAGCGCCGAAAGCACCTGCCGCCAACAATAATGCTAAGGGTCACAAAAAATGAGACACGCCGACCAAGCCGACTTGCAAGTTATCGCTCGCTCGCCCTTCCACATATATTATGAAGGTGTGGCCCGCTGCGTATCAGGCGCTAATCGCGTTGGGCCATTCGACGTACTGCCAGGCCATGCCGACTTTTTCTCCATCATGACTCCTGGTGAAGTCGCCATCGAAACAACGTCTGGCGCCGAGCCAGTTACCTTTCAAATTCACAGTGGCATTATTACCGTCCGTGACAATCAAGTCATGCTATTCGCCAATATGTAAGGATTTATTGTTCGACGATGTAGTCAAAGGCGTAGCTGCCATTCGCCAAGCTACCGCTGACGCCAATGCTAAAACCGCCCACACTGCGATTAACATAGAAATTGCCCGCTCCGGCACCAACTGGCGTGATCACAACGTGCGGTGTCGTGCCATACTGGTTACGAAACGCAATGCTGGCCAGGATGCCGCCACCGCCGCCAACACCGATGTTAACGGCTACGGTGCCGGCAGCGTCGTTGCCACTAATCGAGACGGTACCGTTGGAGCCCAGGGCCGAGCCAGGGCCAATACCTGGCGCCGAGCCACGGGTGATCACATGACCGCCGACCGTCAGTGAGCTGTCGAGCACAAGGTTGTTGGCGTGGAACGAATTAACCGACAGCACGCCGCCAACGGCCACGCTGCCGGAAACATTCAAATTATTATTGACCGTTAGTAACTGGCTGATTGTGACTGGACCTTGCAGACGACTGACCCCCGTTACCAGCAAATCATTGCGCAAATTCAAATTAGATACGGTGCTGTCGCCGTTAACATTCAGCTTCGCCAACGAGGTATTACCGGCTTCCAGCTGCGTCAGCGTAGCGTCAGACGCCGAAAACTTGCTATTGAGCTTCAGCTGGCCGGCAATACTGACATCACTGCCGACCTGCACTTTACCATTAAAGCGAGCATTTGGGCCGACCACCAGTTCGGCGCCCAGATCGCCGACGGCAGTCCGGTTGACACCCAGTTTATCGAGCGTGCTCTGACTGATGGTTACTTGGTCCTGGTTCGCTTTGGTTTTGTCTGCTGAGTGACCTTTGAGTACGAAACCGATGACGGCGGCGTTGACAGCCAGAATAGCCACCACCACGGCTAGGCCAATAAAGGTTGCCCTATGGCTCGGGTGATACGTCTGGCGCCGCAACCGTTGTTGACCGGGCTTCGGAGTCGAGTGGCTGGGCGCCGGCTCGGGGGCGTCGCTAGCATCATCGGTGCGCGGCTGTAAGACCTCGGGGGCGGGCGGTTCTACTGTTTGTTCTTTTGATTCTGATGGTGTCTGGGCCATCTATATGTCCACCTTGATTCTACTCGGCGTATTATACCGCTTAAGCTCGTGACGTGGCAAATATCATCACCGAGCGTGGTCGCTAGACAGTCCTATATATAAGAGACTGATTTGCTAAATTGCCGGCTTTCGGCAAAAATAAAGCTTATGCAAAAGTGGCTGGTACGGGTAGCGGTCTTTGGCGTCAGTCTGGCGTGTCTGGGTGGTGGCTTTGTGGCCGTCGCCTACGCCGATTCGCTGCAATCACCACACTATCAATTTGACGAGAGCGACCTAGGTGGTGGCGGTCTCATCCAATCAAATTCCGCCCACTTCCAGTCCACCGGCAGTTCGGTGGGCGACACTGGCATCGGCAATTCGGCTTCCACTAACTTCCAGTTCAATGCTGGTTCGCAGACCACCAACGACCCCTCGCTTGCCTTTGCCGTCAGTGGCAGCAGCGCTAACTTTGGCGCCTTTAGCGCCGGCGGCACAGCCACCACCACTTCTAGCTTTCAAGTCTCCAATTATACGAGCTACGGCTATGTGGTGCAGATATTGGGTCATCCGCCGAGCAATGGCGGTCACACTCTGGCTGCCATGGGCTCCACCGGTCCGTCGCAGGCCGGCGTTGAGCAGTTCGGCATCAATTTGGTCGCTAACACCTCCCCCGCCTCCTTTGGGGCCAACCCCGATCATGGACAGTTCGGTTTTGGCTCCCCGACTGCTAACTACGGCACGGCCAATAACTACCGCTATGTCAGTGGTGAAAGTATCGCCGCTGCCCCCAAGAGCTCCGGATTGACAACCTACACCATAAGCTTCATCGTCAACGTGACACCTCTGACCCCTGGTGGACAGTATGCCGCCGACCAAGTCTTGATCTGTACCGGCACTTATTAATAGCCGCCTGGATACATTTTTTAAATTTGTTTGAAAAAAGTATTGACGTCAATATTCTGCTTATGCTACACTCCGCTTGTAACACTTCAAAAATAAAAAAAGTAACAACAAAAATATGGTACAAAAAAGAACACTTTTAGGGCTCTTGGGCTCGACAACCTTACTGGTTAGTATGCTCTTGCAAATGATTCCTCCGAGTGCGGCGTCGGCGGCCCAGATCACCGCCCGCAGTCTGACTCTTCAGGCTGGCACCACGGACGGCGGTTCAAAGCCAGGCGGTACCGTAAATCACCTGTTTAACTTTACTGTGCCGACTGGTGGCAACATCGGTTCTATTGAGTTTGAGTACTGTACCGTTGCCATCGGTAGCTGTGTTACACCGGCCGGTCTCGATACCACTGCTGCCACGCTTGGTAGCCAGAGTGTGGCTACCGGCTTCACTATTACGAATACTAACAACGGCGCGCCGTATCTCTCGCGCACCGCGGCTAACGTGACCGCCGGCTCGGCGCTGGCCTATCAATTACTCGGCGTGGTCAACCCCACGGCAGCTAACTCAACCTTCTTTGTACGCATCTCCACCTTCGCTTCCGAAGATACCTCCGGCAGCGCTACCGACACCGGCACGGTGACCGCTAGCACGGCTACTCAGATTGTTCTCGACGGAACGATGCCCGAATCACTCGTTTTCTGTACCGGCGGTACGGTTAATACGACCAGCGGTGTGCCGGACTGCGCTACAGCTACCAGCGGTGCCGTCAGCTTTAACCAGTTGTTCTCACCAACTGATACCGCCACTGCCCATTCGCAAATGGCGGCCTCGACCAATGCCGGTACCGGTTACGCCATTACCGTCAATGGTCCAACCTTGACCTCAGGCTCCAACACCATCACCGCTATGACAGCTTCAGCTGCCGGTGTGCATGGTCTCAGCCAGTTCGGCTTGAACCTCAAAGCAAATACGGTCGCTACTTCGACCACGCCTGTTGGCTCCGAAGTAGCTCCCGCCTCAAACGGCACGAACTATCGCGGACAAGCCTACACCGGCGGCGGTCTCGACTACGGCACGGTTGATCACTTCCAGTTCAACAACGGTGACACTGTTGCCAACAGTGGCCAAGGTGGCTCGCTCGGTGGTACCGATGCCCAGATCTTTACTGCCTCGTACATCGTCAATGTCCCTGGTAGCCAGCCCGCCGGCACCTACGTCACAACACTGACCTACATCTGTACTCCAACTTTCTAAAGTCAACCTTGTAAATTTCGCACTGTAAAATTTTTGACTGACGTTTACGCTCATGCTAGTATTCGTGCATGAGCGTGAGCGGAAACAGGGTAGTCCCCTTTGGTGCAGTCATACTTCTTTTGGGAGCTCTGTTCACCACCCTTTTACCGACACAGAATGCCTACGCCGCCCAAATTACTAGCCGTACATTGACGCTTGAAGCCGGTACTAGTGATGGCGGTTCCGCCCCTGGCGGCAACGTAAACCACAAATTTACTTTCACCGTACCGACATCAGCCAGTGTCGGATCGATTAAGTTTGAGTACTGTACGACTTCACAAGGCACCTGCACCCTGCCGACGGGCATGGATAGCACCACGGCAACCATGGGCACCCAAAACGGTGCAACCAGCTTTACCCTCAACAATACGACCAATGGCGCACCGTATATTACCCGTTCAGCCGCCAGTATCACCGGCGGCACGGCGTTGACGTACGAGCTGCTCGGAGTCAAGAACCCGACACCAACCAACTACACCTTTTTCGTACGTATTTCGACCTTCGGTTCAACTGATACGTCCGGCAGCGCCATCGACACCGGCACCGTAACCGCCAGCACCGCCACGGCGATTGTCTTAACGGGCGTCATGCCCGAGTCGCTCATCTTTTGTACCGGTGCGGTAATTACCTCGACTAGCGGTGTGCCCGATTGCTCAACAGCTACTCCAGGCGCTGTCAGCTTTAATCAGTTATTCTCACCGTCCGACACTGCAACGGCGACCTCCATGATGGCAGCCTCGACCAATGCACCGACGGGTTACAGCATTACGGTTAACGGCACTACGTTAACTTCCGGCTCGAACACCATTGCGGCCATGGCTTCGGCCACCACCGGTGTGCGTGGCACTAGCCAGTTTGGCATGAACCTCAAAGCCAATACCACACCTGCCGTCGGCGCCGAAGTTGCTCCGGCTTCCAATGGCACTAATCTCAAGGGTCAAGCTGCAACTGGTTATGACACCGTTAACAACTTCAAATTCGTATCCGGTGAAAGCATTGCCAATAGTTCTAACGGCGGCGCTGGGGGTACCAACACCCAAGCCTACACCGTATCCTATATGACGAACGTGGAAGGTGCTCAGCCAGCCGGTGTCTACACCACCACGCTAACCTACATTTGCAGCGCAACCTTTTAAAAAGGTGCTACTATGGTAACCATGAAGAGACACCTCACGCGTATCGTGACGTTGGCCGGCGTGCTGGTATACGGCATGGGCGTGGGAATGCCGCTTATGGCCATGGCCGCCACACCGTCCACCAGTAGCTCTGGTCAGGCTTTAGAGATCGCTCCACCAGTTATTACTCTGTCGATTAATCCCGGGCAGACCGTCAAGTCGCAAGTCTTCCTGCGTGATGTCTCGCCCAGTAACGTCGTGGTTACCAGCGAAGTCAATGATTTCGTGGCGGCAGGCGAAGACGGCACCCCCAAAATAATACTGAAAGATGAAGGCGCCAATCCCTACTCGGTGAAAGGCTGGATCAGTCCGCCAGCCCAGCTGCAGCTTGCTCCACACGAAGTCAAAGCCACCCCGGTAACCATTACGGCGCCCGCCAATGCCGCACCCGGCGGTCACTATGGCATTATTCGCTTCACGGCTACCGCGCCGGAACTGCATGGTACGGGTGTGGCGCTCACGGCCAGCCTTGGTGCATTGGTACTCATCACCGTCAACGGCCCTGTCAAAGAGAGTCTATCGGTGGCTCAACTCAGTGCCAGCCACAACGGCAAGAGTGGCAGCTTGTTCGAATCTGCCCCCATTACGTTCACTACTCGTTTGAAAAATAGCGGCAATATTCACGAGCAGCCAGTTGGCCAGATCGTTATTAAAGACATGTTTGGCAAGAAGATCGCCGGCGTGAATGTTAATTCACCGCCGCGCAATATTCTGCCGCAAAGCATTCGCAAGTTTACCTCACCGCTCGACAGCACCGTCATCGGCAACAAGAAGCTGTTCGGGCATTACAGCGCTGATCTCAGCGTAACCTACGGTGCCAAGAAGCAGATAGCCACCGCTCATATGGGCTTCTGGGTTATTCCCTACCGCCTAATCATTGTCATCATTGTAGTCCTGGTCGGCGGCTTCCTAATACTACGCGCCGGCATTAAGCGCTACAACCGTCGCATCATTACCAAGGCCCAACAGACACCAAAAAACAAGTAATTGGCTGCCAATAAGCTACAAGCATAAGTGTTATAATATGCCCATGCATACCTGGTTCAAGCTTAGTCATCATGGCCATAGTGGTCGGCTACGGTCCCACGAATACACGTCGTACGGCCCGCTGGCGCTCCTATTAGTGCTAGTTGGACTGGCCCTGCTCGGCTGTTCGGTATCTGCCCTATCCGATCCGCCACCGCAAGCTAGCTCAGTGAGCTTGACTGGCACCGTACCCGAAGCACCACCGAAAGTTGCGGCCACGATTACTTCGCCGGCCAGCAGCCAGCACTTGAGCACTTCACCCGTAACCATTAAAGGCACCTGTCCCGCCAAAACGCTAGTTGAAATTTACAAAAACGACATCTTCGCCGGCTCGGGTCCGTGTGGGGACAATGGTACCTTCTCGTTCGACATCGATTTGTTGCTAGGCCAGAACTCGCTGGTAGCACGGGTCTATGATGTACTCAATCAACCGGGACCCGATTCAAAGCCAGTGACCGTTTTTTATGATGCGCTGCCGGCTCAGTCAGCCTCGTTGGCACCATTAAATTTTGGCGGCTCACAATTATTGCTCAATACTGACGCGGTCTATCGCGGCGCCTTTCCGGACCATCCTCTCAATATACCGATTGATATTATCGGAGGCTCACCGCCGTATGCCGTTAATGTCCAGTGGGGAGATGCCACCAACAAAGTTATTTCGCGTAATGATAACGTCACTTTTTATGCCGGGCATACCTATCACAAGCCCGGCACATATCAAATTACACTCCAAGCAAGCGACGCTCAAGGCCGGGTAGCCTTCCTCTCAGTCGCAGCAATTGTAAATGGACAACCAATTATCACCCCTGTTGCAAGCACTTCAAAAGCCTCTTTGAATAAATTATTAGTTCTCTGGCCCCTCTATACTAGTTCAGCCGCCGTGGTCGTGAGTTTCTGGCTGGGCGAGCGTCGCGAGAAACATATTCTCGGCACCGGCATGTCACTCCACCCGCAATTTTAAATCGTCTTTTTTTCATCTGAAAAACCCCTTGGCAAAAGACACCATAAGCGCTATGATTTAAGCATAGGTCAAAATCTCCGTAGGTGGAGCAAAAACCTCGGTCGCTGAAAAACGAAAGAAACAGCAAAACAAATGGTTTTAGACAGGTTCAAAATCTGGCGTCGGCTAGCTCTGTTCTTCCCCGTATTCGGGCTTTTTTTGGTGTTCACTACTTTGACTACTCCGGTCAAAGCCGCCAGCGGCATCAATCAAGAGATTAATTTTCAGGGGCGGTTGCTCACCTCCGAAGGCGCCACCGTACCCGATGGCTTTTATAACATTGAGTTCAAAATCTATCAGGATGGTGATGGCCAAAGTGCCGGTGACGCCACTGGTTCGCCGGCTGGCTCATTGAAATGGACCGAAGACTATCTAAACGCCAACAGTCAGGGTGTGGTGGTTAAAAACGGTTTTCTGTCAGTACAACTGGGGTCAGTGACGCCATTTGGCTCCAGCATTGATTGGAACCAAAGCAATTTATGGCTGTCGATGAACATTGGTGGCACTGGCACCAGCTGTTCACCCTTTTCAACTTGTAGCCCTGACGGTGAAATGACGCCCTTGAAGCGCTTGTCGTCAACACCGTACGCACTGAACTCCGGTCTGCTCGGCGGCCTCGCCAGTTCGCAGTTTATTCAAATCGCGCAAGGTGTTCAGACTGATGCTAACAGTGACACAAGTAGCATTTACATCAATAAAACCAACACTGGCAACCTGCTGCAGCTGCAGTCCGGGGGCAATGACGCCTTTGTACTCAGCAACAGTGGTGATGTCAGCTTTGGCGCCAACGCCAATCACACCATTTCAGTAGCCACGGCTGGTGCAGGCGTAGCCGGTAAGTCATTGACATTGACAGGTGGTGCAGCGGGCACGGGTGGCACCGCGTTGGCTGGGGGCAATCTAAGTCTTCAAGGTGGGTCAGGTGGCGGCACCAATGGCGCGGGCGGTAACATTGCCATCGACGCCGGTGCCCATAATGGCAGCGGCACTGACGGCGCTATCAGTATTGGCACCAACACAGCCAGCAGCGTCAGTATCGCTAAAGCCGGCGTAACGACCACTGTTGGCGGGAGCCTGACAGTCGCCTCGGGCAATCTAAGTCTGACGTCAGGCGCCTATCAGGTTAACGGCACGCCGGTGATCGACTCCAGTCGTAACCTGACCAACATTGGCACGATCACCTCTGGAAATATCAATAGTCAGACGATCAGCAGCACCGCCAACTTCACGGGCACACTGAACGCCGCCACTGGTTTCAAAATTGGCGGCCTGGCCGTTACCGGTACCTTCTTGCGCGGCGACGGTACTAATTATGTCGGCAGTAATATTCTGGCTGCGGACGTTCCTTCCGGCTCCACCTACTACATCAATAACTCGACGTCGGCCCAGGCTAACGCCAACCTGTACATTCGCAGTGCCGGTAGTGGTTCAGTTGGTGCCGTGATTGAGGGCGCCAACGGGCAGTCGGCCGATCTACTGCGGCTAAACACCTACAACGGCACTTCGAGTTCGACAGTAGCAAAAGTTGATAACGCCGGCAATCTGACTGCCGGCACCTATAACGGCCAAACTATCAGCGCGGCCGCCAATTTTACCGGTACTATGACGGTTCAAGGTGCCAGCGTGACTATCGGACACGGCACTACCGATGTTACCGGCAGCCTGAAGCTCGATACCACCACCGGTCGAATGGTCGTAATCCAAGGTTTAACCCCGACCGGTTCTGGCGATGCCACTATTCAGTTCCCTAGTATTGCCGGCGGGAGCAGCGATACGGTTTGTCTGCTGACAGCCGCCAACTGTACTGCAAATGTTGTCCAGAAGAGCTCCGGCACCCAGAACTTCCTGCCAAAGTGGAGCAACGCTGCGGCGACCTCTATCGGTAACTCTGAAATATTCGACAATGGTAGCGGCGTCAGTATTGGCAGCACTACGGTCACCGGCCTGTTCAATGTCGGCGCCAGTAATCAGTTCCAAGTCAGCAGTGCCGGGGCAGTCACCGCCGTCGGCCTTAACAGCGGCACCGGCCTCATACAAGGTACCGCCGGCCTGACGGTAGCCGGCACCATCAAACTCTCCAGCATCAATACTGCTGGCATATTACACGCCGACGCGACCGGTGTCCTAACCAGCAGCGCGGTAGTGCTGGGCAGCGAAACGTCAGGTAACTACGTAGCCACCCTCGGGATCTTAACCGGTCTAACTGCCAGTGGTAACAGCGGTGCCGGCTCGACCCCCACGCTAAGCGTTAACTACGGTAACAGCGCTAACACCGCTGCCCAGGGCAACACCGCACTGACTTTTAACGGCAGTGGCAACCTGACTGGCGCTATTAGCGGTACCGCCGGTGGCGGCTTCACCACTACCAGTCTGACAGTCGTTGATAACCCGACGTTCACCGGTCTTATAACCGGGCAAGCCGCCACTACAGCCCTAGCGCTGACCGGCACGCCGACACCGGGCAGCGGTGTCACTTCCTTGTTCCAACTAGGCAATGTGATCTCTGGCGGCAATACAGCAGCTAACGGCGGTACGTACTTCGGTATTAACCTACCCGGCTCGGGTGCTGGCAGTGCCGCCGACATTTTGAACTTCCAAGCCAATGGCAACTCCAAGTTGAAAGTTACTAACACCGGTGCTGTTACGGCCGCCGGACAGCTCACCATTAGCTCTGGCGGCATTGCAGTCAGCGGCAATTCGACTATCGCCGGTACACTTGGCAGCCTGACAGGCATAACATCGAGTGGCAGCATCACCTTCAGCGGTTTGAACGTCGCAGGCATCGTACATAATAGCGCCGCCGGACTGCTTTCTACCGGAGCCGTAGCTTTGGGGACTGATACCACGGGCAACTATGTAGCCAGCTTGGGTGCGTTGGTTGGGTTAACAACCAGCGGCAATAGCGGCGCTGGTGCCACGCCCACATTAAGTGTTCGTTATGGAGCTATCTCCGGCAGCGCAGTTCAGGGTGATACGGCACTTATTTGTCCGAGCGGGACCGGTAATCTCAGCGGGACCGGTAATACCATAACTTTAGGTAGTGGTGGCACCTGTAATGCACTAACCGTTGTAAATAACCCCACCTTTTCAGGCCTCGTATCCGCCAATGGCGGTCTCAGCATTGGTAGTAGCTCAACCTTTACTAACGCCAGCAGCACGCTTAACTCAGCGATGGCTCTCGGAAGCATCAGTGGTAGTATTGGTTTGGCTACGGCAACTGTAGATATTGCTACATCGTTTACCATCAACATGATCGCCAGTGGCCAGACTATAACCATCCCCGATCCAACCAACACCACAGCAGGTCGCATAATTTACATCAGCAATATTGGCAGCCAGTCCTTTACCTTGCTTGGCACAACAATCAATCCGAATACATCAGCTACACTTATCTGGAATGGTACCGTTTGGACGTTTGGTGGTGCCGACGGCAGCTCAATTCTTAATCAAAGTGCTGTCGATCAAACAGCCAACTTCCGGGTTTCTGGTTCCGGTCGGGCGGCTACCAGTTTCCTCAGCCCGCAGTTCGATGTTGCTAGTTCCGGCACCTTAAGCTTGGGTACCGGCAGTTTTGCGACGGCAATCAGCATTGGTAAGTCCGGTATCACTACCACGAATCTCGGCAATCTACAGGTTGGCGCTTCCGGTACCTTACTGACCAGTGCCGGCGCCATTAGCGCCGCCAGCACTATCACTGGCACGACGCTTAATGGCACCACCGGCATCAACACCGGTGTAGCCAATGCTGGAGCCGGTACGCAGCGCATTGATAACTCCGGCAATCTATTAAACATTGGCAACCTTACCACTTCCGGAGCTTCGACCTTTGCCACAACTGGTGCCACTGGTTTTGCCTTTAAGCCCGGCTCGGACAATGGCACCGCCTTCCAAGTTCAGAACGCTGGTGGTGCCAGTATCTTGGTTGTTGATAGCTCCAACCGACAGCTCAAAGTCATGGAAAATGGCGGTAGCACCAACTACGCCCTCATCTACTACGACACTGCAACCGCGACGGCCAACTACACGGCCAGCAGCGGCACGGTGGCTGTCGGTACCGGTGCCGGCTCGATCTCGGTTGTGGCCGGTAGCAGCGCCGCCGTGACAATCACCGCCAACGCAGCTTCTACCTGGAAAACGACCGCTGGCAGTCTGACCCTGCAAAGCGGTAGTGGCTCCGATCTAATTCTAAACGCTGGCTCATCGGTTGTCAGCGTGAACGGCTCGAGTGTCATTAAACTTGGCAGCTCAGCCGGCGACCCCGGCACCTGCACAGTGGGAGCCATTGTCTATAACAGCACCTCCAACCTGTTCCGGGGCTGTCAGGGCTCTTCGCCGGCTTGGGTCACACTCGGTACCGCAACGCCTACTTTGCAATCGGTCTATACCGCCTCGACCGGCGGCACCACGCCGGAAATAAAGGTCGACAGCACCCGTGGCGGACTCGACATCCAGGACGCCGACAGCACCATCGGCGGCGTCCTTTTCTCGGTACGTGGCAGCAACATTGCTGGTCTCGGCACCAACCTCTTCAATGTCAACTCCAGTAACAACACCATAAATATTGGCACTTCGGACACCGCCGGCACGCTGCTGGTACTCGACACCGACACCGATTCGACGTTTAACGGCGGCACGGCTGGCAATGCAGAAAGCGTCGTGAATGGTGCTATGTTCTACAGCTCGACGGACCACAACTTTATGTGTGGCACGGCTGGCAAGTGGCTGACCTGCAACGGCCTGCTCTACTCCAACACCGCTGTCTCTGCCAGTATTGGCAACTGCACGACCGCTTGCGGAGCATTCAGCACCGCCAACTCCAGCGCCGTACCTGCAAATTACTGCCAACCGGGGCGAGTTATTCGCATTTCAGCCAAAGGCGTCTACAGCACTACGCTCGCACCATCACTGCAGTTTGGCATTTACTACGGTACGGACGGTAGCAATCGGGCCAACGACACCTTAATCGGCACGACTAGCGGAGCTGTAACAACCGCCACAAGCGTATCCAATTTCGGCTGGGGATTGGATTATTCCATCGTCTGCTTCTCAACGACAAGCATGAACGGACAAGGTACTGCATATGTCGCCACCGCCACTACAGCCACTACAACGAGCCTGATGTACACCAACGGTGCAACTACCGGTCTATCAACAAACGCTGCCAAAAACTTTTACATCTTCCCCACCTGGGGAACCGCCAGCGCTAGCAATAACGTCACTGCTCAACAACTGATCATCAGCGGCCAGTAAGCCAACCTACGGCTTACGAAGGGCGTGTATGACTTGCTTGAGTTGATCTTGATTAATGTCCGAAGGTGCCGTCATGACAATCCACGGACCATCAATAACTGGCAAACTGACCAACGTTTGAGCGTGATAGGCCCCAATTTCAGCCTGTCCAAGCGCCGTCTGATAATCAAGATGTAACGGAATGTAGTTGCCGTTAAAAGATTGCAGTTCGTTGTCCGACGGCTTGGCCTGCACCGAAAAAACGATCTTTTTACCGCCGCTATACACAACAGCATACGCCACACCGTTTTTCACCGGCGAAGTAAACGATTGCAGGTCCAGTGTATAGCCGCCCGGTAGTTTTGCCTGTTCTGGATAGTAAACTGGGAAACTGACTTTCTGGGCAATACGTTTCGGCACCGGGCTACTATTTTTTTGTATCAGCGACCAGCCCGCCAGCCCGGCTACCAGCACGACGGCTAGACTGGCCGCTATAATATTACGCTTTCCGCGTGTCCGTCGGGGTGCCACCGCTACTTCTGATTCGTCATCCACTACCATTAACATACCGCGTATAGGGGCGGCACGACAAGCATGATTTAGTTGCCGATTTTGGTGCCGCCGCGAATCGTGGTGCCACCTTGTATCTGAATATCGAGGGAGCTTGTTGTGAAGCTCACTACGCTTGAGTAGGTGCTATAGGTGTTAGTGCCACCCGGATCGATCGCTTTGGCCCGCATATAATAGGTCGTGTTCACGTTCAAGAGATCGGTGGTCGGCATTTGGCAGTAGGCCATGGCAGCATTACTCAACACGCTATCGGAGGTAAAGGCGGTGTTCGACTGGGCGTTTTGCAAGCTCCAACAGGCCTGGGAGCTGGTCTGGTCATAGGTGTGAGCACCCGAGCTGCACGGCCAACTATTGGCTTGGCAAACTTCAACAACGTATTGCAGATAGTCGCTGTTTTTGTCGGTACTCTTCAACTGGAACATCGGTAAGCGCGAGACGTGCGTACTGCCGTCAGCAACACTATAAATTGTCGGTGCTGCTGGCACGTAATTAATATTCAACAATGGATAATTGGCGTAGCTCTCCAGAGGTGCACCGGCGTTGGTCACCCGAAAACAGTAGGTCGGGCTGGTGGCATTGCTCGTCACCTGAATAGCATATTCCAGCTCAGTAAAGGTGCTGCCCGCCAGACTGACGCTGCTGGCTGTGTTAGACGGCGGCTGTACCAGCTTACCGGCAGAAAAACTGTAGCCGGCCGGATCAGTTAGCACGGCTGGCCCCGACGAAACGTTAGACGAGGCCGTCTGATCAGCATAATTACTGGTAGTCGCCATACTAAAATCTTCGGTTGTGGCCGTTACCGGTACCGCCGTCCAACTGCCACAGCCATTGCTGTAGGGTGCGTACTCCAGTTGATATGAGTAATTGGTAACATCACCTTGGTTCTTGATGCCGAGGCGCAGACGTACCGCTGCATTTGAGTTCACCGTGGCAGCCGTATCCTGAGCCGCCAAAGAAGTACCGCTGCTCTCGCTGCCATCATCAAGCCGCCAGCGATAATCGGTTTGCACCGTGTAGTTATAGACAATCCTGATCAGTCCTTGGTTACCGTTAGCACCAGCGCCGCCAACCCCCCTTTTACTACCGTTACCGCCGCCACCGCCGCCACCGGCGCCATAAGCACCGCCAGCACCGCCAGGTGAACCACTACCATTGCCAATGCCATTACCGCCAGCGCCGCCACCGCCCGAACCATGGCTGCCATCATACTCTGTCCCAGCATTGCCGCTGCCGCCATTACCAGTGCCGCCAGTGCCGCCAGTGCTCCCATCACCTTGGCCGCCGCTGCCGCCGGATGTAGTGGTGTTAGCTGATCCATTATTACCGGCAGTCACACCGGCCGTGCCGCCACCGCCACCGCCACCCGAGCCAGCTGCACTGGCTGGTGCACTCGGGGAACCGCCGCTACCGCCACTGACTTTGACGGTACCAACGCCACTGCCACCGGCGCCACCGGTGCCACCGGTGCCACCATTCGAGGAAGCACCGGTTGTTCCGCCTGTGCCGCCTTTAGCGCCCACAAGGACCGCGCTATCGGTTATGCTACCGCAACCATCGACTGAACTACAGAGGTAGGTATCACCCCCATTCGCTCCGCTCGTGCTACTCGCGCCACCCGAACCAGGCGCGCCAATAGCAATTCCGACCGTCGCTCCGGGCGTGAGAGTCACATTGGTGACTTTGGCATAGGCGCCACCGCCGCCACCACCACCACCACCACCGCCAGAACCCGAGCTATCAGAGAAACCACCACCGGCGCCACCACCGGCGCCGATCACTTCAATCGTATTATTGGCATTGCTCCAATCCGACGGTACCGTCCAGGTTGCGCCAGTGGTCAGAAATGTCTGAGCATGAACTTTCGGATTATACAAGGTGATAAGCAGCGTCGTCACAAAGACTGCCAGAACCACTAAAATAAGTGTCGGCTGCAGGATTTTCCTCCGTCGACTGGCATTAGGATTAATCCGTAAACTGTTCGGCAAATGTCTCATGCTGGTTATGCTATATATTATACGGCTATTCTATTCTTTTGGCTCGTTATGACTGGGTGGTCCGGTTTACTTCCAAGTTGGCTTGGACGACACCGGTGCGACCGTGATAGGCACAGGTCACATGGACCGGCCAGCTACCAACCGGCACCGTACTACCGACCGTCCAGCTCCAGGAAACGACGCCGTAATCGTCGGCTGTTTTGGGTGTTAAGCCGGAATCAGTACTGGCCACATTGTTATACACCACCGTGATAGTGCAGGTCGAGCCAGCATTTGTCCGCACTTGTATTGAGGCGTTTGAACCGGGTACGACCGGTGTCGTAAAGGCGCCGACTGCCACGCCTTCGGGCGCGTTGGCCGCCGGCTGTGGCGGCTTTGGTACCGCCTGAAAGCTCTCTTCGTCGGCCGGTTTTGACAAGACCGGTTTTGGTGCCGGTCCGGCGCTGAATAATGTATAGGCCATGCCGGCTGCCATCAATACGATCAATAAGATGCCGGCGCTAATACCACTATTTCTGACGGTCTTCGATATAAGCATCGCGCCCTCTTTTACGTCACTTTTAATTTCTCACGACTGTTCTTATCTTACCATGTGCCTGGCACGCGATATTCATGTTCTGGTCGGGGTGACAGGACTTGAACTTACGGCTACGCCGTAAGCGAGAACCTGCGCATTACTATTTTGAGGCCGCAGAACCAATTCCGGCAGCCACTGATGAAAAATCACCAGCAAATATGCTGATCATTTTTCATTGGTCGGGGTGACAGGACTTGAACCTGCGACCTCACGGCCCCCAGCCGTACGCGCTACCAACTGCGCCACACCCCGTTGTGTGTTCTAGGATTATAACACCTTGGCCACGTAAAAAGCCCAGAGCGTCGGCTTGGGCTTTTTACGTGGTGTCGGGTTCCGAGTTGATCACCTGAGAGACCCCAGGTGGGTGCTCGCACGCGCCAACCGCAGTTGACGCAAATCTTGAGCTCCCTAATGATTAGTATCAGATAATCATTCGCTCGGCGCGGGTTAGTTAACCAACCCGACTACCACTATTATACCGCATGACCGCATGCCACTTACCGTTCACCATTTACTATTTTCCATACGTTGACCATTCGCCGTGAGCCATGGTCACCGGAAAACGGAAAAGGCACGGCGAACGGTAAGTGGTACCCGGTCTAGGGTAACAGATTCAAAACAGCCTGGTTGATGTTACCCAGCAATCCCCCGAGACCACCAGCCAATACTAGGCCGAAGATAATGAAGAAACCGTACGGTTCAATCTGGCGCATCAATTCCTGGATTGGTTCTGGCGCAAAGGCGTACAGCACGCGCGAGCCATCAAGCGGCGGGATGGGTATCAAGTTGAAAACAAAGAGCGCCACGTTCAACACCACGAAGACATCGAGAAAACCAGCCAGAACGCCACCAAGCGCTAGGTACTTCAGCAACAGCGCGCTTAGAAAAGCCAGCACCAGATTGGAAAGCGGTCCGGCGGCGGCAATTATGGCCGCACCAAACTCATCGAAACGAACTCGATCAGGGTTAAACGGTACTGGTTTGGCCGCCAATATTGGAGCCCCAAAGAGGGCGATGGTAATAATCGGCAACAGTACAGTCATGAACGGATCGATGTGTCGCAGCGGATTAAACGATAGCCTGCCCTCTTCCGTGGCCGTGGTATCGCCCAACATGTGGCCCGCCAAGGCATGCATAAACTCGTGAATAACCAAGGAAATCAGAATGGCAATGACGACATAGGCCAGTTGCTGTGGATCACTGTAGGGGTTCATTCACTCTAGTATAGCAGTGCCGCCGTAACAAAAAAGAAGCCCCTTGCGGAGCTTCCAAGCACCAAGAACGAAGATCTAAGAACTGACAGGCGCGTCGAGTAAACCCTTTTTCTTGAGGGTACGGATAGCCTGGGTACTGAGCTTCATCTGAACTTTTTTGCCATCGACAACGACCGTTTTGTTCTGGAGATTGGGCTTCCAGACTTTTTTGGTGTGGCGCTGTGAAAAGCTGACATTGCTGCCGTACTGCTTGCCTTTGCCAGTGAGATCACATTTCTGCATGAGTATTCCTTAGATTCAAGGTGTTATTGTAGCGGAAAACAGTCGACGGGTCAACTCCTGAACGACGTTTATCATTCCGAGCGCAGGCAAGGAATCTCTCCCAGTCCACACAGAGTATGAGAGATCTCTCGCTGGCACTCGAGATGACAAGGGTGCTTAGGACTTTTCGAGAATGACCAGCTGAGTGACATCACTGAGCTCGGTCGACTTCAACTTTAGCTTACTGACCGTTTCTTTCGGTTCCATCGCCAACTCTTTGAGTGCATTGCTCAGCTCTTGCTGCGGCACCGGAAACTTCAGAGCTTTGTCGGCGTAGTGTGTCGGCACCACCAACTTCGGTTCAATCTCTTTGATAAGCTTTAGTGCGCCTACCGGGTCGACCGTGTAGCCATTACCACCCACTGGCACAACCATTAGATCAACCATGCCGATGGCTTCCAATTGCTTTTCGTCGAGCTCGGGATAGATGTGCCCCGTCACCAGCACGCTGATGTCACCGATGATGAACTTGAACATGGTGGCACTGTGCCGCTCAGACTCGTCGATGTGGGCCCGGGCCGCGATGCCAATCACTGACACATCCGAAACTTCATATTCGCCGGGCCCATCAAAGGTAATGCGGGCGCCGGCAGCTACCCCATGCGGCCCAGTAAATAGCGCTACGTCATCAGTCTTGATAACACTTTTGCCGCCCAGTTCGCTCAGATTATCATCGATAACCAGCCGAGTCCCCTTATTACTAATAGTCAGGCAATTCGCCCCATAAAACTGTAAATCCATTACTCCCCTTTCGGTGCTTCAGATAATAAGTTGTGCTCGTCGATTAAAACCTGTTTCTTGGCCTGGTGAATGGCTACCGCAAAGCGGTCCCTGATCTCTTGTCGATAGCGAAAATCGGGCAGTGTCATTACTACGTAACGCAGGCTCTTATTTTCTTGCTTTTCCAGCTCGTCGACGTGCTTTTGCAAGGCGTTGGGGTTAACTTCGCCAACCACCAGAAAGTCGATCCCGGTGCTCTCATCTCTCGTGAACTGACCGGTGTAAACTGCCAGATCAATGTGTCCAACTGTCTTCAGATCATGATGCGTCGTGACATCGTCACCATCGGCCCCAACAACCTTGCGCCGAACCGACTTTTTGACGCCGCCGCCAAAAATCTCTTGCAACGGACGATAATATTCGTATTTTTGATTGACCTCGTAGTAAAGCTTATTATTGGTATTGTCGCTGGTGATGATGCCGATGCTCAGCAAATTGCTCAATTCCCGGCGCACCGAGTTAATTTGTTCGTCGATCTTGCGAGTAATCTCCCGAACATAGAATGACCGGTTCGGATTGCTGTAAAACAGCTGTAAAAGTTTAACGCGCGTTTTGGACCCGAAGAGTTGCTCAATCATGTGGGTATTGTAGCAAAGTACTGCTTCGAAAGGAACGTTATGTGCGCAGATACGTTGTTACTAAATCTACAACTGTCGTCGACTTAACAGGGGTAGTAAGCCAATGAATACTTTTATTCCGTTTGAACCAGGTACGCTGCCGTTTCGCCAGATCAAGGGTTGCCTTGACGATCCGCTGGCGGGTTTCATCCAGGCTTTGCGTACCCAAAAAGTAGTCTTGCCACTGCGCGTAGCCGACACCTTTGAGCGCTTCACACTGCCAGCCATAGCGTTTGCTAAGGGTCCGCACTTCGGCTTCCAGCCCTGCCGCCAGCATGTTATCAACCCGCTGACTGATCCGGTCTTGCAAAACTTCACGATTAATTTGAAGCCCAATGACAACCGAGTTTGAGCGTAGCGTCTGGCGTGTTGGCTGCGCGCCATCTGTTTCCAACAAACGGATCAGCCGCCGTTTATTACGAATGTCGACAGCGCCAAAAGCAATGCCCCGCTGTTTGATCCGATCCTGCAACGCCTCGACACTCAGATTGTTCAACGCTTGCCTGGCAGCCCGATCGCCGGCCGCCAGAAAGCCATAATCGTAAAGGACCGCGTCTATATATAGGCCGGTGCCGCCAACCATGATCGGCAATTTGCCCCGTGCGGCAATATCGGTAATCGCTTGGTTGGCTAAATCTTTAAAGACAGCGGCTGTAAAATCTTCACCAGGTCCGACAACATCCAGCAGATGGTGCGGTACTAGCGCCTGCTCTGCGGCCGTCGGTTTGGCAGTGCCAATGTTGACTTCCCGGCGCACCGTCCAACTGTCGGCACAGATAAGTTCCCCATTAAGTTGTTGTGCCAGCTGCAACGCTAACTGCGATTTCCCAGAGGCCGTCTCCCCGACCACCACTAAAAGTGGTGGAGTAAGCGGTAGTCTGTATTCGGTAGTCTGTTGGCTTAGTTGCATGGCATATTTACTGAATACTGATGACGGACTACTGTGCACTCTCCGTCGGCCACCAAAGTAACTCTTGTACGTTCACCCGAAACTCGTCCGAGACCATGACGCCCTCAGCTTCCAGCACCTGTTGATGCCCTTGTCGGCCGCCGGGATAGCCGCGAGCCAGACCGCCTTGTTTATTCACCACTCTCTGCCAAGGCAAGTCGGGATCACCGAAATGGGCGATGCCACCGACAATTCGGGCCGCCCGGGCGTTGCCGCACAGCGCCGCCAACTGCCCATAGGTCATCACCCTGCCCTTCGGTATCTGCGCCACCACTGCCTCCACCCGCACCCGAAACCCTTGCTCAACTTCTTCCATGCAACAAGTATACATCGTCGCTGCCTTGACCTCGATCGGGGCTCAGATGCGCACAAGGTAAGAATCAAGGCGCAAGGAGTAAGCCGAGACATGAGGCAAGGCTAACCCCGGCCTTCATCTACTCGTCATCCCGGCGAATGCCGAGACCCAGTCAATAATTGCGCGCAAGCGCTCCACCTCGCAATTCCCTAATCTTAAATCTTACTTCGGTCGAGATGGCAATACAGAATTGGCAGTAAGCCTACAGCGATGTTTTGAGGACGCGGGATTTGGCTTCGTTGGCGACGGTTTTGAGGAATTGCTCGATAGGGATTGTCAGTGGCACTTCCATAACGGCCATGTCTTTGCGAATGCGTGGCACGACTTCGCCGCTACTGATCTCCTTCTCACCGACAACCAGCGTGTACGGCACGCGTGCCAGCTCGGCGGCGCGGATCTTCTTGCCCACCGATTCGTTGGAGTTATCGACCGTCAGTCGCAAGCCGAGAGCTTTGGCGTCTTGCGCCACTCTGTCGGCAAATTCGACAGTCATCTTCTCTTGATTGACGGTCAGCAAACGTACCTGTTCCGGCGCCACCCAAACGGGGAACCTGCCCGCAGTATGTTCAATATACACCGACAGAAACCGTTCGATAGAGCCCATCAGCGCACAGTGGATCATCACCGGCTGCTGTTTGCTACCGTCTTCGGCTACATATTCCAGTCCAAAACGCTCCGGCTGCACAAAATCAAGCTGGACGGTTGCTAATTGATGCTCACGTCCAATGGCATCGGTGGCCATAAAGTCAATCTTTGGCCCGTAGAAAGCGGCTTCACCGGCTTGTTCAAAGTAATCCAGTTGATTGGCCATAACAGCATTTTTAAGCTGCTCCTGGGCAGTCTGCCACAGCGCTGGCTCGCCTAAGTAGGCGTCACTGTCGTCACGATAGCTCAGCCGGACCCGCAGACCCATACCCACCGTGGCGTACAGCTCATGTGCCGCCGCCAACAGATTATTAATCTCCTGCTCGATCTGATCCTGTCGACAAAAAACGTGGCTGTCATCCTGCGTCAAGGCCCGCACACGGTTCAAGCCACCCAGTTCGCCCGTCTTCTCGTCGCGGTAATCAGTGGTCGTTTCCAGGTAGCGGATTGGCAGATCGCGGTAACTGCGTGGTTGAAAAGCGTAAATGCGCGTGTGGTGCGGACAGTTCATCGGCTTCAGCACCAGCTGATCGCTCGTCTCTTGGCTTTTGACTAGAAACAGCTCATCGCCAAATTTCGCCCAGTGTCCACTGGCCTCATACAGATCTTTCTTCGTGATATGTGGCGTCCAGACCTTTTCAAAGCCGTAACGCTGTCGTAACTGATTAGAAAAAGTGCTGACTGCTTCTCGCAGCACGGTGCCGCGTGGCGTGAACATCGGTAGGCCCGAACCAACCATATCCGAGAAAACGAACAGATCAAGCTCTTGGCCCAGCTTACGATGATCGCGAGCCCTAGCCTCTTCGAGCATTGTCAGGTGTTTACGCAGCTCCTTATCGGTGGCAAAGGCAGCGCCATATACCCGTTGCATCTGTGCATTCTTGTCATTGCCCCGCCAGTACGCCCCGGACACCCGCAGCAACTTAAAGGCGCCGACCTGCTGCGTCGATGCGACATGCGGCCCGCGGCACAGATCAGTAAAGTCCCCGTTGGTATAGAACGAGACATGAGCCACCTGGGCGTCGCCGTCGGCGATTGTCCCCAACTCGGCAGTGTTGAGATCTTTGGCCACAGTGGTGCCGGCCCGTTTCAGATCATTCAACAGCTCCTCTTTATAGGGCTGTTTAGCGGCTTGCGCCCAGGCGATAGCTTCGTCGACCGGCTGCTCGGAACGCGCAAACGGCTGATTAGCAGTAATGATCTTGGCCATCTCGGTCTCAATCTTCTCGAAGTCCTCTTCTGAAATCTTGGTCTCTCCGAGATCGATATCGTAATAAAAGCCGTTCTCCACCACTGGTCCGACACCAAACTTGGCCTCTGGCCAGAGGTGCTGCACAGCCGCAGCCATAATGTGCGCCAACGAGTGACGCATGGCGTGTAGTTGGTCGGGTTGATCTGACGAAGCCATCACTACTCCTTACTTGTCATTCCGAGCGCTAGCCAAGGAATCTCGTATGAGATCTCTCCACTCCGGTCGAGATGACATTTTGGTAAATAAAAAGACGCCTAGGTTCAATACTCTCGCATGGTATTTAACTCTAAGCGTCTCGGTCCGCCCTGTTGGCGGAGGTTCCACCTCGACATTTACTGTTGCGACTTGAAGTTTCGTCTGTCGTCGCCACACCTACGGAGCTCTATGGCTGGTGATTTCCACGTCAACGCTCGACCTCATTATATCATTGATCTTTAAGCCTTGACATCCCTAGAACTTTAACCCGAGATCACCGTTTCCACCACCGCTATGTATCTATGCTCAACGGATACAGTAAAGATCTAGGTGTCAAAGCTAAAGGATCAAACTATACGATATTAAAAAAGGTTGAATGATCTCGCAATGTCATTCAACCTTAGTCATTTTGTCTGTTAACCCGCCCTCCGGCGGGGTAAAACAATCTCGACAAAACTTCACCTGGATGAACATCATAACAAGGCTGGTACTATATGGCTAGCCTATTTATGCTGTAATTCCTACATACGCACATGGGGATAACCGGATTTCGCTGACGTCATGCATGATATTAAAATTAATTTTCGTCGGCTAGCCTCCTCTACAAGTCCGCCGATCTTAGTTCTTCGCAGCAAAACCACGCCGCTCCTAAGATCCAAACCTCAATTTCTGATAACAGCTTGAGTATTACCCCTGTTATATGTATAATCCTTGGGTGCCCTTTTGTAGATCGAGGTACGAAGTAGTCCTACGACGCTTCGCTCAAGTCTACAAAAAGCCAAGACATTGGCTTTTGGGGCGATTAGCTCATTTGGCTAGAGCGCCACATTGACGTTGTGGAGGTGGGAGGTTCGAATCCTCCATCGCCCACCAAATTTTATAGAGATACCTTTGCTCGGAATGACAGAGTGCATAATCTGCTGTTGCGCTCCTCCACCCCTGTTGTAACATCGGATGCACGGCGGCTATAGTTCTCGCTCTCTTGCACGAGACGTATAATAGAGCTAAGAGGAGCTATGTCAGATAATATTGATCGATTCAGGAAGCTGCTGGCTGGCAGTCGAACACGTGTCACTGTTACTGGCGTGGGTATTGGTGCCGCACTGGGAGCTAGCGGCGCCGAACTAGCAAACGTCGTGTTCGAAAATAAGCCCCACACACCGCCGGAGCTGTTCGCATCTCTGGGCGGACTGGTGCTCGGCGGCGTCTATAATCAACTCTTTAAAAATGAACGCAGCGAGTAGCTATACAGGGGTTGTTTTATGGAACAGGGCTTTGATTTTTTGGCGACACGCACCGGGAGTACAATCTTCTGCGCCCTCACGGGGGCTATTTTTTGCGCAGCCAGCGAAGAGGCGATGTCGGTTCTCAGTGAGCGTCGACTGCAGGCGCCAGATGTAAAAACGCTGATTGCCGGCGGCGCGGGTACATTGGTACTAGGTGGTAGTGGCAGTATCATGGCCCGCGATGGCAAAAATATGTCAGCCAAATAGTTAATCTACCCCTGTTGTAAGCACTAGCGCTTTGGGGCTATCGATTGACTGATATACATATTTTGCGTATACTGGGTCGGTTAAACAGGGATACTGGAGTATCAAGAAGGACAGCGCGTTAGACGCCTTTCAAATGTTCTACGAGGAACTAGCGTTCCAAAAATTGAACAACCGAATACGAAGAACTCGACCAAGCACCGCTAAATAACTGGCTGTCGGCTAGGTCGTACAATACCCAGGAGGTCACGAGACTTTCTGGGTTTTTATATTCTCTCCTCTGTTAATCCGTTCTGTCGACGAGGCTCAAGGTGCTAGAAAGTTTTCCGCAAAAGTGCAGGTGTTTTCCACTAGTATTATTTATAGCGATATGACAATATGTAGTCATGGTTTGTATACATTGTGGTGCGAAAACGCACGTAATTAACTCCCGCGGCCAGAAACGTCACAATCAGATTTGGCGTCGCCGAGCCTGTTTTGCCTGCAACGCTGTCTTTACTACCAGCGAAGCTGCCGTATACGAAGCAGCCTGGGTAGTTTTACTGCGTAATGGTGCTTTACAGCCCTTTAGCCGCGATAAACTGTTCCTGAGCCTCTATGAGAGTTGCAAACACCGAAAGACGGCCTTAGCGGACGCCAGTGCCCTGACCGACACGGTGATTAAGCGTTTGTCGCAGCTTGTTCAAAGTGGTCGACTAGAGGCACGCACCATAGCCCATAGCGCGCAAGTGGCCTTACACCGGTTTGATACTGCGGCTAGCGTTCACTACCAAGCGTTTCATCAGGGCTGAGAGACAGTTCACCATCCACCATTCACCGTTTAGCGTTTACCGTTCGCCGGGCGTTAGCCGTTTTCCTTTGGCCGGGGCGACTTCATGGCGAATGGCTAATCGAGAATGCATGGGGTCATGGTAAATCGTTACTGGCCAATGGCTAGTGCCGGCCGGGGTCGGCCTTGGTGGTAATGGTTTTACCACTGGCAGTGATAACGGCCTTTTCAGTAACATCGAATTTGCTGAGGTACCACTTGAATATCAGCCGGGTTTGCGAGTTGAAGGCAGCCAGCGAGCCGAACGCAAAGCTAGTAAACGGCGCCAGCACCCACTGCAGCGTCATGAAGACTGAGCGATGACGGCGGTAGCGGGCCGGCCGTGGCGGCAGCGTCACTAGACAGATGTAAACCGAGATCAAAGCTGTTGCCAGACCGATTTTTTGGACACGGCTAATAATCAGCGGTAGTTCGTTAGCGGCCAGGTTTTGCGGGTGTAATAATGGCGGAATGAAGCCGGCACCGAAGACTAGCACGATACCAGTGGCCCAGCTGACATGACTTTCCAACGTGCGCAGCAGCTTAGCCAAAACATCGGCCTTGGAAGCTTTATTTTTATGCCAAAAACCTTTGTCGGCGATGTAAGCAACGTCAGAAGCACCGTAGGTCCAGCGGCGCAACTGCACGAACTGAGCGCGGATGGTCTGGAGGTAGCCATCGGCCAGCACGGCGTCTTGGTAAATTGGCACACTAAACGGATAGACCCGATAATCGCCGTCGAAATGGAAGTAGCTGCGCCAGAACTGATGGCCATCCTCAACGACGGTGCGGGTGCTCCAGAAATCCATGTCGATCAGAGCCTGCATCGGTTGAGCATGGGCTGAGAAGTTGCGGCTGAGGTGCGGCCGCTGGGTACCAACGATGTAAAATAGGTTGTTGCCGGTGGCAATGACGCGCATCAGCGTTGGCGCATCCCAGATGTTATTGGTGTACATGGCCAGCGGTTGATATGAGGCTTTTTGGGGGTCGGGCACCACGCAGTACAGATAGCTCAGCGCCGGCAAATAGTTCTTGTCGGGCCGGTTGTCGGCGTCGAGAGTCGTCACCACTACCCGCGTCGGATCGATGCCAGCTGCGGCTAGATATTTCTGACACTGACGGCCAGCAAAAGTGATGTTGCCGCCCTTGCCAATAATCTCGCCCGGCAAGTCAGCCGGATGGCAAAAAGCCATGGCGTCCAGGAATTTATCCTTATAGAGTGCGATAAGTTCGTTGACGCGATCTTCGGCCGCCTGGCCCGCCCTACCCTCGTAGGCAATGACCAGGATAACCTGCTGGCGGCAATCATAATCGTTGTCCAGAATAGCCTGGATGGTTGGCTCCAGCACTTCCCGGCTCTCATTTACGGTGGCCACCATAGCGATGTGAATGAGATCATTCGGTTTGATGTCGGAGACTCGATTGGTCAGCAATTTCAAGTTATTGAGGTGCCAACGCGGTCGATCAACTCTGGCGGGCAGCGCTCTGCCAGCCTGTATGTCGGCTGCCAAGCCATTCCAATCGAGTTTCTGAAACTGCTTCATAGTACGATAACCGGCAATCGCCCGCGCTGTATAACCCAGTGATCGGACAAAGTATATTAACAGATACAGTAGGATGAAAAAGACAGCAACGGTGACGTTGATCAGGCTGAGTACAACCGGCAGCAAAAGCAGCGACCAGCTGAGGGCGCCGGGCAGAATTTCAAAAAATCGATAATGGCCTTTGCGGTCTTTCTCGAAGGGAATTTCAAGATCAGTCATAGCTTAATTTTACCCTGTTCGGGGAACAAATTTTCAATTATTAATTTTGCAGTTTTCATTCAATATCCCAGCCGTCAATTTTTAATGTCATTACGCTGCCGCTGGCCGATTGCCATATTGAGACCTTGAGAATTGAATGAAAACTGAAAATTGCACATTGAAAATTAGCGCAGCACTAGCAAAGCGTTGCTAATGATCGCTGTTAGAACCAGTAGTAGAATACCGAGACCGAGTACGGCAATCGCCAATTGGCGATGAATGCGATAGACCCGCAGGCTAAGCGTCACATGGATGGCCAGAACCAACAAGGCGAAAGCCACGAAACCAAGTATGTCAATCACGCTGCCGGTGGTAAATTTATTGATCGCTGCCGGATTAGAGCAGTCGCGGCACTGCACAATAAAACCATTGCCGTGGCTGGTACTCAAACGCGCCAGCACAAAAATGCTGCCCGCCAGAGCCAAGAAAACGTTGATACTGAGCAACAAGAGCACTAAATGATCATGAAAATACTTCTTAGGAGTGGCCATCGTTAGGTTTCATTGTATCATTATTACACCGTCGGCGACTGCAATATCTTGAAATTTGATTTGCTATAATACTTCGGTTGATACAGGCCGATGTAGCTCAGTTGGCTAGAGCACCGCTTTCGTAAAGCGGGGGTCGCGGGTTCGAATCCCACCATCGGCTCCAGGCTTTGCACGCCAAGGCAGTTTGCTCGCAAAAGCTTGCGGGTATCGTATAGTGGCTAATATGCAACCTTCCCAAGGTTGAGAGGAGAGTTCGATTCTCTCTACCCGCACCAGTATCATTTACGCGAGCTGTTGCTCGACGGCCAGTTTGAGCGCCTGGAGGTCGGCCTGCAGTTCGCGTCGGGCCAGCATTTTGAGCACTGGCTTGGCAAATGCGAAGGCTTCGCTGTCTGCGGATACCGAAATATCGCAGCGAACAATTGTTTTGTCTTGGTCAGCAGACAGTGAGTAATTTACGTTGTAATGCAGTAGGCCAGTGCTGTTTTCAATTTCCAGTTCCTGATCTTGGACGCACTTCGTGACATGGTTGATCGAGCGGATCTTCAGACCAAACATCAAGCTAGTAGCATGGTACTCGACCCCTGTTTTAAGCCGTCCAAGTGGACTGATGGTTTCGATGTGCGGGTTCCAAAGGTAGTGGTACTTCAGCTCGGCCACATAATCAAACACGCGGGGCGCCGTAGCATTGATAGTGACCCGTGTCGTAACTTGTGTATTCATGCCTGGATTGCCTTGAACATATGCCTATTGTACGCTGCCAGGAACCAATTCGAGGCGTAGTCTTACGACCGCAGGCTTTCCGAAACTTTATACGCAGAACAGTGGCGCACAAGTGTTTGCCCGAGTCGAATAATTAGCGGCTGGTCAGCCTGGAACACCGTAACATTACGGAATACAGTCGACGCAAATTCCTGCCGGTTGCCAGCGTCGAGCAGCTGGCCCAAATATACGATGGCTTGCAGCAAAAACTCCAAGCTGTGTTGAGTAGTAAAGTTTCGCAGCATTTCGTGGGGGTGGTCGTAGCCGACCGATCCGAGGAGCAAAAGCAGCTTCTGGGTTAGCTCGGGTGTGATTACGGGGTTCATTTCGTCACTTGCCGTGTGATCGGGTCGGGTTTGCGATAGTAGTGCAATTACCTCCGTTATCGTACGCCTAATTTCGGTGTGCTCGCTTGGCAACACGCTGCTTTCAGCTAGGTACTGGCCGAGCTGGACCAGCGTGACCTCGAGTGGTTGCTGGTTGGCACTGAGCACGATTGTCTCAATGTCGGGGGGGTTTTCGGGCGGCGGTTGCTGGATCATATATATTTCAAATTGGGTAGTTTGAATCACCGGTTCTGCCTCTGGCTGGAGCAGTATCACTCTACCCTGGACAAAATCCTCATAGGTCACTATCTGCTCAGTCGGTGGCGACTCTTCAACTGGCTGCACCAGCGCCAGCAATGCTTCGAAACTTTGCATTACCTCTGGTTCAAAAGTCGTCTCGATGCCGGCTTCTGCTGCTGCAGGCAATGGCTCAATATCCGTTGCTACAAGTATGGCAGCTTCTAACACCGGTGCAGACGGCAGTTGCTCAGCTTCGACTTTCTCAAGCAGCGGGGATGCCACCGAGGTTTTTGTCAGGGCTGTCATAGGCTCGACTTGATCAAAGGTATGTCGGGGCTCCATCGGTGCCGTCTGCTCGGTTTTGGGTATCGTAATAGGTGGCGGTGCTGGTGCGACTGATGCAACTTTGGTGGTTGGATCAACCCGTTTCACTAACGGTTTGTGACGGGGGGTTTCAGCTAGTGGCGGTGCTACGTGGCTCTTCCGTGCCAAATTACCGAGATTCAGTTCTCCCTGGCGAGCGCTGACAACTATTCTCATGCGCTCCGCCTCCTCAAGGTGCGTTTGACGCTCCGGCTCGAACTCTAGTTTTAACGGTTGCGTATCAGCTGGATGGCTGGCTGGCGCTTCAATTTTTGGGGTTATTTTTTTTAAATTTCGATGGCTGCGTATCTGTTAATTCGCTCGCTACGGTAGTGTCCGGCGCTCGAACAATTTCTCCCGCCGGATTGGTAATCACCGCTCCTACAAAGGCTTGGAGAATAGCCTTATCCGGATCCATACCTGTCTTTTCTAATAAATTGGCAGTTTCAAGCGCCTGGGATCCTACTCTCTGGCCAACTTCAGTCTCCATGAAGTCCGACAACGCCATGGCCGCCTGATCCTCCTGTCCAGGAATTGGGCAACGAACCATAATGTCCATGTAGTTTTTGGGCGGCATATACCCATAATAACCGTAAGCGGCGCCACACCCAAACGCTCCTCTATTCTATCTCTGTTACCTAGCCAGCCAGTGAGAGAAGACGGACCTCTCGCCAATGTATGATTTATGGTGTTAATAGGCATGGAGCTAGTTGCTCTTTTGCGATAAACTTGCTATGATTACCCCTGTTGCGCAGCAAAAAGACAGCGCTCGATAGGTATGGGCTCGTAGTGAAGAGGCCTATCACGCCTCCCTGTCACGGAGGAGATCGCCGGTTCGAATCCGGTCGGGCCCGCCAGAAATAAATCTGCCGCCGTAAGGTGGTATTTTTATTTTCTACGAAGGTTAGACTTTTATGTAGGCGTGCGAGGGGTTGGCTTTTTGGAGCGGTGTGACGGCGGCGCTGATGGGCTGCAGGTTGAACTGCAGGTGGGCGGCGTGCAGGCTGCCAGGGGTGGCATCGATGACTTTGATGATCTCGAGTGTGTAGCCGGTATTAATAACGCCGGAGATCTGGCCCGGCTTGAGCTTGAAGAGCACATCGGAGACGGCCGGCGAAATATCACGATCGTTCGGCGTAATCGCCGTTGGGTACTGTCCGCCGCTGCCTTTAGTACCCGGATCATCGGAGACTTGGGCTGCCAGGGTGGCGAAGTCCGTGCCGGCGTGCAGCTGCTTGAGGGCGGCATTGGCGCGGGCTTCAGTAGCAGTATCGAGCTTGGCGGCTACGGCCTGCTGCAATAATTGTTGCTGCAGCTCGCGCTTGAAATCATTTTCGTTCCAGCCCCAGAACTGGTTGAGCACATCTTTGAAGACGCGATCACTGCCGCCGAGCCGATTTTGTGAACGGACCAGCGTTAATTCATTATTAACGGCCTGCGTACTGACAGTAACGTGGTGCTGGTCAGCCAGTTGTTTGACATAGGCGTCCTCGACGACCTGCCCCATGGCCTGTTGCTTCAAACGACTGAGCTGCGCCTTGCCGTCTTTGTTCGAGAAGTTAACTTGTTGCTGCGTATGGTAATAATGCATGTTGCGGCGCAGTTCAAACAGATACGATTCGTAGCTGACCCAGCGCGGGCCAGCCTTGGCGACCGGGAATGGCAGGACCCGCGTCACGTCGTAGATGAAGCCACCAGTGGACTGAAATTTATACAGGCTCAGTCCACAAAACACCAAAAAGACGACGACGACTGTTACCAGTAAGCCAACCGAAATGCGCACCACGCGATGTTTGGAATGTTGCAAGGGGTAGATATACTTGCGGGCGCTCGACAGAACCTCTTCACGGTGTTCGCTCACCGTTTCATTGGTAATACGCGGCACGTTACTGAGCGCTTCATTGAAACGCTCTTCCTCGGCTTGAGCTCGCTTGAACGGGCGCTGCACTCGCGATAGGTTAGGTTTTTTAAGCTTCTTCGGTTTCTTCATTGGTGTGGTTAGACTGCTGGTTGGCAGCAGCCGGATAGCTAGCGGTGGTTATTCCTTCATCGCGCAGGATACCGAGGAGTTTCTTCTGTATGCGTGCCGGGTGGTGCACGTCGTGTATGACCAGATCTCCCACGTATGTCTGCATCTTTATTGTACCAAATCCGAGCAGCGTTTCCTGCAGGCCGGCGACTTCGTAATTGACTGACTGAATTTGGCCCAAGCCGAGGTCGGCCACCGACCGGTGAAAGAGGCCCTTCTGGGTGATCTGAATAAACCGTTGGTCGGTGACAATGAAGACGCTGAAATGCCAGCCGATCCAGCTCGGAGCGAAGATCAGCAAGCCGAGTACACAGCCGAGGGCCAGCCCGCCGAAGAAAACACCAAATCCCAGACCGGGTTTGATGGCTGCCGGTATAATGCCGATCAAGGGACCAAGCATGCCAAAGACCAAGCCTTTGCGCATGACAATCGGATGCTTATGAAACACGAATAACACGTTCTCGTCGTCAAACTGATCTTCGAAGTATTTGGGAGCTGTTTGTTTGGCATCTGCCATAAGCACTATTGTAGCAGAGACAGCCCGCCCAGCCATCGCTCTACCTCTTGTATGTGGTGGCAATTCAGACCCTGTTCGCTGTCGGGCTTAATGACTAGGGTCGGCGCCTCGTCTGCGTTGCGATGCTCAGCCCAGGCGAATGCTGCACCGTCGTGGTCGTCATCTATCCAAGCTACCGGTCTACCTGGGAAGCGTTCACTGGCTGCAACGATACGCTTTCCCTGCCCAGAGCTCTCATACTGCCAATAATCTATCCAGTCGAGTTCGGGTAGCTCAAGGTACTGACCTATATCCTTATGGCTATTGCCGCGGTGCGAGCTCAAATAGTATGCATCCATACGGAGTACTAGTTTATTTAGCCAGGCGCTGTGGGTCGGATTATAAAAGGTATACCCGTCATACTCTGGCGGCGCGGGCACAAAGCCTCCCCCTGGGCATTTTCCAGGGTTCTTCTCGGGCATCACCAGCAATACGCCGTCAATATCTAATAAGAGAACGGGTGCGGCGGCATCCTGAGGTTGTTCGAATGTAGTCATAACTGGTATCCCCAAACGGATTCGAACCGCTATCTGCTCCTTAGGACGGAGTTATTCTATCCATTGAACTATGGGGACGTGCGAGTTCCGACCTGCAACAGCAGATGGGGACGTGCCTAGATTGTACCAGCCTGCGTCATCCCGGCGAAGGCCGGGATGGCGAGGCTTTTAACGCTTACGGGCAGGGTTAGTCACGTTCGTGGGCTTCGTAGATGTGAGCATACTCAGATTTGTCGTAGCTGAATAACTCTTTGTCACCAAAGAAATTGTTGACTTCTTTTTGACCACTGGTTTTGGAGTCGGAGGCGTGGATGAGATTGCGGCCCGTACCGATCGCCAGATCACCTCTGATGGAGCCCGGTGCTGCCTGGCGCGGGTTGGTACTACCGACTAGATTACGCACTGAGTCGACACACTCAAAGCCTTCCCAGGCCATCAAAACGACTGGCGAGCTCTTCATAAATTGTTCAAGCCCGGTGTAAAACGGCTTTTGGACGTGTTCGGCGTAGTGGACGCGCAGAATGGCTTCGTCAAGACTGGCCATTTTCATGCCGATCAGCTTCAGGCCTTTGCGCTCCAAGCGCGTAATAATTTCGCCAATCAAGCCACGCTGCAAAGCGTCGGGCTTCAGAATGATCAGTGTTCGCTCCATGGGAATCCTTGTTTAGTTACATCTATTCTAACAGATGGGGTGGGTTGCAGGAAGCAGGTGGCAAGGGGCAGAGACTGTGCAGATCTCAGGTAGCAGGCGTTTGTGACCTGTCGCCTGTTAAATTTCTGCGCAATGCCGCCTGCTTCCTGCAACCTGTTATGTCTGCTAAATGCTCATCCTGTCGTACAATATGGTTATGCTCTTTGCTAAAGCTAAAACCGATTTTCTGGAATATCTCGAGATCGAACAAAACCGTTCACAGAAAACAATCCAGAATTACGATCATTATTTAACGCGGCTGGTCGACTTTGCGGGCGATATTCAGGTCACTGACATTGATGCCGAGCTAATTCGGAAGTGGCGGTTATGGCTCAACCGCCTCGGCACTAACACTTCTGATGAGCTCGGCAAAACAACTCAGAATTATCATTTGATTGCTCTGCGCAGCTTCCTCAAATTTTGCGCCAAGCGCGACATCCCTGCCCTAACGGCCGATAAGATTGAGCTGGCCCGCACCCGTCGCAAGCAAGTCACCTTTTTGAATGAAGACGAGCTAGCCCGAGTTTTTGAAGAACCGGACGTCTCGACGTTAGCCGGTGTCCGCGACCGGGCCATTCTGGAACTACTGTTTAGCTCAGGTTTACGCGTTAGCGAGCTGGTCGGGCTAGACCGCGATCATATTAATCTGAAGCGGCGCGAGTTTATGGTCCGGGGTAAAGGCCAGAAAGACCGGCCGATTTTTATCAGTGCGGCGGCTGCCGAGTGGATTGAACAGTATCTGTCCAAACGCGAAGACACCGCCCGACCCCTGTTTGTGCGCTACAGCGGCAGCAAACAAGTCGATCGCTCGGGCAACTTTCACCGGCTGACGGCCCGCAGTATCCAGCGGCTGGTAGCCCGCTACGCCCTGCTGGCCGGTATCACCAAGCATGTCAGCCCGCACACCCTGCGCCACTCCTTTGCCACCGACCTGTTAATGAATGGCGCCGACCTGCGTTCGGTGCAGGCAATGCTCGGCCACAGTAACATCGCCACCACCCAAATCTATACTCACGTCACCGACCCTCACCTGCGAGCCGTCCACGAGAAATTCCACCGCAAGTAACTAGTTAACCGGACAGTCGCCAGAGGCACTGGTAGCGTTTCCGGGCGTCAGCTGCAGCTGCTTGCAGATTGTACCGACAGTCCCAGATGGCACATCAAAGTCATTGTGCGCCGGTACTCGAACTTGAATGCGACGCAGCACGTCCTGAGCTTTGCCGGTCGAATCGACCAACACCTGGGCGTCATTGATACTCAGTTTTGTGACTCCGTCTGGCGCATAAGCAGTAATCGTGATGTCTGACTTTTGATAGAGCGCGCTGAGCGTCAATAAATAGCGCGCTGAGTTTAAGTTAGTAATCTTGATATTGCAGTATCGAGGCAGGCTCTTAGTAGTGATGTTAGCGGTATGACAATTGCCGTTGACAATTGCACCACCCTGTCCGCCCGACCCGCTGCCGGCATCAATGCTGCCCGGATCCGCGGCACTGCCAGCCTGATTAGGGTACAGAAAAGCGGTGAAGGTGTTCTTAATGAGACTTGCCCGGTCGACAGCATTTCGAGACAGGGGGGTCAAACTTGCTTTGAGCATGCCGGTGTACTTCCAGTCTGTGACGGCATTGCCAAAAATGTAACTTGAGCCAGGCGCCGGCGCAAACGATGTGTCGCCACTATTATGATCCTGCCAACTAATTTCCAGATTGCCGATTGGCTGGACATCTGGCGGGTCACTATTCAGGGTTGCACCCGTTAGTTCAGTGGCACGAGTTTCGTTGCCGTCAATGGTGTACTGCAAGCTGTCGGGGTGCGGATTAATAATCAGACAGCTGTAGCTGGCTCCGGTCGAGGTGCCGACGCTATTATCGTTCAGCGATTGCGTGGCGGCCGTTTTCTGGCTAGGATCCATGGCATTGAGTTGTGCGGTTGTATACGGTTCACACTGTGATTTCGTCAACGTAAAACCGCTATTGAGGGCTTGAGTGGCATCGTTTACCCCGGTTTCGGCGGCGTAATAGGCCTGGTTACTGAGCTGCTTGTCCAATGCGCTGCGTTCTTCGCGGCGCATGAGCTGCGCGAAACCTACAGTCGTTAAGCTGAGCACCAGCACCATAATCAGAGCAATCACAATCGACGCGAAGCCTTGCTGTTCAGCGCTTAAGCGAAGCGGTGAAGCGTTCATGCTCCTAGTGTACCTCACTGTAATCTCCTTGTAACGCTTGTGCTGAGTTGTGAGGTCGAGCAAAATTGCGTACCCGGGCCGCCCTTACAGGTATTGCTGCCGTCGGGCGCCGTCACCACTAGGTCACTGTCTCCATACGCAGCCCAGACATCGACATTATAAACTCCGCTGCTGGCCGGTGTCTCGGCCACGCCCAGCTTGGTCAGTCGCATGTGATCGGCTAACATATCGTAGCCGTTGTGGGTCGGATCGGCATCGGCCGAATCGGCACCGATCGCATCGTGCGTAATGTCCAGGATTGGGCAGCTGCCGCTGCCGGTAATTGTGTCCCGGTACAAGACGTGAGGCGTAACGTGACCATTGATGTCGGTAGCCTGTTCGCGCCCCAGCACATAGCTATAACGAACATTATTGATGCAGTAGGCGCCGACTTGCACGCTGTGGCTGCCGTCATTATCCGTAAAAGTAGCCGACTGAGGACCAGCGATAATTGGCGCACCGCCACCAAACTGAAGCGCAGCTGCTATATCGTTTATGGCATTGCGAGAGGTGTTTTGCAGGTTGGCAGCATTGACACCTTTGGAGTACAGGGCACTGATTTGAATCATAATAACCGTCGACATAACGAGAATAGTCGCCAACACGCTGAGCGCTATCATCAACTCAACGATCGTAAAGCCTGGCGAGGATTTTAAACTGTTGATTTTCATGACGATAGTTTCGGTTTGACACGCAGTAGAGTGTCGGCGCCACCTCTTATAAGCATTACCATTACTGTAGCGCATCGTCGCCCCTGTAGCAAGCCTTCGTAGCAGTAGACGGAAACTAAGGAGCATGATAATCTAAGCATAAGCAAGGAGACAAAATGAAAATTACGCGCCGCAAAAGCCTCGTCATGCTGGTAGGACTGATTTTTGTCATCGGAATCGTCTTAGTTTTTGCCGCCCGACACCACGATGTTAAGACCACAGCTCAGGCTTCGAGCCCAGCGTACGTTGACACTGGCAAAACAAAAGATGCCAGCGGTCTGGTGGTGCGGTCAGCCGGCAGTTACTGGCTGGTAAATCCAGCTGACAAAAATCAACGTGTCGCGCTTGATTTTGATCAATCGAGTGTCGATCCGGCTAAACTTACCGATCATGGAGTTGTGAAACTACGAACGGAGATACTGGTTCAAAAAGCCAGCGTCGGTCAGAAGCTGATATATAAGTTACGTGTCCAGTCGGTGCTGCCCTAGAGTAATCGAAGGTACTAGGGCGTACAGGATACCGTCGTGACAGTTTTAGTGTTCTTGATGATCGACGCATTGTAGACGTTATAGGTAGGCACATTACCCCATAACCAGTCTAATCGGTAATGATCGAGGGCATAGTAGTATATTGGCCCGCTGAAAACTAGCGGCTCCCGGCCAAAGAAGGCTGTTGGATAGTTACCCGAAATGGGCCCAGGCGGGAATGGTACATACTCTTTAGTCATAAGGAATGAACCCTGCGCATAAGTATCAGGCGCCGGGACAGTGATAGTGCTTGAGGAACAGATCGGCCAAATCTTCATAGTAACAGGGCTGGTCTGGCCCGGCTGAACCGTGGTCGTGGCTGCACCACAGGCACCGTAGCCCAGCGGTGCAGTTAGGCTGACTTTATAGCTTCCGCTGTCATTTTTTAGGCTCGCAAACGACACGCTGCCTCCGCTGGTTGGTGACGATTGCGTATCGCTCTGGCCAGAAAGACTATTAATCGTTACTGCCGGCACGTCGTGGTTGGTGCCCGTATTGGCACATGAAGGTGCCGTCGTCGTTGGGTTGCCGCTGCCGTCGAGCACAGGCGCCAACTTCTGGACCGTCACTGCAATAATAGGCGAAGCCGGCAACAAGGCTGGTGCGGAAGCAGCGGTAGTGGTCAGTGGCTGTATGCGATAAGTTATTTCCTCCTGCTGGGTGCCCAGGTCGCCGATACCGTCCCACGTTACCTTAAAGTCATAGTAGTTTTGTTTCGGGGTAGCACCACTGGTCGCCGCCACCGGAGTAGCGCTGAATTTATAAAACCCTCTTTGGCAGCCACTCGGATAATTAGCCGGGTCAGTGATCGGGCTAAAGCTCGCCGGGGCCGTGACGTCGTTGTTGCTGACGCAAAAAGTACCGTTTGCTGGCAGACCGCTCGCATGTTGAGCAACCGCAGTGCGTACCAGCTCAACCTGGCTGTTCAGTACGCCGAGCGCTTGAGAGTGTTCCTCGGCATTACGCGATTGGTTCAGACCCTTGTTGGCCGTGGCATAGGAGATTGCGAAAGCCAAGCTGAGCACGGTCAACACAATAAGCACTTCTACAATCGTGTCACCCGATTGGCTGCGCCGTTTGAAATAGTTTGTCATGCCGGGCACCCACCCAGTGAAGTTGTACTAATCTGCATGGCGGTCGTCAACTTCTGGCCGTTACCACCGCCGATAATCACGCTGCCGTACTGATTGGAAGAACCTTTGAAACAAATACGGATGTTGGGGTGGGTGCGAACATGGCTGTCGCTAACACCGGCGTTAATCGTCCCGACCATAGTTGGCTCGGCATTGCTGCTGGCGTCCGTAACAGATGTGCCAGGGTTGACAGCCACGACATTCACCACCTGCGAGCCGGATTGCAGACCGCCCCCGAAACTACCAAAAAACCCGATCGCACTAATCGGTGTGGTGCCGTCGTTGTCATACATGGCAGTAGCTTGAACGCCCCACTGCAGTACTTTCTTATCAGTTAGATCTGGCGTATAGATAACCCTCGGAACGGCTTCGCCGAAATTGGCTGGTGTAGTCTTAGCGGTAGTCAGCTGCGTGCCAGCCAGACTGTATACATAGTAATTGGCGGGGTCGCTGCCGGCACCAAATTGCACAACTTTACCGAGGAACACACAGCCGATATTCGCACCCTGGGTAGTACTTGTATTGCTGCTAAATAACAGGTCACTACCGCTTGAAGAACACGTGAAACTACTGTTGGAAGGGTAAAACCCATTGCCCACATCATTGATAACCTGCTGGAGGTTGCTATTGATGTCATTCATGCCTTGGCGGAATTCAGCTGTGCTCTGCTTGCCGGAAACAAAGACAGCGGCCATTACAAACATCAAACCGGAAATTGCCAGAAAAATCATCGTCTCAACGATCGTATACCCCTGGTTTTTGTGTCCACCAAGCATGGTAGAAGTATACCATAAGCACCTTGAACTACCACTGGAGACGAACAGTCAAAACTACAGCTTACACAGAGTACGGCAGGAATGTTCGTTGATACCACAAGAGGATCGCGTGACCAAAGAGTTGGACGACGATAGCGGCGATGATCAAGAACGGACCAAATGGAATAGTGCTATTGCGCTTTAAGCGATGGCTGGCCAGCAGTGGAATGCTGACGGCGCTGCCGAGTAACGCAGCCAGGAAGATAAATAATATGCTGCGGGCCGGCGTGCCAACAATGAGGCCGAGTAACCAACCTAGCTTCACATCGCCGCCACCGATCCACTTGCCGGCCGATACCTGAAACAGCACGTAAAAGATGCCGCCGCCGACAATTACCGCCAGCACGATATTCAGCAGTGCTGTCAGTGGCCGCTGAGCAATCAGGATATTGACCAATGCATATAATCCCGCCAGAGCACCTGCAGGATACAGGATACGGTTCGGCAACAGCATCCAGCGCAAATCATAGACCAGCAGCGCCAGCAAGCCAATCAAAATCGGCAGCCAGATGACAAATAATGTGACTTGCGAACCGTGAACTGGCACTGGCCACCAGATATAGGAAGCTACAAATAACAACGCCGTGACTAGTTCAACCAGCGGATACTGGTAACTAATTGGCTTGTCACAATAGCGGCACTTCCCCTTTAGACTGAGCCAGCTCAACACCGGCACTAGGTCTTTCGCCGCTAACTCATGCTCACAATCTGGGCACATCGAGCGACCGTGTAGAATTGAAAGTCTGCTGGCGTCACCCCGGCGAAAGGCGGGACCTAGTAAATATGTGCGCCTGAGGCGCTCTTTAACCGACTGGGCCCCGGCCTTCGCTGGGGTGACTGAGGGCTTTTTAGGCTTGGCTTGTTCGTGTACCCGCCACACCAGGGCATTCACGAAACTGCCGAAGCACAAACCTAGCAAAACCAACGCCACAATAATCATTAGCACTATAGTAGCACAAAAAGAATAGGCCCCAGAGAGGGGCCTATTCTTTAGCTTAGCTATTGAATTTAGCTATCGAGACACTGCTGCTGTTGGCCAGAAGAGGTTTCTGTCGAATAGTAGATAGCGGTGGCGCGGGCCGATGCCGTGCCATCACAACGGTGCCCAAGGAAAACCGTAATAGTTCCTAATGCGGGTGCAGTGGATGCGGGTGCACTACCAGTTGCAGCAGTGGTGTTTACGACAGTGCTGCCGCCCACTTTCACAGTGTCATTTGTGCCAGTGCCGGACAGCGTGATAGTACCGGTACCAGATATACTTGTTGGCACTGCGCCGTTATTGTTCGATTCGTAGGCAGAAATACCGCCCGCAACCGAACCAGCGTCATTTTTGATCTGAGTGTTGCGTGAGTTACGCTGCAAGGCCGGAACAGCCAAGAAGACGATTAACAGAATTAACCCGGCGATAGCCAGGACGATCATGACTTCGATAATGGTGAAGCCACTTTCACTTTTAGTTTTTTTCATCTTATTAAGCATTGCAAATGCCCCCTTTGCGTACTTTATTATGTGCTTATGCTTTGATCATAGACAGTTCGCTACCGAAAAGCAAGCTTTTTATCCACAGACGTCCCCTGTGGCCTGGTGCTTTAACTGCCGCCGAAACCGGATTGATTGACAAGGCCATAGATCGGCAACAAAATAGCCGCCACAATCGTGATCGCCATGATACCCATAATGACCATCATGACCGGCTCGATAATCGTGCTGATGGCCTTGATTTCGTTGTCGACCTCTTTCTCATAGTAGTCGGCGACCTTGCCCAGCATCGTCTCCATGGCGCCTGATTGCTCGCCAATGCGGAGCATATTCGGCACCAGTTCAAGGAAATTCGGGTCGTTGGTGATCGAATCGGATAGCGCCTTGCCGCCTTTCACTTTTTCGATAGCTTTGTGAAGCGAATTTGAGATATGGACGTTATCGACAGCTTCAGCGGTAATCTCCAAAACTTGTATCAACGGTACTCCGCTGGACACCAACGTCATGCCGGTGCGTGCAAAGCGGGCCATGTACATTTTCATAAACAGTGGGCCGATGGGCCAGGCCCGCATCTTGGCTTTATCGATAACCGACCGTCCACCGAGTGTGCGCGCCCAGCGCGAGCCAAAGAAGATAGCCGCGACTAGCAAAATGAGCACTATCCACCAGAAGTGGGTCACAAAATGAGAAACGGCCAACAAGAGACGCGTGATAAATGGCAGCGAGGCGCCCTTAATACCGGCATAGATGCTCTGCACTTGCGGCAGCACTTTGACAATCATGAACGTCACGACGGCAATCATTACCAGCAGCACGATGGCTGGGTACATCATGGCGCCGCGAACTTTGCTTACTAAGTCGGCATCTTTTTCCTGTTGGTCGGCCAGGCGCTCCAGACCAGTGTCGAGTGTGCCGGAGGCTTCACTGGCGGCAACTAGGCTGACGTAAACCCGATTGAAGACCTTGGGGTGTTTTTCGAGCGCTGCGTGGAAGGCGGTACCAGCTTCAACATCGATGATAACTTCGTTGATGACAACCTTTAGCGGCTTGTTGGTGGTTTGTTGCGCAACGCTACGCAAGCTTTGCACCAGCGGCAGGCCGGCGTTAATCAGCGTCGATAATTGGCGACTAAACAGCACCTTGTCTTTGGTTTTAATACGCTGAAAACGAGCGCTGCCTGATGGCTTCTCGAGGCTGATTGATAATGGCGTCAAGCCCTGAGTTCGGATGAGCTTGGCGGCACCTTGTTCGTTATCGGCCTGAACTTGGGCCTTCACCTTTTGGCCGGTAGCCGGATTGCGAGCTTCGTAAGCAAACGTCAGCATGGCTGGCCTCCGGCAGCGGTCGAAGGTCGAAGGTCGAAGGTCGAAAGCAGCTCCAGCCCGCTACGGCTTTCCGCTTTTGACTTTTTGACTTTAGACTTCTCCCCCATGTTAACTCCGCATTAACCTGTCGAGCTCGTCGATGTCGACGGCAAAGTTACGGGCCTCGTCATACGTAATGGTACCGGCGTGGATTAAGTTCACTAGCTGCTTATCCATGGACTGCATACCGACTTCTGCACCAGTCTGAATAACGGCCTCCAGCTGATGAGCCTTGCCTTCGCGGATGATGTTACGGACGGCCGGATTGGCAACCAGAATTTCAGCTGCTGCCACGCGTCCACCGCCGATGGACGGCACCAAGCGCTGTGAGACAATGGCCATTAAGATATTTGACAGCTGCGCTCGGATCTGCGGCTGTTGGTGCGGCGGGAAGACGTCAATCATACGGTCAATACTCTGGGCAGCACTGTTGGTGTGCAGCGTAGCAAACACTAAGTGTCCAGTTTCAGCGATGGTAATGGCACTGGCAATGGTCTCCAGGTCACGCATCTCGCCGATCAAAACAACGTCCGGATCTTCGCGCAAGGCGCTCCGCAGCGCAGCACTAAACGAATAGGTATCGTAGTGGACTTCGCGCTGCACAATGACCGATTTGAGCGACTTGTGGGTGAACTCAATCGGGTCTTCAATGGTGATAATGTGCTTACTCTGCTCGGCATTAATTTTGTGCACCAGGGCTGCCAGTGAGGTTGATTTACCGGAACCGGTGGGGCCGGTAACTAGCACCAAGCCGCGCGGAAACTCTGAGAATTTATTGACAACTTGCGGCAGGCCGAGCTGTTCAATTGTCAGGATCTCGTTCGGGATCAAACGTAAGGCGGCGGCCATATTGCCACGTTCGTGAAAGGCATTGACACGGAAGCGACCGAGGTCACCATAAGCAAAGCTGAAGTCGAATTCTTTGTCTTTTAATAAGATCTGTTTCTGGTCTTCGTCGAGAATTGAGAACACCAGCGCCTCAATCGCTTCTTCGTCCAAGGCGTCGGCGCCGGTTACCGGTATCAGCGAACCATCGACACGCAACATCGGCGGCAAACCGACTTGAATGTGCAGGTCAGAGGCCTTCTTTTTAATAACTTCGTCGAGTAAAATTTCGATTCTCGGTTGTGTTGCCATGCTAGTTCCCCGCCCTCTTCGTTTCTAATGCTAGTGATACTTTTCCAGTCCGTGAGCCACCATCAGCAGAAGCAAGGGGCAAGCAACAAGAAGCATGCCGTTGCAGTGTGCTCAATTCTTGCTCCATACTTCTTGCCCCTGGTGTTTTCATGCGTTATCCTCGGCAGCTACCCGATTAATCTCCTCGAGCGTGGTATAGCCGGCCAACGCTTTCAGGTACCCATCTTGTCGCATGTTAATCATTCCTTCCGCCTGAGCTGCTTTCTCGATATCCAGGCTGCTGGCCTGTTTCATAATCAGGCCCTGAATCGCTTCCGAGACTTCAAAGACCTCGTATAGGCCCATCCGCCCCCGATAGCCTCCTGGCGTATCCGGTGTATCAGTGCCCTTACTTAAAGTATAAGCGGTTTGGTTCCTCAAGGGCAAGCTTTTATAACCGAGATCCTGGGAGGCGGCCGCGACTTCATCGGCACTGCCTGGTAACAAATCACCGATCGCCGCTTGAATGGCGGCCGCTTCCGGCGCCGATGACTGATAGGTTTGCTTGCCTGCATCAGCGATGCGACGCACCAGGCGCTGACCGATAACCGTATGTACCGTGCTGGCAATCAGAAACGGCTCGACACCCATGTCGAGCAGACGAGGTAAAATACCAGCAGCGCTGTTAGTATGCAACGTACTGAAAACGAGGTGTCCGGTCAGAGCCGCCTGCACTGCCAGCTGGGCGGTTTCGCTATCGCGAATCTCTCCGACCATCACAATATCGGGGTCCTGACGCAGAATGCTGCGCAGGCCAGAAGCAAACGTCAAGCCAACTTCTGGATTAACCTGAATTTGGTTAATGCCTTCCATTTTGTACTCCACCGGGTCTTCCAGAGTAACAATGTTCACGGCATCATTTTTGATCTCCTGAATCAGTGCATACAGTGAAGTAGACTTACCAGAGCCGGTTGGGCCGCTGGTCAGAATCATGCCATTGGGTCGCTTCAGGCCTTCGCGAATGGTACGCAGCGCCCGGCCACCGTAGCCCATATCTTCGAGCTTCAACGAGGTGCCCGACTTGTCCAGTAAACGGATCACAACTTGTTCACCCCAGACGATCGGGGCGATGGCGATACGCAAGTCAATTCCCTTGTCGTCGACCTGAATTGTAAAGTTACCGTCTTGCGGCATACGATGTTCGTCAATTTTCAAATTAGCCAGAATTTTGATACGCGAGATCAGCGCCGCTTCAGTACTTTTTGGCAGGCGCATGACTTCACGCAACACGCCGTCAATCCGGCAACGCACCTTGACTTCACGTTCCATCGGCTCGATGTGTACGTCGCTGGCGCGGTTGCGGGCAGCGAATTCCAAAATGGCCGATAGGGCTTTGCTGATCGGCGAATCTTCGACCAGGTCTTTGATAACGACGGCTTTTTTGCCGCCGGCTGCGGCCGGCGTGTTGTCGGCGTTCAGCTTGTCGGCATCAGCGGCTTCATCACCGGTCAGATGGACTTTGAGAGCGGCGTCCATTTGGGTGTCGAGCCGAGCGGCATACTGCTTCAGCACCTGCCGAATACCGGCCTCGCTGGCTACATAAACCTTGAGCGGCCGGCCGATGCGATTGCTCAAAAAATCGACCGCCTGCACGTTATCGGCATCGAGCATAGCTACTACCAGACGGTGTTGGATTTCGCCCAGTGGCACGGCCATATAACGCTCGGCGATATCCTGGGGCAGCAATCGTAGCACTTTTGGATCGATGCGAGCCTGAGTCAAATTGACGTACGGCACTTTGGTAATCGTGGCATGCGCCTTGGTCAATTGCTCGTCGGTAATATAGCCGTTTTTAACCATGTAGCCAAAGAGTGGCTGACCGGCTTTACTGGCCGCGGCCTTGGCTTCAGCCAGCCTTTCGGCCGTCAGCATGCTAGCGCTAACGAGCGTGTCTTCAACCTGTTGTTCGGTGGCTTCTGAGAGAACACTCATCTGCAGCTCCTAGAAGGAAGTGCCAATAGCGAAGTGCCAATAGCGAAGTGCGATGCATTAGCAAATAGCAATTCGCGATGATGGAGCCTGTTTGTGGCTTCATAGCTACTCGCTACTCGATACTGCATTGCCATTCGCCGTTCGCTATTGGCAATTGTTGGCTGCCTCCGTAGTACATACTGACTACTCACAATGTCCCCTAGTGTGAGCTGGCGCTAAACGGATCAGGGTTGGCATTCTGGCCAATGGTAATCAGTTTGGTGGGGTCAAAGGCGCTGTTGTTGAAGTAGTGGCTGTCGGGTTGCGGGAAATCAGTCGTAATCGGCTGTACGACTTCGACTTGCTGTTGACGGCTCTTGGGCGAAACAAAGATCGCGTTCGACAGCAACAGCGAAATTATGGCGCTAAAGAATACGACGATGGCGATGAGGGCGATGTCTTTTTGCTTCATAGTGTTGTTCCTCCGGAAGCGAATACGCAATACGCAATACGCAATACGCTGCCTCCGCTAGCGAAGGCTCTAACTAGCTTTGGGGCACGCAGGCTTACGAGCCGTTTATTGTTTATTATTCTTTGTTGATTACTGTGGCTCATTTAATGACCTTCTTAGTAATGGTTAGACTTTTGGAGGGCTGATAGTAGGTATGCGCATTGTAGGTAGCAGTCATGTCATTGGCGCCGCCAGTCAGAGTGATCGAATCTATTTGTATTGGGCGGATCGATTGCTGCAAGCGGGTGGTCAGCTTCTGAATGGCATCGTAATTAGCGTTGCCGACCGTAAACGAAAACGGAATGTTGACCGGCTGCGGCGTCGGGCTGGCCAGATTACCCTGCTGATTGAGCTGGTCATCGGTGCCAGTGATCCCGGTAACATGCAGCCCTTGGTCACTGAGAATTTTTTCGATACTCGAGGTCAGAGCTGGGAAGTCGTACGTACTCGGCAGCGCATCAAGAATAATCTTGGAGTTGGGGCCGTCGTTGTCACCACTACCACCGCTCGTGCCGCCAATAACATTGGTAGCCGTGGCGTCAAAAGCCTTGTAGGCAGTCGATAAGCCGTCAAAAGCCTGAATATTTTTCTTGAGTTGCTGGTTAGCCTTGGACTTGGCACTCGAAACGCGCGCTTGATAACGCGTTTGGCTAAAAACGGCATGCGCCGCGACCAGACAAAACACCGTTACGAAAGCGGCCGCGGCTACGATACCAACTACTTGGGCATTGGCCTTGTTGATTGCCAGATGTTTGGATGAGATTTGTGGTGCTGCCATATCAGTTACTCCCCTTCACCGGCTGTGGCGCGGCCTTGAATAAATCTCCCGGCTGGTCGACATTGGAGCGGGTAGTTACTAGGTTCGGTACGTCCAAGCTGACTTTCTGCGTGATATCAAAGATCTTAGGGTCATAAGCTACATTAACGGTGTAAGTCGCCGCCTGCGTACTGTCATGAGAGCCAGAACTCAAGCCGAAGCTGCTCAAAACAACATTATTAAAAGCCGCTGTGCTGGTATCGTTGGTATCGGTCGTGTATTTCGTGAATTTCAAGGTATCGACATACTTGTTGACACTGCTAAGCGCGTCAGCTGTGCCGGTAATGGTCATGGTTTGAGCTGTAAAGTCGACATTAAAACTGGTGATGTTGACCTGCGTCGGCGTCACCTGATTGAGATAATCAAACAGCTGTGAAGCCGCTGGCTTGGCGGCATGCAGCGCCGTCAGGCTTTCTAGCTGATTCTGGACTGTCAGGATTTTATCGACTTGTGGTTTTTGCTGTAGTTGGCGGCTCTGGTTGGCAATATCGTTCGTCAGGTCAGAGATATGTTTTTTCTGCAAACCACTGACTGCCAATAAGATAACCAGAAGGCCGATAGCGATCAGACTTACAAGAACTGCCGAACTGGTCACTAGGCGGCGTGAGCGCTGGGCTTTGATATATTCCAGCTTGACGTCAGGCAACAAATTGAGCTGAATCATAGCGCGTTACTCCTGGAGGCGAATGGCAAAGGACGAATGGCAAAGGACGATGCATTGGCGATTGGCAATGAGCAATCGGCGATTGCATCGCTACTCGCTACTCGCCCAGGCATTGCCTTTCGCACATAGCTATTCGAGAATAGTTTCCTCATAGCGCGTTCCTCTCCGCCAGACCAACAGCCACGCCGAACTGATTAGAAATTGCCAGTAGTTCATTCTGGCGGTCACTACTGAAGGTCACGTTGCGCCAAGCATTACCGATCTCAACATTCATGCTGAACTTATTCGCCAGGTAGAGCGGAAACTCTGGAATGACCGAGGCGCCGCCGGTGACGATAATGCGCTCCAATTTGGCGTTGGTGTAACGAGCCTCAAAGAACTTGATAGATTTTTCAATCTCATTCGTCAATGTATCAATCGTGCCGCTAATCGCCTGGAAGACTTGGCCTTCCAGCTTATCCTTACTGAGACCAAATTTGAATATAAACTGCTCGGCTTGCTTATCATCGATGGTCAGATTTTGGATCGCGGCTCGGACAATTGCCTCTACCCCAGTTGGGATACTGCGCGTCAGGTGTGGCACACCATTTAGCATCACCACCAAGTCAGTCGATCGACGGCCGACGTCCAGCAGCAGCTGCGGTGCCGCATCCGGTGCCGCTAGGGCCCGGGCCATGGCCAGGTTGTCTGGCTCAAACGCAATGACGTTCAAGCCTACCGATTCGAGTATATCGAGACGGCTTTCGATAAAATTATTCGGCACGCTGCTCAGCAAGATTTCCTGTTTTGTTTTGTCGCTCGGCGAATCACCGATTAGCGCCCAGTCAACCTTCGATTCCGCCAACGGTGTTGGGATCAGCGAATCGGCCTGGTACTGAATGGCTTTACTCAGCTCATCGGTCGGCAAGCGATCGACATCCGCAACTGTTGTGAAGACACGGCTTGACGGAATACCGACAGCGACGTTTTTGGTGGTGACATGAGCCTGGCTCACCAAATCAGCTACGATTTTAGCCAGTTTCTGCTGGTCGCCCTGGGCTTCGCTGAGCGCCAGATTGCCCTCCAAGGGTACGTAGGCATACTTGGCCAACGCCTTGGGACTTCCGGTGCCACGCAGCTGCACCAACCGGATGGCAGTGGTGCCAATATCCAGGCCAAAAAAGTCAGCATTGGTACTAAATAACGAACTCATAATCTAGCTCCAATTGTACCATAAGCGGGATGCATTATAAGAGGTGGCCCGCTCTTACCCTGCCACCTGCCACTTGCTTCCTGCAACCTGATATTTGCCCCACCCATTTATACTCTTTATTTCGCCGAGGCGTTCACCTTATTTACTCCGCTCATTATATCATAAGCGAAATCAACCTAAGCAGGTAGCAAGGATTCTGCAGGTTGCAGGCGTCTACTGCCTGAGGCCTGCCAAATTTCTGCTACCTGCTCCCGCTGCTACCTGTCACCTGTTACAGCACCGGCGACAAGCTGGTCACATAATCATAGTGCCCCGTCGTCGGACCATTCTTGGGGTCCAGATTGGGCTGCGTCAGGTACATCTCCGGGCTGAAGTTAAAGATTTCAGCCGCGCAGTCGGTAGCGCTAGTGACGCCGGCAGGCACATCCAAATTGGCATTACCGCACGCATGACCGACCGGGCTGTAGAATGAGTTCTCGCCATTTTGGCTGTAGCGTAGTGAGCTAAAAGAACGGTTCAGGAAAATTTTCTTGGCCATGAATGCCCCGTTAACTACCAACTGCTTATTGCAGGCGTTGCCGTAAATTTGCGAGCCGGGCACCGCAGCGCCAGGAGCCGTGGCACAGGTGTTAATATTACCGCCGGTGCCGCTGTTATCTGGCTGCGCCACGTAAATGCCGTCCAGTTGCGTAACGTTTTGGTCGATGTAAATATTGCCGCCCTTCACCACCAGCATAAACGATGGAATATCGGTCAGATTCTGCCAGCCCGAGGCGCCGCTATAGGTGATGCCATTGCCATTGATATAGACGTCTTTGCCTTCCACGTAAATCGTTTGGCTGAAACTGGTACCGCCGATTGTGCCGCCCGACAAAGTGAAGGTGCTGGCCGGTTTGTAGTACTGGGCTCCCGCTGTACCAACTGTGGCGGCAATTGCCGGTGACGCTGTAGCGGCCGAAGCTGGTTTGCGACCGAAGTAATCTGGCCAGCAACTGCCATAGGCGGCTAGCTTACCGCCCAGGGCGGCCGCCGGCAATCCGGAGCCATTGGCATTCTGAGTATTCGAAAAGCTCAAACCGGTCGAAGCGACAGGTGGTCCGGTACGGAGATTAGCGCTATTCAACCCTTCAATCACGTCAAGCGCTTCAGCCCCAAACTGCACGCCTGAACCGCGGGCTTGCTGACCAGTCGTCTTGGTAAATGTATGGATCGCCCCGGTTGTGGTCGTACAGTTATTCTCACCCTCAAAGCCCCCGCCAGCCATCACACTACTCCCCACAAAATGCACATACGGCTCGTTGCTCACTCCGTTGCAGGATGGGTGCTTCACCGTTACACCATCTGAAGGTACAACGTCATTGGCTCCGCCGGGACCGACTATACCGGTTGTATAGTCCATGTGCAGATAGGCGCAATATTCGTCGCCAGCATTATAAGAACCAAGGGGCAAGGCATCGCTACCATTAAGCCCGCTTAATGGATTAGTCCCTGCTCCATATGTGCCACCATTGTACGTACCGTGTATGACCCCCGAGCTACAGCCGGCTGGGTCAGAGGCTGGATCCTTGTAACGATATATGCAAGCATACACCGGCGCATAAACATTGGTTGTGGAGGAATTGGCTATAGTGGCGTCATATTGAAGCGCGTTGGGCGACTCGGTGTCCGGGGTTAGCGTGGCGTGAGCATCTGGAGTCAGCGTAAATGGAACGTAGACAGGGAAACTGGTGCTGCAACTACCGCTATAGTCGAGTGGCCCTAGCCCTCCGTAGTAATCCGGGTAAGCCCCGAAAGTGGCAGTGTACGGGTGTCCGCTATTATCAGGGTTTGGAAATGCTGTCGAAGTAAATGAGAACGCCGCAACCCCTCCCGGCGGTATTGGAGTCGCGTCCCAGCTAGGGTTAGGAAGGATTGTGTTCTTAATGCCGTTTATGGTTAAGCTTAGGTCAGCACCGCTCAGCTGCGGAGTAAGCGTTGAGGCCTCGGGGCCACCGGTATTCATGACAGTTGCATAATAGGTATACTGCTGGCCTACTACTACCCTGCCATCATCACGACTACCAGCCACGCCGACACTATTCACGACACAGGCCGCCTGGTGGCATTTGACCGAATAGAAGTCTTCATTGCCGGTGTCGTAATTCTGCCAGTTACCGCTCGAATCTTTGTACTGTCTGACCAACCTGAGGTGAACTCTGTCCTGCCCCCCATCTCCCGGGGAGCCATTTACCGGATTGGTATTGCTCACCGGATCATCTTGCCCAGTGGCTGTGTAGTTGTACGTTTTGGACGCACTGTCAGCAACAACATCGGGGAATACGGTAATATCAGGATTGCTTCCCCACCGTGCCACAAGTGTACGGGTCGTGCCATAAAAAGTCCCCCCCACTGTGGCGCTCCCTGCGTCTTGAACTACAACATTATTACACGTCACCGTGGTCGATGGCGGCAGGGGAGTCTGGGGCGTTGGACAATTAAATTTTGTACTTCCCGAGTCGAATGGCGCTTGAAACCAAATGCCGTTACCGCCGGTGACATATTCATACGTAAAAATGTACTTGGTATTCTGTTTCCATCCACTCCCAGGGTATCCATTTTGCCCAGGCAAATAAGTTTTGCCAGAAGGACTCGCATTATCGGTACCAGTAAATTGTCCCGGTCTAAACCTTGCGCTTAAATCATTAGGATTGCTGGTTGTACCGGTTGTGGCAGCATCACGAGCAATAATCACATCTCCATCATAATCTGGGTTGTTATTGTGAGGATCATTAGGATCAGTAATATTCGGCAACTGATTGCCCTGATTGTTATATACGAGTAAATGGATGGCCAGATAATGGCTCACCCCCTGCCCGTCCATATAATATGTTCCTTGTGCTTGATTGCCGGTGCCGTAATCATCTTCCCCGTATCGTATAGGCGTATTAAGATTATCAGAGAGCGAACAGTACGCTTGGAATGGCATACTCAAAGTGTGGTAACCCCAACCTGCTTTACTTTTGTCCGCCTCAGGATATAATGCTGTGCCCTTCTGGTCATCGCTGAAGGGAGCAATTGCTATTCGTGTGTCGACCGACGAGTATGTCGAAGATGAGCTCACATCAAAAAAATAGGAATGGCTAGCATCTGTCCAATTCGTGGGTAACGGATACGCAAGGATCTGAACTGCTGCCGTATACACGCCTGAATGCTCTGGAATAGCTGGACTAGAAAGAGTAAAGGCGGTCGACGGGATGGAGAAAGTATAGCCGCCATCGGTGCAGCTGTTTGAGTTATTAATATTATACCCGGCAGCACTGCCAACCATAGTCCGTGAGTTCTCGTCAGCACCCGTCTTAAGCGCTTGAAATGTTATTCCTGGATCATGACTACTGGTGCAGTTAGATGTCTTATCGTATACATTATGGAAGTTAACATGAATTGCGTGCGTACCATTTGGATTTTGGGTATAAACCTTTATATAAGCCGCTGGGTGGTTAGCACCTGAACCGCCTATATCTCTCGAATTGGCATCAGTAATGTTTATGTAGTGATTTGGGCTACCAGTTATTGTGACCCCGTTATCTTGAGAATCGTCATAAGGCAAGGAATGACGGAGGTTACTATAGTCTGCGTGTGCTGTTCCCATAAAAAGTACGAGGAAAAGACCGAATAATGGCAAGCTGAGCGCCAGGGTGTATCGAGGTAAAGAAAATGCAAACGGTTTCATAGCTAATTGCTCTTCAATAGAGCAGGGTCTGTTAATGTATATATTTGGGTAGCTATGTTAATGGAGTATTTTTGATTCGATAGCGTAGCACGCTGTGAATTTGTTAGCTTATTATAAATATTAAGCGCCTTGGTAGCTGCTGCACGCGCTTCCTGGTATTTACTAAGAGTATATGCCGCCCTTGCAAATTCAATCTCAAAGTTAACCATTGTCTGCTGAGCCTTAGGAAGATCAGGTTTAGAGACAGCGTCAAGATCACTGCACATGTGCTCATAAGGCTTCATTTCATTGTAAGCCTTTTGATACTCCTTTTTTGTCAATAAGTTTATGGCCTTATTATATTCGCTACTACACTGTTTAACATTGAGCTTTTTCATATGTAAACCTCTAAACAACATGGGCGTAGCTACTAGTAAGATAATCACGATGACTACTGATATAATTTTTTTATCTTTAATTTTTCTAAACGCCAGCATGAGTATCCCCAATGTGCTAATGTTTAACAGTATACTAGCGGGGTATCTGCAAAGCAATCGGGTTTGTTAGACAGACTGTCCTGGCGTAAGGCTATTATCTGTTTACTTTTAGCCAAACAGTGTGGGCTTTGCTGTGCTGGGTGTGCATAGGGCCTGGCACATTTTGACTGGGGTTATTGGGATCATAGTAGGGTTTTTGTTTAAGCGGCACGCTCATAATTACATCTGTGATACCGTAGACCTCCTGTGTATGTGACTGTCTAGCTTGCTTTGGTAGTTTGAAAGGGGTGCTGGTAGCAACTGTTTTATACTGCACACCGTCAAATGCTATGCTGTCGTCTCCTCTGACTTTTACTGCCTTGCCAAGATATTCAATATGATGATGTTTATCGCGCTTAACGAGCTGTTCTTTGACGTAATTACGAGTAACCTCAGCGCAGGCATATTCAAACCCATTGCCAACCCATTGCTGAAATCGGCGCAGTCCTTCCTTCATTACGAGATGAGAGCTATGTTTTTTATGATCTAAGTGGCGCCATGCAATCATGTCGTAATTTTGATTGTACTTGCCGGTCACATTATCTTGGCAGTCTTTGACTTGCCGATTACTATTGCTTGAGTGGTCCCAACAGGCTATGTATGGGCCTGCAGGGGGTTGGTACCCGGCAGGGTTACAGGGATCGGTATTCTGATCGTTAGGAGATGGAGCTGTTTCCGTAGTACCGGGTGAGGTGCTAGTGACAGTTGGAGAATCTGCAGAAGCTGAACTAGTAGAGAGGCTTTCAGATAAGGCGATGCCACCGCCAAAGGCGGCAACGCTGCTGATAATAGCCATTGCGTTTCGGGCTTGATCGGAGAGTAAACGTTCACTCATAATTTCTTGTTCCCACGGTTAATTACAAGCTAACGATACCATTATATAAGCTAAAAGAAAATTGCTCATGCTTATAAAATATTGTGATATATACTACGGTTTTTTAACCTCTCCTACGCGGTTAGGATTTTTGTATACGCACGGAAGAGAAGACTGATTTAGCAATATTCTGGTTGGTTTCGTCTTTGGAAGCCTTGGCAAATGTTGCTTGCAGTAAGTGCAGCCGTGAGCCACTTTTTACTACCCCCGCGTAGCTAGTGCCATGTAATGAACATGTATGGTAGGTTGAACCTAAGGCGGTAAAAGTAAAGTCTGGCTGCCAGCCTGCAACGACAACGCCGCAGGCTGACAGATCAGTATCCTTAGAAACAGGAGCGGCAGTAAATGTTAGTTTCTGGCTTGTACCAGGCCAAGTGCCAGACAGCGATTTTGTCCCGGCTACAATCGTGGGCTTCGCAGTTTTATCGAAGAGAACGGTGTAGGTGTAACCTCCATTTTTTAATGTCGGATGAGCATTGGATGCGTTATTACTGTCCCCCTGTAAGAGCTGGGAGATGCCGAAAATAAGCAAAGCAGCCCCCAAAACTAATGTCGTCCAGCGAGCCCATCGATGCGTGGCTGTTTTGGTCGACTGAGGAGACTCTGTTTGTACCACAACCTTGCTGCTGTTCGAAGACTTTGAACTCATGGGTTTAGTCTAGCATAATCGCTTACGCTTAGTAGCCGTCTTCAGACGTCGAATTTAGATATCGCGCCAACACCCGCCAACATCACGAGTTTAACCCGCGACGACCTATTTAGAGGTTCGACCTCTAACAGAGGGAGTTTTTGTGATTTAGCGTGATCGTCAGGAGTGATGAGGTGATGGAGGAATGTGGATGAATGTCGCAGCTACCGATCGGCTAAGCTGTATTTGATTTCTTCAAGTATCTCTTTATGAATGGAATAATCTTCTAAAAAGATACGATACTCCTCGAGACTTTCGAATTGATCGAGAACTGGTTGAGGCTGCAGCCATTGGGGCGCTTCTCCCGTCAAATAAGCACGAATACTGGAATATGGATACCGCTTCCAGTAGCGCGGGTTGAGGTGGATGTAGCGCGAAATATGGATCAGATGCGTTTCTGAAATTATCGATACAGCTTTATAAGTACTCTCTAGAAGTGAACCCGTGCGCTCGTATTTACGATTAAAATAGATGGTGTAACTATTTAGCACCGCCCTCATGAGATCTCGCATCGTAGAGTTTTGATGCTGATATACAAAAAGATGGAAATGATTGCCCATGAGACAGTAGGCCAACAGGTCAATCTTGCCTTTATAGTGCGGATAGGCTACACCAGCTCGGCTCAGCTGGGGGTTAGCAGAAAGATAGCGAGCAAATAAAGTAAGGAAATACTGGTAGTCAGCCCGTTCTACGAAGATCGACTGTTTACTGACACCCCGGCCATAGACGTGATAATACGTCTCGGCAGCATCCTGTTTGATTACATTTCTTGACGGCATGCATCGCAGTATACTGATCACTTATTAACTATTTCTGAAATTCACATTTTTTACATCTGTTAGAGGTTCGACCTCTAACAGAGGGGGGTTTTGTGAATTGCAGGTTTTAGGGGGATCAGAGTGGGATAGCGACTTCGCCGTGGGAGGGGTCGGAGTTGGCTTTTTGGTTTTTGATCACAAAGGTTGCGATCAGGGCGGCGAAGATGCCGAAAGTCGAAGCGATCAAGTAGCCCTTGTGAAAGCCGTGTACCGTTCCTACCAAAATATCGTGGTGCGAAGGCCGGCCGTGCAGGCTGCTGATGTACTTGGCGGCGGCCGAGGTCGAAATGCCGGTCAAAACAGCCAAGCCAAGCGCCCCACCAATTTGCTGAGCAGTGTTCAAAATGCCTGAAGCCAACCCCGATTCGTGGTGCGGCACACCCGAGGTTGCCGCAATAGTAACGCTCACAAAACAGGCGCCCATACCCATTCCCATAAGGATTAGTCCGGGAGCTATGTTACCCCAAAAGGTACCATTAACCGGAATGTGCGACATCCAGAACAGACCGGCCGAAACAAACAGTGGGGCCACCATTAGAATCGGTTTGTAACCAATGCGCTGAATAACTTTGGGTACATTAGTGGCGACAATAGCGATAGCAATCGGCACTATGAGAAAGCTGACGCCGGTTTTAACCGGTGTGTAGCCGAGGACTTCTTGCAAATACAACGTCGTAAAGAAGAATACCGAGAACATGCCAGCCGTCAGGAACAGCTGCAACGAATTGGCGCCAGACAAGTTGCGGATCTTGAAGATATGCAATGGCATCAACGGATGCTTGGCGCGGCTCTCGTTGTAGATGAAGCCGGCCAGCATTGCAAAGCTGATGGCAAAATACAGCAGCGAATGATGCGATGTCCAGCCGTATTGCGGGGCTTTAACAAGGGCGTAAACCAGCGCCATCAGACCACCGGTGCCAAGGACAGCGCCCGGTAAATCGAGATTATTGTGCTCAATCGTCGACTCGTGGCGATCCAATACACGCAGTGCGGCCACCACCACACCGATACCAACCGGTACGTTGACAAAGAAGTTCCAGCGCCAGCTGAGGTACTGGGTCAAGATGCCGCCAAGCAGCACACCAACGGCGGCACCACCAGACGCCACTGCACCCCAGACACTAAGTGCCACGTTACGCTCATGCCCTTCTCGGTACGTTACCAAAACAATTGATAGCGCAGCGGGCGACATGAAGGCGGCGGCTAGTCCCTGCAGCGCCCGAAAAGCAATTAACATACCGCCGGATTGCGACAGACCGTCGGCCAATGAAGCCAGAGTGAACAGCGTAATGCCGAGCATGAACACCTTGCGTCGACCAAACAAATCGGCCGTACGACCGCCCAACAACAGAAAGCCACCAAAAGTCAGAGTGTAAATAGTGACCACCCACTGCAGATTGGTTTGGGTCATATGAAAAGCTCGCTGGATAGCCGGCAAAGCCACGTTCATGATCGACACATCGAGCACTACCATGAACTGAGCCAGCGCCAGTAAGATTAAAATGAGCCAGTGACTCGTCTGTTTATCAGCCGCTTTTGCTTTTGCCATACTTCCTCCTCAGAAAGTTCCGTCGCTCTGAATAATTACTATACATTGTAAAGGATGGCTCCCTGCTGCGTCAAACCAGCTTTTGTAAGCTGCGCAGGTTACGATTGGTGTTGAAATCTTTGTATTTGGCTCTCGTGAGATACCTAGCAAATGGGCTTTTGAGCGTACTGCCTTTGCTGACCCACCAGTAGACAACCTCATCACCAAGCTGAATTCTTTCGGGCCCTGCAAGCGTACCGGCTTCCGTAACAAGCTCACGTGCTAGACCGTGCTCCAAAAATATGACGTAGGCGTGAAAGTCCGGGCTATCGCCAGCATATGGACAGGCCCGGACGATTGTCATCAGTCGACCCTTCTCAATAATCTGGGCCTTGGCTGAGTATCCAAAGGTGCTGCTCAGGGCAGATTCAATTTGTTGCTTCAGTTCGCTGACATCTGTTTCATCGGCTTCGAAGCATACATTACCCGTCTGCAAGACCGTCCTGACGTTTTGAAAACCGAGTGCCTCGAAACATAGTTTTAAGTCGGCCATCTTGATAATCCGACCGCCAACATTAATCCCCCGTAACAAGGCCACATATTTTGTCATGGAGTAATTGTACCACCTCTGTTACACTAAAACTCTATGAGTTTGTCGATAGGAATTGTTGGGCTGCCGAATGTTGGTAAGTCGACACTGTTTAATGCCCTGACGGGCAGTAATATTCTGGCGGCCAATTATCCGTTTGCCACTATTGAACCGAACACTGGCATAGTACCAGTGCCTGACGAGCGGCTGCGAAAGTTGGCCGAACTGTACCATACCGATAAAATCGTGCCGGCGACGGTGACTTTCGTCGATATTGCCGGCTTGGTGGCCGGCGCCAGCCAGGGCGAAGGTCTAGGCAACCAGTTTCTGAGTCACATTCGCAGCACCAACGCTATCGTGCAAGTGGTGCGAGCCTTTGATGATCCGAATGTGACGCACGTCGACGAAGCTCACGATCCGCAAAAAGACATCGATGTCATTAACACCGAATTGGTGTTAGCCGATCTGCAAACAGTCACCAATCGCCTGCCGAAATTCGAAAAAGAAGCCCGGGCCAACCCAAAGCTCAAGCCGCTGCTCGATAGTTACCAGCAAGTGAACAAAATTCTGAATGACGGCCAGCCGTTATGGCAGCATCCGGAGCTTGATACCGAGCAATTAACAGATCTGCAATTGCTGACCATGAAGCCTGTTATCTATGTGTTCAACCTCGACGAAAATGGTCTGGGCGATAGTCGGAGGCAAGAAAAGTTACGGGCCATGGTAGCGCCGTCACCGGCTTTATTTGTCTGCGCAAAGTTAGAAAGTGAGCTCAAAGACCTCGATGAGACTGACGCTGCCGAGCTGCTCGATAGTTACGGTCAATCCGAATCGGGCTTGCTGCAGCTGATCCATGCCGCCTACCGCACACTTGGTCTGCAAAGCTATCTGACAGCTGGCGAAAAAGAAGTCCGCGCCTGGACGATCGCCAAAGGCGCCACTGCCCCGCAAGCTGCTGGTGCTATTCACGGTGACTTCGAGCGCGGCTTCATTGCCGCCGAAATCGTCGATTACAAAGATCTGATTGCAGCCGGTTCCCTGCCCGCTGCCCGTTCGGCTGGCAAGGTCCGGACCGAAGGCAAGACATACAGCATGCAGCCCAATGATGTGGTTGAGTTCCGCTTTAATGTCTAGCACAAGGTAGCGGGAAGCAGCGTGAACAGGTTACAGAAATTGAGCAGGCATCAGGGTGCAGACTCTGCTACCTAAAATTTGCTAAATTTCTGCCCTCGCTGCTTCCTGCTAAATGGCCTATTGTGCACCAGCAGGCTGCGGTTGCGCCGGTGCCGGCCCGCTTGGCTGTTCCTGCTGACTATGCGCATGGAATGAAGGCCGTCCAAATTTGCGATTGCGTAACGCCATTGGCAATTTGGAGTAGGCGATTCGTAATGGATTTATCTCGAGCGGATTGAGCAGATTGTAGGCCGCGGGCTGGGGTGTGGGTGTGGAGGTACTGGGCTCAGACTGGGTCGGCACAGCTGGCGACGACTGTGGCCGCGTACCAAAAATCTCTTGCATGCCTTCGGCGTACAGATCGGCCAGTTGCGCGCCGGGTGTTTCTAACGAAGCAGTTCGAATTCCAGACGTCTCGGTGGACTGTGCAGGCAGCTGAAAAGTAGACCTGACTGGCTCGGCAGTAGGCTGGCTCGGCAAAATGGCCTCTGGCACGAACTGAGGTTGGACCCCGGACTGCGGATTCTGTGCCTTATATTGTGCCAAGAGGCTTTGGGCAAATAGATAATCAGTCAGCTCCGGGCTGGGCTTCACCGGTTCCGGCGGCGTAATCGATTGATTTTTGCTCTCCTCCAGTCGTTGTTGAAGCTGCTGTTGTTGCTGATGCTGTGCGATCAAATAGGCCTGTAGCTGTTGGTTAATCTGCTCCAGGTGGGTCCGTTGATCCTCTTGGTGTGCCGATTGCTTCTTCTTCATTTCGGCCATACACTGCTGCACATGCCCGATCAACTTGCGTAATTTCTGCTGATTATAGCTGGTAAACTTGAGGTACTTTGAGCCAGCCGAAATACTTATATGGGCACCGATCAAACGGTGGTTGTAATCGAGTTCATTAATCATATCAAAGCGCAGATCTTCCACTGTCAGATAGTTCAACGGCTTCTTATCGATCAGTAAGACCCGAACGTCGGTTCCCACTAATAAAGCAAAACCGCCTTCGTAAATACCGTTGACGGCTTCATAAATTTCTTCATTCTCCAGCAGAATATGCGGTAACTCGCGGGCCTCCGTTCGACCCCAGCCTTTGGCGTTAAATTTAATTCTTTTGAGTTGCTTGTCGACTGATTGTGCACTAACAGCCATGGTCACACCTCCCCTTACGTAGACGTATTGTATGCTTTTTTAGACAGCTCATGTCGTGAAAATACTCACTCACTGAATGCGATTTTGATCACAAAGTTCTGGCGGGCCGTAGCAGATAGCGAGCTACAATTTTTCATTTTCACCTCTGTATATTATATTGCTTGCCTGGCTTTAAGCTGTAATAACCAGCAAAATGATTTGACATAATCGCCTGCAGTTATCATAATAAACACATGTTGGCCACGCTGAAGCAAACGGCGGAACTGGTGGAACTTTTCAAGCTGCGGGGCGTCAAGCAAACCTACCGCAAAGGCGACTTTATTATCAGACCCGGCGATACACCGCACGGGGTTTTTTATATCTACGAGGGTCTGGTCAAAGCCTATGATATCACCAAGTATCACGAAGAAAATCTCCTCATTATTCGCAAAGAGGATGAAATATTCCCCCTTATTTGGGCTCTGACCGGCCAAGAACGACAAGTTATTTACCAGGCGTTGGCGCCGACTGTTACCTGGCAATTGCAACGCCAGGATTTTCTTGATTACATTGAGGATAAGCCCGATACATTAGCGCCGCTGCTTGATATGACGATTGAAATGTACCGCTTGCACAGTGAGCGCATCCTCAATCTGGAGTACCGCACGGTGCGCGAACGTATTATTTCTTTTTTGCTGACCATGAGTCAGCGTTTTGGCCGCCAAACGCCGGATGGTCTCCTCATCGAGACACCGTTACGTCACCAAGATATTGCCAGCTCCGTGAACGCCACACGCGAGACCACCAGCCGCGAGCTATCTGCCCTGGAACGCAAAGGTTTGCTAGAAAACAAGCAGTCGATGATTCTGCTCAAAGATCTTGAATCTCTGCGCAAACATCTGAGTTAGTTCTCAGAGAAAGTGTGCAGTTGATAGTAAATAGCGGACTGTCTCTGAGAGCTAGTTACGGTGTTTGCGTAAGTAATAAAAACGTTCCTGGTTACCTTTGGCACCTCTCACCTCCGAGTCGGCTTTGTCGACAATCACAAAGTAACTATGCACCCATGCTTCGAAATCTTTTAAGATATCCCGACGCATCCGATCATTTTTGATAACACCTTTGTGCTTGAGGTTGCTATTTTCAGCTTCGAACTGCGGTTTGACCATGGCGATAACGGCAGTCTGTGTGCCGATCAGAGCGGCAATAGGCGGCAATATATCCCGCAAGCTAATAAAAGACACATCAGCTACGACTATATCCGGCATCCCTGTTATTCCAACCGGTTCCGAAGAATTCCGTGCGCGATCTCTCGACAAGCTCGAGATGACAAAATCCCGGATATCGGTTTGCTCGTGCAGCTCAACCTTTGGATTATTGCGCAGTGTAGGGTGCAGCTGATTGCTGCCAACTTCCACGGCGATGACCTTTCGGGCACCGTGCTGCAAGGCATAATCGGTAAAACCGCCGGTGCTGCTACCAACATCGAGGACATTTTTATCTCTAAAATCGAGCTTCAAAGCCTGCGCCACAGAGTCCAGCTTTAGCGCCCCCCGACTCACATACTGTGCCGCAGCCGTCACTTCAAGTTGCGCCGTATCACTTACCAGCGTGCCAGACTTCGTGACTACCACGCCGTCCACTTTCACATCTCCCAACTTAATATAACTCTCGGCCTGGCTACGCGACATTACCAGCCCTTTGCCAACCAACGCCTGATCAAGCCGCTGTTTCATGTTATTCCTTGACGCGTTCGCGGTAGGTGCCGTTGGTGGTATCGACTGAAATGACATCGCCCTGCTTAATAAAGGCGGGCACTTTGATAGTTACTCCGGTCTCAAGCGTGGCGTCTTTGGTGATCGACGAGCTAGTGTCGCCCTTAACGGCATTTTCAGTATAGGTAACCTTGAGTGGCACATTCTTGGGCAGCTCAATGTTGATGGGCTTGCCGTCAAAGAATTGTAGCTGCACCCGATCGCCTTCTTTAATATAGCCAGCCCCGTCGCCGACGAGATCAGCCGGGACTTCGAATTGCTCAAACGTTTCTTCGTTCATGAAATAAAACGTGCTGCCATCACTGTACAAATACTGCACTGTCTGACCAGTCACGTCGGCGCTATCGACCTGTTCGTTGCCCTTAAAAGTCTTCTCCAGCACCTTGCCGTCGATCAAACTTTTGACGCGCACGTTCACGATCGAACCGCCGCGCCCCATTACTTTCTGATTGTATTCCACCACGCGAAATGGTTCGCCTTCCCACTGGAAGATCGTCCCTTTCTTGAGGTTCGTAATGCTTAAAGCCATGGGTTAGATTATAGAAGCTAGATTATGGATTTTAGAATCGTAGCTTCAAGTCCTTTCGATTTATTAACTTTTTGTAAGGCAGTGAGCATTTTGTGCGTTGCGGCGCACTGTTCGGCAATAGCTCTAAAGTCGCCTTCATGAATATAGCCTATGCCACGTGCGATCAAGAGTTGGTTTTCAAGCTCTGTCAAAGAGCCGTTGGCTATACTGTAGAACTGATCCTTTTCTTTTAGTGTCCGGCGGCCAAAACCTTCAGCTATATTAGAGCAAACAGATACCGCAGCACGACTCATCTGGCTAGCCAAGCCATACTGCTCACGGCTTGGAAGCGTCGCACAAAGTTTATAAGTACTCAATGACAACTTGTAGGCAGCCTGCCAAACACGTAGATCCTTGAATGACTTAACAGGCTTTGGCGACGTAACTTCCATAATCTAAAATCCAGAATCTTTCTTCTAGTTATTGGCGACGAATGGTAGCAGCGCGATGTGTCGAGCACGCTTGATCGCGACGCTCAGTCGGCGCTGCTGGGTTTCGGTCAGACCAGTCTTCTTGCGACTTTCGATCTGGCCATAGGCGTTCACGTAGCGCTGCAAGGTCTTAAAATCCTTGTAGTCAAAATACGGAACATCTGTTCGGTGTTTAAAAATCTTTGCCATAAAATCTCCTTGAATATGGATTACAGATTGAGGATTTTAGAAGTTAGCTCTTGTAGCTTATTCCAAAATCCATAATCTAGCTTCTAAAATCTATCCCTAAAATGGGATGTCGTCGAGGTTGATCGGCTCGTCGCCAATATCTTCGATGACAACGTCATCCTTTTTCTTAGCGCTTGGTTTTGGCTTGTCGGCCGGCGCGCTCGAAGCGCCCGAACCACCGCCGTAGTTGCCGCCACCTTCGCCGCCTTCACCACGGCTGTCGAGGAAGGTAACGTCGTTCGCCAAAACTTCTACCTTGTTGCGTTTCTGACCGTCTTGCTCCCACGAGCGAGATTGCAAGCGTCCCTGCACCAGGCAGCGCCGACCCTTGCTTAAGTACTGCGCGACGCGTTCGGCTAGCGGCCCCCAGCACACGATATCGATGTAATCGGTCGCTTCCTGCCACTCGCCGCTCTGATCTTTGTAGCTGCGGTTCAACGCCAGGCTAAAACTGGTGACGTTCTGCCCGGTCGGCGTCTGCCGTAACTCCGGATCACGGGTTAAATTACCCATTAATGTTACTTGGTTGAGACTTCGTGCCATCTGACACCTCCTTCTTATAAGACATATGTCTTGGATTAGTTGTATATTTACCCTACGCCTGCCGCTTGGACTTCGTCAAGCAACTTAAGATTTATTTAATCTTTGGTATGAATCCAAATATGCCGTTTGAGAATTCTATACTCTAGCTTTTAGAATCTGCTGCCGCTTCTTCATCATCGCCACCACGCTCACCACGCTTCGCTGCCTGCTCGGCTTTTTCGGCCTTCAGCGCCTCGGCCTTGGCAATCGCCTTGAGGTCCGGCTTGGTGATGAGGGAGCGGATGACTTCGTCAGTGATGTTTAGCGTGCTCTCCACCTTGCTGACGCCCGCACCGGGCATCTCGACGGTGTAGATCACGTAGACAGCGTGCTCGTTGCCCTTGATACTGTAAGCTAGCTTGCGCTTGCCCCAGTTGTCTGTAGCCGTCACCTTGCCGCCATTGTCGGTAAAGATCTTCGTGACGCGGTCCTCGGCCTTACTCAGGTCGACTTCCAGGTCAGGATGGTACAGCACGGCAATTTCGTACTGATTCATGACACTTCCTTCCTTCGGTTACCACATATCGTTGCCGATTGTGGACAGCCCACGCGCACCAGAGGCCGCAGGCTGAAGTTGATAGTACCCGTTAGTATAGCCTACTCACCCCTGTTAGTCAACTATGCAGCCTGCAGAGCAGCTAACGCTCTACGTTCTACGCGCGGCGTAAGGTTACTCGGTACTGGTCGATTACGTATTTTAAAATAAACGAGTACTGTCGGATCAGATTGTATGTTTGGATGTAACTGGCCAGCCCGATGGAGCATAGAGTACTCGTCTTTCATCGAATCAACTGCAAGCCTCGCTGCCGCGCCAATAAGACCACGTGCTAGGTGTTGTTTTCGTTTCTCGTCAGTAGTTAGTAAAAATTCTCCGAGTTTTTGACGTTTAATGAGACCGAAGTCTTGCTCCAGGGCAAAGTTCGTGAAGAATCTGCGCACAGGCTCATAGTTATACCAAAGATTTCTATAGCCAAACTCGTCATCGGCACCAGGCACTTGCAGCTGCGCCATTTGTTTTTTGGTAAGTTCTACGAGTTCTGGAGCGCCCGACGACATATCAATACCGTGTCGTGGCATAAAGCCGGCGCAAGCATATACACAGGTTTTAAATTGTTCGAGTGGGTCGGTCGGAAGGTTCGGTCCCTTAAAATACGCATGGTAAGAACCACGGCCCTGATTATGGTGAGCTGTGCTCACAAGTTGAAGACGACAATTCCTTAAAGCCGCTCCGGCCACAGTTTTTAATACCGGATCTGATGCTGGATGAAAGTGATGATGAGCATCTGCAACCCGTGGTCGATCCTTGGGTAGTATGTCTTCGGTAGGAACAATTGAGAACGGTAAACCAGTACATGTGTCGGTAGGTGTAATGAGTGATCGCTTACCCGATTCACCCGGGGCAACTAAAAAGCCCCCGGCGTAATGCGCGGGGGCTTCGGGGTCGGCAAAGCGACTTGCGAGATCTCCAGATGGAACAATCTGTTCGTTCGCCACTGCCGTACCCTCCATGTACCTTTTTGTCTTATGTTTATAGTAAGAAATCTTACAGACCTTGGCAAGTCGCAGACAAAAGATTTATTCATTTAGAACAGATCACGACCTCAGAAGTTAAGATTACAACGAGCATTTTAAACTTGCGCACCGTCAACTTTTCTAGTGTGGTATACTGTGGCTATGGTACCTGGGAGTTATGAAAGCTTTGTATTCAGTAATCCGGTGACGGGCGAGCAGCTTGCCAGAGTTACCGGCCCCCTCCAACATGAGCAGCTTGAACGGCAAAGGCTTATTCTGCAAGGCGGCCAGAGAGCGAATGATCTGCTCGGGAGTGAAGATGAAGTGCACATAGACAGATGCTCTCGTGAAATAACGTCTAACTACCCTGAGGAAGGTGTTTCGGTGGATGAGAAGCTTACACCTTACTACCCTCCCTCAAAAGAACTCGCAGAGCTAGGAAGGCTAGCCGCTCAGACTCTCGGCATGAGTGAGCACATGTTTACCGATAAGCTACCCGTCAGACGATTAAAGCCTGGTGAGAAAATGCTCCGCTTGCCTGTCCCTAAAGCATTCTCTTCTGCTCAGCCGGATATTCTCAAGATAAGTATTCGCCCTCGTTAAAAGCTTCCTTTTAAATCGCTCAACGTGTAGTCAGATTAGTCGGGGAAGTTTTCGGCCAGCACTTCATCACTTTGAGCAGCGGCTGTGGCGCCACCAAAGACTTCGTCGATGGAGCTGACCAGGACTTCGCGCGGGCGCGAGCCGTCGGCTTGGCCAATAATCCCCTGCTCTTCCATTTGTTCAATCAAACGGGCCGCCCGGCCGTAACCGATGCGCAGACGGCGCTGCAAAAGGCTGGTGCTGGCCTTATGGTTTTCGATAACCACACCGACGGCGTCCTTGAACATATCATCATCGGCATTGTTGGCGCCATAGTCAGCTACCACGCCGCCCTTGCCATTAAGCTGGACAGGCTGCGACACGACTTCATCGTCATACTGCGGCGGGCGTTGCATACGAATAAAATCGGTGACTTTGGCGGTTTCACCGTCTTCGATCAGGGCGGCCTGGATACGCTTTGGCTTTGGCATATCGCTGGTCAGCAGCAACATGTCACCGCGACCAAGCAGCTTCTCGGCACCCATTTGATCGATGATGGTGCGGCTGTCGACCTGGCTGGCGACGGTAAAGGCGATGCGGGCCGGCACGTTAGCCTTGATGAGCCCGGTAATAACGTCGACGCTCGGGCGTTGCGTGGCCAGCACCAGGTGGATGCCAGCAGCGCGGGCCTTTTGAGCAATGCGCACAATCAGCGCTTCAACATCACGAGCAGCCATCATCATCAGGTCGGCCAACTCATCAATAACGATGACGATGTGCGGCATACCCTCTTCTTTTTTCAGATTGTTATATTCGTCAATATTGCGTTTGCCGACTTCACTCATAGTGCGCAAGCGGCGTTCCATTTCAGCGACCGCCCACTTCAAAGCGCTGATGCACTTCTCGGGTTCGTTGATAACCGGTGTTAACAGATGTGGAACATCGTTATAGGGCGCCATTTCAACCTGTTTTGGATCGACCAGGATCAGCTTCAAATCGGATGGCGAGTTGCGATACAGCAAGCTGGTCAGGAAGGTGTTGATCATAACTGATTTACCGGAACCGGTCTGACCGGCGACCAATAAGTGCGGCATTTTGGCGAGGTCGGCCACCACAGCCTTGCCGGCGATGTCTTTACCAATCACGAAACTCAGTGGGCCGCTCTGATCGCTCCACTCTTTGGACTGCAACAAAGAAGCGATGCGTACCGTTGCCGGCTTGATGTTTGGCACTTCGACACCAACGGCGCGCTTGCCAGGGATCGGCGCTTCCATACGAATGCTGTGGGCTGCCAAGTCGAGCGCCAGGTTATTCTCGAGGGCGGTGATTTTTGTCAGTTTCACGCCTGTTGGTGGCTTCAAGGTGTACTGCGTGACCCGAGGACCGATGTTGGCGCCTTCCATCTCGACTTCGATATTGAAGTTGGCAAAAGTATCGTGAATTACTTGGGCGTTGGCATTCACATCACCAGCGTCGGCCTTATCTTGCTTCTGGTTAAGCAGTGTGACGCTCGGGAACTGCCAGTTCGGATCACTGGCCGTCGTCAACGCTTCGTGGTTCTCGTTAATCGACAACTTCTGAGCGGTGTTCTTCATGGAAGATAAGCGCGCCGCTGGTTGCTCGCCAGCCGTATGGTGTACCACAGGCACGCCCTCGTTGAGCTTAAAGGTGCTGTCTTTGGCGTTGGCTTTGAGATCGGCCAACTCAGAGCCCGCCTCACCTTCTGGTCGTTTGAACAAATCGGCGAGTCTCAGCAAGATTTTGAGCGAGATACCGAAGGCAAAAAATATCGCCAGTACGGTCAGGACAAAGAATAATAAGCTGGCCGGTAGCTTGTCGAAAGCGCCCAAAACCGCCATGCCGATGCCTTTGCCGAGCTCGCCGCCGTGGCCGCCACCCCATACCTGCTGGGCATCGCGAGTGGCGAAGGCCGTATAGAACCAGCCGCTGGAGAACAGCAGTACTGCCAACATGCCGAATAGTTTGCCGGCTGGGAGGTGTCGATCTTCGGCGGTGAATTTATAAACGCCCCAGTAGACTAAAGCGATCGGCGTTAGATAGGCCGCCCAGCCAAACAACCAGTAGACGCCGTGAAACAGATTGACGGGCAACGGACCACCAGTGCCGAAACCGCCCAGCAGCAAGAAGATTGCCGCTAACATTAATAAGATTGCTCCGCTCAAGGCCCAGAATGGCGAGCGCTCGGCGGCAACGGCAACCTTCTTCTTTTTGATTGGTTTTTTCTTTTTAGTGGCCATTGTTTTGTCTATTATACCAGTTTACCGGTAATGTTTATCGACATAACAAATATTATAGCAATTTTTACAACTAAAGTCAATCTGCGTACGTTTGTGAGATTTATCTCATTGTATTGTGCTTATGCTAGTTCTAGAATGCAGCTATGACTCTGCTTTATGAAAAAGCGGTCAAAAACAAACAGGTCATCGAAAACAAAATTGGCCGGACTGCGGTATGTATTGCATCTCAACTGGAAAAAGAAGGCCGGGCTGGTAAGGATCGCGTTGAAATAGTTCTGAAGCATCGCTTCCCTGGCCTCAGCATTGGTCAATCAGTTTCAGAATTAGGCACTTCTGTATCGGAGTTGTCTGCCGCAGAAGGCTGGCTGTTTGACATGGAAGCTTCAGCCGCCATTGGCAAGACCGAGCTGCCCTTTAACGGCTACGGAAATAGTGCGCCGCTTGCTCGGCTTTGGTCGAAACCCGCCTTAGTCTTCCTACGCCAAGCTATGGCCGAAGTTATCCCACTGCCAACAGCTAGCGAAGCAGCAGATCAGACTGCGCACCTCGAAACTTTGGCAGCTTAATTAGTCGTAAGCTGCCGTTTAGAAGCCGGACTGTTCCCAGACGCGCCGGTTCTGATAATCCTGTACTTTTGCAATGTAGGTGTCGGCGGCGGCGGTGTGCCAGCGGCCGGCGTACCAGGCGCCAATGCAGCCCCACATATCACCCGTCGTATACGTTTGGCCGTGTTCAACGTCATTCAGCCAGCTGGATTTACCCTGGTAGTTGTCATAATACTGGCGCATATAGCCGGCGAAGACTTCGAGGTTTGTGGCTGTGGAGGTCATGCCAATTGGGTTGATACCCGGATTCTGCGACCAGGTTGGCGAGGTCAAGCCTCCACCCTGATAGGTAAAGCCGTAGGCGTTCTGATTCCACCAGGACTCGACTGCCGCCACGGCTCGGACCGTATCTTCATCGAGGCCCCATTTCCACGACACCCACTGAATAAGTTCATCTGTGGTACCGGTATAATTGCCCGTAAATAGCCCTCTGGTCTGATAATTTTGGGATTGCGCGTTGTAGTATTGAGCTTGCGCGGCAGTCGGCACCGTGTGATTGGGCGTGTAATTGCCCGGCCGGGGCTCCCAGGCAGAATGACGCACATGCGACGCTGCCTCGTAATCACTCAGGATGGGCGAACCGACAGGCCGCCAGACTGATTTACCGGTAGAGGATGTGGTAGTGTCTGTCGTAGCAGTTGTGATATCCAGCTTATCGGCAACCAGGTAATAATCCGACGCGCTGGCGTTCTTAGTGCCGGTAACCCGCACTTTCAGGGTATGCGTAGCCTGCGTTAACATCGGACTGGTGTAGACGAGTACCTGATTAGCTCTGGTCGCAGCATACAAGTCGACCGGCACCTCCGCGCCACCATCAATTGATACGCCGGCAATGCCATGCTTCGGATCTTTCGTCGTATAAATCTTAGCCTGCATACCGCTAAAGCTCACCGTGTACGCGTCATTGACCGTATTCGTATAGTGCTCGTCCGATAGATAGGCCGCGGCATCCTGATTTTGCGTCCAGCTTCCGGTATATGACAGCTGGTTTATGCCCGTTCCAATATAGCTATCATTTATAGAATTAGTGGTGGTGCTCGTCGAGGTTGACGTCGCGGCTGTAGTAACCTGAAGCGGGCTTGTCTGCGCCGATTCGTTGGCTGCCGCGTCGTAGGCGCTAACGCTATAACTATAAGCGGTGCTGGCTGTGAGGTTTGTATCGCTAAAACTGGTAGCGGTGGTAGTGCCGATAGGCGTCGTACTGCCATTGCGATATATCTTATACCCTGCCACGCCCACATTATCGGTACTGGCGGCCCAGGAGAGATTAACTTGGCTGGCGCTGACCGCACTGCCGGTTAGACCGACGGGAATTGATGGAGCCGAGCTATCGGCAACGGATTGATAGATAGTAAATTTATCGACTTTTAGGCTGCGTACGCACTTCTTCCAGGAATATTGATTGGTTAAAGCTACGCTGAATGTATGGTCGCCCGCCAGAATCGTCGGACTAACGCTATAGTCGGTCCAGGTGCTGGCGCTAACCGTCGTACTTAACACTGCCTTACCGTCAACGCTGAATACCATGTTGGCGTCGCCGCGGCAGGACACTTCTTTAGCCGACAGAACAATCCTGGTGATAGCCGGTAGGTTACTTAGCAGCTTGGTAGCGCTGCCGTTCGACACAAAACTGACCGCTTGACCGCTGCTGGCCGTACTATCGCTATAGTTGGTGGCTCCTGCGGGCAGCGACATTGTTTCGGCCTCAATGTTGGCCAGCGGTAACTCGGCAGCATGACTGCCAAGAATCGTATATGTCCCCCCGGCAGCAATAACGACCGCCACCAGTATCATCCCGGCGTTTCGGATCTGCCGAGGTGAAAGCCTCAGCAACCGGGCTTTTAAATTCAAAGTGTGGGCGATGTTGACTTGCAGAAATTTTTTGAACATTTTAGTTTCGTGCTAGATGCTCTATGCAATATTACTACTCTTAACAGTACCTCGGCATGTGCGCATATGCAATAGCCGTGAGGGGAGCGTTCTAGGATAAGCAGGGGGCGCACATTTCCTGGAAGCGTTTTCTGCGCGGCAGCCATCTCGAATACCGCCAGATTTTAAGGTACGGACGGGCTTGTATATTTGCTTCTTACGGTTCCTGGTTGTAGCTATCGAGAGTGTCCGCTACAAGTCAGTGACTGACGCTTAATCGGTGCGGGCGTCCTGGGTGAGTAAGCGGGCGCGCATTTCCTGAAAGCGCTTTTGCTGTTCGGCAGCTAATTCTTCTGGTGTTTTTTCGGCTGCTTCGGGTTGTTGCGGCTGATCATTCTTCTTGGCGCTATCACCCTGCTTGGCATTGTTGCCACCACCGCCGGAGACGATATTTACCACTGGGATGACAATCGGGCTGCGCTGAGTGTGCTCAAACAGATAGTGTGTGATGTGATCTTTGAGCTCGGCTTTGAAGCGGTCGAGGTCGATGCGCTTGAAGCGTTGCTGGACGGCGCGCTTCAGTTCCTGACGCAGCCCGTTCATGATCTCTTCGTTGTCACGCATATATATGAAGCCGCGGCTGATGATGTCGGGGCTGGTCATCAGAGCACCGCTCTTCTTGTCGATGGTCAGCACGACGGCTACCAGGCCCTCTTCGCTGAGTAGCACGCGGTCTTTCACAACAACGTTACTGACGATGGCGCCGGTCTGGTCGACCAGAATGGTACCATGCGGTACTTCACCACCGACTTCCATCTTATCGGGCGTCAGAGCAATGATCTGACCGTTATCGACGCTCAGGGTGTTGGCGCGGGCAATGCCCTGCTCAATCGCGATATCAATGTGGTATTTTTTGCTGGTGAAGTCGCCGTAGATCGGGATGAAGAATTTTGGCTTGGTCATATTGATCATGTCGGCGTACTCGTCACGCGAGGCGTGACCGGAAACATGCAGTGGACCGATACCGTCCAGTTCGCGAGTTTCGTGACGGAAAACATGGACGCCTTTTTTCAGAAAGTCATCGACCATGACACGGATTTTGGCGTCGTTACCAGAGTACGGAATTGGCGTACTGGATAGAATGACGGTGTCCTGCTCTTTCAGCTTCACATGTCGGTGTTCACCATTACTCATTCGCTGCAGCGCTGAGCTGGGCTCACCCTGCGAACCGGTACAGACAACGACCAGATCAGTGTCGCGCATAGTGGCGGCCGAAGCGATCGGCACAAAGGTGCCTTTCGGAATGCGCACAAAGCCGTGGCGTACGGCCATTTCCAGCGTACTGACCATGCTGCGGCCGTCCATAGCCACCTTTTTGCCGCTGTGGACAGCGGCATTGATGATCATCTGAACACGGTTCATGTTCGTCGAGAATAGACCAACAAAAACGCGGCCTGGTGCATTATTTAAAATGTCCTTGAAGCTCTGTTCGATCGTCGACTCGGATGGCGTGCGACCAAGACGTTCGGTGGTGGTACTCTCGCTGAGCAGCGCCAGCACACCTTCATTGCCAAGTTCGGTCAGACGCTCAATGTCAGAGCGTTCGTGGTCGAGCGGGTTGGGATCCAGCCGGAAGTCGCCGGTGTTAATGATGCGTCCAACCGGTGTATCGAGCACGATCACCGTGCTGCCTGGAATGGAGTGCGTAATGCGTACCAGCTCGACGAAAAATTCACCGACTTTCAGGCGCTCGTGGGTATTTTCGTTCATGGTGACGGTCTTTAGCTCAAAACCATCGGGCATCGGCAGGCCGAAGTTCTCGAAGATCTCTTCAACGCGACCGATAGTGAACTTACTGCCGTAAATCGGTGCTGGGAACTTCGGTACGATGTGCGGCAAGCCGCCAATGTGATCGAGGTGGCCGTGCGTGATGATGTAGGCCCGTAATTTGGATTGGATCTGCTCGAGATAAGCCGTGTCGGCAATGCCGTAGTTGATACCGGGCAGATCGACGCCAAGGTCGTTGCCGCAGTCCAAGATCACTGCATCATTCATATATTCGACGAGGATCATGTTCTTTGAGCCGCCGCCGTCCATGCCGCCAAGACCAATGATCTTCAGGCGTGGGCTGTCATCAATGACATTGGCACGAGCTGGTTTGGCGGCGTTATCAGCCGCGACGTACTGATTGGCGATGCGCTGCGCATCCTGCTGGCTGCGGCGTTGAGCCCGCACGGCCTGCCCGCGCGAAGTTGTTAAATTGGCATTGATGGCCGGGCCGCTCTGGCTACCCCGTGATTTCGGGGCGCCGCGACGCGGGCCTTTGGAATTGTTGGAGCCACCATTGTTTTTTGGTGGTCGGCTCCGGTTGCTATTCTTTTCTGGTTGCATAAGTTTCCTTTCTTTTTGAAATGTATACGAGTTATTTAATTTTCTTAGTTATGGCGGGTAGCAGCGCGAAATCGTCGATCAATGTCTGGCGCATGCCCCCGTTGTATAGCGCGGCAGCCGGATGGAAGAGCGGTAAAATAACGACTCCCAACGTGTCGGCCGAGTTCTGCTTCAAACTCAGCTTAACCCGTTTGGGCTGCCCGTGAACCTGACTTATTTGCAGATCCGGCAAGAAGCAATTCATACTGTGTCTTCCTAAAGTCACGACGACTTTTGGCTGAATCACTTCTAGCTGGCGTTGCAAATACGGCAGAAAAGCCTTTTTTTCGTCCGGTAGCGGGTCACGATTATCCGGCGGGCGATATTTGACGATATTTGTAATGTAAATGTCTTCACGCTTCAGGTCAATCATTTCCAGCATTTCATTCAGGAACTTCCCAGCTGCACCGACGAACGGGATGCCCTGAATATCCTCGTTCTTCCCTGGCGCCTCACCGATAAAAACGATGTCGGTGTCGGGGTTCCCCTCGCCAAACACCAACTGCGTGGCACTGGCCGCCAACTCCGAGCATACCTTCTCATCCAGGATCTGCTGCCGAATATCATCAAGTTTTGACAACTTGGACTGATCATTTTTCATAGATCATGGATCCTTACTTTATCTTTTATCGCTGATCGATGTAGCGGTTTCATAGTGATCAAGGTTCTATACTCAAGGATCAATGCCCTCTGATCAAAAACTTCCCGATTAACTTGAATAAGTTTTGCAGGGCGCCGAACAGGAAGATGATGGCCAGCAAGTAGTACCACAGGTTACCGCGGTCGATTGCCAGGCTGGCGAAGCCGTAGGCCGCCGCCAGCTCGGCAATACCGAATATCAGAAGGCCAAGTTTGGTGTGGTGCCAGTGATCGAGCCGCTTCATAGCTGGGTACCGTTTACTGTTATCTGTTTACCATGTACCGTACGTTTACCGTTGTCCATTAGCCAGGCTTCAGTCTTCACAGCCAATGGCCGACAGATCACGCCTGGTGAACAGTGAATGGCAAAAGGTAAGCGGATGCTCATAGCGTTATTTCTTATCGTTTAGCTCTCGTTGGGCGGCTTTCATGGAAAGCTGCAGGCGGCCGCGGTCGTCGATAGCGACGAGCTTGACGGTCACCAGCTGACCTTCTTTGACAACGTCGCTAGTCTTTTCGACACGGTCTTCACTGAGTTCACTGATGTGAACCAGGCCGTCTTTGCCGGGCATGATTTGCACGAAAGCACCGAAGTCCATAACGCTGACGACCGGCTTATCGCGATAAATGGCGCCGACTTCCGGCTCAGCCACGATGTCGTTGATCCACTGCTTGGCAGCATTAATACTATCGGCGTTGGGGCTGGCGATCATGATAGTGCCATCATCTTTAATATCGATCTCGGTACCGGTTTCGGCGGTAATCTTCTGGATAGTTTCGCCGCCCTTACCGATGATTTCGCGGATCTTATCAGGGTTAATCTGCACGGCTTCGACGCGTGGCGCGTACGGGCTCATTGCGCCGGGTTTGGAAATAGTCGTCATCATATGATCGAGAATGAAGGCGCGGCCAGCCTTGCCCTGCTCCAGCGCTAATTTCAGGATTGAAACCGGCAGGCCGTGAACCTTCATGTCCATCTGCAAAGCAGTAATGCCCTTGGAAGTACCCGCAACCTTAAAGTCCATGTCGCCGGCAAAATCTTCGGCGTCGGCGATATCTGACAGGATGAACGGCTTGTCGCCTTCCATCATCAGACCCATGGCAATACCGCTAACTGGTGCTTTGAGCGGCACACCGGCGTCCAGCAAAGCCATGCAGCTGGAACAGGTAGCGGCCATCGAGGTCGAACCGTTCTGAGACATGATTTCAGTCACCGAACGGATGGTGTACGGGAATTCAGCGGCGTCGGGCAGTACGGCTGACAGGGCGCGCTCCGCCAGATAGCCGTGTCCGATTTCGCGGCGGCCGGGACTGCCCAGGCGGCGAACCTCACCGACAGTATAGCCCGGCGCGTTGTAGTGGTGCATATACATGCGCTCGCCCTCGCGCTCCATGGTGTCGACCATTTGCGCGAAGCTGGTGGAAGCCAGTGTGACGATGTTAAAGGCCTGGGTCAGGCCGCGGGTAAAGATGCTCGAGCCGTGGGCCCGTGGCAGTAGCCCAACTTCAGATTCCAGCGGACGAATCTCGTCCAGTTTGCGGCCATCCGGACGAACGTTTTGCTCGACGATGCCTTTGCGCACGTCTTTGTGTAGCGCCGACTGGAAGGCTTCGAAGTATTCGCTGCGGTTAGCAGTCCAATTATCGGTAAGTTTCTCGGCAAAAGCAGCTTCAAACTCTTCGCGGAGGTTCTGTATGAGCACATTACGTTCCGGATATGGCTTACGCAGGTCATCGCCAAGCTTGCCTTCTAACCACGCATTAACTTCGGTCTGAATAGTCGAATCGGGCAGATCAAGTTCGAACTCTAATTTCTTAACACCGACTTTTTTGACTAATTCAGCCTGCAAGTCGATTGCCGGCTGCATAGCATCAAAAGCGAATTCCAGAGCTTCGGCCACTTGGGCCTCGGTGACTTCATTAGCACCGGCTTCGACCATCATAATGCCGTCTTTGGTGCCGGCGACCACGAGGTCAAGACCACCTTCGTCGAGCTGCTCGGCCGGCAGAAAGGCCGCCAGCTTGCCGTCTTTGTCATATCCAAGACGCAAACCAGCCACCGGGCCGTCAAATGGTGCTCCGGAGAGCGTAAAGGCAGCGCTCAAAGCAATCATCGCTACCATATCGGGGCGGAAGCTAGGATCCATGCTCATAACGCTGGCCACACCCTGGACTTCCTGGCGATACCCCTTCGGCCACAGCGGACGGATCGGGCGGTCAATCAGGCGACCAATCAAAATCGCGTCATCTGATGGGCGACCTTCGCGTTTAATAAAACGGCTGCCACTAATCTTACCGGCGGCGTACATTTTTTCTTCGTAGTCGATGCTTAGCGGGAAGTAGTCCATACCGCTGATCTTGTTCGGACTGACCATGGCCGTGCCGAGCACCACCGTGTCGCCGTAGCGCGCCAAAACAGAGGCCGTGGTACGAAAACCGACGCGCCCGACTTCCAAGCTCAGCGTTTTGCCGCAGAACTCCGTCTCTACTTTAATAATTTCTTTACCAAGAGGGTTTTTGGCCATTGATGGATCCTCTTTGCCTTCCTTGGGTGACAAGGTTCAAGCACCCTGAAATCAAGGAACCTGTGCTTCGTCACCCACGTTAATAATGAGCTAGAATCTGCTGTTAGAATGTGGATTCTAGATTATGGATTTTAGAAAGATCCGCTGGTTACGAACTCTAAAATCTATAATCCAAAATCCAGCTCCCGCCTTAGCGGCGGATGCCGAGCTTTTGGATCAGATCAAGGTAGGCCTGGCTGTCGCGCTTGGCGATGTAGCGCAGCAAGCGGCGGCGGCGGCCAACCATCTGCAACAACCCGCGGCGGGCCATAAAATCGTGCTTATTGGTCTGCAGATGCTCGGTGATCTCTTTGATACGATCGGTCAGTACAGCTACTTGGGCGCTCGAACCGCCCGTATCATTCTTGTGGGTCTGCGCGCTCTTGATAGCCGCGCTCTTCTTTTCAGTTGTAATCATGTTCAAGTATTTTAACAGATCAGCACCCCTAACGCAACCCTCAAAGTCCCAAAAATTTATTCACCTTCGTGCTCTGAAAGTGAATGCTGTCGGTTACGATAAGCCCTCATCCCAAAGCCAGCTACCCCTACCAGTGCACTTCCTCCAAGGATTTCAGCTAGAGGCTCCTTGACAGTCGGATCGGTCGCGATCTCCACACAAAGACTCAGAACAGTTACACTCAAACCGGCGGCCGCAGTCGCATTATAATCGCTCTTCCAGCTCCAACTTTTTTCCGAATTTCTCATAATCAGTTTATTCTGCTCTCAAGACCACTGGCCGTCAATTGCTCCGTAAGACACCCCTCTTCAACGGAGAACTGCCCTACATTCACGCGTCGGAGTGCCGTCGTATAAGCGCCGGTGTTGAGGTTCTTGGCAAGGTCTTCCACGAGCGTGCGGATGTAGGTGCCGGAGGAGACGTCGGCGACAAATGTTACCTCTGGGTAATTGTAGTCTGTTATCTGTAGTCTGTTAATCCGGACTTTTCGGGGTTCGAGGATGACTTCCTGGCCGGCCCGGGCCAGCTTATAGGCCCGCTGGCCATTAATTTTGATAGCCGAGAAAGCCGGTGGTATCTGCTCAATTTCACCAATAAATTGCTGGGCGGCAGCCTTAATTTCAGCCAAGCGTGGCTTGTCATCTCGAGCGCTAGCGAGAGATCTGGGTACATCCCCGGGGTTCTGCCGAGATTTCTCACTATCGTTCGAAATGACAGTATTCACAGGGGTGATGGTACCTTCCGGATCCCCGGTAGTACTGGTTTCTCCCAGGCGCATGGTGACTTCGTAGGTCTTGTCGAGCTTGCTAAACTCACTGGCCCGGCGGGTGTACTCTTTTCCGACTAAGAGGATTAGAAGACCGGTGGCAAACGGGTCAAGCGTGCCAGTGTGACCAACTTTAACATTCTTGGGTTTCTTGCCTTCGGCCTGAGCAACCAGCTTGCGCACATAATTGACCACGTCGAAGCTGGTCCAACCCGCTGGTTTATCAACTAATAACAGTCCTTGCATGTTCTTAAGTGTACCGCACGTCATCCCGGCGCAGGCCGGGACCCAGTAAATAAGTGCGCCTTCGGCGCTCCTCAATTGACTGGATCTCCGATCAAGTCGGGGATGACAAACTACAGCGGTGGCGATTGATTACTCGGGCCACCAAACTGAAATGGAATTGGCGGCGGCACAGGCGGTGGCGATGTTGAATCCGTCACAGTCGGCCCACTAGTATTGGCATCAGGGCTGGAAGGCGCCGGCGCTGCGGGCGGCGTTGGTTCACTATAATTCTCCGGCACAAAGGTCGGCACAGGTGGTGCGATGGGCGGCGCGCTGTCAACCGCACCGGCGTCGGGTTGAGCGGAATGCAGATTATCACCAAGCGGCTGAGCATTCAAAGCCTGAATTGGAACTGGCGGCGCCGGATCAGGTGAATTAAACAGGGCTTTGTCGACTTCGCTGCGGGCAGCATCTAAATCTACCGAGGGGTCAGACGGCGGCGCGGACTGATGGGCACTTTGAACTTCGGCCTCAAGTTCGGCCAATGTTTCGGTACTGGTAGTTTCAGGTGTGGGGTGTTCTTCGGCACCCGCCGGATTATCCACAAAAGTTGGATCCGGGGTAACCGGCTCGACTGGCGTTAGTACTTCGGCGGCAGGTGGACCGGCCGGGGGCTGCAGGTCGCTTGCAGCAGGCTCATTTGCCACTGGTGCTGACGGCGCAGCCGCTGGCTGTACTTCTGGAACTACTGGTTCAGCCGCAGCCGCTGGCGACTGGGGTAAAGTAGCTGGTCCGTTGTCACGGTTCAGCATCGGTGCTTCGCTGGCCGGCAGAGTCATACTGAGAGGATCGGTGCTCGGATCTAGGCCCTCTGGCTGAGTGTTGGCCGTCAGCGTACCACCAAGTGTGGGCGGTTCAGTTACCAGGCCTGAACCAGACGTAAGGTTCTCATTAGAAATTTCGGTGACTGTGTTCGGAATTGCGTCACCGTCGGACTCGGCCGGTTCATCAGCCGCTTCCTGTACCGGCGGCAACTCACTGAGCGGCTGCTCGTCTTCCAATTCCAAGGCTTCGTGATCAATTTCTAGCGTGCCACCGTCTTTTGGCGCCGAATCATCCGTCGCAACATCAATCGGCGCCTCGTCAGTCGTGTCAACCGCAGGTGCGTCGAGCTTTTCAGCCACTAATTGCTGGTTGGCACCGGCTGCCATCAGCGCGGCACTGGCTTGCATGGTGTGCGAACTGGTCTTGGCATTACTGAAACGTTCGGTTTCGGCAACAATACCGGTTAGCAAGGCAGTTGCTATCTGTTCGTCAAGCGCATCATCACCATAACTACGGGCGACTTCAGTCACCAGCTCACTGAGGCTGCTGGCCTGCGGATCGTGCCAGCTGATACTGCCCAGACCTCCTTCGGCGGCGATGTTAATGCTCGCAACCGTGGCATCGTGCAAGATGCGGCCGTGCGTAATAATGGCTTCGTCGAGATCTTCTTGCCGATTAACACCAAGGCCAACCACCACATCAACATTGAAATCGCCTTGACTGAACTCCAGATCATCCTGACTAATCGAGGTTCTGTAGGGCGTTATAAAAATGCGGACGACATTGTCTTCCACTTTGTAGCGCAGTTTGTCGGCTTTGCTTTTATCGAGCGCGATGATGAAATCACGCAGGCTATCGGTATTCTTTTCAATTGTTTCTTCGGGCTTCAGGAACTCAATAGTCGATGGCACTTGACCACTGAAAACGGCGGCAGCGTGCTTGCCCTCTTTGTTCAATAGGAGTGTTAAACCGAGGAGTGCCGATAACTGATCAACCGATGGATCACGGCTAACCGTCACCAACACATTGTTGGCGGTCTTGAGCTTGTCTATGAGCTGCGCTTTGGGATCTTCCATGGTTTTTGTATTTTAGAGGTTTTTGTGAGCGGTGCTGTCAGATTTCAGACTACCATAAACACTAGCACTTTTCAAGCGCTAGCTCGGTTTACCATTCTCCATTGACCATTGACCATTACATTGCCTCATTGATCATTGGTCATGGATTGAAAATTGTACATTGCACATTGATAATTGCCTTAGCTCTGCCTTTGACAAAAAGCCGTTTCACCTCTATAGTTTATCCCTGACATTTATAACAATCTAAGTAAGGATAAAGTCACAGCCCTATGCCAATTATCAAATCAGCCAAAAAGCGCGTCCGTACAGCCAAAAAAGCTGCCGTTCGCAACAGCAAAACCAAGCGCAGCCTGCGGGGTGCCCTGAAAGTCTTCTCCAAAAGTCCGAGCACTAAAGCCCACAGCGATGTCCACAGCAACCTCGACAAAGCCGTCAAAAAAGGCGTCGTTCACAAGAACAAAGCTGCTCGCCTAAAGAAACAAGCTGCCGTTCGCGCTAAAGCCGCCGGTGTTAAGCCAACTAAAGCTACTACCAAGAAGGCCGCTCCCGCTAAAAAAGCTACTTCGGCTAAAAAGCCCGCAGCCAAAAAACCAGCCGCAAAGAAGAAATAAGCAGCTACCTCGTGACCTAGTAAGGATCCGGCCATCCCGGATCCTTTTTGTTAGCTAAGAGACAAGAGGTAGTGCTGGAGGGCTTCGTCAGGATCGAGCTGACTGCGTTTGCTGCGGGTATCGATACTCAGTAGGTCAGAAACGAGTTTTTTGAGATCTATCAGGCTCAATTTGCTGGCTATTCCCTGGCTTTTGCGGACCACGTATGGGTTGAGCCGGGCATCTTTGGCAATCTCATCAGCAGTACGATCACCCGCCGTTTTGATGATTGCCAAGACGTGCAATTGCCAGGTTAGCATGGCGATGATTTGCGGTGGCTCGACCTTCAGCGTGCGTTGCTCGGCATACAATTCCAGCACTCGGCGACGATTGCCGGCAAAAGCCGTCTCCAATAGCTGGAAAATAGTACTCTGCGGCGTTGGATCCGTTAGCAAATCAATCGTTTGACGGTCAATTTTCAGATCGTACAAACCAAGCTTCTCAAGCTCGTTAGCTAACAACTGCTGATTGGATCCCACCCGCTCAACCAGATAGCGCGCATCAGCCAGGCTCAAGGTCCAACCCTGAGCAGCTGCCGTATCACTCAACCAGCGTGCCAGGCCGTGTAGATCGTGTTCCGGGAAGTCGCGGAAATCAGTTTTTTTCTTCAAAAATTTATAGTATGCCAGGCGTTTATCGAGCTTCGGTTCAACCAAAATAACATCGGTGGTTTCGGGCACTTCACCCAAAAGTTGTTCAGCCTGCTCAACAAATTGCTTATTGGTACTCGGCGCCCGTAAAACGACCAATTTACGGCTGGCCAGGAACGGCAAACTAGTCAAGGCTTCGGAAATTCGATCCAGACTGGACTCTTGGCCGTCGAGACGTTCCAATGCCAGGTCGCCGTGCTCGTCCAAAAACGCTTGCACTAATCCGTCCAGCTCGCGCTGACGACCGAATGAATTCTCCCCCGTAAGCGTAATTACCATTGAATTTTCAATTTCCAATTATCAGTTTTCATTCAATTCTCAAATCTCATTATCTCAAACTTGTCGTAATCTTTTGGAATATTAGGACGAGCTCATGGACTTCTTGCCAAAGTTTTCTTAAGCTCGCACGTTCTTCTGGGACCGCAACGCTGAGCATGCGTAACCAATGCTGGGTCTCCTGAGATTCCTTCTTGCAGATGTATATTTTATTACGAAAGTCTTTCTTGGAGCTACCCCCATTCGCTTCCATATAGTTTGCGCCAATATTGGTAGCCGACCGGATTAACTGATTAATAAGCGGCCGCGTAATCTCATCCCTTTGCAACTCTTTACACAGTGCGATGACGGCCTCTCCAAAATGAGCAGTGCGTTCCTCCAGATCAAACTTATTGGCTAGCTGTGTCATTGGGCTATTGATTGTAAATTGGAAAATTGAAAATTGAAAATTCTAACGCTTAGTAAGTGTGGGGATTTTACTTTTATTTAAGAAGTTATCTGTGGTACAACTGTGTTCTGCACATGTCACAGGTAATCATTGTTTCCAATCGGCTGCCCGTCAGCGTCAAAAAAGAGAACGGAAGCCTCACCTTTTATCCCAGCGTCGGCGGGCTGGCGACCGGTTTGGCCTCATATGTCAAAGATCGCAAGAATAAGTGGATCGGCTGGCCGGGCATCGCCAGCGATGAGCTAACCGACCGCGACAAACAAGAGATCGTTACCGAGCTGGCCAAGCACAACTGCAGCCCGGTATTTTTGACCAAACACCAGATTGACGAGTTTTATAACGGCTACAGCAACGACATTCTGTGGCCCCTGTTCCACGATCTGCCACTGGACAAAAAGAACACTGAACAACATGATCGGTGGTGGCGCAGCTACCGTGCGGTTAACCGGCTGTTTGCTGAAGCCGTCATAAGTCTGGCCGAGGCGACGAGCCGTATCTGGGTACACGATTATCAACTCCTTTTACTGCCGGAATTATTGCGTGCTGAAGACATTGCCGGTAGCATCGGTTTTTTCCTGCACATCCCCTTCCCCTCCCTCAAAGTATTCGGTCGCCTGTATGAGCATAAAAAATTGTTAACTGGCATGCTGGGTGCCGACTTAATCGGTTTTCACACGCCGAGTTACGTCGAAAATTTTCGTGACAGTTGTCTGTCGGCACTGAAAATAGAAACTACCGGCGCGCGGCTATTGTTTGACGGGCGGGAAGTGCGAATTGGTGACTTTCCGATGGGAATTGACTATGAAAAATACGCCGCTGCCAACGAGTCGCATAGCGTCAGAGCGGCTACCCGTCGTTTCCGCAAGCGCTATCGTGGCAAACGAGTAATCGCCGCCGTCGATCGGCTGGACCCCAGCAAGGGTTTGGTAGAACGCCTCGAGGCCTACCGGCAACTGCTAGAGAAAAACCCAAAGCTGCGCCGCAAAGTAGTTTTTGCACTAATAGCCGCACCCTCGCGCACAGAGATCGCCGCCTACAAACGGTTGGCCAAAAAGCTTGATAGCATGGTCGACGACATTAACGACACCTTCGGCACGGCCCGCTGGCAGCCAGTCGATTACATGGACACGGCGCAGCCATTTGAAGAAGTGGCGGCACTGTTCGCAGTCGCCGATGTCGCTTTTATCGCGCCGCTCCGTGACGGCATGAACCTAGTCGCCAAAGAATACGTGGCCAGCAAGCGGCAAAATGGCGTGCTGGTATTGAGCGAAACCACCGGTGCTGCCGAGGAATTGCGCGAGGCGCTGATCGTCAATCCGTTGCAGACAAATTCACTGGTAGAAGGCCTGCAAAAAGCCCTGGCGATGCCGAAGCTTGAGCTACGCTCTCGTTTGTCCAGCATGCAGCGCCAGCTGGCCGCCAATACCGTCCAGCATTGGGCTAAAACCTTTGTCGACACGCTCCAGCAACCATTGCCTGGCACGCCGATTCGGACGCGAACTCTCAATAGCAAGCTCGAACAGCGACTGGCAGATACGTTTCACGCCGGTAAAAAACGATTACTGCTGCTCGACTATGACGGCACGCTGGTTCCTTTCACCGAAAATTATCAGAACGCCCGGCCACCCAAAAACGTGCTCCAGTTATTGGAAAAACTGGCCGCCGATGACCGTAATGATGTCGTTCTGATTAGCGGCCGCAGCGCCAATGACTTACGGAGTTGGTTTGGTCAGCTGCCGATTAATTTGGTTGCTGAACACGGCGCCGTCGTGCGTCGGGCCGGTAGCCGCAGTTGGCAGACCAAAACCCGTACCGAAACCAAATGGCGCCGAGCGGTTGAGCCAATTATGGAAAAATACACGTATCTAACGCCTGAAGCTCAGCTCGAGTTCAAACCGCATTCGCTGGTCTGGCACTACCGGGCTTCATCACCTTACTACGCCCAAAAATACGCCGTCCAAATGAAGCGAGCCCTCAAGCCTATCGTCCGTACGTACGGTTTGAAAATTTTTCAGGGCAATAAAATCCTGGAAATCAAAGACCCTAAAATCAGCAAGGGCGCGGCCGCCCAGCGCTGGATGAAACACCGCTACGATTGCATCGTGGCCATCGGCGACGACTTCACGGACGAAGAACTGTTCGAAGCCGCTCCGCCGCAGGCCTTCACCATCAAAGTTGGCCGCGGCACCACCTCCGGCCGCTACCGCGTCCAAAACTACCAGGACGTCCGACACCTCCTAAAAAAGTTAGCACGCTAGCCTTTAAGCTTTTGGCAGTGTGGGCAGAGGTGTGTGCCTCGACCGGCGACGCGCGTTTTAATAATCGTCGTACCGCAGCGCGGGCACGGCTTACCTTCGCGCCGAAACACCCGAGCGAACGTCAGATAACTGCCCCGCTTGCCCTCGGCGTTGACGTAATTTCGATCACTCGAGCCGCCCTTTTCGATCGACAGCCGCAGAATGGCGACCAGCTCATCGTACAATTTATGAAACTGCTGGCTGCTGACGTCTTTGACGAGCGTGCTCGGGTGCAACTTAGCGCCCCACAGTGATTCGTCGGCATAGATATTGCCAACGCCGGCAATTACCGTCTGGTCGAGCAGTGCGGCTTTGATAGTAGTGTTCTTGCGTCGCACAAGTCGCTCTTTCATCTGCCTCCAATCAAAGTCGTCGCTCAGGGGTTCAGGACCCACTTTTTTGAAGAAATCAAGGTTCACAACCTCTGCCGTCGGCAATAATCTTACCCAGCCAAATTTGCGCTGATCGTTAAAGAACAACTGGCTACCGTCGCTAAAGGTCAGGGTCACGCGCGTTGATTTGTCCGGCAGCTCGCCGACCAAGCTCGCGTTGGGATGCCCCGCCCCGAAGCGCTGCTTATCGCTCCGGAATACCAACTGCCCGGTCATTTTCAAATGGATAACTAACGAATATTTGCTCGATAACTCGATCAGGAGCACTTTGGCACGGCGGCCGACCTCGACCACGCTGGCACCGACCAAAAACGTTTCAACATCGGCCGGCGCGTTGGGAAACGACTTTGGCCAATCAAAATCCACCGTTTTCACGGTCCGACCCGGCAACAAACTGGCTAACCCAATCCGCACCGTCTCAACTTCTGGCAACTCCGGCATACAAGCATTATAGCCGTTTACTGTTCACCATTCACCAGGCATTCACCATTAACTCTTGAAGCACGGAGCTCAGGGCGAACGGATAAAGGAGAACGTATGGATAATGGAGAACAGATACTGGATAATGGAGCTATGGATAGCTTGAACAGCATTTTGAGCCGCAAGGATTTTGACGAGCCGCCGGAAGTTCAGGCGATTAAAAAATATGTGTTCGACGAGTATAAAACAGAGGTGTCGGTAATGGTCCGCAAACGCGATATTATCATCATGGTGCCCAGCGCGGCCCTAGCTAATACGCTTCGTCTGCGCGGCCCCGACATCAAACGCCGCTGTCAGCTCGACAAGCACCTGACCTTCCGGATTATTTAGCTGCGGCCGAGCAATTCGTCGAGCTTTGTTTTTAGCTGATTGAAATTTTGATACCGTATGGCGCGCATGCCGGCTTTGCGCGCGCCGGTGCAGTGTCGTTCCTGGTCATCTATAAAAATGGCTTCGTCGACCGTAACGCCCAGCTCTTCGGCAATTTTTTCGTAGGCCGCGGGATGTGGCTTGATAAGACCAGATTCTACAGACAGTACGGTGGCGTCGAATAATCCGAGTTGTTCCGGAGCGAATAATGTATCGAGCCGGTTGGCCGAGGCGTTGCTGAGCAATCCGATTTTATAGTCTGTTTTTAGCTGCTGAATGTAGTTAAACAGCGGCTCATTTGGAGCGTTGCTTGTTAGCGCCACCACGACTTTACTCGAATCCACCTTGGCGAGGCGGGCAACTTGCTCAATAAAATCTTGGCGTGAGAGTAACCCAGCATCAGCTTGCTGATTGAGTTCTGATGCTTCGGCAAAGGCCTTGGGGTCATGTGCCAGGTATCGCTCCTTGAAAGACAGCCAGCCCTCGGCCACTAGCACGCCGAAACAATCGAAAATTACCGCTTTGATCATGCCTCTATTATAGCGGTGTTTGTTAGAAGTTCAGGCCAAGCGTACTACTCTGCTTGTCGTAGTCCGGTACTTGGGCTTTGAAGAGCTGTAACGTCAGTGAATTATTACCCTGGTAGGTCTTTGGCTTGCCACAACTGGTCGACCAGAAGCGCTCGACGTCGTCACCATTCTTAATCAGCTCGAAAATATAGCGGTTGCCTGTGGGACAGTAGCCCCGCTCGTCTTGATCGGCCGGTTTGGTGTCACCCTTGGTGAAACCGGCGTGCGCTAAGGCGTGCAGGAAGGACGAGTAGCCGCTCTGGGTGTTCGGGTACGTTTGGTGGTTGGTGACGGAGTTATCATAGCCTTGGACCTGGTCGAAGGTAGTCTGGTCTTTGCCAACGGTGATAACAGCCTGCCTGTGGTCCTGTGGTGCGTTGACCGGGCCGTCGATAGTCAAGCGTACAACGGTGTCAGTGTTGGCATAGGCAATAAGGGCTTTATCGGTGATCGGCACTTTGGCTTTTGGACTGGCCACACCACCGTCACCTCCGCCATGCGGCAATAGGAGCACTATCAGGAGAATGATCAGCCCGATCGTGAGAAAAATACCGACAAAATATCGCATCATATGAAAAACTCCTCACCGAAGTGATTACTTACATTCTAACACTATTCTGCATATTTTGCAATACCTCTTATGCTCTCAGGAAATTGGCGAATGGCGAATTGCAAATGTTCCTTCCCCGTAACGCATATGGTTTAATGAATTCAGCATGAAGCTCAAGTATGAAACCGCCGTCGCCACCCTCGTCCAGTTCATCCTTTTGAGCTTTCTCGGCATCGCCAACGGCCTTAACTCCGTTGTTACCACCTGTCGCAAAGATGGGAGCGATTGCATAAGCAACATGATCGTTTCAATTATTTTCTTTATTCTGACAGCTCTTTTCTTCGCTGTTATCTGGATCTTGGGCTATAGTGCCCAGGAGCGCCGCAGCAAGCGGCTGGCTCAATTACTGATCTGTGCCGAAGCGTTCATTGCCCTGATCGCATTCTTCAATGCCCGACACCACACTGACGCACTGAGCCTTATCACCAGCCTCACGGACCTCTGCTTAGCAATCTGGATCATCACCTTGGCTTTCCGTCTGATGCGCGCCAACGGCGGCCGCGTCGTTTCCAAACAACGCCCTCGCCGCCGACGGTCTCCTGCAACTCGTTCGTAATATTATTGACATTAACATTATTTAGTTGTACAGTGCTGCAACTATGCCCGAATCCCGAATCGAGATTATTGGCGAAGCTGAATTTACCCCCGGTGAGTGGCTACGCCGTGAGGTCCTGTGGGCCTCTCTTGTAGCACCATATAGTCACCAGATGGCCGGCTGGCTTGATAACGACGCTGAGCGGGCTCTGCAACAGCACAATGGTAACGTGTCCCGTCAACAGCTATTTGCCGCTGAATCCGACCCGCGATTTGCATCGCACGCCTTCTTAAATCAAGGGAAAAATATCGCTGGCCTCATATCGTCGGCCGTACTCTTTAAGGTATCAATGCCCGGCCAGCTACATAACGTCATTAACGTGCTCGATGTACAAGCCGAAAACGTCGACAAGGTCCTAGCCAGACTGAGCGATGACTCAGCCGGCGCCGAACAATCTCTCTCCGAATCGGAAGTTTTTCAAACGAGCGCCAAGCTTGTAGCGGCCGCGGCCAATCCCGAGGTCAGTCGCACCCAGGCCAAAAAGAACTTTCTCCGCGCTCACAAACTTATGTCGGTCCTAGCGAGTACTGAAGCCGCAAGCTGGGTTGAATCGTCTTATCAAAACGAGGCCGGCACGCTGCCAATTCTAAAAATACACAACGGCGGCCACTCTCGATCATCCGGCCCCAAAATTGATGCCCTCCAATCTCTTTTCGACAGAATAATTTCGCAACACCCCTGCCAAGCCACTGCGACTCTCGGCTAAATACTCCGTGCCTATCTAAAGCACGGCGGTGAGCTGGCTGATGTGCCTTTTTTGGAACCAAAATCTATTACATTTGCGGAGTTGATCTATCCGCTGCAGGGTGAACTGCCGTACTTTTAAGAAAAGTTTCGAAGCTTAAATTTCTTTGAAGCGGTTCGGTTCTTTGGCGTAGTAAGCAGCCCAGGGGTCGGTGTCGGCGAGGTCGAGGCGCTCGATGTAGATGCGTTTGCTGAAGGCGCCGCGTTTGGCGCGGCGGTCGAGTTGAATTTTCCGAAGGCCATCGAAGTCAGTGCCGGGTTGCTGGCCAGCCGCTTCGATAACTTCGAGTAGGTCTGCCAGCTCTTCGGCAGCTTTGGGGTTATCAGGATCAAACTCATTGGCTTCTTCGAGCAGCTTGCGCTGCAACTCGTGCATAAATTCTTTGTCATCGAGCTGGCGGTGCGTGATCTTTTGCCCGAGTTCCTGCATGCTGGTAAAGACTTTATCGCGCACCAATTTGTTAAGCAGAAAACTTCTTATGTCAGTGGCAAAGACCGGTTTCTTTTTGTACGAGACTGCTGCTACAGAGCTTATTCTGCACGTTGAGGTCCTGCGAAGTGGTTTGCTGAATATTGTTGATCTTCTTTTCGGCGTTGTGCGTAAAGCTGATGACTTTATAGATGAGAATTCCGAGAACTAGGAAGCCAATTAAAAACAAAATTCCAAAAAACTTGATCCAGCGGTTGAGGACGCTGAGTTGTCGCGTTAACTGGCGAGCCAGCATCTCGTCCATTACAGTTCTCCCCAGTTGTCGCCGATGGTGACGTCGACATCGAGGCGGACGGGCAGTTTGTAGACGTCTTGCATGGTGGTTTTGAGGAGGTCGGCGATGTTGTCGGCGACTTCGGCTGGGCATTCGACGAGGATGGAGTCGTGGATTTGCAGCAGCATGTTGCAGTCGTTGTGCTGGGCTTTGAGCAAGTCCTGGACCTGAACCATGGCCAGCTTCATCAGGTCGGCTTCGGTGCCCTGGATCGGCATATTGATGGCGGCCCGCTCGGCGGCCTGGCGGACCACAAAGTTGCTGGAATGGATGTCGGGCATCGGCCGGCGGCGGCCAAACAGCGTGTCGACGTAACCGTCTTTTTTGGCCTTGTCTTTGACGCGGTCCATGTAATCGAACAACGGTTTACGTACTGCTTTGTACCGCTCAATGAAAGTCACTGCCTGCTCGCGGGTCATGCCAGTGGCGATGCTCAGACCGTGCGGGCTCATACCGTAGAGAATGCCAAAATTAATAACTTTAGCAGCCCGCCGCATCTGCTTAGTGACATCTTCCGGTTCGCGCTCGTAAACCATGGCGGCCGTCGTCAGGTGAATGTCGGCACCGCGGTTAAACATTTCGATCAGCTCGTTGTCTTCGGCCAGCACGGCGGCCAAACGCAACTCGAACTGTGAGTAATCAGCGCTGACCAGCTTCTTACCCTCGCCCGCCACGAACGCCGTGCGGATGCGCCGGCCGAGGTCAGTGCGGGTTGGAATGTTTTGCAGGTTAGGATCGGTACTGCTCAGGCGGCCGGTTTGGGCGATCGTGAGATTAAACGTCGTGTGGAGACGTGAGTGCTCGTCGACCATAGTCGGCAAGGTGTCGACATAGGTATTTTTGAGCTTGGCGACTTCGCGATACTGAGTGATGAGGTCGATGATCGGGTGTTGACCGCGTAATTTATCGAGTTCGCTGGCGGCAGTGCTGTAGCCGGTCTTACCTTTTTTGATACCTTGCGTCGGCAACTTAATTTTGTCGAATAAGATTTCGGCCAACTGGCTCGGCGAACCGATGTTAAACTCTTGGTCAGCGTGGCCATAAATTTGTTGCTCGTAGTCGGAAATCAGATCATTAATCTCGTCGGCAAACTTTGCTAAATACTTCGTGTCGAGCTCGATACCGGTATGCTCCATGTCGGCTAGCACCGGGATGACGGGCCATTCTATATCTTTCACCAGCGCCGGAAACTTTGTTACTTTCTTGATTTCTTTGGTTTGTTGATCGTAAAGTGCCTTGATGGTGGCGATGATTTCTGGCGCCCGGGTTATCAGCTCTTCGGTGTCGAGGTCTTCAAACGGCGAGCCTTCGTAGCCCAAATCGGCTTCGGCCAGCTCGCTCAGAGTTTGCTCCCGACGCAGCGAATTAATGACAAACGCCCCAACCAGGACGTCGTGCGCAACGAGCGGCAGCGCAACACCAAGCTCAATTAACACTTCAAGTGTTGCTTTAACGTCATAACCAATAACGCCGCTGACGCCTGCCAATTTTTCGCCGACCGTTTGATGGTCAAGTTTGGTCAAATCAAGCATGTAGGTCGTCTTGCCGTCAACGCTCAGGCTCAGGACCTGCGGCTTATGGCCGTGCTTCCCTGCCGAGCGTGAGTGCACGAAAACCGGTATGTCCGTCGGCAGCCGTAACTCACTGAGCTGCGCAGCGGTGCTTATGATAACGTTTTTGCCTCCCGACAGATCGGCGCTCGGGTTGGTCGCGGCGTGGTGATCGCTGATGGCGACCTGCATAACTTCGGGGAGCTGTCGTGCCAACGAGCGGAACTCCAGCTTTTGCAACAAAGCCAATAATTTCTCGGCCTGGACTTTGCTGCCGTCAACCTCTGATAGGTCGAGCTTTATCGGCGCGTCCGTCCAGATGCTGGCCAGCTGCTTGCTGAGATAAGCCAGGTCTTTGCCGGCCTCCAGCTTTTTGCGCATCGTTTCCTTGAGTAGGTCAATATTTTCGTAGACGCCGTCGAGCGTTTCGTACTGTTTGAGCAGCTCGATACCGCCCTTTTCGCCAATGCCCGGCACGCCCGGAATATTATCGGAACTGTCGCCTTTCAGGGCTTTCAGGTCCAAAAACTGGTCGACGCGAATACCGTATTTGGCTTCGAAACTTTTCGGTGAATACAATTCGATGTTGCTCAAACCCTTTTTCAGTGCGTATACATGCGTATGGCTGTTGACGAGCTGCAACATGTCTAGATCAGAGGTGATAAGCATGGTTTCAATGTCTTTCTTCTTGGCCTGCACCGCCAGCGCACCCATAATGTCGTCAGCTTCATAGTCATCGAGCTCATACAGTGGCCAACCGAACGCCTCAAGTAGTTTATGCAGGATGGGCATTTGTTCATAAAAGTCTGGCGGCGCCGGTTTGCGACCGGCCTTGTATTCGGGGTACAGTTCCAGCCGTTTACGAATGTTAGTTTTGGGCTTGTCCCAGGCCACCGCTACATAGTCTGGCTTCAATCGGCGAATGACTTCCAGCGCCATAGTCGCAAACCCAAAAACACCGCCGGTCGGCGTGCCATCCTTGGTGCTGAGGTTTGGCATAGCATAATAGCCGCGGTAAAACACGCTTTTCCCATCGATGATAGCCAGCTTCTTCCGTTTCACCTCATCGCTCATAACTCTAGTATACGTTACTTCCTGTTATCAGTTCTGCCTCGACGTAACAGCTTGTGGCGAACGTTTCTTTTGTGCCTGGCGGCGAGCATCAAATTCGGCACCCGACCGCCCGTCGATCCAATGACCCCGCTCCGGTTGGTGATCCATAAAAAATGCCTCACAGGCCTGACGTACCGCGCAGCTGCCACATATCTTCTCCACGCGTTGCTGTTCTTTAAGGCTGTAGCGTTTGGCTCGGGCGTACAGTTCAGGCTCATCTTTACAGGCCGCCTCGTCACGCCAATCACGTGCCCGCGGGACATCGGCTGGCCGTAGCACCTCCAGCTGCGGCCGAACTGCCGGATGCTCAAAAATAACGCTCATTGCCCGCTGACGCTTTAGATCATTTTGAAATAAAGTTTCGTCGGCCGCGATCTTATCCAGGAGGGTATTATCTTGTTTATTGACGTACTTCCGCAGCAGCTGCAAGATGGCGCCAGCCGATTCTGAAAAGCCCGGGCTAAGGCCCGGTTCGATACCACGTTGGCGATCAATGTTCTGAAAGTCAGTTTCAGCCCGTGGATCTGGCAGATAGGCATGCAAGCTGAGTTCGCCGGTACTATCGGGCATCAGGTCCGCATCGAGCGAAGCAATCGAGTCGCGCTTCTGTACAAAATCCATATACTCCAGCATTTCCTGATCGCTTAGCTCCAATATTTCCTGCGCTTCCCGTCGCGTCAGCCCGGCACCAAGCATGTCGTGGATTTTGCGAAGTACTGGCTGTGTGCCGGCGGGGATGCGGATCGTTCCGCCCTTTTCCCGGACGTTATATATGATTTCTTGCTTGATCCAGCGCACAGCTGGGGTAGAAAAACGGATGGTTTCGCCGGGCTTTTCTGGGTGTAAGTGATACGGATCATACTTATCAATCGCTTTTGATAAACCAATAATGCCGACATTGAACATATCCATCAGGCCATATTTGCGCGCCAGAGGCAGCCCGCTACCGTAGTATTTGCGAGCTATGTCAGCGACAAGCCGAAAATTGGCGTGCATGAAGTGCAGCTTGGCCTGCTTCCCGCGTGCAACGCGGGCCAGCTCTTCTTCGTAGCCCGGCGCCTGCCTATCAGTTAGTTCACCCAACGCCTTCTGGGACTCAAGACCCGTCTTGATGTCTCGAGCTAAAACGACCTCTTGCTCTGCTGTCAGCAATGGCAACGAATGGGCTGCTACAAAGGCATTCAGCTGATTAAGCTCGTCGGTTTCACGGTGATAGGTGATTTCAGGCGGCGCGGCAGAGGGAACTCGCTCCAGGGCAGGTATTCGTGGTGTCCGCTCACTCATACCCCATTATCCCCACCAGTGAGCACACTATGCAAGCACAAGGGTTTTCAAATAAATAGTTACAGGGACAGTGCTTGCGTAAGTGCTATCTTGAGCTTTTCAAGTCTATTGCTATCGTTGGTCAGGAAGCTGTCGCAGCGGTCTTTGACGGCCGACATGTCGAGGGTAGCTGCATCGCCGCTGGCATGCATTTCAGCTTGTTCTTCTGCCAGGAACTGTCCATATGTTTTGCGATCTTCTTCGGCGCGATCGCGCGTCGCGGCGTTAGCCTGAATGCGATCGTACCGGACTCGTGGGTCAGCATCAACCCAGATCATTGTGCCACCGAGCTCATGAATTCGGTCGGCTTCACCCGGGTTGCGCATGCTGGCCATTACGACCCCTTGATATTGATCTTTTACTTTGTCATATTCGGCAAGCGCTTTGTCGACGAGTACGCCGAGACCAGACTCGCGGCGCCATTCGGCGCTGATTGTCCGCAACACTTCCCTTTCAGCCGGCTGACCACGCTGGCGGGCTTCAGCTCGCAATAGCTCCGTCACGGAAATAAACAAGTAGCCGTGCTGATCGGCCAAAATCTGGCCGACAGTGTCTTTGCCGGAACCATTCGTCCCCGCCAAACCTATAATCTGTACGTTTTTCATGCTGGCCTTATTGTAGCAATATTTCATCGCGGGGAAGAAGCACAGCAAGAGCAAGGGACAAGAGGCAAGAAGTAAGCAGTAAGTCGAGACATGAGACACGAGACAATCCCACCCTCATTTCTCCGTCATCCCGGCACTGAAATACGCTCCCTGAAACAAATTCAGAGGCTATTCAGCACAGGCTCCGGCCGAGACCCAGTCAATATGTGCGCGCTAGCGCTCCACCCTCTCAATTCCCAATTCTCAATTCTTCCTCGGTTACTTAATGTAGTCGTGCAGCTTTTTAGAATCACGGTGCTTACGCAACTTGGCGAGCGCCTTGGCCTCTATCTGACGTATGCGTTCACGAGTGACCGAGAATTCCTGGCCGACTTCTTCGAGCGTGTGGCTTTTGCCGTCTTCCAGTCCAAAACGGAGCTTCAGTATCTTCTGTTCGCGCTCTGTCAGGGCGCCAAGCATGTCTTTCACCTGTTCTTTGAGCAGTTGTCCGGTGGCCGACTCTTCGGGCGATACGGTGTCTTCGTCTTCGATAAAGTCAGCCAGAACCGAATCCTCTTCATCATCGCGAATCGAAGCGTCTAAAGACGAAATATCCTGTTTGATTTTCATGATGTGCTCGACCTTGTCGACGTCAATTTCCATCTCTTTAGCAATCTCGTCGTTGGTCGGCTCACGGTTCAGTTCCTGCGTCAGGCGGCGTTGAGTGCGCAGCAATTTGTTGATGGTTTCAACCATGTGCACCGGAATACGGATGGTGCGAGCCTGATCGGCGATGGCACGCGTGATCGCCTGTCGGATCCACCAGGTAGCATAGGTCGAGAATTTAAAGCCCTTATCGGGGTCAAATTTCTCAACAGCGCGCAACAAACCCGTGTTGCCTTCTTGGATAAGGTCCAACAGATCCAGACCACGCCCCACATAGCGCTTGGCGATAGAAACGACCAGGCGCATGTTGGCTTCGGCCATCTTGTCTTTAGCGTCTTTGTCGCCAGCCACCACGCGTTGCGCCAAGGCCAGCTCTTCTTCGGCATTGAGCAATGGGATTTTACCAATCTCACGAAGATAGAGGCGCACCGAGTCATCGGCAACGTCGTCGTCGAGGTACACAGCCGTATTGGTGGGCGCCGCGACCTCTTCCTCGGTTTCCTCGGCCACCCATTCGTCAGTAAACTTGGCGGCATCGGGTGCCGCCGTGGTTGTAATATCGATGTTTAGGTCGGCTAGCTCGGTGTATAACGCGTCGAGCGATTCGGCATTTTCGGGTGTCTCGGGAATGATCTCAAAGATGTCGCGGGCCGCAACGTGCCCATCTTTTTTCGCTTTGGCAATCAGTTTTTGTTTTAGTTTCTCAATATCTTGCGGTTCATCCGCCGCTTTCTTATCCTTGGCTTTGGCCATGAGCAGCTCCCTTCACTAATTTCAATAATTCGTCGTATTTTTTAGCTTGGCCGAGCAATTCGCGAAGTGCTGCCGTGCCGGCAGCCTCCATTTCATCGGCCAGTTTCCGTTTTTGCGTTTTTACAAATGTTTCTACCAGTCGTGCCTGCAATCGAGCGGCTTCGTAATGAAGCTCGTTGAGCTCGAGGCCCTGATAGAGTTCCTCATAGAGTAATGCCTCTATTTTAACATAATCCTGCAAGTTTTTCACTACCTTAGCGGCCTGCTTGCCGTCAAAATCCGGGTGTTCGTGCAAAAATTTAAGCAAATTACGACCGTCATCCGTATACAACATTTCAGGTTGGATCAATGCCAAAAACTCACGTAGAGTTTGGCGCATAAGCATCAGACTCAAGAAGTTATCTTGGGTTTTTTGTTGCTCAACTGTGGTTTTGTCGGGCTGACGAACTTCGGTCTTGACCCGCCGCTGGCGCGCAGCCGTTTCCAGGCCGCTGGTTTTACGAAACTTTTGCTCGAGTGCTTCGCGACTCACATCGATCGTCTCGGCGATCCGGTTCAGATAGTGATCACGCTCGACGTCATCGCTGAGCGCACGCACCACCGGCAACAAAATGTCGCTGAACTCACGCTTACCCTGGGCGCTCTTTAAATCGAGTAGTTTTCCGTAGCGATTCATCAGCCAGTCGAGAGCATACTGATGTTTTTCGATAGCTTGTTGCCACAAAGCTGGATCCTGGCGAATAAGTTCATCCGGGTCTTTGCCGCTCGGAATGTCGATGATGCTCAGGCTGACTTTAACGCGACTAGCGATGGGGATGGCTCGTTCCGTGGCTGCAACACCGGCTTTATCGGCGTCAAAACTAAGGCGAATATCACCGGTGAAACGGCTCAAAGCTTTCAAATGCGGTTCGGTCAGCGCCGTACCGGCCGTAGCCACTACTTGTCGCACGCCGGCTTGATGGCTGGAAATGACATCAAGGTTACCTTCGACCAGCACTGCAAATTGGCTCTTACGGATTGTTTCCTTCGCCAAGTGCAGTCCATACACGTGTCGGCTCTTGTCGTACAAAACAGTCTGCGGCGTATTGATATACTTCGGCGCGTTGGGGTCATCGTCGAGCTGGCGAGCGGTGAAGCCGATGACCCTGCCCTGCGGGTCTTGCAACGGCATCATCAGTCGACCCCGGAACATGTCTTGGATGCCACCGCGATAGCTGCGGGCACTCAAACCTGCTTGCTTAATCTCATCTTCGCTAAAGCCCTTGCTCTTCGCAAACTCGACCAACGCCCCACCATTGTTTGGCGAGTATCCGATGCGCCACTCCAACGCCGTCGCTTTGGTGAATTCTCGTTGTTTAAAGACATATTCCAACGCCATTTTATGCTTCGAAAACTGCACCTGGTAAAACTTGGCGGCTAACTCCAACAACTCGTGCAGCCGCTCCTTATTCGGACCACCCCGGCGCCCTGACGAACGATATTGCTCAATGTCGATGCCAGCCTTGCGCGCCAACAGCTCTAGGGCGCCCTTAAAGTCCAATCCCTCGACTTCCATCACAAAACTGAACATATTGCCGCCCTTGCCCGAACTGAAATCATGCCAGATCTGCTTCTCGGGACTGACCATAAAACTTGGCGTCTTTTCATTGCTGAACGGGCTCATGCCCTTCCAGTTACGGCCGGCTCGCTTCAGTTGGACATACTCGGCAATAACATCCTCGATGCTTAACCGGGATTTAACCTCTTCAACAGCATCCATATACTAAGAAAGTATCAAGGAGAAAGGAGAAAGTAGCAAGCTGTAGCTTAATTCGTCAGGTTGGCTCAAAAGCGACTTCGGTATCGAGCGCTCGGCTAACAAGCCCTTCCATAACATGCTGCTCACTAATAGAGGCGCCATATATGGCAGTACCGTTTGCTTCAAATAGAGCAAGTGGAAAGATAGTATCTTCCTCTTGTCGCCACGTAAAAGCCCTCAGCACAAACTGTCCAGCCAAATGTGGGCCCCGATTCAAATACAGCCCGTACCTCTCGTACAAAAATGGCTTGAGCGATGATACGTGGATCTCGGGGCGGCCATCGAAGCCGATGTGATCAGGTTGGCCTACTTCAAACTTCTCTTGCAGTACCTCGTTCGCCTGTCGCAGAATTTGTACCGTTGAGCTCATATCTGTTATTTTCTACTAGCAACGCGGTTCACGCAAGCTACGGGCGCTGCGTTAGTCGCAACAGCGCTGCTTATGGTTTAATTAGGTGGTGCAACCACACAATCTTTATGATCCAAACCAGCCTGTGGCGCCACCGCCGGCGCCGCCTCCTTACGATCCGACGCTTAATCAGAATGCGGCGGCGCAACCACACGACTACTCATTTATCTTGAACCCGGAAAAGCCAGCCCGGAATCGTGGCTTACCGGGGAGCGGTTCGTCGATAATGGTGCGGATCGGCATTGTTGCCGGTGGGTTGTTGCTGTTGGTAATTATTTTTAGCCTCCTCAAAAGTATAATTGTCGGCCACCCCAATACTGCCGGTTTTGTAACGGCCGCTCAGGAACAGCAAGAGCTCATTCATTTGACGACCAATGCCGTACAACAACAGGGGTTGTCGACCACCAACATGAACAGCGCCCTGACAACACAGCTTAGCCTGACCAGTGGGCAGCACGACATCTTAACCTACCTGCGCAATAACCACGTCAAAGTGAAGACCAAACAACTCAACTTGCAGGTAAGCGCAGCCCTCGACACGCAATTGACTACGGCTGCCGCAGCCAGCACCTATAATCAGACCTTTCACGACATTATGAAAACCAAGCTCACGACTTATACCCAGACACTCAAGCAAACCTACACCCAGACGAAAGGTCCCAAGGGCCGAGCGCTTCTGAGCCAGGAATATGACGGCGCACAACTATTGCTGCAGCAACTCGACACCCCCGCCTCCCCTTAGGGATTCTTAGAGAAAGTGTTGGCTGGTTGTTGTTATTGTTATGTTGAGTGCTGACGAATAATCCGGGGAAGAAATTTGAGATTGGGGAATTGCGGGTGGAGCTCAAGGTTGGACCTTGAGCTGTCCAGGGTTGAACCTTAGCAATAGTCTTGCTTCATGTCTCGTGTCTCAGCTTGCTACTTGCGTCTTACTTCTTGTTCACTATCGGAGACGACAAGGGAGAAGGTACTGCAGTAATTGTCATCTTGAGCACCAGTCGAAAGATCTCGTATGGAAGGGGCCCTGAAATGAATTCAGGATGACGCTGGTTACGTGCCACTTACCAGTTGATAACTGTGCCGGATCAAGCCTTGCACCTCTTCCCACTCCAGCTGTCCGGCCAGCACCAACGTGTTCCAGTGCTTCTTGTTGAGGTGGTAGCCCGGCATGATTTCGTCGTACTTATCTCGTAAAACCTTGGAGAGCTCTGGGTCGCACTTTAAACTCAGCTGCACCGGCTGTTTACCTTCGCGAATCAGAGCAAACATCTTATCATTCACTTTGTAGACTGCCACGTCCTCACCAAAGGGATAATCCAGCCGAGTATTCGGCAGACTTAAAATATATGTTTCGACCATTTTATGATTCACGCTCTCGACCTTCTGGCCTGTAACGCTAAAAATTTTCCGGCTGCTTGCTCGTCGCGCAGGTCAATAACCTGCCCCTGCGTGAGCGCAGCTGTGTCCTCCCGGCCATTATTACGCATCGAGATAAAAGTCGGCAATTCGCGCCGTGGGACCATGCTAAGTGGTTCGGGTGTTGCATGATCAACCATACGGATGAGCGTCATGGCATTATCCACCAGCTCATCTGTTACCGGTCCGCTTTTCGGCGACGTTCGTACATCGTGGGGCAAAATTGAGATAATACGCTGCAGGGGTCGCCACAAACTGTCTGGCTGCTCATCGGTAGTCGTTACCAGATCAATCATTTTATCCTGCATTGTTAAACGGCTTTTGAGAGCCACATGAACTGAGGCGCCAGGTAGTTTTACGGGTGTCGTCGCCTGTGTAATCATCAGACCCTCGTGTTGACTGTCAAAATCTGCACTGGCAACAAATATCAAATTACCGTGACTGCCCATAACACGGCTGGCGTATTTAATTAACTGCCGTTTATGCAGCTGCAGCAGGTCACTAGATGGGATCTCCTCGTGCAGATCAATCGGCCTTTTGGATTTGTTGGCCGACAATGATTCTAGAAATTCCTCCATTAAGAAGTCTCTCACAATAATTACTCCGTAACGTTGTTGCTAGTAAACCACTCGAGGTAATGCTGCAATTCGGCAATTGAGGCCTGGATGTCGTCAAAGGCGCGGTGGACTTCCTTTTTTTCGAACTGAACGCCGTATTTAGCCTGCATAAACACCTTCCAGGCGCTGACATCGAGCATCCGATAGTGCAGTTTCAGATCGAGCCCCGGCCACCATTGCTTAATAAAATTGCGGTCATTGTGTATGCTGTTGCCGGCCAGCACGGCCGGTTCGGCACCAAATTGTTGGGCAACCAAAGCGATCAGCTCCCGCTCGACTTGTTCAGGTGATTTACCATCAGCACAACGCCGCAAAAATTCATCACGGTTTTCGGGATAATCTTTCCACCAGATGTTCTTCTGCATGCGATCAATCATCAGTTCACGCGGCTGTTGGACGCAAGCTTCGTAGCTGGCCAGGGTTTTAAACTCAAAATCAGTAATCTCGGCCGCTACCTCGAGAATAACGTCCTGCTCGGGATCGAGCCCGGTCATCTCCAAGTCCACCCACAACAACTTGGTCGGCGCCGCATGTTTATCAATCATTGTCACCATAATAGCAAAAGAGGCCCGGAAGGCCTCCTTTGCTCACGCACAAGTCTCTCAAACCAGTGCCGGTTCGGCTGCGCGCTGGCGGGCGGCCATCAGCGCGTCGCTGTACCACTTCAGGTCAACCAATAATGTATCGAGACCTCCCTGTGGACCGTAGGGGTTAGCTTTGACTGCTTCGGAAAGATCGCCCTTTTCGTCAATCATGTCTGTCATACCAGTGATTGCCAGTGATGGTGCGGTCGGCACGAGTACGAGTCGACTTTCGGATAAAATCTCCTTCAGGTCAGTTTGGGCTCGAGCACCGCCAGCTGAACCGTGCGCAATCACCGCCCCTGGCTTGCGGACAAATTCCCAGGTCACATAATCAAGCGCGTTTTTCAAAACGGCCGGAATGGAGTGATTATACTCAGGCGTCACAAACAGATAGGCATCAAATGCTTCGAGCTTTTTCAGCCATTTCTGGGCCGCCCGATCAATTTCCCGGTTAGGGTTATAACGCGGCGAGATTGGCTCGTCAAAAAATGGCATCGGATAGTCTTTTAGATCGACAAGTTCAGCCTCAATATCTTCCTGCTGTTGCGCGGTCTGTAGGGCCCAGGTAGCCATTTGCGGCGTTTTACGGCCATGGCGGGTAGCACCAATTATTACTGCTAGTTTCATGCTTGCTCCTTCTATGATATACTTTATATAGTATTAACTAATCATAAGTATATGCCCATTACTATACTTTGTAAAGTATGAAAACTCTCTCTGTTACACCCACCATTGAATCCAAAGCCGGCTGCATTGCCGGTGCTATGGAAATTATTGGCAACAAGTGGACGGCACTTATTCTGCGCGACCTGTTCAGCGGGCCAAAACGCTTTTGCGAACTTGAAAAATCAGTCGGCGGCATCAACCCCCGCACGCTGTCGCAACGGCTAGATGACCTTGAAGCACATGGCATTATCACTAAGCAAAGCTTTGCCGAAGTTCCACCTCGCACCGAATATACTCTCACAAAAAAGGGCCACGATCTGTTACCAATCCTACAGCAAATGGCTACCTGGGGTACTAAGTACTACAACCGCGGCTGCTAGGAGTGATCGTTCTCAGACGACCGTTCTTAAGTTCTTAAATAAGATGGGAACTAGGCTTTTTCTTGGAAGTCGAGGGCGGCAGAGTTGATGCAGAAACGCATGCCGGTTGGCTGGTCAGGTGCGTCATTAAAGACGTGCCCAAGGTGGCTGCCGCAGTTGGCGCAAGTTACTTCGACACGATCTACTCCCATCGATGGATCGGCGATCAACTTCACAGCCTCGGTATTAGCCGGGTCATAAAAGCTTGGCCAGCCGCTACCGCTGTCGAATTTAGTATCACTTTTGAACACCACGGCCCCGCAGGCGCCACAGACGAAATCACCGGCTTTATTTTCGTGCAGGAGCGCACCGGTAAACGGCGCTTCGGTGCCTTTCTGGCGCAGGACTGCATACTGCTCGGGCGTTAACTTGGACTTCCATTCATCGTCGGAAAGCTGCATGGTCATTTATTTCTCCTTTGGCTTATCAAGTTTGTCGAGGTTGAAAAGCTTGATGATGAAGTAAATTGCCATCAAAACAAACAGGAAATCGATCAGGGTATAAATGAAGGCGCCCCAGGTGAAAGCGGCGTCGCGACCATGGAAATGCAGCGTCGTCGTTTTGGTGCTCAACTTGCCGCCAGAGAACAGCAAAGCATAGAGCGGATCGATAAAGCTGGTGATCAGCTGCTTGATAAGGGCCTGGGCTTGCGTGGCAATGGCGAAACCGACGGCCAGGCCGACGACGGCGTGTTCGCGCAAAAAGCCCACGAAACCGCTGACCGGATTAATCTCTTGGACGACAACCGTCGCCACGCCGGGCTTCTTGTGCCGTGAGCTGGCGGGCTGCTCGATCCGGATTGTGGTACCAGTGGTAAGCGTCTGTGCAGTGCTGGGTTTGCGTCGGCGTGGTTGTGCGGCCATATAACTCCTTTGGTTACATTTTATCAGGTGCGGCGATGCTGAGCAGTGTTAGTCCATTTTTCAGCGTGCCGGCATAGTGCCGGACCAGCTGCAGACGCAGCTGCTCACGTTCGTCACCAATCACCCGGTTGCCTTCGTAAAATCGGTTAAAAGTCTGCGCCAATTCGTACAAATAGGTGGCGATGTAATGCGGCATCAGCTCGGCGACAGCTTTATCGACCACCTCCGAGTATTCCGACAATTTTCGAACCAAACTTCGCTCCCCCGCCTGGAGCGTCATCCCGGAGAAGGCCGGGACCCAGTCCAAATCATGTGTGTCGCTCGCGGCACTTCCATTTTGATCGAGCCCCGAATTGTGCTGCGAGGTCGCTTCATCCTGGTCGGGATGATCTTCGGTCACTTTTCTCAAAATACTCATCGCCCGGGCGTGCGCATACTGCAAATACGGCCCGCTATTCCCTTCTAGACTGACCGATTCCGCTGGGTCATAAATGATGTCACCGCCAATACGATTTTTCAAAAAGGCATATTTCACGGCGCCGAGGACAGTTGTCTCGTTATCCTGCCCGGTCAGTGATTTATTGGCGGCGGCGGCGGCCTCAAGCACATCAACAGCCCGCAGAATGTTGCCCTTGCGGCTGCTCATCTTTGTGCCGCCACTCAGCTTGACGATGCCGTGCGTCAGATGAGTTGTCCGCTCGGCTAATTCGGGCTTGAACTGCTCGATACTCTTCAGTACGACTTTCATATATTCGACAATGTCGTTGCCGGTAATCACGACCGAACGGTCAAATGAATAGTCGTTCCATTTCTTCATAATCAGGCCGACATCTTTGGCCTCGTAGGTGGGCAGACCCTCAGAATTAATAAAAACGCGGGTATGCAGTCCATATTTTTCGGCATCGAATACAATTGCGCCCTGGCTTTCCTGATAGACATCACCAATGTGTTCACGGACGGTTTGCAAGCCGAGCGGTGCCGTCTCGCTCTCGGGGTAATACTTCTCGAAACGGCTGCCGATGCGGGCATAGAATGTATCAAAATATTGGTAGCTCCAGTCACGGCACGTCCAATATATGTGCGCGAACGGCGACTCGTGATCATTTTGATTATGCAGTTCATAGACACGCTTGTTGAGACTGACAATTTCGGTCTTGGCAGACTCGTCGTCCTCATACGCCTGTGTACCGGCGATATAGGCTCGAGCCATCCATTCCGAACGTTCGCTTTCTGGAATGGCAGCCAACTTATCTGGATTTTCGCCATCCAGTTCGCGCAATACGGCCCACATAGTTTTACCCACGTGTAGACCGACGTCGCCACCGAAGTTAACACGATGGACAGTGGCACCTGACTGCTCAAATAAATTGGCGATTGCATCCCCCACTACGCTGGTATATAGATGGCCCGCATGCAGCACTTTAAATGGGTTGGGGTCAGAATATTCGGCGACAACGGTTTGACCAGCCAGGGTTTGAGTTGGTTGCGTTTCGGTTGCCCGGATCAGTGCCTCATCTGAGAGCTGCAGGTTTAGGAAACCGGGACCGGCAACAGATATGTTAACGACGTGCTCTATTAATGTTTCACGAAGTTTCACGGCCAGCGCCTCGGCAATCTCACGCGGGTTTTTACCGACTTGCTTGCTCAGCTGCAACGCCACATTGGTAGCATAGTCACCGAACTGCTCTTCGGGCCGCGTCAGCGAGACGTCAACCGGCACGTCAAACAAGGCCTGCACGGCCGCCGCGATCGACGTTGCTAACTCCTGTTTCATCGTATTTATGATAACAGATTACAGCCATGGCGCTGCAGCAGCGTAGAGTAGTTCTGAATTGATTTAAGCCACTCGCTGACTGACAAATGGCAACACCACCGCCTGGTCAGCTTCTGGAATTGCCTCGCGACGCAATGAATGACCGAAGGTCCCACCAAGCTTTTTACTTGCCTGGCGTAGTTTACCTTCAAGACTCACTCGACCTAAACGATGTTCGGTCTTCGCCGGTCCGCCTAGTGCGTCAACGAGAATATTCTGGGCCCGCTGGGTCCGACCGGCTGTCAGCACAAACAGATCAAGGGCTGCTTTGGCAAACTCAGGCTTATCATGGACTACACAACCGACATAAGCGCTAGCCAAACGATCTTCGGCTGGCAGCTCTGGCTTAAATAATTTCTCAAAATAACGCACGCCAACCACCTCACAGCCGGCCGATATAATGTGACTCATCGTTTCGTCGCTAATCCACAGCGCTTGTAACTCCATCTCAGCGCGCTGGAAGAATTCTTTGGTTTTGTTTTGATTTATTTGTTCGACAGTCATAGCTGAAACTGCTTATGGCTCCATCATACGCTCGCAACGTAAAAGCGCAAGTGGTTTTATGCGGCGCGTTCTTTGGCGCGCTGTTCCGGCGTTTCATTGGGGCGCGCGTAATCGTCTTCTAAGCGCCAAGTGGTGCCTAGCTCAGGCGTCGAAACTTCGACGACATCACAGTCGGTAATGCCTATCAGGCGATGGCGCTGCCCAAGCCTGGTACTATAGCCTTGACCCGCTTGCAGCTCTGTTTGGACCAGCTTACCATCGGCATTTTCCCAGCTAACAGCCGCCTGGCCATTCACAAGCAGCCAGCTCTCTTGCTTCTCATCGTGCAGCTGCAAGCTCAGGCGAGCACCCTTATTAATATGGATGACCTTGCCCATATACGGCGCGTCGGCTGGCACCCAGTGAATTTCGTAACCCCACGGCTTCTCGACGCGCTTAGCATAAGCGTCGGTGCTAAAATTACTGCTGTCGAACTGGGGTGGCTGCTGATCACTCATTAATTGTCCAGACTTTTCTTAAACTTTTCGATCAGATCGACCGGCGCCGGATTGATGCCATTCAGCAGCGCCGTATAGATCGTTACAAAGTCACCGAAGGCGATCGTCCACAGCAGTTCTTCCAACAGTGATGCGCCCTCGGTCTGGACAACGATCGGCGCCGGACGTTTACCGGAGAGCAGCCGTTCGCTGACCTCAAAGCGCTTTTGTACGCGTGGGTGCTCCAAATTGCTGCGCAAATCGATGACGGCATATGGTTTTTGGACCGGTTGCTGGGTCCAACCCATAAATTCGTTGTGATTGAACTCCGGAAATTGATTGGTCCAGGCAATTTGTTTGGCATTCTCGTTAAAGCTGATCTTCCACTTGTATGCCGCCGGCCATAACTTCGGTCCGGCGTAGATAACCGCTGATTTACCAATTACCTCGAGGGCGATTTGTTTGGCTGGATTTTTGTCGGTTGGTACGGTTGGCAGCCACGGCTGAACGGCCTGTTTCAAAAAATCGGCTGCGCCCGCCAGATCCTCCAAGGCCGACGCGTCGGTCAGCAAACCGGCCTGACTAAGCAACACCAGTAAAGCTTTCAGATTGTAAAACACAGCGTAACGTGGTTGCTCGGCTTTCGGCAGTAAAGCCAGCGGGTAGCCTTTCTGGTTGGCAATTTCCACTAATTTGCCGCCGCCGGCAATAATGGCGATCTGGGCGCCCTTGGCCTCGGCCTGCTCCAACGCGCTCAACGTTTCTTCGGTATTACCAGAGTAACTGGCGGCGATGAAATAGGTTTTTTCAGATACGTAGCCGGGGATGTCGTAGCCACGCAGGATCTCAAACGGCTTGTCATAACCGGGCCAGCTGGTGCTGACCAAGGCAGCCAACGACGAACCGCCCATGCCAGCGTAGACGATGTTGTTGACCTCGAGTTGATCCTGGAATATTTCGAATTCGTGGCCCAGTTGCTGCCATTGCCGCTCGGCAATTCCCAACGTATCTTGCGCGTCCCGTTCGTGAATCAACTTCAAGTCGTCCAGCATACACCCTCCAAGCTTCTAGTGCTTATAAATAAACTTTGCTATCATACCCATTATAGATTGATAATTGAAATTTCTCGAGGGGGTGGGATGTTTGGACGACAAGACGACAATATCGACACGGATCAGCCACAAAATGACTGGCAGCATCCCGGTGCACCAATTAATGATGACCGAAGTAATCCAGACATGTCGCAGGCTGCTCCAGCCGAGCCGCCAGTACCTCAACCTCATGACGACACTGCAACCGATCAGTCAAACGGCTATGCAGCCGCCGAAAATGAGGCGCAGGTCGTCGCCCCTCATGAAGATGCCCCAGCTGCGCCAACAGCACCAACAGAACAGAACGACGAGCTGATTGACATTAAACGTCAGGCGCTTGGCCAGTTAACGCCTTTGGTTGGCCATCTCGATCAGTCACCAGAAGAGAAATTCCGCACTACCATGATGATGATTCAAGCCAGTGATGATCAGAGCCTCGTCAAAGTTGCCTACGAAGCTGCCCGACAGATCTCCGACGAGAAAGTTCGCGCCCAAGCACTGCTCGACATTATCAACGAGATCAATTACTTCACTCAACCGAAGAGTTAGTTCTTAGTTCTTAGTTCTTAGTTCTTAGTTCTTAGTTCTTAAAAAGTATGCCTCAGGCATGTCCATGGTGGTTTGTCCGGCCTCCGCAGCCACAGATTAACAAAGTATGCAGTAACATGCCGCGGAGCGAGGACTGTTTGAGGAGCTTTAGCTCCGAGTACCGCAGGAAACGGTAGACAACTGAGTAGTCTGACAGAATGTGGTGTGGGCCGGGATGACGGGCTAGGAGAGCTGACGGCGCAAACGGATATGATAACCGAGCGCCCCCACGACTGTCACGCCAGCAAAAAGCGCAATTGTATCACCAGGGCCAGAGTTCGTCAGGCTGCCATTCGTTGTCGCAACGCTAGTACCACTTGGCGTTGGCTGCGTGGGTTTCGACGCAGAGCTTGAACTCGAAGAACCAGTCTGGCTCTTGGCGGCTGGCTTCGGTACCGCTGTTTGCGTTTTAGCTGTCTGTGGCTGGGTTGTCTTCTTGGCAGCTGGCTTATCATTGCTAAATACACCGGCAGCCCACAGGATCCCGAGTACCACCAGAATGACGATTATGGCAATGCCAGCAATGCGTGGTGCGGCCCGCTTCCAGTCGATACCACCCTGGCCTTCCGAGCCGGGACTGGCATAATATTGCTGGTTAGCGACATCAGCTGGGTCACTCTTTTGACGATTAAACAGTTTCATGATCTACATTATACTCTACCTGTCCACCAGGGAAAGCAGTAGCGTTATAAACTGTACTTATGAGGCCGGTTGAGTTACATCATTCCCATGCCGCCACCCATACCTGGGGCACCGGCGGCTGGAGATTCTTCTTTTGGTACGTCGACGACGAGGGCGCCCATAGTCATGGCCGTGCCGGCGATCGAGGCAGCATTTTGGATGGCTTCTTTGGTAACGCGAGCCGGGTCAATTACCCCGGCAGTCTTCAAATCGACTAATTTATCCGGGTTGTTTACGTCAACACCAAAGCCGGGCTTGGCAGCTTTGACTTGCGGCAGCCATTCGTCAGCATTCAAACCAGCATTGCTCAACAGGATACGGAACGGCTGTTCAAGCGCATTCTTCAACAATTGCGCACCAGCAACAATTGAGTCCGCACCACTTGCTTTGATCTGTTCCGAGAGATTAATCAGCGTCACGCCGCCGCCCGGCACGATACCTTCGTCGAGGGCAGCTTTGACAGCGGCAACGGCATCATCAACCCGGAATTTCTTCTCTTCAATCTCTGTTTCGGTAGCGCCACCGACTTTAATGACAGCAACTTTGCCGCTGAGCGCAGCTCGGCGCTTCTCAAGGTTCTCTTTATCGTACTCGCTACTGGCCTGCTCGATCTGAGCATTGATCTGCTTGATGCGAGCGTTCAGCTCGGCAACGGCGCCGCCACCTTCGATAATGGTCGTCTCGTCTTTGCCGACAATAATGCGGCGAGCACTCCCGACGACGTCGATATCAACGTTTTCAAATGTCATGCCACGGTCTTCAGTAATCACTTCGGCGCCGGTCAAAATCGCAATGTCGTTCAGGATGTCTTTGCGGCGGTCACCAAAGGCCGGCGCCTTGATGGCGACGGTGTTAAAAACACCCTTCAGGCGGTTCAAAATCAGTGTGCCTAGGGCTTCGCCTTCGACATCTTCGGCAATCAAAACAAGGTCTTTCTTGCCGGTCTGAGCCAGCTTTTCGAGTAATGGCAGGAACTCCTGGATACTTGAGATTTTCTTATCGGTGATTACCACGGCCGGCTTATCGTAAACCGCCTCCATGCGAGCGGTGTCGGTTGCCATATACGGACTGACAAAGCCGCGGTCAAAGGTAAAGCCTTCGACGACTTCGCTCTCCAACAATAGCCCCTGCCCTTCTTCGACAGTCACGACACCGTCTTTGCCTACTTTGTCGATAACAGTAGCGATCAGATTGCCGATCTCGGCATCACCAGCCGAAATGGTAGCCACTTCGGCCACGCGCTGGTTCTTGCCCTGAATATCTTCGGCCATAGTTGTCAGTTTAGTGGTAACTTCGGTTGCAGCAGCCTCCAGACCTTTACGCAGCAGCATCGGATTGTGGCCAGCGGCAATCAGCTTGTTCGCCTCATTCAAGATGTGGTAGGTCAGCACCGTCACCGTCGTCGTGCCGTCACCGGCAACATCATTCATCTTGGAAGCAACTTGTTTGATAAGTTCGGCGCCAACTTTATAGCCCAGCGTCTCGTCGTCAACATCGGCTATTTCGACACCTTTGGCGACAGTCACGCCGTCGTGCGTAACAGTCGGCGCACCGTACGCTTTGCTAATAACCACGTTGCGACCCTTCGGCCCCATAGTTGTTTTAACCGCGTTGTAGAGAACTTCGGCGCCGCCAAGTACCCGCTTGCGGGCATCGTCATCATAAAAAACTTTCTTACTCATCATTTACTCCTTAGAATTCAGATTATAGATGTTAGATTTTGGAATCCGACTGTTGTGGCTGCTTCTAAAATCCAAAATCTAGCTTCCAGATTCTATTTAACAGTTGCTAAAACGTCTTCCTCTTTCACCAAGATGTATTCCTCAGCGCCGACCTTAACTTCGGTCGTGCTGTAGCCTTTATAGACAATTCGGTCGCCAACTTTAACTTGCTTGGCATTCGGGCCAGCCGCCACAACTTTGGCAGTCTTGGGCTTTTCCTGAGCGTTGTCAGGCAGGTACAGCCCGCTGGCCGTCTTCTTCTCGGCCGCTTCGGCTTGGGCGACGACATAGTCGCCCAGTGGTTGCAGTGGTGTGCTCATGTATAACCTCCGTTTAGATCATTCACAGCTGTCTCCTCGCAGACGACACCTGTTTCTGGCACTCACTATATATGAGTGCTAATTTACCTGTCAAGCATTTGAGCTGGTGTTGGTATAATAAATCGAGATGTCACCAATAAACAAAACTGTACTCATGTCTGGCGCCGATTACTTCGGTGACGATGATGCCATTAATGAGTTAATGGACGCCAAGGTGCCCGTCAACATCGAAGAAGCGAAGGCCGAACATATTAAGATCAAGCTAGCGCTGGAAGACGCCGGCATCATGGTTAAAAAGATCGACGCTCCCGTCGACTGCCAAGACGGCGTCTACACCGCCAACTGGGCGCTGGTACGAAACGGCAAAGCCCTGATGGCTCGCCTGCCCAACAAACGCCAACCAGAAGAGGCCTACGCCCTACAAGCCATCAAAGACCAGGGGCTAGAACCGCTGATTTTGCCGGCCCATGTCGAGCGCTTCAGCGGTCAGGGTGATGCCCTGCCCTGCGGCGACATTGTCTTCACCCAGTCACCCTTCCGAACAACAACCGGGGCCCATCCGTACCTAAAAGATTGGCTTGGTTTTCGGGAAGTCATTGCCCTACAAACCAAGCCGGCCCGCTGGTTTGGCTGGGGACCGGCCAAAAAGAATAGAATTACTGGTTGGCCGGATAGCCCGACCTACGATATCGACCTGGCAATCGCCATCCTAAAGTGGCCCAGCGACGGACAAAAGGGCTTAATCGCCTGGTGCCCGGCCGCCTTTAAGCATAAAAGCCGCAAGATTATCCGCCAGCTCGACGCCGTCGACAAGATAGAAGTATCGCATGCAGAAGCGCTCGGTGCTTTTGCACTGAACCTCGTTTCGACCGGAGATACGGTGATTATGAACAGCGGCGCACCGGAGTTTCAGCACGCGCTCGAAGCCCATGGCCTGCGCCCCGTGTCGCTTGAACTGCCCGAATTGCGCAAAGGCGGCGGCTCTATCCGCTGCAGCACGCTGACTCTCGACAACTAAAAAGACAGCGCTAGGAGCTGTCTTTTTAGTTGGCTCTTAATAACTGCGTAACAGCAGTCGGTTTAATGGATAGCTTCTGGTCCTTTTTTCACTTCTTCTAGGTCGCGTGGGGTTAACACTACTCCTTCGTGATCGATTGCTTTCAGCGCCGATTCGCCGACGTCAAGCAGCTTGGATCGAGCGGTGTCGTGTTCAATTTGCAGTTGATCTAAGTAGGCCTGATCTTCTGGCGAAGCAGCTTCATGACGCAGTTCATCAATGATAACCTGCTGTTCTGGCACTTGATTTGGCATGGGCATGTTCGTTACCTATTTATTTTTTTGTTTTAGTTGATAGTAATACTATGATAGCAAATTTATTGCTATTTGTCAATGATTGGGTTATCTGTCTCAGCCGTGCCCAACGAGCCGCCATACTGCAGAGCTATCATGTCGAGCGTATCTCGCATACCCAACAGCTCGGCCTCCTGGCCTGCTACCCGGCCTTCGGCAAAGCCGATTTTTTCACGTAGCGCCGCTTCATCTTCACCGCCTAATCGAGCTAAGTTATTCAGGACAACATCCCGAACTCTTGCCCGGGTCTCATCATGCGCTTCCAAACGCCGGTTAAAATATTCCGCGAAGTACTCCAACACCGTCTTAGCGTCTTCCGGGACACCCGGCGGCAAAATAAGTCGTTCTTTTTGCTCACTCATTGAGACTAATTAAAGCATGAATTATACTATTAAGCAATAGCTCTTCTAGCTTTTGCCCAAGCGTTTGCACAGCGCTGCTCGTGCCGTCTGCGTTTCGTTGTAGGGACGTTTGACAGCATCGGTTGCCTCGTTATAAATATGCCCGGCTGTCGGTTTGAAACCCGGTTTGTTGGTAATGATCACCCGCTCTTCCCCTTTGCCGAGCAACAAGACTAGATCGTCTTTACGCGCCAGGTCAATCGCTTTTTGTACGGCATCTTCGCGCCGGTGGATCAAGAATAGGTCCTTCTCCTTCACCTTGCCGGCCTTCTCTGCCCCCACCGCGATCTCTTCGATTATTTGCAAACCGTCTTGATCCCGATCATCTTCTTCGGTCAAAATGACAATATCGGAGTTTTGACCAGCGATTTCACCTTGGATTGGCCGTTTAAGGACGTCACGTCGACCGGCTGAACCAAAGACAGTGATAATACGCCCTTTGACGGTGGGTTTGACGGCAGCATAAACCTGTTCAAAGCCATCGGGTGTCGGTGCGTAATCAACGATGACGCTAAAATCTTGGCCTTCATCAATTAGGTTCATGCGGCCCTCGACGCTTGGCAAACTAGCAATACTCTGTTCGATTTGCTCCTTGTTGAGCCCCGCTGCCCGCGCCACCCCTATCGCCGCCAAACAGTTATAGACGTTAAAGCCGCCGGGCAAATGCGTGACGATATTGTAGGTTTCATCATTGATAGTGGCGGTAAAGCGGCTCTCGGTTGGCTCTAACTGGGGCTGCGAAGCCCGCAAATCACCATTCTTTATGCCGTAGCGAACGGAGTGTTTGATGGCTTGGGCAAATATCTCACCGCTCGGGTCGTCGACATTCGTAACACCAATCTGCTGGCCATGACGGTTGCGATTACACTGCTGGAACAGCCTCAATTTAGCTTTGCGATAGTTTTCAAACGTACCGTGATAATCAACATTGTCATGGCTCAGATTGGTGAAGGCCACGATGCTGTACGGAATTCCCCATACACGGTGCTGAGCCAAGGCGTGACTGGTCGTTTCTAGCACCAGCCACTCGACCTCGTTACCACGGATTTTCTTGATGGCTTTGAGCAACGGCAGCGAGCCGAGCGATGTCATGCGAGAGGTGTTGTATTGCGGCCCCTGGCCATCTCCGTAATCAATCGCCACGGTCGTCATCATGGCTACTTTATAGCCGCTTTCGCGCAGCATGTGGGTGATCAGCGTGCAGACGGTGGTTTTCCCCGCCGTGCCGGTGACGCCGATAACTTTCAATTTGCGGGCCGGGAACCCAAAGGCGACATTTTCCAGCACCGCCTCGGCCAGATGCCCATATGGCTCGACCGCCGGGAATAGGCCGGATGGTATAACCTTCTTGACGGTGCTTCGGAAACTCATGCCATCCAGTATACAAGCCTGTCGGCATTTACCTTTTACGGATTTCCGTTTACCATGCGTTTACCAGGCGCCGTTCCCAGCAAACAGATAACGGTCAATGCACAGTGAATGGAAAACGGTAAACAGTACCTCATGCGTATTTTAGGAATTGAGACCAGTTGCGATGAGACGGCAGCCGCCGTTGTCGAAGACGGCCAGCGGTTGCTGAGCAACGTCGTGGCTTCGAGCATGGAATTGCACGTACAGTATGGCGGCGTAGTGCCGGAAATCGCCGCTCGCAGCCATATAGAAGTTATTTTACCGGTCATTCAGCAGGCGCTCGATGATGCTGGTTGCGGCTGGAAAGACATCGACGGCATTGCCGTTACCTACGGTGCCGGCCTCGGTGGTAGCCTGCTAATCGGCGTGTTAACAGCGCGCACGCTGGCCATCGCTCACGACAAACCGCTGTATGGCATAAATCACGTCGAAGGCCACGTCTATGCTAATTTCTTAACCGAGACTTCCCTGCCTGGTTACCATCTGCGCCGCCAGCAGCCGCAATTCCCGATGCTAGCAATAATCGTCTCTGGCGGTCACAGCCAACTGGCGCTGTTTCGAGATCATTTTGATTACACCCTCCTCGGTCAAACCCAAGATGATGCCCTCGGCGAAGCCTTCGATAAAGTGGCTAAAATGCTGGGCCTACCCTACCCTGGTGGGCCTTCGGTGGCCAAAGCAGCTGAGCACGGTGATCCGCAGGCCTTTTCTCTCCCTAAGGCCAAGATGAGTCAGTACAACTTTAGCTTTAGCGGGCTCAAAACAGCCGTTCTACGGCTGGCCCAGGCCCAAATCGGCGAGAGCTACGATTTCCCCTCTACAAAGCTGTCAGAGCGTCTGTCTGAGGCTCAGAAGGCCGATATTGCCGCCAGCTTTCAGCGTGTTGCCATCGAAACCATCGTCGACAAAGCCAAACTGGCTTTCGAAGAGTTTTCACCCAAAAGTGTCGTTATCGCCGGGGGTGTTGCCGCCAGCCAGGAGTTACGCCGCCAGTTAACTGTCGCCCTGCCCTTGCCCATCGAATACCCTGACTTCAAACTCTGTACCGACAACGGTGCCATGATCGCCACCCTGGGCTGTTTCAAGGTGATGCGCGGTCAACCGCTCGCTGATCCATATACCCTGGCGATCGATCCGAACTTGTCGATGTAGTTTGCTTTTTGTTCGCCAATATTTCATGTGAAATGTACGTCGCTATCCTAAATATTACAGAGGTGATATGATGGTACGCATGAAGTTACCGAAGGTGTACGAGCCCGGCCAGTACGAAAACGACATCTACGCCCTCTGGGAGAAGAGCAGGGTATTTGCCGCTGATCCGAGGAGCAACAAAGAACGATTTTCGATTAGTATGCCGCCCCCCAACGAAACTGGCACACTGCACCTCGGTCACGCTTTATTTGTAACGCTGCAGGACATCATGGCTCGTCACGCCCGCCAACAGGGGAAAGACGTGCTCTGGCTGCCTGGTACCGACCACGCCGCCATTGCTACCAACGCTATCATCGAGAAGCAACTGGCCGAAGAAGGCACCAATAAGCACGAAGTGGGCAGGGAAGCGTTCCTGGAGCGCACCCGGGAATTTGTCGGCAACAGCCGCGATACCATTACCACTCAGATTCGGGCCATGGGCGCTAGCGTGGATTGGACCAGACAGCGTTATACACTCGATGAAACGTTGAGCCGCTGCGTCAACGAAGTTTTCGTAAAGATGTATCATGATGGCCTGATTTACAGAGGTCATCGTATCGTAAACTGGGATCCAGACCTTGAAACCAACGTATCCGACGACGAAGTTGATCACAAGGAAGAGCAGGGGGAATTTTACACCTTCCAGTACGGGCCATTCCAGATAGGAACAGCCCGACCGGAAACAAAATTTGGTGATAAATACGTCGTCATGCATCCCGATGACAAACGTTACGCCAAATATAAGCATGGTGATACTTTTGAGGCCGAGTGGATCAACGGTACAGTCACAGCCACTGTTATTAAGGATGAGGCAGTGGATCCAAAGTTTGGCACCGGGGTTATGACAATTACCCCGTGGCATGACCATACTGACTTCGAGATTGCCGAACGCCACCAGCTTGATAAAGAGCAGATTATCGATTTTCACGGGAAACTTTTACCAATCGCCGAGGAGTTCGCCGGACAAACTATCACCGAAGCCCGACCGAAGATTGTCGAGAAGCTAAAGGCCAAGGGGCTGCTGGTTGGCATCGATGATACATACGTGCATAATCTGGCCATAAATAGTCGCGGCAAAGGTGTTATTGAACCGCAAATCCGGCTACAGTGGTTCATTGACGTCAATAAGCCAGCCGTTGATTGGAGGGGTAAGCAGCGCAGCCTAAAAGAAGTTATGCAGGCGGTTATTCGCGACGGTGATATTGAGATTATCCCCAAACGTTTCGAGAAGATTTACTTTCACTGGATCGACAATCTGCGCGACTGGTGTATTAGCCGCCAGATCTGGTGGGGGCATCGTATCCCGGTTTGGTACCGCCAGGATGGCGATGGCAAGGAAGAGATATATGCCGGCAATCAGCCGCCGACCGATCAAAGTGAAGGCTGGCACGAATGGGAACAGGATCCGGACACACTCGATACCTGGTTCAGCTCGGCGATGTGGACGTGGAGCACACTAATCGATCCTGAGCTCGCTAAAGACCCGTCTACATCGCTGGAAGACTTGCTGAAGCACAGTCTTGATTATCAGACATACCATCCGACCACCGTCCTGGAAACCGGCTGGGACATCTTATTCTTCTGGGTGGCCCGCATGATTTTGGTCACGACCTATGCCACCGGCGAAGTACCATTTAAAACGGTTTACTTGCACGGCTTGGTGCGCACGGAAGCCGGCAAAAAGATGAGCAAAAGCGATCCTGACACCATCATTGATCCGCTCAAAGTTATCCCAGAGTACGGCACCGATGCGCTGCGTCTGGCACTGGTGCAGGGTATGTCGGCCGGCAATGACCAGCGGCTTGGCACGGCTAAGATCATCGCCAATCGAAACTTCAACAATAAGTTATGGAATATCGCTCGCTACATCGAGGGCATTGTGGCCGATGAAACGGGCAGGGAAGCAGTCAAGCCCACAACCGCGGCTGATCATTGGATATTGAGTAAATTACAACAGTCGCAGGATAAAGTTTCTTATGATTTGGATGCGTATCGCTTCAGCGAGGCCTACGACACGCTGTACCACTTCATCTGGGACGATCTGGCCGACTGGTACATTGAAGCCAGCAAGGCCCAGCCGAACAAGCCGTTGCTGGCGTATCTGTTAGAAGCCGTGGTGACGCTAGCCCACCCATTTGCGCCGTTTGTCACCGAGACCATCTGGCAAACACTGGCCTGGGAGCAAGATTCAATTTTAGCCAGCCGAACGCTGGCGGAAGTGCCTGGCTTTGACAAGAAACAGGCCCGTAACTTCGGTGAAATCCAGGCAATCGTGACCGAAACGCGGTTCATTTTACATGCCCTGAGAGTATCGGGAGTCACGCTCTATTACACCGATGAGTCATTCCTGCGCGACAATGCTGTCACCATTAAGCGCCTAAGCCACGTACAGGCCGTTACAGAAGTTACTGACGGCGATGGCTTCTATCTAACCAGCACCAAGTATCACTGCTGGCTGGACATTGATAAGGGTGCCGCTCGAGCCTACCTCAAGGAGCTGGAAGGCAAGCGTGTCGCCCAGGCGGCTGCCATCAAACAGCTTGCGGCCCGCTTGGCCAATAAGAGCTACGTCGATAACGCACCCCATGACGTCGTGCAACAGACGAAGGATCAGCTGGCCGCCGCCAAAGATCAGCTGGCAACGCTCGATAAAGAAACTGTTCGCTTCAATACATAAGTAGCGTCAAAAGATCAGGGACGCTTCGCTCGTGTCTACAGAAAAGTCTACTAGGCTTTTCGGGGTTCGAGGGCTTCGCGGACTCGGGCGGTTGATTCTTCGGGGCGCGCGTCGTCAAACCACAGTACGCGCCAGCCGAGTTTCTCGGCGGCCATCAGATTGGCACGCGAGTCGTCGATGAGCAGAATTTCCTCTGGTGGGCAGCCGGCTTGGGCTTGGGCAACTTCATAAATATGAGGTTCGGGTTTGATGGCGCCAATCTCCGAAGAATCGATCACCGCATCATACTGCAAGTTCGGTACGGCGCCGTTTTGTCGCATCGGCGACAGTAGGCCAGGCGGAATGTTAGTCAGTAGGCCGATTTTGTAGCGTTCGCTGGCCCACTGAGCAACTTCATGCATCTGTTGAATGGGCTCAATTGTTCCCAGATAGTACTTGCGCCAGTCTACAGATTCAACGCCGAGTCGATCGGCCAGTTTAGCATTAAATTCATCAAGCGTGATGATACCACGGCAGACGTCGTCGTTGTAATGCCAAAAGGCCGTCTCGACGACGTCGGAAGGGGCTCCCGTGGCTTCGGCCAGTTGCGCGAAGGCGCGTTGATAAAAGTGCACCAGGCAGCCGTTAACGTCGAAGTAAATGAAGCCGATGCCGGTCTTGGTTTTTTGCAGCTGTCGTTGCGGGCGGGCAGGGGAGTGAGCCCCCATCAGTTCGTCGATGCTGACGCCAAGAACACCGGTGATGGCCTGAACCGTGAAAATAGATGGGGACTTGATGGCGCCACGCTCGATTTTAGTCAGCGTTGAAAAGCTCAAATTAGCTTGCTGACAGAGCTGTTGCTGCGTTAAACCAGCCGCCTGACGTGCTGCTTGCAGCTGCTTACCCAAACTCTTCTCATCCATAGCCATATAGTACCAATACAACTGCCAAAAACCAAGTGAATATTGATACTAAATGGCTAGTGAATATTGAGGACGAAAGCCAAAAGGGTGTAGAAGAATATGGTAGCCAGGACGAACACTACGGCCGTGACGATGGTGACATTTTGCGTATTGCCGTACCCGAGGCGTCGTCCCATCCTGGTATAGGCAAACGCCGCCACTCCAGCCCCAAAAAACAATGAATAGAGAAAACTCATACCCGTTAGTATAGCTTAAAACGCTAGCTTTTTGGCAAGCTCGACCAGGGCAGCATGATCTGGCTCGGTGTTCAAGTCCGGTTGATTACGCAGTTCAGCTGCCGTGGCGAAGGGAATGAGATGTACGTGGGCATGTGGCACATCGACGCCGACCACTTGTGAACCTATATAGGGAGTGCCGAGGACCGCTCGCATATGAAGCGCCACCTTTTTGGCAGTTGCCATAACCGCTTGGTACTCCTCGTCTTCCATGTCCCAGACAAATTCAACCTGTTTTTTAGGAATGACGAGGGTGTGGCCGGGCTGAATCGGGTGAATGTCCAGGAAGGCCAGCGTTTTATCATCCTCATAAATTTTGTGGCACGGAATCTGGCCCTTAATAATCTGCGTAAAAATACTGTCTTGCATAGCTGTAGTATACCTCGTGCTGTTGGCAGTAAACATTAAAAACTTCTTAAATCTCTAGAAAAAGATAGCGCTCATGCTTGTCAGCCAACCCGGGCAGTCGGATAGTGCGAGCAGTATGAAACGCATGCAACGGCACAAGCGAGACCTGGCCAAACGATGGTGGCGCGTGGCTATACTATTGATGCTGTGCGGCGGTGTTGTCGGTGTTATGCGGCCGGTTCTGGCAGCCCCCGACCAGCCGGCCTGGGCCAACCCAGCGGCGACTGCGATACGCCATATAAGCGCTCTTGGTACCGCCCAGAATACCCCAAATTTCATGAATAATCTTGACTGCACACTCACGAGCTATCGGCTGGTTGGCAGCAATACAATGCAGACGGGCTGCTTTACGCCGACAGCGTTTGGGCTACTCGACAGCGATACCGACACCGCTATTTTTAATGGCACCGACGAGGGTATGCCGCTGCTACCAAACTCGGCGCATCAGGTGCTGGCGCCATGGCCGAAAGCCCTCAATCTGGTGGCGTTGGACGCAGTTAACAGTGGCGGGTCGCAGGTTAATCTTTACAAAAATCCGTTGCCTGAACTGCAAGATCAGCGTAATTCTTTTGGCCAGTTGATCGACAAACAGCTGGTGGCAGCACCCGAACTACCGCTGTATGATGCCGCCGGGCAACGACTTGTCATCAATGCCCAGACGTTAGCTTTCTCTGATAACGGTAGCTGGCTAGTTGGCGAGGCGATGAGCGGCTCGTTTGTGCGTATTAATCTGGCTAGCTTACAGGTTACCCCTTTCGCTCAGTCTTTTGGGGCGCTCGGTAATCCAGCCCTGCTGTCCTCTTTGGTGACAATCAGCGACAATGGACGCTACGTGGCCATTCAGAATAATGCCGCTTCCTCGTTTATCGTCTACGATCTGTCGACCTGCCAGACCGGAGCGACCACTTGGCAATCCGCGAACTGTCAAAAGCACGAATATGAGCCGTATATTCGGGGGGAAATTCCAGATATTAGGTTTATGCGCCGGTTACGATTTTTGAATGATGGTCTGTTGAGCTTCGAGGTAACGACATCGAACAACAATACTTCAGGCATCTACGAGCTGGCACCGACCAGTTCTATCACTTCACTGATTGATTATTTGGGGCTGGGCGACTCGTACACTTCGGGGGAAGGTGCCTTTGATTACCGTGCTGGCACTGATACGGCAGATAATCATTGCCATTTATCGATCAATTCATATCCGCTATTGCTGACACGCGACTTATTTGGCATTAGCGGCAACTCCGTAGCCTGTTCTGGCGCAGTTATCAGAGATGTCGGCAGCACCAGCTCAACGTACCGTGGGCAAGTCGTAGCCGCCCCGACGCAAGCGCAGCTGCAACAAAATCAACCCTTACTACAATCGATACAAACCAATTATCTGCCTGGCTACCTTCCGCAGCAAGCGTTCGTCCGACAATATCAGCCCGGCACCTTAACTGTGTCGGTCGGCGGCAACGACATTGGGTTTGGGGATATTGTGCAGCGTTGCGTGATACCGCATGTGAGCCTTCATATCAGCGACAGCACCTGCTACAACACCTACGAAGCTCGGCTCGAAGCCATGCAGTTAATTGATCGTACTGTGCCGCGCTGGACAGCCCTCTACAAACAGCTGCAAGCCGAATCGCCGGCAACAAGCATCTACGCGCTTGGCTATCCACAGATTATTTATGATGCCGGTACCTGCGCACTCAATGTGCATCTGAGCAAAAGTGAGCTGGAATTCGCTGTCGAGTTGACCGCTTACGTTGATCAATCTATCCAGCAGGCGGCCCACAATGCCGGTGTGCCGTATGTCGATATCAGCCAGGCGTTGGCCGGTCATAGGTTATGCGAAGCTAAGAGTTATGATGTGGCCGTCAATGGATTAACCGCTGGGGAAGATGCGGGCATTCTGGGTGTACGCGCTATCGGCAGCGAAAGTTATCATCCGACAGCCTTTGGGCAACAGTTAATCGAGCAAGCTATCCTGCATCAAACCAATAATTTGCATGGTCAGCCGTCAACGGCCCAGATAGTTGACAGCTCACCGCTGCTAAACGTACCCAAGACCGGTCGAAGCCTGAACGTTCTATCGGCGGCCCAGATTACAAACCAATCCGTAATACGACGTGACAACCCTCTAACGATTAACCTCGACGGGCTGCAAGCCGGCTTGGTGCCAGGCAGTCGGTACACTATTTGGCTGGACGGTCTCGGAGGTACTAACATAGGTGAGCTGGACCCGGATAGCAGCGGCACACTGTCTGGGATCGTGACCATCCCAGCTTCGGCAACCATCGGCGAGCACACCATTGATATAACGGGGCAGAACCAGGCCGCTGAAGCGGTTGACGTTACGCAACCTGTCGATATTGTCGCCAACAGCGATGACAGCGATGGTGACGGCGTAACTGATGCACACGACAGCTGCTCATATGCCGTTAACAGTGGTATTGATGCCGATCAAGACGGGATCGATGATGCTTGCGATGGTTTTATCGGTCAGTCATCTGGCAGCAGTGGGCAGGGCAACGGCTCAATCGGATCGAATGATACAGCCGTACAGAGCTCTGATGTCGCCGTAACGAATGGCAGCGCTGGCGGGCAAGACAGCGGAAATGACGGGTCGAGTGTTCAGGACAGCGTTGACACAACGTCCAGTCCGTTACAGCCGGCCGCCGGTCTTTCTCTTGTGCAACCTGCTGGAGATGGCCTAGCGACGGCCATAAACATTATTGCAAGCCTGCGAACCACAGAGGGGGGAGCAAGAGCGACGTCCGTAACGACCGGTTCGCCACAACCAATTGCGACGCCCGACACAAAGAACGCGCGGCCGATGAGCAAGCCTGTCGCCCCGTATACGCGACCGTCTTTCAGACATCAATCGGCAATTATGCCGGCCCTCTCAGGTAAAATACAGCGGCTAATCCTAGCCGACCTCTGGCTGTTAGTTATCCTGCTCGTATTGTATATTTTTGAACTTGAACGTCGCCGAACAGTCGTCGAGGAAGCAAGCCCGCAACACGCATAAACTCTTTCAATAAACGTCAGGCGTTGCACTACAATACATGTATGACTTGGTGTCAAAGACTGCTATCACCTCTGTTGTTTTTAGCGTTACTGGTGACCGCCTATGCGACCAGTGCGAGTGTGGCATTTGCTCAGCCAGACAAACTGGAGGCTTGGCTGACGCAAAGTAGCGTCTATGATCATGTGGTGTCGTACGCCATTGATCGCACCAAACAGACGAGCGATAATCCGCAACTGGCGGCCATCCCCACCAACGACCCCGCCGTGCAGCAAGCCGCTAAACAGGCCTTTACACCGGACACTCTCAGAACCTCGGTGAATAAGTTTTTGGACGGAAATTACGCTTGGCTCCAGGGTAAAACCGACAAACCGAATTTCTCGATTGACCTATCACAAGCTAAACAATCGTTTGCGCAGCAGCTCGGTAAATACGAGGGTGATCGGTATTCGTCACTGCCCGTTTGCACAATGGCTGATCTGTTACAGCTTGAAGATACACAAAATACCAACCTGTTGTCGCTATCTTGCCGGCCGCCAGGCTTGAGCGCACAAGCCGCATCGGCCGACGTTACCGCAGCCGTCCAGAATAATAGTGATCTGCTAAACAATAGTATCGTCACGCCAGACAACTTGAACCAAGAGCAAGGCAGTCAACCTAGGCAGCCGTATTACCAGCGGCTGCCGAGTGCACCAACCGCCTATCGGCTTGGCAGGGCTCTGCCGTGGGTCGCGGGCGCCGCAGCGCTCTTGAGCGCTATGGGTCTGGTTTTGCTCGCACCCAGGCGGCGTCAGGGAGCGAAAAGAGTAGCAATAGTCCTGTTACTCTCGGGTCTAGTACTAATTATTGGCAAGTTTTTTCTCGATATCGTTTTCAATGCGGCGCAGCATAAAATCGTTGGCGCCTCCGCTTCCATACAGCTACAGCAGGCTCTTACCGACGTCCTGCATCAGGCCGAAACACAACTTACCAGAGTTGATTTTTGGTTTGGCGTTGCCTTTTTGGTTGCAGCCCTATTTCTCGCCGTTGTGGTACGCCTGAAACGCGACGCCACGGTCGCACCTATGGCCCAGACCGTGGACCAGCCTACCGCGAAACCGCCAATCGTATAGCAATCGGCTTATGCTATATTTGAACCAGTAAACGCTGAAATAAAACATGTCACCACTGCTAGATGCAGCAGCAAACACTGAAACAGCCGCGGTTCATCGATTTAGCAGCGTAGTTGATTTGGACAGCGGCGCCAAGACTGCCGTACATGTAGCGCGATATGCTCGACAAGAGTACACACCTCGTGTGGTTTCCTTCGAAAAAGAGACATGCTTGATTGATTGGTGTGAAGCGTACGGGATTTCGGAGGCCCTAGTGGGCGGCTTCTTTTGGCGTCCTTCTCATAAAGCCTTGGGCGATGTATGGATCAACGGCGAAGCGCAACCTTCAGAAGCATTTGTCGAGCCATACCATAAGGTGCGCGGCAGTCTTCACATTGACGCTTTAGGAGATCTAGCGATTGGTCCGCGTCATCTGTTTGCAAACAAGCCAGCGGGCGATCTGCTGCAGGCTGGTCCGCTACTGGTCGCCAACGGCGCTAACCAGATAACCGAAAACCTGGACCATGAGGGATTTTCGATAGCTTCCCAGCAGTTTGATTCCGATATCACCATTGGCCGCCACCCAAGAGCTGCCATAGGCTTAGACGATAAGCACATCTGGAGCATAGTCTGTGACGGTCGTCGCCCCGAAGACACCGGTCTATCATTAGCTGAGCTAGCAGATGTCATGATGAGCCTCGGCGCGACCAGCGCGCTTAATCTCGACGGCGGGGGCTCAGCGTCCCAGGTCAGCGGAGGTAGATTACGTAATCATGCTCGCGGTGATGGGCAAGAATATCTCCGGGGTCGGCCAATTTATACGGCGATTGCTTTCGTCTGTTAGGCTGCGCGGCGGCCGGTAATCAGATGGTAGATGAACAAGATCACTGCAATGATCAACAGTATATGAATCAAGCCGCCAGCCACATGGCCGATTAAACCTAGTAGCCAGAGAACCAGTAAGATTGCGATGACTGCGTACATGCGTGCCTCCTTTGTATTAATACTTGCAGCATATACGTCGGCGGCGAACAGTGAAGTGACTATTTTTACAGTTGCTTGGACGACAAATCAAGTGTGGCGGAGAGAGAGGGATATCGCACTGCTACGCAGTACTCCTCCCTGCGGTACTCGCTAAAACTATACAAGCATAGTTTTAGCTCCGTTCCTCGTCCGCCGAACCCTAGAGCGTTCTTGCCCAACCCTGCCGCCACATAAAATAGCCCACCTTACGGCGAGCTGTTTTATGTGGCGGGACATGCGGGTCTGGAACTCAGACCTGTCCCATAATTTTATCATTCTAAAGAGTAAAGTGGCACAAATGGCACACCCGCAGCCTTAAAAGGCCGTGTGCCATTTTTCTGTGCGGGCATTACGAGAGGCTGCTATGATTAATTAAGTGACTGCAGTTGAGGAGTGACTGCTTTACCATTCGTGTCAGCTCCGTATAAGACATAATGTTGACAATTCTGACTTGCAGTTGAGCAGCCATTTGGCGTAGGAGTAAAAACAAAGTGTATACAAGCTGGCGGGTTGAAAGCATTTTGGTCAGCACCGTAGCTACTAAAGTTAGAATATGCTATGTCACTTGGGTAGTAAGTTTTATCCGTAAAGTAGGCTTCAAGCTGAGACTGAATTGCTTGAGTGTCGCTCTTAGCTTGATCAATATTGGATTGAGTTGGCGTGCAAGTTGTAGGTGGTGTGGCGGTAGGGATTTTAGTAGGGTTAACCGGCGTAGGTTTAGTGGCTGTACTTGAAGCAGGCACTGAAGTTGTTCCCGTTGCAGCTGGACAGAGTTGAGCGCTGGCACTTACGTCTTCATTGATATAGTCAACTAACCAGGAGTTGCCGCTCGGTACAACAGCTATAGTTAAGGTGGTAGTGCTTTTGCTAGTGCACCCTGGGCCACCGGCTTGGTTACCTTGGAGTGATTGAATTTCAGTATAGACCGCTTCCTCTCCTTTAACATGATTGTCTGCCGTATAGGAGGTGTATTTCTTAGTGGCTTTAGATAAAAAAGCTGCACTAAATAATGGCTGGCATAATTGTTCAGATTGCCTGCAAGCAGTGTAGAAACTAGATGTCCCGGCAACTTTTTGAAAATGCGTCTTAGCGGCAGGACTCAGCAGCTTATCTGCAGCTTTGCCGTTATCGTGTTGCATGTCGGTGATGAACTTTTGGATAACGCCTTGATAACTCTTTGTTTGACCCAAAAGCGCAAATACACTCCCACCGATGATTAATAACAGAGCCGTTACACCGACTAATAACAATGACAACTTTGATTTATGTTTGGGTAGCCTTATTGGCGAAATTGTTGCGGGAGCCTGCTCAGTATTTACGGTAGGCGTAGCGATGTCTTGACTTTGATAAATAGCTGGTTGGCTTATTGAGGGCGGCGTGACAGTAACGGAAAGAGCAACATTAATTTGCTCTAAATTCCACCCTGCCCTTATGAGAGATTGGCGGATTTGATCATCTGCTTGCCCCTGCTGATGAGCCTGTTGGATGTAAGCTTTAAGTTGTTCCATTTTTTTGTATCTTGTTTTACGCTTACCATTAGAATAACATAATTTAGAGCATATATTTATTAACCTCTGTACGTAATACAAAAAGTTCCAAAGTATTAGAGTTTTCGGGGGTTAATCAGCAGTTCCAGTCCCTCTCCTATGCGGCCAAAAAAGGGGCATTTGAGGCATTTCGAGAGCTTCTGTCAAGCCCCGCTCTTCTCTTATATGTTCTTTGGTCTCTTGAAAAAGTTCCACAAAATTTGTGGCGGAGAGAGAGGGATTCGAACCCTCGGTACCATTGCTGGCACACTGCTTTTCGAGAGCAGCACCTTCAACCACTCGGTCACCTCTCCGTAATTGATCATTTTACCAGACATCCTAGCATTCACATCTGTAATATGTTAGAATTACCCCTGTTGCTTTATGCATTTCAGGACTGACCCGGGAGGTAGGCCGCACCCGTAGCTCAGCTGGCGTTGGCGAAACCGACGAGATAATTAAGAATTACTCTATCCAGCAGACACAAAACGAGAGCCGCAAGACAATTTGTCAGCCTTCGCATAAACTAAGCACCCGTAGCTCAGCTGGATAGAGCGTCGGCTTGCGGAGCCGAAGGTCGTAGGTTCGAATCCTGTCGGGTGTACCAAATAAAGAAGGTCAGCTTGTCTGGCCTTTTTTATTTGGTAGATTCGCGTTAGCGAATCCGAACCGTTGAAGGGTCGATGACAAGGAGCTCACGCAGGAGTTTACTCCGAGTAAGCGACGCCGGCAGTAGCGTCAGCGTTATCCTGTCGGGTGTACCAATAAAAGAGTCCGTTCCATGAACGGGCTTTTTTATTGGCTGGGCCGCGTAGCGGCTTGAACCTACGAAGTAGGAGCGGCGCAGCGAGGACGCGCGCAGAAATGTATTCCGAGCACGCCGCAGCGGAGGAGGACGCAGTCCGCTATCTGTCGGCCGCGCCAGAGCAGAAACGAGATAACCCAGTATTGTATTTTGTTCAATTCTATGTTACAATTTATATAACAAGGCTCGTCGGCAGTATCACTAGCACATCGCCTGAATAATATTGTGGGTATTCTAACTGTCTCTGTATAGATTACTTGTTATGCTTATCTGTGACTGAATAACACCCATACGATCGAGCTTGATCAAATCAAATGAAAGGAAATACCATGAGCCCAGAACAAAATGAGCCCATGTTGAAACATGTATCTGAATTTAAAGCCGCGCTCGAGAGTAACCACGACGATCCGCAAGAAAGTTTCGAAAACAAGGAACAAGTAGCGGCCGAGCAGGAGGTAGCCATCGCTCAACCCAGGGTTGGCAAACATGTCATAGAAATGATGGCTCGCTTTCAAACTGCGGGGTACTTGGCCTCGCTCTCACGGCGAGGGCGCTTTCAGGGCGGTGATCGCCGCAATTAGTTAGCGCAGCGACTAGTGCAGGTCGCGGCTGGATTGGTTGTTGTTCTTTTTGTCTGCGTCGCGGCGACGTTTATCTTTCGCCGCCATTTGGTGGAGTTTCTCAAAATACTCTTCGAGATTCATAGAATCCTTTCAATATTATAAGGCCTCTGGTGTGAGGGAGAAAAACGCGAGACCTCTGTTTACCAATCAATGCTATATGAAACCCGGAAGGTACACAGTCTGAATTCTCACTTGTCAGCCAGAACGTTATACTGAGCTTATGCAGATTACCGTGTTCGGCGCGTCGGGAAAGGTTGGGCGGCAAATCGTCGGCCTGGCCCTTGAAAAGGGGTGGCAGGTTACTGCCTTCGTACACCACAGTAATCCCTTCACGCCCCACCAGAATTTGACGATTATCCCTGGTGAGCTGGACGACATAGCGGCCGTCACCAAAGCTGTCACCGGTAGCGAAGCCGTCGTTAGCACGTTGGGGAGTTGGCACACCGAGGGCAAAAACATTCTGACAGCTGGCATGCGAAGCATTATTCCCGCTATGGAAGAACGGGGCGTACAACGCTTGGTTACATTGACTGGAGCCGGTGCCTTTTGGTCCGGCGACAAGCCATCAACTGTCGACCAGATCATTCATCGACTGCTTGGATTAGCAGCCCCACAAATTTTGCATGACGGGGAAGAGCATTTACGGTTGCTGGCAGCCAGCTCCCTCGACTGGACCACTGTTCGCTCACCAGTCATGACCAAACGTTCCAGTACTGGTTATCGACTGACAAGCGAATTAGCACCGCCTTGGGCGGGTATAGCCCGGGCAGCCGTGGTGCAGTGCATTATTGACCAGCTGGAAAAGACTGACTGGCACCGGCAAGCCCCCATTATTCGAGCCGATTAATTCAAAAGCCGGTTGTGCTATACTCCGATGTATGATTACCGGTACGCCGCGCAATTGGCACCGCGCCCATAAAGAAAGCTTGACAACTGGCGAACGCGCCGCCGATAAATTACGCAATGGCATGGGTAGCTGGCCGTTTGTTTTCGCATTCTTGCTTTTTATGGGTGCCTGGGCGTTAGTGAACACCAAAGTGGACGTGCATCACTGGGATAATTACCCATTTATTTTACTTAACCTGTTTTTGTCGATGCTGGCTGGTCTGCAGGGAGCAATCCTTCTGATTGCCGCCAAACGTGCCGACGGCATTAGCGCGGCTATGGCTCAACACGACTTCGACACGAACGTCGAGGCCAAAAAAGAAGTCGAAGAATTAATGGCGCTTAATCGCCAACAGCTCAAGCTGATTGAAGAACTCATCCAGCAACTCAAGCAGAAATAGTAAGAAAGCTAACAGCGCGGTCGCTGCTACAGCCGTATGCTAGTTCCGTAACCTGGAGAGGTGAGGAGGAGCAGGGTTATGCCCGCGAAACGACTGATGCAAGCCCCCGTCCGAGTATCGAAACATACCGATGCTTGGTGGCGCCAGTATATGGTGTAACGGCTTCTGATCTACCCACTATCGGAAGTCATGCGTCTGTGCGCTATTGGCTGCCATGCAAACGAGGCATCTGACTGAACATTTTTGCGTGTGCACCCTTACCCTTTTGGCCCTGCGCTTTCTCACGAGGTTGCCGGCGTGTCTTTGGATGCGCCGGTTTTATTTTGTAGGGCTGTCGAAGTCAGTGTCGATCGTTTCTTCGTCGCGCATCTGTTCTTTCTTGGCTTGATGCGAGTATGAACGCTTATCGGCAGCGGTGAGTTCGCCGCTGAGGCTGCGCGGCCAAAGACCGCGTGATTTGACTGCCGCCACTTCGACGGCGTAGTACATCATTTGTGCCTGTAAATATATCCAAAATAGTAAACCGAGTGCGATGGCGAAATAACTGTAGAGTGCATCAAGACTCTTGAGCTGACGCGTGAGTAAGTACGTTCCCAGAAACTGGAATATGACCAGCCCGATGGCCGCCGTTGCAGCACCGGCGCGGGTTTCCTTGAGGCTGACATGCCGGGGCAGGCAAATGTTTAGCAGGAACAAGAAGAGCCAGAAGAGAATGAACAGATTGACGGCGATCGATAGTGCCCGAAACAGTATGCCGTGGCCGACACCGCCGGCGATGCTGGCGCTAATCGAAGCCAAAATAAAACCGATACCGCCGACCACAATCAGGCTTAGGCTGTTGATGACGTTTTTGGGGAAAGCCGGGCGCTTGGTCATCGGTATTTGCCAGATATGATTGACGCCCTGGCGAAAGGCGTCGGCCACGCCACGAGCACCATAGAGCGTAAAAAGAATGCCGATGATCAGCGCCAAGCCACTCTTGTGTAGACTATGCACATGATCCGATAATTGGCTGCCGAGCACCGGGAAATAATTGGTGACACTATGAATAACCGTCGCTTGAACGTGTGGATGATGATTAGCCGCAATAGCAGTCACCGTGGTAAGCACAAGCAGCAGTGGGAAGAGTGACAAAAAGCCATAGTATGTCAGCAGCGCTGCCTGGTAGCCCGCCTGGTCCTCGCCGTATTTCTTAATAACCGCGTAAACAAAGCCCGGCAAACGGTGGTTTTGCTGATACTGGTCAGCGCCAGTGATGATTTTTTGAATTATGTTCATGTTTACTGATTGCGCCAGTGTTGTTTAGCGTTTCTTGCGGGCCACCTTTTTGACGGCACCAACGACGGCTTCGCCTTTTTCAACCCATTCATTGACGGTGCTTAGACGCTCATCGACTTGTTTATGAATAGCTACGATTTTGGATCGGATAATGACGACGGCGAAGACACCGACGAACATCAAGAGCAACATAAGGCTCATAAAAACAATACCGACGATATCAAAAGCAGTTTGCAGGTCAGACACAACGATCCTTTCTGAATTATATTTTGATGGGCACTAGCTGTTATTACAGCATACTGGCCACAGTTTATCCACTGTGTTAGATAAATTACAGCTCGGCTTAAGGCTTACGCTTAATAATACTAAGCACAAACATAAAAGGAGGGTAAGAACATGTCCAACGACGAAGCCGAGGCATTAATGAACAATTTTGAAAAGTGGGATGCCAAGCACGCCAAACAGGACTTCATTCATCGCATGGAGCGCAAGCTGAATCGCAAAGAAGGTGGCACGCGCTACTAGTACTCAGCCATTTCTAGTCCAAAAACACCCCTGTGCAGGGGTGTTTTTCTTTCAGCAATAAGCAGGCGTCCATTATCTGCATATCGGCCGCGTTTATTGTTTATTGGTTTTGGCTTATTCCTCTTAGAAGCGAATGCGCCGCATGAGATTGTCGACAGCGTCACCGCGATGTTCTTCAATCGGTAGCCGGGCAGCCAAGAGATTAATAATCTGGTCTTGGTCTTCGGGCGCGTAGTAAATCGTCGTAGTGGCGGCAAAACGCTTTAAAGGCATGAAAACAATGCTCGAAAACGCACCTTCTGGAACAATCGAAAATGATCGAAATTCTCCATAATCAAGATGCTTCGGGCCAATGGCAATACCGGTCGCGTCGACGCGATACTCTAATTGGCGGGGTTTACGAGCAGCGTAAATGCCCAGGAAAAGCGCCCCAATTAAAACGACTGCTGAAGATATTGCGTCACGAGTCAGGAGGTACACGACGGCACTGCCAAGCACGGCAGCACCGAAGAGGGAGGCGTACCAGGAAGCTGCCTTTTCGTGGGCAATGAATTCTGATGCTGTCCAGCTGAGACCCTGACCATCAGTTTGTGCGCTGGAAGTTTTGGGCAGCAATGGAGATGGTGACGGTTGCTCTGACGGTGGGACTGGCGACGATGCAGGAGCGGCAGGCGGCACCGCCTGTGATGTTGCGCCCCCCGGCGCGATTACCGCGCCCGGCTGAGTGCTCGTCTTTGGAGTTTCGGGCTCTGCCATCTAGTATCGCCTTGTGCTGCAGTGAGCTACGCTTTGTTCAGTCATAAGCGTTATTGTACCTCAGGTTGGGCCCGGAGAACAAAAACGCCTGCCTGCCAATGATTTGTTTTACTTATGGGAGGTCCGCTCCTCGTCCGCCGAACCCTGGAGCATTTTCACCACGCCCTATCGACCAAACTAAATAGTCCACCTGACGGTGGACTATTTAGTTTGGCGGAGAGAGAGGGATTCGAACCCTCGCGGGGGATTGCTCCCCCCTATCGATTTAGCAAACCGACCCCTTCAGCCACTTGGGTACCTCTCCGTACGAAACCATATTGTATCGTCAAACGCTACGTGGCGGAAGGCCACAAGCCAATGTCTTGGCTTGTGGTAGACGCGAGCGAAGCTTCGTAGATTTTGCCGCCAGCACTATGGCGGAAGGGGTGGGATTCGAACCCACGATACCATTGCTGGCATGCTAGTTTTCAAGACTAGTTCCTTAAACCGCTCGGACACCCTTCCGTAACAGAGGTAATTATACTAGTTACCGAAGAAATCCCCAAGCGTTAGGCTTGGGCGAAGACCAGCGCATCAATTTGACCAGCCCCAGCCCGGCGCAGCACGGCAGCGGCAGCTTCAAGCGTGGCGCCGGTCGTCAGGACATCATCGACCAAGATCAGATGGCCGTTGCGAATACATTGTGGCCGGCGAACATAAAAAGCTCCAGCCAGCTGTTTTTGTCGCTGGCGGCGAGAAGCACCAACTTGATGAGTTTGGCCCTGCCGTTGCACGCAATCGATGTAGGGCAAGTGCGCTTCTTGAGCCAATTGGCGCGCAATGAGTTTGGCCTGGTCGTAGCCGCGCTGCCGCACGCGGCTAGTGGCCGTCGGCACCGGCACAATACAGGCATCCCGACAATCCATCTGCCGCACCAAAGGCAGCAGCGAGTGCACGATTTCTCGCTTGGCGGCCTGCGCACCGCCGAACTTGAGACGCCACACCAGCTGCTGGGCAATACCTTCGTAGTCGGTGGCGGCCCGCACATAACGCAGGCGGCTCACTTTACGGCAGGCTCGGCAGGTAAGACCACCGGAGGAGATGCGTCGACAACGGTAACAGCGAGGCGGGATATCCGGGAGTAGCAGTCGGCATGTCCCGCAGAGCAGTGCACCTTCGGCACCACAGCCCAGACACTCATGGGGAGCGATAACAGAGAGAAGGGTATCAAAAATGCTCATGTTGTGTTTAATGTGTTGTAAATAAGTAGGCCGGCCGTTGCACACTGTTCATCACCTAAGCTATACTGCTACTAACATAAAAATGCAAACTCTATTAGTCTATATTTAAGACTAAATTAATCTAGTAACCACGTGGAGGGTACCATTATTATGGCGCGACGTAATCGCGACGACGATCTTTTGCTCGAAGAGGACGAATTAACTGCAGCCTTTTTGGGCGACGAAGCAACATTACCGGCTGAGCCCAACCAGCCTGCCAGCGTCCCCTCGGCCGACGACGAATGGGACGAAGATGATACGGTACCCGGCCAACTGGCTGTCGATGTTTATGAAACGCGTGAACGACTGGTCGTTAAGGCCCGCACCGCCGGTGTTAACAAAAGCGACCTCGACGTTAGTATTTCCGACAATCAACTAACTATCCGCGGCACACTTAGTTCCGGTAACGAGGAAGGGGTAGAGAACTACTTCCTGCAAGAGTGCTACTGGGGCGAGTTCTCACGAACCATCGCACTGCCAGTACCCGTCAAAGAAGAAGAGATCGAAGCCGTCCTCAAAGACGGCGTCCTGACCATCAGCTTCGGCAAGGTTAAACAGGACACTATCAAGAAAATCCAAGTCTTGTAAGGTCTCTCCGCTACCGCAATAAAACCCCCGGACGGGGGTTTTATTTTTACCCTGTTAATTACCTCAATTCACATTTCTACCATCTGTTAGAGGTCGAACCTATGAACCCCTGACCATCAGCTTCGGCAAGGTCAAACAAGACACGATCAAAAAGATCCAAGTCCTCTAACCGTTAGGCTCTGGTCTTAATATAAGAATCCCCGGCTATCGGGGATTCTTATATCTAAGAAGAATATGGTCGATTCTAGATTTGCTACAACCTAAGAAGTACCGATGCCCGTGCTAGCAGTATTCAGCACGAAGTGAACGATCAGCTGAGCAAGTGCGACAATGACGAGGCCAACAATAGCATAAATGAGTGTGTTCTTGGCGTTACCGACACTCCCGCTATCTCCACCAGATGTAATATATCGGAAACCGCCGTAAATAATCATGATGACCGCTATTGCTCCCACTACAATAGAGAAAATATTTACAATCTTGTTGGCCAAAGAACCGATTCCACTTGCGTCCACGTTTGTCGAACTGGTGCAGTCAATACTATTGTTATCATTAGTAGCCGCCTGGCTGGCACCAATTGCAGCTTGCTTGGCGATGTTTGTGCAATCTGCGTAAACAGCAGCGGCGGGTAGTGCAGCCGGCGCCACGACAGCTAGTAACGTAGCTACTATTAAAATTGATCTTTTAACTTTTTGGATCATATGTACCTTTCTTTACGTTTACTTAACTTATACTACATGATTATTGATGACGCAAGACGTTCACTATGCCTAGAGCTCCATCGGTAGAGGCATTGAGATGGGTTGCAAATTTAAGGATTGCTCGCGTTATATAAGACAAAGTGAACCAGAAGTTGGGCTAAGGCAACGATCGCAAGACCAACTAATGCATAGGTGAGCGTTCCCTTGGCAGAGCCAACTTTACTGGCATCCGCGCCAGAAGTAACAAATTTAAGCCCAGCTATAATCACCATCACAACTGCTACTGCGCCAACAACAATCGAAAGGATGTTCACCGCCGCAGCAATAATCTTATTTACGCCGTTACCCTGAGCATCAAGGTTGCTGCAATCATCTTTAGTGGTACTATCCAGCTGGCTTAACCCCTTACAGGCGTCCCCCTTTAGTACCGTGGCACTAAAATCGATTGGCGCCGCGCCAGCACTTGCCGTCACCAAACCGCCAATACCCAGACTGATGATTAGCGCAGTCAATGTTAGCCAGATTCGTTTCATATAAACTCCTTTATACCTTATCCAAGACAAATGCTATAAGTGTTTGCGCCAGCACCGTAATAGCGATGCCGACAAGGGCATAGGTCAGAGCACCGCGGGCTTGAGCGACTTTGCCAGAATCACCCCCTGAAGTTATAAACCTTATGGCGCTAATAATAATAAGTATGACGGCGGCCGCGCCAGCCACAAACGAAACCACGTCGACGGCAACCTTAATAATCTTGATGACTGGATTCGTGGCACTGCTTGGATCATTGGGATCTTGCTGAGCGTTTACATCTTTACAAACATCGGTACCGCTAGCATCTGTACCGGTATTATTGGCTTTGTTACAAATTGGGATAAGATTGTTGGCCGCTACCAGACCGCCGTCGGCGAGGGCGGGCGCCAAGATACATAAGCTTGCGATAAGGCTGATAAGAATTCTTTTCATAGTTTTATAGTCCTGTGATGACGAAACTTACGATTGCTTCGGCACTTATGGCGATCACTAAGCCAACGAGAGCATAGACCACTGTGCTGCGTGCCTTGGAAGCACCCTGAGGGTCGCCATCGGAGAGCACAAAACGCAGGCCGCCAATAACGATGAAAAGCACCGACAGGGCAGCAACAATACCAAGCACGACCTGAAGTACATTATGTAATGCGGATGAGCCGGCACTTGCGTGGGGAAGTCCGGAGTTATTCAGAACGTCTGGAATGTCGGTAGTAGCAAGGATATTCAATATCATGAGATGCTCCCGGCAATAAAGGAAATAATGGCCGCTGCCATAATTGCAATCGCAAGACCAATAACAGCATTAACAAGTGTAGACTTAGCTTGACCGGTTTTTTCGGGAGAACCTTGACTGGTGGCGTACTGTATACCGGCATACACGACGAAAGCGACAGCTGCAATGGCCGCGACTCGAAGCAAAATCTCAATAATGGCCGCGACGACTAACCAAACGTCAGTAAGGTGAGATAGATGTGGCGCCTGGTCACAAATAAGGCCTTTGCTAGGATCTTGTACGTCTTTATATATAAATTGTCCTTGGAGATAGCTGTACCATGTAGGGAAATGTAAGAAATTGCCGCTACTTAAATCGCACGGGTCGCCGACGCTTGTAGCTCCAAAAAGAGAAACTATAGAATTGATCATTTTAGTACCTGGCCAGGGATTATATAATTAAGTATCGCATAGGCAAAAATAAAAAGCAGTAGTGCGAAGAAAGTACTTTGTATTCGATTTACTGCCGAGGCCGTTGACTGGGGATCACCGCGAGAGCCCGAGTACTGGATACCGGCCCAGACCAGCGAACCAATAATGATCAAGCCAACGCCGTCGGAAAGAAATCGAATAATCGCAAAGGTTAGATCCATCAGCGCATTACCCCTACCGACACAGCCAAAATCGATTGAGGTATTAATAGGTTTCTGACCATCAAGACTACTACCGCACTGATGGGGAGCAGTTACGGGGCCTAGGCTGTAGGTGCTCGTATCCGGACTACTGCCGACTCCATTCCCGGCGATGGCCTGGACAGCAAATGTGCGTGCCGGCGCGACAACTGACATCAAAAGCGTGCACGTCAAAACCATGATGACTTTTGAGGTATTCTGTTTCATTTTGTATGTTATAGCTCGCATTTTCTACAACTATACTATCGCTACAAAGTTGCCGCAAGTTATGTCTACTCTGACCGATGACCGGCGTAGCCAAAATCTTCAGGGCGCTTATGCTATAGTATGAGTAAAAATGAAACACATTTTACAGAATTCATTTAGATTTCTTTTGCGGTCGAAGGCACTGTTCTTCTGTCTCATTCTGACAGCAAGTCTATTATTAGGGGTCTTTTCGACCACTCTGGGTTCTGTGTCGGTCTATGCTGCAAATAATACGGCAGCCTGCCAAGATATCGTCGGGAAAGCTCAGCAGCCTCCGGTGTCGGCAAATCAAGTACCCTCAAATAATGTGTTCGTGCAGCAATGCATTAAAGGATACAACGCAGGATATAATAGCCCAAACAATAACGATACAAGCGCAGCTTGTCCCGTTGGCTTAGGGCCAAACGCACCATATTGTGTTGAAGGGTATAAACAAGGTCAGGCCGACAAGAAAGCGGAGAGTAATACGCCGACACCGACCGCGTCTCAAATCAAAACCGCCGCTCAGAAAGCCTGTAAACCCTATCAAGATCAGAGCGGCGTCACTAGCGCAGACAGGACTGCTGACTTTAACGCTTGCGTCGCGGGGTATACAGGACAAAAAAACGGGCAAGACAGAAATACGGCCTGCTCTAGTGACCGTTATAGTGGTCCAGTTCAGGTGGCCTGCCTTGCTGGTCACGACAGTGCTATCGATGGAAGGACTATTACTCCGGGTGCAGGCGACGTCAACAACGCACCCGATGCCACAGGCGGCACCGCCTTAGATAATGGTCCAACTTCACCGACTTGCGAGTCGGGCGGAGACCCACTGAATTGGATAATTTGCCCCATTTTTAATGGTGTCGCTGCTTTTTCTGACTTCTTATTTACGCAAGTCATAGAGCCACTACTGACCACCACACCATTGAGCACCAGCCAAGCAGATTGCAAACAAGGAACCGGCAATTGTACGTATCAGATTTGGTCTAACTTTCGTATCTATGGGGACATATTCTTAGTCATCGCACTGATCGTCATCGTGTTTGGACAGAGCATCGGAGGAGGGCTGGTGGATGCCTACACGGCCAAAAAGGTTTTGCCACGACTCATCATAGCCGTCGTATTGATTAACCTCTCTATTTATATAGTCGCAGCGCTTGTAGACATAACTAATATTATCGGGGGTAGTTTAGGTAGTATTATTACCCAGCCCCTTAAAGATGCTGGGGCATTCCATATTACGCCGAGTGGCGTTCAGGCAGGAACTATTGAAGGTATATCTGTAGCGGGGATAGGTCTTGCGGCCCTTCTTTTCAAAATCGCCCCGCTAGCAACAATGGGCGCCCTTATTCACGCCGTTTCATTTGCAGCTCTATTCATCATTATGCCAGTTGTGCTGGGGCTGCTTTCGGCCTTTATAACTTTAATCTTTCGCCAAGCAGCCATTTTGGCCCTCGTAATAGTAAGCCCCGTAGCATTCGCTCTTTACTGCTTGCCTAACACGCAGCAGTATTTTAGGAAATGGTGGGACTTTTTAGTGCAGACACTGCTCATATACCCAATCGTTATAGTTATCTTCGCCGTATCTGATGTCCTCAGCGTTACTGTTAACCAAGCCAACTCAGACAATCCTTTAGCTGCAATGATCGCGTTCGTTTTACAGTTCTTGCCGTTACTACTCGTCCCCTTTGCATTTCGTCTGGCCGGCGGAGCAATTGGGCGCTTCCACGATGTTATGACTAACTACCATAAGCGTGGCCAAGAGGCCGTTAAGGGCAATGCTAACCTTCCAAATAGTCTACGGAATAGAACAAAGCGAAATATAGGCGCAGATCTTACAAGATCGCGTGCAGCCAGCTTTAGGGATCTAAACTCAGGGAAAGGCTTTAAGGGTGCGATTGGACGACGCCTACCAAGGACAACGGCCTTTTTCACTGGCGGGGCACTCGAAGCCGAAGCTGGTCTAGTCGCTCAGGCAAAACAACGCATAGCCTCGATCAAGGACAACGGCGACGATTCTGTGGTCAATGCGCGAGCTTCCTGGGTGGATACCGACGGTTCAGTGATGGGCGGCCCAGCCGGTCAGCGCTATACGCTTGATGGCAAAAAAGTTACTGATCTAGAGTACGCCTCAGCCATGTCACAACATCCAACGATTGGAGAGATGCAGGCCGTGGCAGAATATCGTGCCGGCAAGCTCACAAGCACCGAACAATCCGAAGAATTTATGCGCAATTACGGTATCATGTCCCAACAAATGGGATTATCGTTACCAGAGACAAATGGCGCTTACATTGGCTTCTCCTTTGGTAAGCAAAATGAGTTTGGGCACATGAAATACGGAAGCTATACTCAAGATCCAACCACCGGTGCTTATTCTTACCACGCCGTTGGTGATACGCGTAGCTTTACCACCTCCACGGGCATTGCTAGTGGCGGCAAGGGTAGTAAAGCTGCTGATTTTGTGCAGGAGAACTATTCCAATCGAAGCGCCTACCCAGCAGGCATGCAACACGCTGAATTTCATAATGCCTTGGCAGACACTAAAGCAGGGTACTTAAAGGTGTTGGAGGGCGTAGAAGCTCGTGGCGGTCAAGGTCCGCTGACAGAAGACGAGCAATTTGCCTATGACAAGGTTAAGCAGATTGCCGAGATGGAGAAATCCTGGGACCAGCCGATCAGTGTACAGCCAGATGCAGACAATCCAGATCGCATTATGCCAGGCGGACGAGGGATTTCTGGCAGTCCTGCTACACAAGCTGCTTTTGACCGCCTGAAAAGCGTGGGCAAAGGCTCAAAGGTTCGTGAACGTATCGATAGGGACCTGGCGGCAGGCCGAACCTATGAGGTGGAGCATTCTCCAACGCCTGGTGATTACTCGGGCGGTAGCCGTGCTTATAAACCCTAGAGTGTAACTGAACTTGGTATACTTAAATATAGATGGCGACATATAAATTAATTCAGGATATTGAGGCAGAGGACCATATTCTTGGGCCGCTGACGCTCAGGCAGTTTATTTTTGCCTTAATGGCGGTGTTTTTTTACTACATTAGTTTCATTTTGCTCACCAAAGGAGCCGCCTGGCTACTGATTGCATTTCTGCCGCCGGCCTTGTTTTTTACATTTTTCGCCATACCGTTTGGCAGAGATCAACCGACTGAAATTTGGGCCTTGGCGAAGCTGCGCTTTTATCTGAAGCCGCGGCGGCGAATTTGGGATCAGAGCGGCGTCAAAGAGCTAGTGACGATTACGGTGCCCAAGAAAATCGAGATCGCCAGGACGGATGGCTTGAGCCAGACAGAAGTGAAAAGTCGACTGCAGGCGCTGGCCAATACTATCGATAGTCGCGGCTGGGCGATCAAGAACGTGAACCTCAATACATACGCACCGCCCAATCCGCTGGTTGGCGCGAGCTCCGATCGCTTGATCGATCTGTCAAACATTCCGCAGGAGGTGCCAAATTATGACGTCCAGGCGGCCGACGACATTCTCGATGAAGCCAGCAACCCAATCGCGGCTCAGTTTGATCATATGATTAACGAGTCGGCCCAAGCACACCGCCAACAGATTATCCAGCAGATGGACAATCCTGTCAGCCAGCCGCCGGCCGCCGCGCCGGCCGACTACTGGTTCATGAACCAGTCGGCGCAGCCAGCCGCCGGCCAGAGCATGTTTAGCGGGCCGCAGCTGGTGCAGCCGATCACCGCCAGTCAGCAAGCCCCCGTCATCGGCACCCCGAAAGTCAGCGAAGATGAAGCCGCTTTAACGGCTCAGTTAAAACGTCGAAAAGGGAATGGACTAGCCAACGCACGCCTCCGTACGTTACAGCCGGCTGTCGCTCCGGCCGTAGCCAACAATAATCCTGTGCCGACCACTGGCCCAGCTGCGCCCGATCCTGCTATACTGTCCCTAGCGAATAACAATGATTTAAATGTGGCGACCCTGGCGCGCGAGGCCCATAAAGCCAAAGGCGATGACGAGTCACTCCAGGATGAAGTTGTTATTTCACTCCACTAGGGTGTTTAGCACACTGGCGGGAAATCAAAAGGTGGGCCCCAATGGCAAATAGCAATCAACTGAGAACTTCATTTACGAGTAGCGCTTCACTATTAGCCATACAGTATCGATTGGCGATTAGCTATGGAGCCGCAGGGCGACAGCGTGAATGCAAATTGCTACTTGCTCATTCATTGGTAATTGCCGCGCCGGCAGGAGATGGCTTATGAATCCCTCAAACCCAGCTCCCGCAAATAGCGACCGTCGACCAGCGGCTTACCCGCAACCTGTTTCACCAATTGTCACGCAAGCTATGCCTGATTACCCGACGCAAGCCGTGCCCAATTATCCCACCGCACCGACACCGCTGCCGCAAGCAGTAGCGCCGCCGAGCATTCCGCTGCCAGCGCCACCACCTCCGGCCAACATACCAGCACCGCAACCGATAGCCGCGGCTCTGCCACCTCAGCCAGTTAGTTCCAGCGGCAACCCCAAGGCTGTACCCGTTAAAACCAATACCAATAGCACTCAAAACGCTCTGCAGATTGCCGAAATTCGCGACGGTATCGTCATTATGAGCGACGGATCATACCGGTCGGTGGTGATGGTCAAGAGCATCAACTTTGATCTGATGAGCCAGCAAGAGCAGGAGGCCGTCGAGTACAGTTACCAGGGCTTTTTGAACTCACTGTACTTTCCAATCCAGATCTTTATTCGGTCGCAAAAAGTCGACCTGCAGCCGTATATCGAGAAGCTCGACAAAATTCGCACCGAGCACGACAACATGCTGCTGGCCCTGCTGATGGAGGATTACATTGGTTACATCGATGCCCTCAGCCAGCAGACCAACATTATGGATAAGAAGTTTTATGTTGTTATTCCGTTTTTTCCCGTCATCGATGCCCAAAAAGCCATTACTCAAAGCAAGAATTTCCTGACCGGAATCGGTAGTTTGTTCGACAAAAAAGAGCAGCATGTCGTCATCAACGAGCCCGAGCTGGAGAACGCCAAAACCGAGCTGCGCAATCGTGTCCAGGCGGTGCTGTCGGGACTGCTGCAAGCCGGCATTCAGGGGTTACCGCTCGATACACAAGAGTTAATTGAGTTGTACTACGACACCTACAACCCCGACACGGCCACCCGTCAACAGCTCAAAAACTTTAATGACTTATCGGCTGACATTATCACCAAAGGGCAGGGCAGCGCGCCGCAGCAACATCTGCAACGGGAGCTACAGTGAACAGGTCGAAGGTCGAAGGTCGAAGGTCGAATGCAACTGCAGCAGTGGCTTTTAGACCTTGCGACTTTGGACTTTGGACTGCCGCAAACCGGAGGTTTGTCTGATGGCGTTCGGCAAGAAAAAGCAGCCGGCACTTGATCCGGTCACCATCGCCCAGCAGCAGCGGGCCCGCGAGGAACAAGAAGTCCAGGCGGCCTTTCAAAAGGGCATTACGGCGCTGCGCGATTTTATTGCGCCTAGCTCACTGGAATTCCAGAGCACCCACTTCCAGCTGGGCACACGCTACGCCCGCACCTATTACGTTTACGGCTATCCTCGCCAGCTATACACCGGTTGGTTGAGCAGCATGGTCAACCTCGACGAAGTGATCGATCTGAGTATGTACATTTATCCGGTTGAAAGCCAGGTGGTATTGGAAAATCTGAAGAAGAAGGTGACCCAGCTGGAAGCCGGCATTCAAATTGACAGTGAAAAAGGCCGCGTCCGCGACCCGGGCAAGCAGGCTGCTATTCTCGACGCCGAGGAAATGCGCGATAAGCTGCAGGTCGGCGAAGAGCGCTTCTTCCGCTTTGGCCTATACTTCACGCTGTATGGCAGCTCGCTGGAAGAATTAGAATTTGTCAGCCACAAAGTCGAGTCCATGCTCGGCCAGCAGCTGGTCTACAGTAAGCCCGCCACCAGCCAGCAAGAGCAGGGACTGAATAGTACGGCGCCACAGATGATCGACCAGCTCCAGATCCGGCGCAATATGAGCACCGGCGCTCTGAGCACCAGTTTTCCGTTCACCAGCGCCGACCTGAGCCAGGATAACGGCATTCTGTACGGTATTAATATGCACAATTCCGGGCTGGTTATTTTTGACCGTTTCTCGCTGGAGAATGGCAATTCGGTAGTCTTCGCCAAGTCCGGCGCCGGCAAGAGCTTTACCGTTAAGCTGGAAGCTCTGCGCAGCATGATGTTCGGTACCGAGATTTTCATTATCGATCCCGAGAACGAATATCAGCGCATGTGCGAAGCGGTTGGCGGCGCCTACGTGCGCCTCAGCCTGAACTCGGCAACGCGCATCAACCCCTTCGACTTGCCCAAAGTTGTCGACAGCGAGGAGGCCGACAATGCATTGCGCTCCAATCTTATTACCTTGCATGGCTTGCTGCGTCTGATGATGGGTGGCGCTCAAACCCAAATGATGGGTGGCAATGCAACGATGATGCCGGCGCTGGCGCCGAGCGAAGAAGCCGACCTGGACGCCGCCTTGATTGGCACCTACGCCAAAGCCGGCATCACCAACGACCCGTTGACCCACACCGGCACGCCGCCAGCTATCACCGATCTATATGACACTCTGCTGCATATGGGCGGCACCGGTCCACAGCTGGCACAACGTCTGCGCAAATACACCACCGGCACCTTCGCCGGCATTTTCAGCCAGCAGAGCAACATAGACATCAACAATCCGTTGGTGGTCTTTAACTTGCGTGACCTGGAAGACGAATTGCGACCGGTCGCCATGTATATTGTCTTGAATTACATCTGGAACAAGACCAAGACCGACCAGAAGCGGCGCATTCTAATCGTCGATGAGGCCTGGCAGCTGATGAAGTACGAAGACTCGGCCAACTTCCTATTTAGCCTAGCCAAACGAGCTCGCAAATACAATCTCGGCATCACTACCATTACCCAAGACGTCGAAGACTTTATGGGTTCGCGTATGGGGCGCGCCATTGTCGCCAACGCTTCGATGCAGTTTCTGTTGAAGCAGTCGCCGAGCGCGGTCGACGTTCTGAGCGATGTCTTTAAACTGACGAGCGAGGAAAAGAAACGTCTCAGCCAGTTCCCGGTCGGGCAAGGGCTGTTCTTCGCCGGCCAGAACCATGTTCATATTCAGGTGGTTGCCAGTCCAACCGAGACTGGTCTGATCACCACCAACCCAGCCCAAGTGCAGCAGATCAATGCCGCCGCCCAAGCCGGCGAATTCAGCCAGCCGCAAGGCACAATCGACCTCAGCAACCGCCTGTCTCCGGGCAGCGCCGGCACCGTTTAGCCCGACTAATCTGCATTAATATCTCTGGTGGCGTATAATACAAGCATTAGAACTACCGGAGTTGTGACCCAGAGCTAACAAATATGGAACCAGAAGAACCTCAAACTAGCCTGCCCGAGGAAGATCGCGCCGACATCCGCCCCGATTTACCTGGGCTACGAACGCAAGAAGGCATCGGCACCAACACCACCGGCCGTTCATCTGGCGGCGCTACCAGCAGCACCGCTGGCAGCGGCTTCTTCAACGCTAAAGGCGACACCAACACTTCAAGCACCAGCGACACACCAAATAGCCTTGCTTCCGCAGAGAAAGGAGCGGGCGGCTCGGGGACCAATTCGCTGGTCAATTCACCGACCCTAAGCACTCCATCGCGACTTAAACAGCTCTTTGGCTCCAAGCGACGCCGCGCCGCGATTGGTGGCGGGACTGCGGTAATTATCGGCGGCGTCTTTTTCGCCACGACAATTGTATCTGGCCCCCTTCAGCTCGTTCATTTATCACAAATACTTCAGAGGGATTTTTCTGGTCTTGATAGCACCAGCAGCAGTCGCACTAAAGGATTATTTCGATTTGCCAGGACTGGCAACATTGGCGAAACTCGTGTCGGGAAGATTGGTAGCACAGTGTTTGGCAAAACCATCTCCCAACTGTCGGAGCTTGGTATTGAATTTCAGACCAACTCGTTTGACAATATTAAGTCCGCAACTATTGATACTGGCAAACTAGCTAAAAACTATCCCGAACTAAAGAATATGACGGAGGCAGAGAGGCGTAGCTTTCTGGCGGACCAGTTCGGCATCGAAGAATCTAAGTTACAGAAAATCGGTTCAGGCAGCGATGTTTCAGGTACGAAATTTGCCGTCAATTCTCGCGACTTTGACGTTAAAGCCACGCAAGCGCTCACCGATAAATCGCTAGCTCAACTAGATGATGGGAAAATTGTAGGCGCCATGAAGCGTCGAGTGCTATCGAAGTTTTTTGATTTACCTAATCTTTTTCATCCTCTCCAGCGCGCCAAAGCCAATGCTACAAAGAAAATTGTTACCAATGCTGAGCGCAAAGCGGCCGATAGCCAGCGAGAGGAGGCCCTTAAACAACCAGTTGAGGATACGGGGGCAGGGGCACGCGCCAATATAAAAGATAAGCTCAGCGGCCTCGATGTTAGTGGCGGGGTTTCAAAAGCACTGCTTGTGACGGCCGGTATGTGCCTCATAAGAAGTGTTGCTGGAGATGTTGTCACCGTTAATCGCACCTCAATTGTTTTGCCTTCGGCAATCGAAGCCACCGATAAGATAGCCGTCGGCTCAGAGGCGCAGTCCAATAATTCAGACGTCTCGCTTGACGATGAGGGCAACGTGGTTACCGGCTTTATTGACGACAACGGAAATAACATATGGCAGGGTAAAGCTCTGCAGTCGCTTGCTGGCATGAATCCATCGGGAGAAGATTTGAGCAATGACTACAAGCAGGCCTTTTCCGGCCAAACGACCGCTAAAAATATCAATGATAAGTTGGGGGGTGGCGGTTTTGGGGCCGTAGCCTGCAGTACTCCAGGACAGATCATCCAAGGTATCGCGGGTTTGGGACTTCTCATATCAGGTGTCGCAGATGGTGGTGCCAGCTGGGCAGCAAAAGCTGCCACCGTAGGAGCAGAGACAGCCGGCACAGCCGGAGCCTTCTCTTTGCTTGAGCATCAGTTCACTAACCTGTTAAAAAGTAACGCAGTTGTTCCAAAAGTGTTTGGTGGGCCGCTAGGCGGCAATCTATTGGCTTACGGAGCCCGCGAGACAGGAAACATTACCGCGCGCGCGTCTGGAGGAATAGAACTCAGCCCCTCAGCTAGCGCAGCAATCGACAAAGAGCAAACAATTGCCAGTCAGCAAGAATTTGCGCACAAGTCATTCTTTGCCCAGATGTTTGACCTGCACGACTATAGATCGTTAGCATCCCAATTCAGCGACGCCTTGAGCGCCAGCCCCTCGCATAACGTAGAGGTGCTTACATCAAGTCTTGTCCATCTCGGCAGCATCATACCGAGCATCTTTTCAGGCTTTACCCCCAAGGTCGCGGCCGCCACCACATACGATTGGGGATTCCCCCACTACGGCATTCCCGACTCAATCCTAAATGATCCAAATCTGGCAGATCCTTATGCAAACGCCGATGTGGTAGCGCAGCTGCTAGACGGCCCTTCGGGGCAAGGGTACATTGACAAAGCCAATACCTGCTTTGGCGTCGATATAAGCAAAGGCAGTGACGGATGGGATGCCATCCCTTCAGAGGCAGTCAATCCAAATGATGACAGTTACGTCGCGGCAAATTGTAGCGATCTCGGAGACTATAACTGGAAGCGTCTCATCATATTCATATTCGACACTCAGACAATGAAAGCGGTTGACTGCTACCAAGGGGACACCGATTCGTCGGCTCAGTCATGTACAGATTTGAGTAGTGGCAACGGTAGCGCAGACGACACGTCAAAAACCACCTCATTCACCATAGCAACCTGGAATATGCTGGGAGCTAGCCACACCGACCCTGGCGGCGACACGCCCGGCAGGGCAGCTTACGACGATCGAATGGTCAAAGCGGTTGGGGTTATGAAGGAAAATCGTTTTGACATAGTTGGCCTACAAGAACTTGAAAGCAAACAGCGCCAGAAGCTCCTCCAACTAGCAGGTGATACATACGACATATATCCGTCATCAGACGTTACTACCAATCATCTTTCAGAGAATTCAATTATATGGAATAAATCGCAGTTCAGCTTTGTGGATGGCGGTAAAACTACAATCGTCTATAACAGCACGCTGAACCACGATACACCCTGGGTGAAACTCAAAGACACATCCACCGGGCAAACATTTTATGTTACCAACACCCATGATCCTGTTGACGAGAATAATAAAGCGTTCCGCGTTCAGGATGCCAAAATACATCTAAATGATGTGCAAAACAAGATGAAGGGCGGGGATCCTGTCTTCCTTACGGGTGACTTCAACTCCTCATTCAAAGTTACGGCAGCCGATTACCCAGACAGGGACAAGCTTACATACTGCATTCTTACGTCGACTGGCAACATAGACAATGCCTATGATGTCATGAATAATAAAAGTGGAAAATGCCCCACCACCGACATAAATGCCATTGACCACATCTATGTGAGCAACGGCGTATCGGTGAGCTCGTGGGAACATCTTGTCAATACCGACACAAACTATGCGTCGGATCACGATCCAGTGGTAGCTGCTATATCGGTTTCAAGCGGTAGCCTTCCTTCTGGCAACGCTCAGGATCTAGCAAAACAACTTTTGCCTTATATTTCCCAGGGTAAAATACGCTGCGGCACAGCAGCTGGTGGTAGCGGTCCCGCAAACTGCCTAGACATTCAAAATACTGCGAGTGGACAGGCCATAGGCGGGAATTGCCGTGTTGACGGTCTCACCCCACACCTTCTGGGTCTTATACTGGGCTTGGTTAAAGATGATGGTTGGACGCTTGGCATATCTGCAATATGTAGCAATCATCACCCGGAAGGCGACGGGCCCTACGCCGGACATTCTTATGGTAGCGCCGCCGATTTCTCAATTCAAAACGGAAGTTCAGGAGCGCAGGCAGCCGCTGACGAAAAATTTGTGGATGACGCGGCGGCACTTCTTAAAAGCACCGGTGGCTCATTTGGTCAAACTCAATGTCACCCAGCGTATAGCGTGCTCCAAAACAGCAAGTTCACGACATTTGCTGATGACTGTAGCCATCAGCATATAAGGGCGGCGCCATGAATGTTCGGCGTATGGCTATCATGACTATTGCAGTGGTTTTTGTATTCGTGCAAATGGCTGGCTATGCCAGGGCCCTATCTGTTGATCAAAAAGAACTCTATCAGAAAAATATTCACTATTTTGATAGTGGAGTATGCGGTGAGGCAAGTAGTGACAACGGTACCGGCTCTTGCTGTTCATCGGGAGGCAATGATGACGCTGGCCTAAGCGGCAGCAACCACGAAGAGCAGGCGTATAATTTCTTCTATCAAACTCATAGTTTGTCGCCGTTTGTCGCATCGGTAATAGTTGGCGTGCTTGAAGGCGAGTCGGGGAAAAATCTAAATCCTTCATCCTACAACAGCCAATACGGAGCATACGGCATTGCCCAGTGGGCTTTTGGTAGAAAGACGGGCCCCAAAAGCCTGACAGCGTTCGCACAGAATAACAATGCCCAGGTGGGTAGCTTTAAATTGCAGCTCAGTTACGTTTGGGAGGAAATCTCTGGCGGATCAAATGCTAGTAGAGATTTTAGTGCAGCCTTGTCGAAACTTAAAAAGGTATCCCCTATAGCAACCAGTATAAATAGTGCTGTATATGCCTGGGAAGATGCGTACGAGACCTCTGGCCACGGGAACATGGGACCACGGTATGCTGGCGCTCATTTCTTATTCCACGAACATGGCAGCGATACGAGCGTGCCCACCACAGACAGCTCAGTTAGCGCCGCGCTCACAACTAGTACCTGCGACACAAGCCAGTCTGACGGCACCGCCTTTACCCTAGATGGCTACGCCTGGCCTGTCGATATTAAAAAATCTGAAGTTGACAGTGGCTACCCATGGCCGTGCCCAGGTAATTGCCATCACGACGGTACCGCTGCCTTTGACCTGAGCACAAAGAAGGCGGTAGGAGGTAACGACGGAGATGTGGTCGGCAGAGCAGAGTTTGCAATCAGCGACGGCACAGTGGAGAATGTCCACATATACGACGGTATAGCGGGTTGTTACTCTATGGAGTTCAAATCAAGTAAAGATGGCTTCGTTTATTGGTATGGCCATATGCGTAAACCCGTTGTCAAAGAAGGGGATACTGTTAAAGCGGGGGCAAAGGTAGCCGAAGTAGGGGAGCGTAAATGTACCGGCAATGGCAGCTATCCCCATCTGCACATAGATCGTGGCTCACCCAAAGGGAGCCCTGGCGGCTATGTCGACCACCGAGATTCTGGGATAACACCTCTAATAAATAAACTGTATGCAAATTTACCTAACTAAACACGTGCTGCTTCACTGTTCTTTATTTATTTATGTAATTAAGAGGGGCCTGTATGCTGCGTAGATATGGAGGTAGTGTGAAGACAAAAATACTTTACTTAATCGGTGCATGCGTACTTGTCACATGCATGTTTGTTGTATACGAGTCATTCTCGAAGGGCACTCTCGCGGTAACTTCAAACGAAAAACAAAATCCGATAGTCTTAACTCAATTCGGAGACGAAAATAAGAAGCGTATATTAAAGCAGTCTGCGGGCTCGCTAAGTGCCCACCTGAAGCCAGGAAAGTATACTGTCTCTGTTGGCGGACAGTTTAACGCGACGAGCAAAACGGTTTTCGTTGTCGCGCGCAAAACCACACACTACTCATTGTTCTTAGCCAAACCTGTTGATTTTGAACCCGTCAGCGATGCATCCGCCACGAGTGTAGTAGCCGACTCTTCTGGGGTAACTTTTATCGATACCAGCACAGGTTACTTGAGCCGTATTAGCGCCCAAAACACATTAACTACTTTGAATACCTCGGTTGGCCTTCGGGCGGCGAAATGGGCAAACTCAACCTTTGGCATTGGTCAGGACGTGGACGGTAAGCTTTACACTATTATGAACGGTGCGGTTCAGCCACTGTCGGTGCCTTTTAATTATTCCGGGGATGGTGACAACTCAGTGAATTTTTCTGTTAATAGTAGTCACGTCTATGTGGCCTACGGAGAAGATGTGTATATTGTTCAGGACGGAGCACAACGCAAAATATTCACGGGCACGTCCTCTAATGAGCGCGTTTATGCTGGCCCCGACTCGGTAGCTATTATTGCCGGGAGCAGTGGAGAGGGGGAGGTTACATCAGGGCTGGCTGTGGCAGACACGAGTGGGCATAAGTTTTATTCGACAAGAGACGTAGCGCTGGCTGCTTGGTCGCCGGACGGAAAGCACTTAGCCGCATTAGGGCAGAGCCAAGGATACGTTTTTGATGAGCACCTCCACGAGACAAGATCATTTTCTTTAAATGACGGTGTAAATTTAGTATGGCTTAATAATACCTCCTTCGCATATAGCCAAGGCAGCCAACTTTGGGTATACGACACACAGAGCCAGGCGGCGCACGTGATAGCTGCGGGGTCATCAGACAAATCAATAGACGAAGTAGTCGTTGACACCTCTAATAATTACATATATGCAGTGATTAGTTCGGACAATGCTTCGAGTCTGTATAGAGTAGGTCTTCGAGGACAGAAAGTTCAAAGCTTCACATACCAATTGCCTGATTTCTTACCCGACAACACTTCCCCCTGTTCGCTTCATTACGTAAACTTTACAGCGCCAACCATTATAGGTTATGCGTCCGGCACTTCTCTCGATAGCTGCAGAACAAAATCGGACTCCATTCTCAGTATCTATGGTATATCTCCAAAATCTTTTCAATATTCACTTCAAGAACTAAACTAACTGTACTTGTTTACGATTAGCCCAGGGGAATGATGTGGCTGGTTTCAGTGAAGTGCTGGACGACAATGTCGGCTTCGGTGGTGGTGATAAAGGTTTGGTAGGGAGCGAGGTAGTCGGTCAGGGCGTGGCGGCGTTTGCCGTCGAGCTCGGAAAAAACGTCGTCGAGCAGGAGCAGGGGGGTTGTCTCGCGGGCGGCCTCGATGATTTTGAGCTCGATGATTTTCAAAGCCAGGACGGCAGTGCGCGTTTCACCGCGCGAGGCCGTTTCTTGGGCTGGCCGACCATCAAAAGACACCAATAGGTCTTCACGGTGCGGGCCGCTGCCAGTAAAACCACGCTGATTGTCCAAATCTAAATTATGCTCTAGTTTTTTAAGCAAATTGGTTTCATACGCCTCGGTTGGCCAGGTTGCCTGATATTCGGCGATGACTTTGGTCTTGGTGCGTGACAGCTCTTTGTAGAGACCGCTAATCTCGTCATTGATGCGCGCCGTCAGAGCACTGCGGGCGCGGACCAGTTGACCGGCCAGCTGGCTGAGCCGCACATTCCAGGGAAATACCTGTTGGGCGCTCGTCCGATGGCTTTGTTTAAGTAAAGCGTTGCGTTGGGCAAGGGCTCGTCGGTATTGCCGGCGCGTGGTGCCATAGCCAGGTGTGGTTTGCTCGAGCAAGTCATCCAGGTAGTCTCTGCGCCGCTCCGGACTGCCAGCCAGTAGTTGCAGGTGATTGGGCTCGAATAAGACGACAGGCAGCGTGTGTGCCAAGCTCAGCCGTTTATACTCTTTGCCCTCGAGCTCGTATATTTTACTGGCGGCTGGTTCGAGGGTGAGCTTTAGGGTCCGCTGGCCGCCGTTGGCCAAATGGGCATCCAAGCGAGCCCAGGGCTGCTCGAACTGCACTAATTCACCGTCTTTGGCACGGTACGAATTGCCACGAGCCAGCACCAGCACCGCCTCTAATAGGTTTGTTTTACCGCTGGCGTTGGGACCAACAACAATATTCACTCCCGGACTAAACTCAAATGATTCGTCCTTATATGAGCGGTAGTGTTGCAGCCGCAAGTCGCTGATCATACACTTATTGTACGTTGCTTAACTTTTAAGCGGCATGATGATGTGTTGATAGTCCTTGGTGGTGGGGTCGAGCAGACGTGTTGGCTCAAGTTTGCCATTAAAACCAAAACTTACTTCGTCGCCGGACAGGGCGTTCAAGGCGTCGAGCAGGTAGCGCGAGTTGAGCGTAATGCTGCCGGTACCAGTTATTTTGGCTGCCGCGCTAGCGGTGTTTTCGCCGAGCTGTGAGGCCACCGAACGTATGCTGAGCTGTTGGGACTTTTCGTCAAGTTCAATCGTGACGCTGCCGGCGCTCTCGCGAGCAAACAGACTGGAAACCTTGGTAACATTGACGAGATCGGCACGTTTAAGAACCGCTTCGGTGGCAAAACTTTCCGGAATTAACTTTCGATAATCAGGGTATTTACCCTCAAGTAGGCGCGTCACCAATTCAACGTCATTAACTTGAAATAATATTTGTTGGTCATCATGGGTGACTTGCACGTCGCCGTCACCATCACCAAGGACACGCAGCAGGTCGTGCAGGGCAGAAGCCGGCACGAGTAGCTGGACTTCTTGTTTGTTGGCGCCGAGTTTCTTCTCCGCCAGACGATAGCTGTCGGTGGCTGCCATCCGCAGCTCACCCTCAAAAGTTTGCAAGAGCACACCGGTTAATACGGGCCGTGTTTCGTCATTGGAAGCTGCAAACACCACCTGCTGCAGGGCTTTTTTGAGACTTACAGCCGGAACTTTCCACTTATTACCACTGTTGATAGCCGGCATCACCGGAAAATCATCGGCCACAATTCCGTTCACTACCGATTGGTATTGCTCGGTGGTAACGTGTAGTTTCGTTTCTTGGAGATCAAGCTCTATTACACCTTCCGGCAAACTGCTCACAAAGTCTTGCATTAGTCGAGCAGGGACGGTGATTGAGCCTTCTTCACCAACTTTAGCACCGATGTAGTGGGTGATGGCAATGTCGAGGTTGGTCGCCGAAAGACTTAGGCGGTTGTTGCTGGTTTTAATAAGTACGTTGGCAAGGATGGGTAGGGTACCTCGACTATTAGCAACGCGAGCGACTGAATTAAGAGCCCGGTTGAGGTTTTCTTGCGTAACTTGTAGTTTCATGAACAGCTCCTATTTATATAGCTAAAGTACTTTTATATAATTTGTCGTCGCTCTTATTGGTGGTGTGGATAGCGGGTAAAACACCGCAATAACAGAGGATAAAAACGCATTTAGGTAGTGGAAAACTACGGGGAAAGCAACGGGCAGCACGGGGGATAAAATAGCCGGTTTGTTCACAGGCCGCGTGATGCAGCACACAAGTCGTGTGCACAAACCGAAACTTATACCTCGTACTTGCCGCAGACTATCCGCAGCTTTCCCACAACAGAACAAGCAATCAAAAACCCAACTACGCATACAGGTGCTCCTTAATTTCAGAAATCGCCATGCGCATCGAGGCATCGATACGTGACTCTTTCTCGATCTTGTCAACGGAGTGAATAGCGGTCGTGTGGTCTTTGCGCCCCAGTTCGCGGGCGATTTTTGGAAAGCTGAGATGTAGCTCGCTGCGCAACATGTACATGGCGATCTGGCGCGGCACCACGATATCTTTGTCGCGCTTTGGACCGAGAATGTCCTCCATCGGTACTTGGAAGTGGCGAGCGGTGCGCTCGATAATTTGCTTGGCGCTAAGATGCTTGGGACGGGTTTTACTAACACTGAGCAGGCTAGAAGCGATTGACAGACTCGGTTCAAGGCCGCGCATTTCACAAAAAGCCAAGAGTTGGTTCAGTGCACCCTCCAGTTCACGAATATTGGTCTGAATGTTCGTCGCCAGGTATTCAACGACGTCTTGCGGCAGTTCAATTTCGTGGTTTTGGGCTTTGGTCTGGACGATGGCGCAGCGCGTCTCAAAATCTGGGATTTGCATGTCGATGCTCATACCGCCAGCAAAACGTGAGCGCAAGCGATCCTCGAGGGTAGCGATGTCTTTCGGCGGCTTGTCGGAGCTGATGATGATCTGTTTGTTGGCCTGGTGCAGCGCATTAAAGGTATGGAAGAACTCTTCCTGCATCTTTTCTTTACCGGCGATAAACTGGACGTCATCGATGATCAGTACGTCAGCGGTACGGTAGTGGCTGGCAAACTCGGCGGTTTTGCGGAAGCGCAGAGCATCGACAAACTCCTGCACAAATTGCTCAGTCGATATATATAAGATTTTGGCGTTAGCTTCACGGGCACCGATTGTATTGCCAACTGCCTGAATGAGGTGGGTTTTGCCGATACCGACGCCGCCATAGAGGAACAGGGGGTTATATTTGGTGCCGGGCTGTTGGGCCACTGCCTGACAGGCAGCAAAGGCCAGTTCGTTGCCGGCACCGACAATAAACGTTTCAAAGGTGTAGCGCTCGTTCAGCCCCTGCCGATAGGTGTGCGACAAACTGTTGGTGGCTTGGCGGGCCGGCGCTTTAGTGCCCGGCAGGAGTGCCTGCTCGTCGCTACGCTCGGCTGCCGATTCGTCGAGCATCGAGACGTCTTCGCTCGGCTTGGCAGCAGCCGAGGCAGCTGACGAGATTTTATATTCGATGGTGTCAGCCGAAACGCCGTTTTTCTGCAACGTCTGGCTAATCAGGTCGGTGTATTTGCGCTCCAGCTGCTGTTTGATAAAGATGTTGGGAACGCCAACCACAACGGTGTTGCCGTCTTGTTTGAGCAGGCACGTATTTTTAAACCAGGTGACAAAGTTGCCGCGCGAAACAGACAATTCAATTTCCCCCAGAACTGCCTGCCACAAATTATCCTGCTGCATCGAGACTCCCATAACGTATCCTCAATATACCTGACTGCCGGGTAGTTTTCCACACCCAATGCCGAGGTTTAGCTCATCGGCAGCTCAAAAAGAGTTGACCAGAGTTGTTTTTGTACACAGCGTCTCGCCCGATCTATAAAACTGTGGACAATAGCTCTGCCTAAGTGGATAACTTCGCCAGATCAGTGAGTAAACATTGTCAAAACTACATACTAGCTGGCCTTTTTGTGCCATCCCGACCGAAAGCACGGAGCAAAGGACAAGAAGCAAGACGTAAGAAGCATGCCAAACACGAGTAATTCCAAGGTTTAACCCTGGATTGCTCAAGGTCCAACCTTGAGCATGGAAGCTGAGACAGGAGGCGTGAAGCATGAGTTATGAATAGCCCTCGCTTCATCTTCGTGTCATCCCGGCGAAGGCCGGGACCCAGTTAATGTGTGTGCGTCAGCACTCCATCCCCCAATCCCCAATCCCCAATTCACCCTACCTTTGACAAACAGGGGTATAACAGATATAGTTATCGGGAAGATAATTAGCAAGAACGATAAGGAACTGTATGCCCAAGCGAACCCACCAACCAAAAAAACGCTCGCGAGCCCGTGAGCACGGCTTCTTAAAGCGCATGGCCAACAAGGCTGGTCGCAATGTCCTGAAGCGCCGTCGCAACAAGGGTCGCGCCAAACTGTCCGCCTAAGAGGCTGGCTATGCTTGGGCAGCGCCATCGGTTTCACGGTTACGGCAGCCTCAAGGCGGTGTACCAACGCGGCCAAAACGCCCGCGGCCCACTCGTCAGCCTCAGATACGCGCAGCGTGGCGCCAACCGTCCGTATCGGGTGGCCGTAGTGGTTAGCAAAAAGGTTAGCAAATCTGCGGTGGTCCGTAATCGTATTCGCCGCCGCATTTATGAAATCATACGCCAGGCCGATCCACAGCCCGCGGCCGGTAGCGACCTAGTTTTTACCGTCTTTGGCGAGGCCGTTGCCACTATGGAGTCCAAACAGTTGGCAAAAACCATAAACGGTCTGCTCCAAAAATCGATCGTCACGCCACCGATTAACCATTAAACATCGGTCAGACGTGGTATAGTTAAACAAGTAAAGTTCCGGGAAGCTATATAACGCACATGTTTACACATCTTATCGTCCAGCCGCTATTCAATCTGTTGGTGCTGATTTATGCACTGCTGCCTGGCCATAATTTTGGTCTCAGCCTGATCATCTTTACAATCATCATCCGGCTGCTGTTGTGGCCACTCGTCAAGCGTCAATTGCATCAGGCTAAAGCCATGCGGCTGCTGCAGCCGGAGCTCAAGCGTATCAAGCAAGCCACCAAGGGTGATCGCCGCAAAGAGCAACTGATGCTGATGGAGCTCTACAAAGAGCGCGGAATTAACCCCTTGGCGACGTTCCCGATCCTGATTATTCAGTTTGTGGTGTTGATCGGGCTCTACAGCGGGCTGAACCGCATTATTCATAATCCACACAACCTAGTCAGTTTTGCCTATCCTAGTCTGCAGCACTTGAGCTGGATGCAAACGCTGGCACACGATATCCATCGCTTCGATAACACGCTATTTGGCGTGATTGACCTCGGTCGGGCCGCCATCATGCACGGTCAAGGCCTGTACTTCCCAGCCCTCTTGCTAGTAGTTGGCAGTGCCGTTGCTCAGTACTACCAGGCGAAGCAGCTGATGCCCGATCAAAAAGATCAGCGCGGCTTGCGAGCGATTCTAAAAGACGCCGGCTCTGGTCAGCAGGCCGATCAATCAGAGGTGAATGCCGCCGTCGGCCGCAGCACGCGCTACATGATCCCCGGCTTTATTTTGCTGTTCACGATCAGCCTACCGGCTGCCCTGAGCTTGTACTGGCTGACAAGCGGCCTGGTGGCCTTTGCACAGCAAGCCCGTGTACTCGGCAAGGACGAGGATGAAATGGAAGGCCTGGCCGACGGTAAGTCGCGCAAGAACGTCGCTGCTATCCCCGAAGCCGAGGTCGTGGCCCAACCCAAGCCTAAAACGCCCAAAACCAAGAAGCACCCAAAAAAGAAGCGGAGAAAAAAATGAGTTATCTAGCGCCCCAAGTCCAAAGCCCAAAGCCCAAAGCCATCACAATAGGCCTTCGACCTTCGACAGAAGCGACTACGAGGAGCGCGCTATGAACGAATCGATGGAAGACGCCATTCGCTACGCCAAGAAATACCTCGAAGACCTGCTGTCGTTCTTTGGCCTCAACACCGACGTGCACGCCACCAGCGATGATGAAGTTATCCAGCTGAACGTGCCGAGCACGCACCTGAACGGTTTCTTGATCGGCCAGCGCGGCGAGAACATGCGCTCCTTGCAATACCTGACGAGCACCGCGCTCAAGAATAACAATTTTGCCAATACCCGTGTCAATGTTGACGTTGCCGAGTACAAGAAGCAGCGGGCTGACCGCTTGCGCGACAAGGCCGAAGATTGGGTCAAAAAAGTTCGCGACAGCGGCGAACAAATGGATCTCGAACCGATGAACGCCGCTGACCGGCGCGTCATCCACAAGCTGGCCGCCGAATACGGCCTGACCAGTGATTCCAAAGGCGAGGGGCGCGACCGCCACATCGTCCTTAAGGCGGCTAGTTCTTAGATCTTTGTTCTTGGTTCTTAGAAAATTGGACTAGTTAAGATTTGTTTAATATTTGGTTGCTATGCTTTTGATATTTAAAGCAGGAGCAACCTCATGGCAACACATAGTTATAAGGATTTAAAGGTCTGGCAAAAAGGAATGGACGTGGTGGAGAAGGTTTACGCCATCGCCGCGGCTTTACCGACAACCGAGAAGTATGCTTTAGCCGATCAAATGAAAAGAGCTGCTGTATCGATACCTTCTAATATTGCCGAAGGCCAGAAACGCTTCGGCAAGCTTGAAATGTCTCATTTCTGTAGTATCGCGCTTGGCTCAACGGCCGAACTCGAAACACAGCTACAATTAGCAAACCGACTATACGGATTACGTGCCGACGAGACACTCCTTATCCGTGAAGACATCTCCAAAATGCTAACAGGACTTATCAAAGCCCTAAGATCTAAGAACTAAGAACTGCTAGGTAGACGGCGAGCGTCTGTTCGGCCATACGGCGCCAGGAGTATTTCGCCACCTGCTGTTTACCGTCGGCCGTCAGCCGTTTACACAATGTCTCGTCGCTGAGGACTTCGTTGATGGCGTCGGCCATGGCTTGGATGTCCAGGGGGTCGAAGTAGTGCGCGGCCGGCCCGTAAACTTCGGGCAGGCAGGTGGCGTTGCTGCTGACCACTGGCGCGCCGTGGGCCATGGCTTCCAGCCCCGGCAGGCCAAAACCTTCGCTGAGAGACGGGAAGACGTAGGCGGCACAGTGCTCATATAACCAGCGCAGCTGACCGTCACTCACAAAATCTGTAAACACGACGTGTGGCCGCAAGCCAGCGGACAAATTGGCTTCAATGCGCTGATAATTACTGTCTTTTTTGCCTGCCAGAACAAGGGTCAGGGCGGGGTGCTGAGCCCGCAGCAGGGCAAAGGCCTCGATTAATCGTTTCAGATTCTTGTGGGGTGTCGGGCGGCCTATATACATAATGAATTGCTTATTTTGCAAATCTGGCAGGGGAGCGGCAGGGGATTGAATGGGCTCGGCGGCCTCATGGGTCACCGTCACTTTGTCGGGACTAATACCGGTGAATTGGATCAAGTCGTCTTTGACGAATTGTGATGGTGTGATGATGGCTTTCGACTTCTGCGCAGCCTTTTTTACTACGTATTTGTACGCTTTTTGTTTGAGTTTAAAAATCGCCCTGTTTTTGGCAGGATTTTCAAAGCGCAGCGTTGTTAAATCATGCACGGTCGTCACGGCTGCGCCTTTGTAGCGCACCGGCTGCTGGGTCATGCCAAAATGCACCAGATCAGCCTTCAGTCCGTCGAGCCGCTTCTTAAAACCGAGTTGCTCGTCGAACGTAAACTCCTGATATGGCGCCTCCAGCACCGTAAACCCCGGCGCTACACTCCGCAGATACTCCAGCCGCTGCGCCTTCGCCAACACCACCATCTCATGCGCCGGCTTCAGCCGATGCAGATTTTCAACCAGCTTGTCGATATACCGCCCGGTACTGGTCCCCGACTCACGGGCATCAATCACAATTCGTTTATTTTCCATAAAGCTGGCTATGCGTTCCAATTAGTGCAAAAATAATAATTTCTTCCCCCTCTTTTCTGTAAAGAGCTCGCAGATCGCCACTGACATTAATACTCCAGTAGCCAGCAAGGTTTCCGCGCAAGGGGTGATTGTGAAGCTGGACGTCAGCCGGATTGGCCACAAACGCACGTAGCTTGGTATCGAACTGGGCCTGGTATTTAACGGGCAATTTTTGGTATTGTTTTTTAAAACTAGCCGTACGTTTAATAATCATCGAGCTATCTAACTCTTCAGTTCAGCCAAAAACTCGTCAGCGCTAGAGACGCCTGGGCTGACATGACCCCCAGCAATTTCTTTTTCAACAGCCTCAATTAAGCCCTCAAGCTTGGGTGTCATTTGCTCGGGGGCGTAGAGCTCAATTCTGCGGGTAGTACTTATGTGTCGCAAATAAGAATTGACCAGGGTACTAATACTTATACCGGCGCTGGCCGCCACTTCCTGGGCCCGGGCTTTTACATCCGTATCAACTTTGACGCTTATAACTGTTTTCATACTACAAAGTATATACCCTGTAGTTTAGTTGTCAATCGATTTTCGGCTTAGTTTCCACCACACCAGGCGCAACTTTCTCAGGGCGCGAGCGTTCGGCGGCAAATCGTGCACAAACATGTCCCAGATATACTCATCAGAGACTTTGCGGGACTTCTGGACCCTGTATCGTTCGATTAATTTTTTGGGCCACAGCACGGGCCCCATAATGATGCCCTTGCAGACGGCTACAATCTGACCACGCAAAACAGCTCGGCCGGCAAACAGCCAAAAGGCCAGCACCATGCGTGGCCAAACGCGTAGAAAGTAGCGCCTTGGCACATCCTTCCAGACCATAAGGGGTATATTCTTGAGCGTTTGATAGGTGGTGAAGCCCTTGATTTTGCTACTGGTGGCACCAATTTGATGATAGGCGACGGCTGCGGGCACATAGCGTACCTTCCAGCCAGCCAGCTGCGCCCGGAAGCTTAAATCGACATCCTCGTAATAGGCAAAGAAATCTTCATCAAACATCCCAACTGTTTTGAGCATCCCAACTCTATATAAGCTAGCGCCGCCACTGGCCGCAAAAATTTCGCGCTGATTGTCGTAAGCTGATAGTTCAGTTTCATTGCGGCCGCGTGGATACGGTAAGCCCCAAACCGTGTAATAATCGCCGGTACTGTCGAGGTGTGAACCGTCGTCGCTGATGAGTTTACAGGTTACGATACCAACCTCTGGTGATGCTGCAAGCTCACCCACCAGGTGTTTTAGCCAGTCTTGGTCGGCCCGCGCATCATTGTTAAAGGCCGCCGCAAACTCGCAGCCGATTTCGACGGCGCGCCTAAATCCGGCATTCACTCCTCCCGAGAAGCCTTTGTTTTCCAGGTGCTGAATGACTTCAACTTCCGGGTACCCTTCCAAAATTGCTGACGATTCGTCGACCGATCCGTTATCAACAACGATAATCCGCGCTTTTATAGATTGGGCTAGTAAGGAATCGAGACAGGCAGCCAAACTGTCGGCGCCATTCCAGTTCGGCACAATTACGGCTATCTTGGCATCGACGGAGCTAGTCATTTCCTCTATAATACCCTAAATAAATGCGACATATTTTCTCAAAGCAAAATAGAGCTTTGCTCAGTGAACTCGTCCGCACCGACTTTAAGCTTCGCTATCAAGGCTCAGTCCTCGGCTATGCCTGGTCACTCCTACGCCCTCTCCTCCTGTTCGTAATTTTATATGTTGTCTTTGTAAAATTCCTGAAATTAGGTACCGGTGTCCCGCATTTTCCGGTCTACCTATTGCTTGGCATTGTGATTTGGAATTTCTTCAATGAAATGACCGTGCAAAGTCTTGGCTCAATTGTGGGCCGTGGGGACTTGATCCGGAAGATCCGCATTCCGCGCTGGATCATAGTGCTGTCAAGCAGTATCTCGGCGCTAATTAACCTGCTGCTTAATCTAGTTGTGATCGCTATCTTTATGGCTATTAACCATGTAGATATTATGCGTACCATTCTCTTTCTGCCGTTAATACTAGCCGAGGTCTATATATTCGCGCTTGGGCTTTCGCTTTTTCTGTCGGCAGCTTTTGTGAAGTTTAGAGACATCAACTACATATGGGAAGTATTACTCCAGGCTGGGTTTTATTTAACCCCAATTCTTTACCCTTTATCTCGGATTACTAATCTGACACTGCAAAAGCTTATTCTACTCAACCCGATGGCGCAGGCCATTCAAGATGCGCGCTACAGTACGGTTACACATGAAACCACTACGGCTTACCGAGTTTTTGAAGGTGGTTGGTACGAACTGATTCCTTTCACCATCGTCATACTTGTCCTCGTCGGAGGACTATCGTATTTCCGTAAAGAATCTAAATACTTCGCGGAGAATATCTAATGAGCGATGACATAGCCATTAAGGTAGACCACGTCAGTAAAACATTCAAACTACCGCATGAGAAGAACACCTCGATTAAGAGCGCCATCGTAAACTTTTATCGCAGGAAAAAAACTTTTGAGGAGCAGCAAGTACTTAAAGATATTTCATTTGAAATCAAAAAAGGGGAATTCTTCGGTATCGTTGGTCGAAATGGTAGCGGCAAGAGCACGCTGTTGAAGCTAATAGCCGGCATTTATCACCCATCGGAAGGAGCGCTCAATGTCAATGGAAAACTGACCCCGTTTATTGAGCTAGGAGTCGGCTTCAACCCTGAACTTACCGGACGCGAAAATATTTTTTTGAATGGTGCCCTACTGGGTTTCTCGCGCAAAGAGATGAATGAAATGTACGATGATATTGTTGAATTCGCTGAGCTAGAAAGGTTCATGGACCAAAAATTGAAAAACTATTCCTCAGGCATGCAAGTGCGTCTCGCTTTTTCAATCGCAATACGTGCCAAAAGCGATATCTTGCTGATTGATGAGGTGCTAGCGGTTGGGGATATAGCTTTTCAAAAGAAATGTTTAGATTACTTTGATGAGCTGAAAAAGAAGAAACAGACGGTTATTCTGGTTTCTCATGATATGGGTACCGTAGAGGAGCACTGCAGCCAGGCCTTACTTATAAACGATGGGAGTATTGTGGATTCCGGCAGCCCTAAAAGAATTGCGGCACAATACAGGGTTTTGAATCTGCCCAAAAACAAGCCCGAAGAAGCACCCGTTAGTTTTACGGAAGACTTTAAAATAAATGAAGTCACAATTAACGGCGGCAACAGTGCGATAGCAGAAGGAGGCAGCGAGTTAGCCGTAGATATTACCTGCATGCCCCTAAAAACAAAAAAATATATTGTGAGCCTCTCCATCACACGTAGCGACGACAAGCATATCGCTTACTACGATACTCGTAAGGAAGTAGAAAAATTACTTAAGGGGAGTCTAGCTCCATACAAGATAACTTGTAGATTTGGAACAAAACAATTTTTGAAGGGCGCGTACAAAGTTGACATTGACGTAAGAGATGAAAATGATATTTATCTGGCGAGCCGAACAGGTGCTGTTAACTTCTCTGTGATCAACGATGATACAGACAAGGCAGGCGTGCTGAATTTAGACGGATCTTGGGATATCAAGAAGTCTAATGCGTGACGTCCTTGCGTTTGATGCCAACTCCAGACAGACGTTCCAATAGATAATTCTCGTAAAAGTCTGTACGGTTAAAAGCAATAAGTTTCTGCTCTTTGAGCGCTGCGATAATGTCATTCTCAAAATCATCGTATTGCGTGTGCCATCCTTTCGCTCTCTCCGCAGAGCTATATCGTACCTTTCGCTCCTTAAATATTTTATGTTTTGCATGCTTAAGCGAACGAAAAGGGTAATGTGCAAGCAAAAATTTTAAAGGAAAAATTCTTTGCTCAGGAAAAGTAACATGATGCCCACCGGATGATGCGAGATCTGAGGCTGTGTTGTTAAGCCAAGACTTTACTTGTACAAAATGGCCTGGTATGCCGCTGAATTCTCCGTATTTAAAGAATGTGACGGGGTTGTCACCTTCCTTGAAGCTTTCGCCAAGGGGGATAAAGTTAAAGACAGTATAATCGACCGCGTTATACCCCATGCCGTCGACGAAAGTAATAGCCTCTTGGAGGGTTAGGGAGGGCCAGGGAGACCATCGAAACTCATCGGCATCGTTAAGCATAATCCATTTATAGCCCTTCTTCGATTTGGCAACTTCCGTAACGCGGTTGAGCATCTTGCCTAGTTCAAACTTCCCGTTATCTCTTGAGGGATAACGTTCGTAGGTAATTCGCCCTAACTCTTCGGCCAAAGCTTGAATGATTTCATAAGTACCGTCAGTAGACCAATTGTCGATGATATGTATGTCAACGCCTTGAGACAACAAATGCTTAATAGTTTGCCGAATTATATCTCGCTCATTAAATATGTGCATGATTGCCAGCACGGATACCAGCGGCGTGCCAGCGTGCGCATCAATAAGTTTTCCTTGCAGCACTACATAGCACTCTTTTTGTGTAGAGCTGGGGAGCAGCCTGGATTTGCCTCGCAAGGTATGATCTTTTTTGAATCCAGGACCTCTAGTAGCAATCTGAATATTTTCCGATGAGAAAGTTATGCAAATCAGAGCCTGCTTCAAAGCTTTTGCGTCGTACTTGTTTCTCAGGGTATGCAAAGATTTTTGAGAAGAACTATCGTGCACCACTAGCTTATCGGTTAAAAATGACGCAGTAAGACTGCGGGGTGAAATAAATCTTGCCCCAGGTAATAAGCGTCCGTATTCTTTGCCTCTTCTCAGCTTTTGAAGCGAGGTACAAACTACATAAAGCTTGGTATCGCCTGGGAATTGTGCTGTCAAAGACGTAGGGTCGCTTGTTATAGCGACTATTCCACCAGCGCCACTTCTAGCGTAGAAAAACTGAGCCATAAAGTAAATTTCAAGCTGCTCGTTATATCTGGGCATAGTACATTAAATATAACATCCAACCCTCGCCACCGGTTTAAAAATAAGGGTAAGTATAGTTAAATAGATGAATGCCTTACTCAGATCAGCGCCTAGACAAGCGAGTCATTTCAATTGTCAAAAGCGTTAAACCTAAAACAGTGCTCGATGTTGGACCCGGCGCAGGCAAATATTCAAAACTCATAAAGGGCGTAGATCCCAGTATCAGTATTGAAGCGGTCGAAATTGATAGACAGTATGTTAAAGACTTTAAGCTTAGAGAGCTTTACGATAAAATTCACATAACTTCAATACAGCAATTTATTGAAACACAGCACGACAATAGCTATGACCTCATAATTTTTGGAGATGTAATCGAGCACCTCAAGAAGAGTGAAGGAGTAGATGTTCTCAATTTTTTTGTATACCGCAGTAAGCATATTATTGTGCAGTGGCCGCACGGGTATGTACAGAACACGTGGGAAGGGCATGTTCATGAGAATCACATAGCCGTGTGGGGAAAGTCTGATTTTGCGAATTTTGACTTCAAATGGTATCAAAAAGATTTTATGAGGCTTGCATTTATCAAGGGTTATCTGAGCTAGGCATGGTGTAGAGGACGAGCCATGTCTAATTATTCTGACAGTACTTTCGCTAAGGACAAGAATAGCTCCTGGTTCAAAGCGTATAACTACATTACAAAAAACAGCACGGTGCTAGATATTGGTTGCAGCAGCGGGACCTTTGGCGAAGTTTTGATTAACGAGAAAGATTGCACTGTTGACGGTATTGAGCCAGACGCAGAAGACTTTAAAATCGCAAAAGAAAAGCTGCGAAACGTCTATAAGCTTAATATTGAATCGGATGATCTGAAGAGTGTAGCCAGTAAATATGATTATATCTATCTCGGTGATGTGATAGAGCATCTAGTAACACCCATCCCTACTCTCAAAAGATTGACGCCATTATTGAAATCAGAAGGGAAAATTGTTTTTTCAATTCCGAATATGTCGCACTTGTCCGTAAGGCTGATGTTGCTTAAAGGGGAATTTCTATATGGCGAGACTGGCTTACTTGATAAAACCCACCTGCATTTTTATACCCATAGTGAAGTTCAAAGAGTGTTTCGTGAAAGTGGATATATTATTTCCAAATTGGATCCAGTTCTAAAGGACTATCCGAAAGAGCTGCTCGAGCAAGAACTGGGAAAGGTCGGCCTAAAGCTAACGGATCAGTTCATCAAGTTCGCGAATTCCACGGAAGCTAGTGTATACCAATTTGTTGGTGTGGCACGCCGCGATCAAGGAAAATCACAGAAGAGCCAGCAGCTGGACATCGTTAGCCCGGTAGATAAATTTCAAGCATATCTTGATGAGACAAAAAAATACTACGAGAATATCATTACAGGCAACGAGGAGCATATTAATAAAATGCAAAAAAATCTAGAAGATAACCAAGCCTTAATAGTGCAGAAAAATAGAGAGTTGGATAAATTACGCCGGAACCCAGTACTAAAGCTAGCCAGTAAGCTAAAGAGCCATAGGAAAACGGCACGTTGATGATCCGCAGGAGAATACAGGACGTAGTCTTGCCTGTTGGCTCAAAAAGAAGAGCGCTTGCAAAGGCAGCGCATACAAAGATGCACGCTAACAATACATCACCTTTTTCGTATGAAGAATGGGTGAAGAATGCCGAGCCATTGCTGTTCTCAACAACAACAAAAAAAATGCAGCAAGCCACTCATCAGCCACTCATCAGCATCGTCGTACCCTGTTATAACACCCCGGAGAAATATCTAAAGCCGCTTGTAGAAGCAGTATTGCGGCAAACATACGCTAAATGGCAACTTGTGCTGGCCGACGGCTCGAATCAACTAGATTCGAGTAAATTGATTAGTGATTATTCAGAAAGTGACAAGCGAATACAGTATTTAAAAGTTGGCGAAAATCTAGGCATCGTCGGCAACACCAATAAGGGGCTGGCAATCGCAAAAGGCGAATTTGTAGCATTCATGGATCACGATGATACGCTTTCGCCGCATGCTTTAGCCGAGGCGGTGCTCGCGATTAACGACGGCACGAAACCTGACCTTATATACAGTGATGAGGATAAGTTGAGCGATGATGGCAAGACCAGGCAACTACCTTTCTTTAAACCTGACTGGTCACCGGAGCTATTACTGGGGGTGAATTATATAACCCATTTTGTAGTTGCGCGTAAATCATTAGTCGACGAAATTGGAGGCTTGCGGAAGGGTTTTGATGGCGCCCAAGATTACGACTTTTTACTCAGACTTACTGAGAAGACAGACTGTATTAAGCATATACCAAAGATTTTGTACCATTGGCGTCTAGCGGAAGGCTCAACTGCTAAAAGCGTTGGCGAGAAAAACTATGCTGATACTGCCGGCCAGCGCGCTCTAGCAGATGCCGCCGAGAGACGGAATATACAGGCTGAAGTGGTGGAGATTCCTGAGCGACCAACTAACTACCGATTGCGGTTTGAGCTGCCTAAGAAACAGCCCAAAGCCTCAATAATTATTCCATTTAAAGATAAGCCTGAGCTTCTGAGGCAGTGTGTGGGCAGCATCTTGTCTAAAACGACATATAAAAATTACGAACTCATCCTTGTCACCAATAATAGCGAAGAAAAAGAGACCTATAATTATTTGGATGAATTGAAAAATGAGCAACGATGCAAAATTTATCAATGGGACTATCCCTTTAACTACTCGAAAGTGAACAACTTCGGCCGTGCTAAAGCCACAGGTGACTATATTGTTTTGCTCAACAACGATACAGAAGTTATAACGCCTGAGTGGCTCGACGAACTTATCGGCGTGGCAAGCCAGCCTGGCATTGGCGCCGTAGGCCCACTCCTTCTTTACCCGAATAAAACAATCCAGCATGCCGGCGTAATCTTGGGGATGGCCGGGATGGCCGGGCACGTATTCCGTTGCCGCCAACCGGATGACTGGACCGACTTTGGAATGCCGGCGTGGCCAAGAAATTATTTGGCGGTAACAGCTGCATGTCTTGCGGTCGAAGCTAAGAAATATGATGAGATGGGTGACCTGGATGAAACATTCACTGTTGCCGGCAACGACGTTGCTTTTGGGCTGCGATTACACGAAGCAGGTTACCGTAACGTTTACTGGCCCTTTGCCAGAATGATTCACTACGAGAACGTCTCCGTTGGCTCGTATCAAAATGTGCCACAACTAGACTATGATCATTCGTTGACGTATTATCGACCTTATCTAGACAATGGTGACCCGTATTTCAATCCCAACCTTGATCTTATGAATGAGCAGGTAGGCCTAAAGGAGACAAGATGATTACAAAGGAAAGATTGGCTAAAGCAAAACAGTCATTTCAGTCGGAGGGCCCCATAACTTTTACCAAGAAAGTTGTGCGATTTGTCCCGTGGGCAGTTGGCCGTACGCATGTTAAGTACAGCAGGTATCTGCCCAAACCGCTCCAGGCTAATACCGGTAAGTATGCTTCGGATTATCTGTACCTCAGCAACCCCGTTTTTGAAATTACTAGCGAAGATTTAAGATTAAGTAAGGCAGTGCACCAGCAGCCAAAGCCCGGAAAAATAAAAACCGCCACATGGTTCGTGCCCTATTTTGACCACTTATCATTCGGGGGCATTTACACTATTTTTAGATTCATTGATCATTTCGCTCAAAAAGGCGTGAAAAACCACATTGTTATTTATGACAATCCTGCCGTTGATGCTGATGCCATGAGAGCCGATATCGAAAAAGCTTTTCCGAATCTGGCTGACGCCACTCTAACAATTTATGATCCACGCAAGGATAGCATTCAGGATCTCCCTGAAACCGATATCGCCGTCTGCACTTTTTGGGTGTCGGCGTACTTCCTCCTTCGCTTCAATCAGACAAAGCGAAAATACTATTTCATTCAAGATTACGAACCGCTTTTTTACGAAGGAGGTTCGATCTCGGCACTGGCAGAATCTACATACCGGTTTGGTTTCGAAGGCATAGTTAACACGCCAGGATTATTGAGGGCTGTTAATCAGCGTCACGGTCTACAGGGTGTTAGCTTTACGCCAGCGGTTGACCCACGCTACTATAATCCGCAAGAGCAAAAAAATAATACGAAAATACGCATATTTTTCTACGCAAGACCTAATAATCCGCGCAATGCCTTTAACCTTGGCGTCATGATTATAAAGATTTTGCTAAGCAAATATAAAGATCAAATCGAGATTGTGACTGCTGGCTCTGCCTGGAAAGAGAAAAATTTTGACCTCAAGGGCAACGTTATTAATCTCGGTCTACTAAAGAGTTTGCAAGAAGTAGGCGATCTGTATAGATCGTGCGACATAGGCTTCGTGTACATGCTCTCCAAACACCCCTCATACCAGCCATTTGAGTTCATGGCAAGCGGTGTCGCCACCGTTACTAATAATAATGAGGATAATCTTTGGTTTCTGAAGGATGGCACCAACTGCTTAGTCGCAGAACCATCACCGGCAGCTATGGCAGAAAAGATTGGCTGGTTAATTGAAGATCAGAAGCTTCGCAAAAAGATTCAGCAAGGCGGCTACGATACTGTCAGTACGGACTGGCAGCCTCAGCTCGAACTTATCTGGAATGATATCTTAAAAAGCTAATCGGGGGGCCGGCTAATTATAAGTTGAGCCCTGGGTCAAGCCCGTGAAAAAGTCTGAGTATACGTCAACTGGAGGATTCTTCAAGCCACCGAGAGATACAAAAGTATTATAGGAAGCGATGTAGTGGAAGGTGCCGCCTGAACCATAGTAGAGACCGCCATTATCGTCGTTGCGCACAATCTGACCTAATGTCTGGGAGTGAGCTATATTGAATAAACCTGCAAGGTGTACATCAGCCGCGGGATGCGTGCCAACATCAATGCCCCAGTTTCCTGCAGCAGTGGCGTCGACGTTTACTTTTGTGCCATGAGACACGTACGTTAGATTCCCAGCAGTCGGCCTTACCCATCTTGAGAGGTCGCCACTATTAGGATAAGCAGTGAGCAGGCTGGAGGCCAGATTGGAGTGTATAAGGCCCCAATTAAAGCTGAAGTCGTTAAACATATTAACGCTAGGGACGTGGAAGCTTGATGACCCGTTCACTAGGTAAAGCCCCGGATCACCAGCGACAGTAAACAATCCTCCGTCCCTCAAGATGTCGGTACCGGTGGGTATATTTGCCGTGCTGAACGCACTAATATTGAGCGTGTTGCTGGAGTTAATGCCAAGCCACAGATAATCATCGTAGGTGGGCACGTGCCGTTTAGCACCACCCTGCATGACATAAATACCACCACCCGCATTTACGTTAGGTTTTCCCGCGATGTCGCTAATCCAGCTGACGGCGGCATTACCGAGGCTTTGGTAACTGCCCGAATACCAGTCTGTCGGACTGGCGGTAACATCAATTTTTCGGCCCGCGTCTACGAGGAAATAATGGTTGTCGGCATTCTTGACCCATATACTGAGGTCACCTGAAAGTGTCGGTGGGGTGGTGTTGTACAAAGAGGTAGGAGGGTTCAGTATTGGGCGCTCACCCCAGGCGCTATAAACGTCCCAAGAAGGAACATGGTGGTAGCTTTGGCCGTCAAAATATAAGAGCTGAGAGTTTAGCGCCAAGAATGAAGGAGAAGAGATTTGTAATGCTCCGAGGGCTTGAGCGGAGTTAAGATCATCCTGGACAATGCTGATTGACTGAGAGCCGGAATAGCCTAAGGCTTGCATGTCTGGCGCAGTAGCAAAAGGCGCCTTGGTGCCATTCTGCATTAAATAATACGTTCCGCCACTCTGTTGCAGCGGCTGGCCAAGACCACCATAACTAACAAAGTTATCGAAGTACGTGCTGCTCAAGAAACTAACATCTCCAGGTGTTTGATTCATGCAATCCAAGCCCCATTGTGCACAATATTGCTGGAACCAATAACGCTTGCCGCCATCGACTAGATAAACTTTCTGATCGCTATTATTAAATACGAGTGTCTTGAGCGTACCCCCGTTAGCGTAATTATTTATTACCGTATCGTCCGTCGGGATAATCTGGTATCGGTTTAACCCGTAAGCCAAAAGAGTAGACCACGTCGGTATAAAGTATCGGGTACTGTTATCCAGACTCACAAAATATAACTTGCCACTTTGGTTGCCTAGCAAGAGTAGGCTGGATGGTGGCTCGAAGGCATGCGTGCTACCAAACCAGCCAGAAAAGATGCTAAAGAAATGTTGGTTACCAGAAAAATGAGGCGTATACCAATACAACGCCGCCGTAGCACCTGAGTCCATGTGCACACTCGTACCATCTATTGGCGTGTAGCCATCATAGTAAGTGGCGGCTTTCCCGCAGCCACGGCTTAAGGTCCCTTGGGTCATCGGGCCACCATAACATGTAGGGGGATCATCAGAGTTATTCCAGACGTCTCCTGGCTGGGGGTAGTTGTTGGACTGAATGCTCCAACCAGTATTGCCAAGTGAGCGCTGCTGACCAAATTTGAATAGCCATGCCGCATGGATAACTTGTTTGCTGAAACCGCTCATAGTCGCCGGATTAGTCGGGCAGTCGCCGTTATCCGGGCAGCCGTAACCCATGGCGGTATTAATATACTGACAACGATACGAGGCATCACCCGAAACTACGGACGACTCTTTCTGCAATGTAGCTAAAAGTACCTGGGGGTTTAATCCATAGGCTTGCCCGGCGTCCACAATAACTTGTCCAGCAGAAACATTGTTGCCATAGGTATAGCCCGTAGATGGAGAGTATCCTGTAGGATCAGGGGCGGAAAAACCATTATTGGTACTAATGCAGCTACTTGGGAAGTTAGAGTTTAGCCAGTTGTTAATCTGAGTGGCGTTCATTGAGCTTGTATTGTTGAATACGGCATCGTCAATTATGTTGTTTTGATTGAAAGAATCGGCGTGGGCTGTGGCAAAAATCGACAAGGGCAGAGCAGTGATTAGGGCGAGGACCATCATTAATCTGATAATATTTTTCATTGCGTAACCACCAAATCCATTGGATCAGACGCGGTTTTACTCTGGCCGTTTAGGCTAGCTGTTGCCTGAATTTTCCATGTGCCTGAGCCCAAACCAATGTCTTGAAGCTTCCAATACCAATACGCCGACCCATTAGCGTCAGCTGTTTGCACCGATAGTGACTTTGTGACGCCATCTTTGGTAAAAGCAATTGTGCACTTTCCGCCTGGCGTTGTATTGCAGACAGACGCCATAGTATTAGGGGCTGGCGAACCGCTTAGGTTAGGATGGTGGTTGCTCACAAAATCTCCCGAAGGCGTGTAAAGGATGGCGGTTGGACTCACAGTCGACTTGTCAATAGTTGAAGCAGTGGTACCCTGACTTGAATTTTGACTTGCGTTTGAGCTAGAGCTGCTACTGCGTGAAGTGCCGGCCTCGCCCTTGGTAGTAAAGGCTGCACCCGAGGCAACGACCGCTGGCTTATGGAATGGACCAAAATGGAAAACTCCGGCTAAAACAGCTAAGATCGCAATGATCAGTAGGGCGATTAACGTTTTTTTACCAGGCTTGAATTGGGAGCTGCGCATATTTTTATTTTAGCATCTCCTTTAAGCTTATCATTTTTGCTAAGCACTGGCAACAGAGGAGAGCTGCTTAACCATCGTCTGCTATACTCGTAGATAATGCAACTACTGAATAAAATGAAGCGCGGCCTTTTGCCCGAGCTACCGCTCCTCATCCCGTTAGCTCTTGGCGGCCTGTTCATGTTTATATTACTTGTCCATTATGGAGTGAACACACCTTTTTATGACCAGTGGGAAACGGTGCCTCTGTTGCAGAATATCGATCATCATACTCTTAGTTTTTCCGATCTGTGGCGACAGCATAACGAGCACAGGGTATTCTTCCCGACGATAGCCTTACTCGCCAGCGCCAGAATAACGCACTGGAATACGGGCGTGGAGGTACTTATAAGCTTTTTGCTGGCGATGATTACCGCGACACTGTTATTTTTACTTCTCCGGACACAGTTTAAAGGTTGGGTGGCCGCAACCGCTGGGTCTCTTTTTGCTGCATGGTTCTTCTCGCCAATACAATGGGAAAACTGGTTATGGGGGTGGCAGGTTGAGTGGTTTATGTGCATCACATTCGTTGTATTGGCAAGCTTTTTACTCCTTAAATTCGTTGATACGGCAGGGCAGAGGGCCCGAAGATTTCTGTTTGCCGCAGCTTTAGCAAGCGCTTTTATCGCCACTTTTTCGCTCGCGGGAGGAATATTCGCATGGCTGCTCGGTGTTGCCATCCTTGTCTTGCGACGCCAGAGCAGGAACAGCCTAATCTTATGGAGCGCCGCGGGAGTGGCCACAACAGGCCTATATTATTTCCACTACACTCAAACATTAAGCCCTAGCGGGCCCGCGACCACTGTTCTGGCACATCACCCATTTCTTTTCATCGAGTTTTTCATTGCTTTTCTTGGGGGGCCAGCAGGATCACTCAAGAATGGCCTGCAGACTCCTGATATCATCGGTACATTTCTGCTCATATCCCTTGCTCCGCTACTATATTTAACCTGGCAAAGACGTAAGAATATACGCGTTTATCTGCCTTGGCTTCTTCTTATTGTATATGGAATTTTATGCGGTTTATCAACAGCATTTGGCCGGTTGGGATACAGTATTGGCTTTGCGCTGAGCAGTCGGTATACTGCATTCTCTCTATTGTACGTGATTGGTCTTACCGGTTTAGCGTTCAGCCTGATAACCACAACCCCGCGCCTCAGCCAAGCTTATAAAAAATTCTGCGTTACCGGAGTAGTATTATTCAGCCTGCCGATCTTAATCTCGGGCTACGTAGTTGGTATACAGGGCTTTAAAAGCCACTCGAGTGGCATGAAAGCAATAAAAGCCTGCACTCAGGCTAAAAATCCAAGCGACGACTGTCTAAAACTAACATACCCCAGCCCATCAATCGTTCGACCTCGCCTTGATTATGTTAAGGCTAACCATCTAGCAGGCTATTAAGATACAATCGCTGGTGCGCAAGGGGGAATAATGCCACATATAAAGAAAAAGGCTGCCCTGTCAAACAGAAAAAGATTAGCCCTAGTACTACTTTGTCTGGTCTATCTCGTCTTCGCCCTAATCTACAGTTTCATGACTCCGGCATGGGAAGCTAATGATGAAGCCGACCACACAATTTACGCGGAACGTATCATTGAGCATCACAAGCTGCCAAGGATTGGTTTGCAGAATGGCCATGAGTCACATCAGCCGCCTCTCTACTATGTAGTGTTAGCCGGCTGGCAGAGGGTACTTCACATACCAAGTTTTCAACCTGAACTGATAACCGCGCCGAATGCAGCCATACTGGGTCCGAGCACGGAACCAAAACTAGGCCTTAGCCATCAATATAATCATCGACAAAAGCAGCAGGCAATCTATTTGCACGAGCTGCGTGTCCTATCAGTTCTATGTGGTCTTGGAACAGTAATATTTACGTTTCTAACGGCACAACTTATCTTTGGTAAACTTCGCTTTTCCGTAAGTGCGACATTATTTGTCGTATTGCTTCCTAAGGAGCTCGTCGTATCTTCTGTGGTTACAAACGATTCGCTAGTAATCCTCTTAAGCTCCGCTCTTATTTACTTGTCTGTACGATTATGCAGCCTTTCCAGAGCGGCATCCAAGCGCTATCTGTTTTTGCTGGGGATGGTTGCCGGCGCCGCAGTACTTACTAAATTAAATAGTTTCCCACTCGTTATGCTGATCCTAGTAGGGGTGATAATCCACCAATATGTTCTTTTCAGTAAACGATTTGTGCCGCCCATATTATATATGTTTGGATTCTTATTTATTTGCGGATGGTGGTTAGTATTTAATTTAATTCAGTACGGAGACCCCCTTGCTCAGACCGTTAGTAACTCCTACCTGGCTCCAGCAATTCCAGGATTAATTGTTCCCGTTTCCTTGCTTGATGCTCACAGATACTTACATTTCTTACCCTCTGAATTATTAAGAACAGCTTGGTATGATGGGGGATGGAACCAACTTATCATCCCTAAATGGATAAATGTAAGCCTCTGGACAGCTGCAGGAGCCTCCATCTTTAGTGCGGGTATTCGCTTGATAAGAAGCTTCAAGCTATATGATGCTAAGGACCGGGCATGTTTTATAACGCTAGTCCTCGGGTTGGCTGCCGGCGCGTTAGCGCTCTATATTATTGCGAGGACAACGGTACAGGGTGAAGGGCGTGTCGGCTACGTGGGGCTAAGCGCGTTTGCCATATTGTGCACTTTCGGAATGAACGAAGCCTTTACCAAGCTCATGCCTAAATTAAAATATGTCGGCCTGTTGATATGGCCGTTGAGTTTATTGCTGGTTGACGTTTATATTTTTGTCCATATAATTCTACCGCTGGGTAGTCTTTAAGGTGTGGGCGTACTTTTATTAGTGTTTGGTCAGGGCCATCTTCCAGCCTGGGTTAACCGGTATCGTATAGGTAGTGCCCTTGGGTAGCGATTCAAAGTGCCGCTCATATGCCTGGAAATGCAAATTAGTTAAAGGCGTCAGTCGCCAACCCCCCGGAATACCAACACTGATTAGCAACACTAAACATGCCACCGCAGTAACCCTGGGCAACATAAATCTTGACGCTACTGCCAGCCACAGCAAGGTCATAATCCAGGCCAGTATAGGTATGTACCAGTAGCGCTGACCACCACCTGGATTAGCTAGCCCCCACCAGACGTCAAACCCGCGCACGGCTTTTAGTGAAAAAAGCATCGAAAGAAAGATGAGGCAGGAGTATAAGTTAAGCAGTTTTAACCAAGAGGGACCTTTTCTGACAGCGTAGATAATAAGGGAAATGCCCAGAATAAGGAGCAGGCCAAGCACTAACGGATGCCCGTAGAACATATTAACGTGTCGCTGGCCTAGAAGGCCGCCCATGAAAACCTGGCCCACGATCATTTCTACAAAATAGCGCAAGCTCGCTTGAGGGTGCCCTCCTACGCGATGGGTGGGGTCAAGGAAGAGAATATAGACAATTTGCACAAAAGAGAAAGTCGCCAACAATATTAAATTCCATTTGGAGCGCTTGCTGCGCTTGCTCCACCGTACATAAGCAGCTATAGGAGTAAGTAGGATACTTAGTGGGCTCGAAAGAGAAAGACATATTAGAATGGCCTTGTCATAGATGCCCCAGCTAAGGCTTTTGGATTGTTTCGCAATCAGAATAAGAAACGCAGCTATTCCTAAATGCCACCCGGTGTTAGTTAGGTTTCCAAAGACCTCAGTGGAATTGAGGACACTAACGTACAGAAAGCTGATAAGAATTGCTGTGCTGCGGTAAGGAATTATGCCGCGCAGGCGGCTACTATTAATAAGGAGCAGGGGCGAGAGCTGTATGCCTATCGCGACAAGATTAAAGAAAAGAGGTGCAAGGTGGAATGGCAGTAAGAGCGAGCAGAGCGCAATAAAGTGAGGGATAAAGACCAGATAACCCCCGTAGGCATAGAAAAGCGCATGCCACCCGTGATTGTATACGGAGGCGTACCAGTATGGTCCATCTTCTGCCCAAAATTGGGCGTGGATGAGTATGTCTGGCCGTCGCCAAAAAATAAGCGTAGAAGCTAGAGCCAATGTGCCCCCAACGTATAAAAAGCTATGTTTTTCCAAGGACTCTTCCAGATTTAGAAAATGCTTTTTGTATTGATCCAGGAGAAGGCTAACTTTATTTTTCGTTAACATCGGGGGAGGAGTAAAGTTTTATCAGGCTGTAACTTATGAGCAGGCCAGCGACGATCGATAGCAGCAAAAATGTCTTGCTAATGAAGTGGTGTAAGTACACGGCGAGAATCCATACCAGCGCAAAGTATAGAATCCTTACTAGCAAGATTGTTCTTAAAAGGGCTTTCGGGAAGGTGCTTATTATCGCGGCCAGTGAGATAAAGAGGAAAGTCATTGTCAGGTAAGACCCCCCATGTATGATTGTACTGCCAGGGCCAAATAATATGAAAATCCACAAGCCCACAGCTACAGCTGATATTCCTAAAACAAGTCTTAACCTAGAGGCATCAATGCCGGACTCATTCAAATGATTGCGGAATTTTGGAAATAAGATTCCGAACCACCCGAGATTGAGAATGCCAAGGCCAAAGAATACAAAACGAAACTCCATATCGCGCCATGTACCTAGTTTCCCTTGTCCATACAGATGATTATCACCATCCGGCGCATAAAATATAGTGGTAAAGTTGTTTAACTTATTCTTGGCAGTATCACCTAAGCCAGCCCTAGAGTATGAATCAACTAGGGCTTTGCTAAAACTTCTATCATCTATGCGAGTTACTCCTGCAACCTCCCACTTCAGCAGTCTATCTCCAGGGGGGTCATACACGTGTTGATATAGAAACCAGGGACTGAAGAGGGCCAGAAATACTAAGGATGACAGTAATAGAATCTTCCAGCCAGGAAAATAGCGCTTCCGCAGTAGCAAGACAACTAATGGCAGTAGCGCAAAGGCTACACCACTGTGCGCGAGTAAACCGCAAGCTATGGCTGCCATACCCAATAGCCATTGATGCCAGCGGGCTCGTTCAAAAACAAGCAAACTGAAGCCTATGCCCGCTAAACTTGCGGCGAGTAATTTGGGCCATGTAAACACGCTGTTGAAAAAGAAGAAGCCACTAAATATGCACAGGATGAATACAGCTGCAAGCTGCTGGTTTTTAAGGTTAAGCCTTCGCCCCAATAACCATATGAGTGGTACCCACAGTACCTGTAACAATGTAGCGAGCACTTGGTAACTCATAATTCCAGTGGCGCTATGTTCGGTAAGAGGACTTTCTAGAAGCACCAGTCCGGACTGTAGCGGCGGCCTATCGGAACCGTGCCAATCACCAAGTAGCGCTTTGGGCTGCCCGTCAAATACATTGTCCGCAAATAGTTTTGGCAACGCATTATCGAATGTGATGTTATGCACAAAACAGAACTGATCAGGTTGCGAAACTATAGGCTGCGTCCGACAGCCAAAAGTTAAGCTGGTGTAGAAGAAACCTACCGCCAGCCATAAGATTAGAGGGGCCAAAATATCGAACCGATGCGAGTTGCTGAGTGTAGATCTGCGAAGATAGGAGACCAGTATTAAATAAATGCTTCCCGCAAGAACTACCCAGCTGTACATTTGTCCAAGCGACTTGTCGAAGAGATATATCCAGAATGATCCGTAGCCAAGCATACAACTTAATAAGATTGCGACAGGCAGCGTATAGACAGTTTCAACGCGGATCTTTTTACGCAATAGTAATGTAAGACCCAACCCCGGTGCTATGAACCAAAAAGCCTGAATGAAAAATAACGCGGGAAATAAAACCGCGTGAGGCATTATTTCTTAGCACCAATCATAAATGTTTGCTTGCCCATCAAGAATTGGGCAAAAGGCAACTTAAGGTACAAATGAATCAGAAAAGGCATTGCGGGTATCCTTGAATTGGCGGTGTAGGGCAAGAACCGCACTTTTTGATAGATAAGATCAAAATTTGTTAAGTGGAAGGCCTCTTCCAGACTCTTTTCGGTTAGGGGAAGTGTGTGGTCGACGTAATCCCAGTATTGATTACCAACTAGTCGAATGTTGGGCTGAAGGATCATAATTTTCCCGCCCGGCTTTAAAACGCGATGAATTTCCTTCAAGGTATCAATTAGCTCGTTTTTGCTATCGAGGTGTTCGAAGAAATTACTTGTGAATACAACGTCAACTTTTCCCGTAAGCTCATTAGGAAGTTTTGTGCTGAGAGCCTGGTATACTTTTATGCCTTTCGCGGCTTTCTCCCGAGTTTTTCGATTGAGATCAACAGCAATTTTCTTACCACAGTGAATGTGATTTATGAATTCACAGTAACCTGCGGCTAAGTCTAGAACAGTATCGGTCGGTTTGATAAATTTTTGGAAATAGTCTTTACATAGGATCTTCCACATAATGTTTCTTTTATCAACGTCTTTATCAAAACGGTCGGCATAAATAGACAAAACGTAGTCTTTCATGAATCGGTCTCCTTCTTTTTGTAGTCTCCACGAGAGAGCCATTTCTCTAATAGACAGTACAGAATAATATAAAAGTAGCGGCTACCCATCTCTTTGATTTTTAGATTTGATTCGCCGGCCGCACGATTAGTCCAGTAGTTAGGCACGACCGCGTAGGAATAGCCGCGAACAATTGATTTAAGCGGCAGTTCAACGGTTAAGTTGAAGTGATGACTCAGGAATGGCTTCAGGCCTTCAATTGTTTCTTTTCTGTAGAGCTTAAAGGCATTTGTGACGTCGTTATAACGAATGCCGAACAAAACTTTAATAATATTGTTAGTGAGACGGTTTAGGAAAATTTTATTCTTTGGATAATTGATAACCTTGCCGCCTTTCATAAAACGCGAGCCAAAGACACAGTCATAGTTACCCGCTTCCATTTTTCGGAAATAGGCTACAAGATCCACGGGGCGATCAGACATATCAGCCATGACGAGAGCTACGCAGTCACCAGTAAAATTTTCTAGACCGGCGCGAACGGCAAAACCAAAACCATTCGGAGGTCGATTATTAACATGACGAACCTCGGGGATTTTCTTGCCGAGCTCTTTTAAGATTTTTTCTGTGCTATCTTTGCTGTTGTCATTAACGATGAGTATTTCATGATCTATCTGCTCAAGTGCTAAGGCTTCATGAAACGCCAAAACGGTACCTTCAATCGAACCCTCTTCGTTGTACGCCGGAATGACAATGGAAAGCTTCATACGCTAGCCTAAAATTGGTTTCAGGTCCTCCTCGTTGTCGCGAATCCACTCATAAATATCTTGAACTGTCTGCTCGGCATTCTTTCCCCAGTTCAGGCCGGACGCCTCTAGAAACTTTGAGCTATCAGTTATAAAGAAGCGTAGGTCAGCCGGCCGATCTTCTTTGACCGATGCAATTTCAATAGTATTGCCAGTAGCCTTTTCGCACAGAGCTGTTAATTCCTGCAGAGAAACACTATTCTCTAAGCCGCCGCCAACATTGAACGTACCTGCGTTATAAACATCAAAGTTTTCTAGCTGCAGTTTGATTGCCTTATACAAGTCGTCGATGTGTATAAAGTCACGCACTTGTTTACCTTCACCGCCGTAACCGATGTATGACAGCGATTGCTTAAAGTAATGTTTCGCCACCCAGAGCACGAAAACGCCCTGGTCTATTTTACCCATTTGCCATGGTCCGGTAATTACTCCGCACCGGTTCACAATGGCTTTCATGCCGTAGGTATCAACGTATTCCGAGACGACCAATTCAGACGCGAGCTTTGTGGTGCCGTAGAGCGAACGCGGTTTATCAAGCGGAAAGTTCTCGGCGATGCCTTTTGAAGAAGCGCCTGGCACATCCTGATTGTCCAAAATGTTAAACCGGGTGGCAGCCTCTTCAAATTTTAGATTATTTATATAGCTAATAGGATAAACACGACTTGTGGATAAGAATAAGCTCGCCGCGTTGTGCTCGCGGGCAAGCTCCAGACAATTCAAGGTTCCAACCAAGTTAGTATTCATAAGATAGTCAGGTGATGAACCAATGCCAGCCATGACCGAAGGTTCGGCTGAGCATTCGAGTAGTAGGTCAATCTTTTCAAATACTAGATCTTCGCGGTTGCGTATGTCGCCGTGCACGAATTCAATCCCAGCCGCTTTAAGACGTCTAAGTGAAAGCTCAGAACCCCGTCGCTTGAGGTTATCCAGGACGGTAATGCGTACATCCGGAAAGTCATGCTTCAGTTTGAGCGCAAGATTAGAACCGACAAAGCCAGCTCCGCCGGTAATGAGTATATCTTTGTACTCCATATATTATTTTTCGACTGCGGCGCACATTTCCTTAAGGATGGCATCAATATCATACTCAAAGTCCCAGTCCGGATAATGCTTTTTGAATTTTGAGACGTCGGATACATACCAGATGTGATCGCCAACACGGTTTTCTTCAGACAATTCGTAGTTGGCCTTCTTGCCTAAAAGTTTTTCAATTTTTTCGATGGCTTCGAGCATTGAAATGTTGGAATTGCGAGCGCCACCGATATTATATACTTCGCCCAAACGTGGTTTTTTGTAGAACTCATGGAAGGCGTTTACTAAATCATGCGAATGGATGTTATCACGGACCTGCTTACCCTTATAGCCAAAAATAGTGTATTTCTTGCCACTGGCAATGCACTTGATGAGATAGGCGAGGAAACCATGCAGCTCGGCCCCGGAGTGCGAAGGACCAGTCAAGCAACCACCACGAAAAACCGCAGTCTTAAAGCCAAAGTACTTACCATATTCTTGAACCATGATGTCGGCTGCAACTTTTGACGCTCCAAAAATAGAGTGCTTAGTGTCGTCGATACTCATACTTTCGTCGATACCTTTGTAGAAAGGATGGTCTTCCGGCAGCTCCCAACGCTTTTCAAGCTCAATAAGTGGTAAGCGATTCGGCGTGTCGCCGTATACCTTGTTGGTCGAGGTAAAGATAAAGACAGCTTCCGGACAGTGTTGCCGCATGTTTTCGAGCATCACGAGCGTTCCGGTTGCGTTAACACTAAAATCGGTGAATGGCTCGCGGGCAGCCCAGTCGTGTGAAGGTTGTGCGGCAGTGTGGATGATGAGGTCAAATTTATGTTCTTTAAAAATCTTTTCAATAGCCTCGTTATCACGAATGTCAGCTTTGTAATGGGTGTACTTATCTTTAAGTTGATTTTCAACCTTCTCGCGGTTCCAGTCGGTGCTAGCTTCTTTACCAAAGAAATAGCTGCGCATGTCGTTGTCGACACCCACAATTTCAAAACCTTTTTCTGCAAAAAACTTAGCCGCTTCCGAACCAATAAGTCCACCTGAACCAGTTACAAGTGCTTTCATGTACCCTCACAAACTTTAGATTTCTTGGTTCTTAGTATATGAGAACGCCGGCATGAGGTCAATTTGGCCGATCATGGAAACTATCTTAGAATAGGGTGCATATGAGAATTGTTGTTGTTGGGACAGGCTATGTAGGGCTGGTGACTGGGACCTGCTTCGCAGAGACGGGAAACATAGTCACCTGCGTTGACATTGATCAAACCAAGATTGAGCGTATGCGTCGTGGCCATGTACCAATTTATGAGCCGGGACTGGAGACTTTGTTTCATCGTAACGTTGAAGAAAGTCGCCTATCATTCACAACTGACCTCGCTGAAGCAGTCAAAGATGCTGAAATAATTTTCTTGGCACTGCCAACTCCTCCAAACGAAGATGGCTCAGCTGACTTGTCTTATATACTGGGTGTTGGCAAAGAGCTTGGTCCTTTCCTAAAAGACTATACCGTTATTATTAACAAGAGTACGGTACCAGTCGGTACCGCTGAAAAAGTTTTGGCTGAGGTGGCGAAGGGTGCACATGTAGAGTTTGATGTTGCCTCTAACCCCGAATTTTTGCGTGAAGGTTTTGCAGTCGAAGATTTTATGAAACCAGATCGAGTCGTTATTGGAACCAAGTCAGATAAAGCTCGAAAAATTCTTGGCGAACTCTACGCTCCGTTTGTGCGGCAAGGCAATCCAATATTTTTTATGGATGAACGATCTTCTGAGATGACAAAATATGCTGCAAATGCCTTTTTGGCAGCCAAGATTACGTTCATGAACGAGATAGCTAACCTTTGCGAAATCGCTGGAGCTGATGTAGATAGTGTGCGATTGGGCATTGGCTCAGACGACCGCATTGGGAAACGCTTTTTGTTCCCCGGTATTGGTTATGGGGGTAGCTGTTTCCCAAAAGACGTTCGGGCTTTGCAAAGAACCGCTAGCGAGTATGGTTATGAGTTCAAAATTCTTGAATCGGTCACTCAGGTAAATGAACGGCAGAAACACGTATTATTTGAGAAAGTAAAGAAATACTACAAGGATGATCTGAGAGGTAAAAAGTTTGCACTTTGGGGGCTAGCCTTTAAACCCGATACTGATGACACTCGCGAAGCTCCGGCTTTGTACCTTATTGATGACTTACTCGCTGCCGGCGCTTACGTCGTAGCCTTCGATCCGGAAGCGGGTGAACATGTTGCAAAGAAATATCAAAATGAACCTCACGTAAAAATAGTTGAGCATGAGGCAGACGTACTATCGGGATCAGATGCACTTTTGATTGCCACTGAATGGTCGGCATTCCGTACCCCTGACTTTGCTAAGATTCGCGAACAGCTTAAAGCACCTGTAATATTCGACGGCCGCAATTTATATGAGCCAACTGATATCGAGAAAATCGGTTTTTATTATGAAAGTATTGGTCGTCAAACAGTTGGAGAGAAGCAATGAGTCGTGCGGTTCTGATTACTGGAGCGGCCGGATTTCTAGGCTCTAATCTTTGCGATTACTATTTAAAAAACGGTGACACAGTGATTGGCCTAGACAACCTTTCGACTGGCTTAGCTCAAAATTTAGTCCATCTAAAAGATGATAAAAAATTTAGTTTTGTCGAATGTGACATTGTTAAAAATTTATCCGCAGAAGTTACTGATCAGAAGTATGACATCATTATTAATATGGCATCGCCAGCCAGCCCACCGCACTACCAACGGCTAGGCATTGAAACACTACAAGTCGGATCAGTCGGAACACTGCGGATGTTAGATCTGGCCAAGAAAAATAATGCTCGCTTTTTTCATGCTTCAACCAGTGAGGTCTATGGAGACCCTGAAGTGCACCCTCAACCTGAAACCTATAAGGGAAGTGTAAACTGTTACGGCCCACGTAGCATGTACGATGAATCGAAGCGCTACGCCGAGGCGCTTATCTACACACATCGCAAAAAATACGGAACCAACACATGTGTAGGCCGTTTTTTTAATACGTACGGCCCGCGAATGGATCCAAAAGACGGACGGGTAGTCTCTAACTTTATCGTTCAAGCGCTGCAAGGCAAACCACTGACTATTTACGGTGACGGTGGCCAAACACGAAGTTTTTGTTATGTTGATGATCTCGTGCGTGGTATCGTGGCGTTGATTGATTCTAAGGAATCGGAACCCATAAATTTGGGTAATCCCGGAGAATTCACCATCAAAGAGCTAGCTGAGATTGTAATAAAAAAGATTAAAAATGGTTCTAAGCTCACATACTTTCCGCTGCCTGGCGACGATCCCTTACAGAGGAAGCCGGTAATTGGATTGGCGCAGCAGAAATTGGATTGGGAGCCAACTATCAAACTTGAAGACGGCCTTGATAAGACTATTGAGTATTTTCAGTCGATTCTGGCGAAATAAATATATATTTTCTGTAAACCTCGTATGTCCAGACCATTTGTATGGCAACAGCTAAGGCTTTAGCTATCACGTAGTTGATGTGGCTGCCAACGATGCTCACGAAAGTTACTGTAAAGAGGTAATTGAATAAAACCAGGGCAAGATAGGTTGTAATATGGCGTGTCAGGCTTTCTTTCTCCCTTGAGTCGAATGTCCAGTAACGATTAAGTACAAAGTTGTAGGACATTGACACCCAATAAGCAACTGAAGTTGAGGCGGCAAGGTTTAGTTGAAGTTGGCCGTGGAGGATGAACAGTATGCCAAAGTCTAGCACAAAGGTTGTGCCGCCAACTAAAAGGTAGCGAACAAAGTGGTGACGATACAGAAAAAGGGTCGTCTCTTTAATTCTTTTCACGGCTTATTCCGCGACCGTGAGGAGGTATTTGCCGTAGCCGCTTTTGACAAGCGGTTCTGCGATTTGCTTGAGCTGGTCTGTAGTGATGAAACCTTGTTGGTAGGCAATTTCTTCGATGCAGCCAACTTTGATGCCAGTACGCTTTTCGACCACCCGAATGTACTCGCTAGCATCGTTCATGGAGCCGAAGGTTCCGGTGTCTAGCCAGGCTGTACCACGATCGAATAAGCTAACTTTGAGCTTGCCTTGCTGCAAGTAGGCGTCAAGTACCGAAGTAATCTCGACTTCGCCACGTGCACTGGGTTGCACATTTTTGGCGATCTCGACAACGTCGTTATCGCAGAAATAAAGACCTGCGTTGGCGTAGTTTGACTTAGGGTGTTCGGGCTTTTCCTCAATCGACAGGACCTTCATATCTTCGTCGAATTCATAGACCCCATATCGTTCTGGATCGGTCACTTGAGCAGCAAAGCCAACCGCACCATCGATGTCGGTGAAAGATTGTAGTTTTTCCTCAAGGCCGGAGCCGTAGAAAATGTTGTCACCGAGAATCATAGCGACCTTGTCCTGGCCTATGAAGTCAGCGCCGACTATATAAGCATCGGCGAGACCGCGAGGCTCTTCCTGTACTTTATAAGAGAAGTTGCAGCCGAGCCGTGAACCGTCACCGAGCAATTGTTCAAAGCGTGGTAGATCGTGAGGGGTCGAAATAATAAGAATGTCACGGATGCCAGCGCTCATAAGCGTGCTGAGTGGGTAATAAATCATGGGTTTGTCGTAAATGGGGATGAGCTGCTTACTCACGGCCATAGTGATTGGATACAAACGGGTGCCGGAGCCTCCGGCTAAGATAATGCCTTTCATGAACTTTGCTCCTTTTGAATATATTGCTTTAGATCTTCGTGCCAGTCAGTCAGTGTAAGCCCGGTTGCTTTGATTTTTGATAGATCAAAGGCGCTTTCTAATGGGCGGGGAGCGATGCCTGCTTTGCCGGCGTAATACTCCTCGGTCGTTGTATCGGTGACCGTCAGCTCATAACCGGCTTCCTGGAAAATGGTTCGCGTGATCTCAGCCCAGCTGGCAATCTCGCCTTCATTGCTGACGTTGTATGTGCCTGCCGGGGCGTTATTTGTCAGCAAATGATCGATTGCTTTGACGAGTTGGCTGGTAAAGGTCAGCCGACCGCGTTGATCAGCAACGACCGTTGGACTGACGCCCTTAGCCCCTAAGCCAAGCATGGTACGCACGAAGTTATTGCCTTCGCCGATAACCCAGCTGGTGCGCAGAATATAGTGTTTTGACAGCAGGCCGACAGCAATATCGCCGGCCGCTTTACTTTGACCATAGACGCTGAGTGGACTAAATGGTTCGTTCTCGGTGTGGGGTGCTTTTGAGCCATCAAAAACGTAATCAGTCGATACGTGCACCAAGGTAAGATCATGCGCGTGCGCAGCACGCACAAGGTGTCCGACGGCTGAGGCATTGACATTCCAAGCCGCAACCCGACCTTCAGCAGTTTCGGCGCCATCAACATTCGTATAAGCAGCAGCGTTTAGGATCACCTTAATTCTACCCCAGTCATAATTGGCGACAGACTGCGCGTTGGTGATATCCATCTCATCAATATCGGCGCTTTGAGCGCCAGGATACTTTAGCTTCAGAGCTGTGCCTAATTGGCCACCGGCGCCAACGATAAAAATTGATGCATCATCCATGATTAAAACTCCATCGGGGTTATGTCGGCTAGTAGTGGGTTATTGCTATCTTTTTCGGAAATAATGGCTTGGTCTTTTGAGATAGGCCACTGGATATTGAGCGCTGGGTCGAATAAATTAACGGCGGCGTACTTGGCATCGGGCGACCAGTGCTCGTTGACCAAGTAAGTGTAGGTGACGTTTTCATCGAGTGTTTGATATGAGTTAGCGACGCCACGGGGAACAAACACGGCTTTGTCGGGAGTGATCTCTAGCGTCAGCGTTTGGCCAAAACTATCGCCTTTGCGCAGGTCGACCCAAGCGCCAAAGACACGACCGTTGGCGACGGAGATAAACTTCTCCCATGGTTCGGCGTGTAAGCCACGAGTAACGCCTTTCTCAGCGTTATACGAGAAATTATTTTGGACGACTTCGAAGTGCGGTAGGCCAAGCGCTTCCATCTTTTCGCGCTGATAATTTTCTTTGAACCAGCCACGATTATCGCCGTGGAGAACGAGGTCGACCACGAAGAAACCAGGAATGTTAGTTTCGTGGACGGCGAGATCTGCCATTACTGACCCAGCCTCTCTCGTGTCGTCCCAAATTTAATTTGGGATCCAGTATATAAGCGTGGCTGTGGCCACTCATTGATTGACTGGGTCCCGGCCTGCGCCGGTATGACATGCTGAGTGTTACTCATCGACCGAGCTCCTGGTACTTGGCTTCGGTCGCAGCTTTTTGCGGTTTCCACCAGGCTTCATTCTGCTGGTACCACTCAATGGTGGCTTCCAGCCCAGCGCGGAAATCGGTGTATTTTGGCGTCCAGCCTAGCTCCTCGCGCAGCTTGGTGGCGTCGATGGCGTAGCGCAAATCATGGCCGGGGCGGTCATTGACGTGATCATAATCTTTCGGGTCTTTGCCCATTATTTCCAGAATAAGTTCGACAACATCTTTGTTATTGCGTTCGCCGTCAGCACCGACCAGGTACGTCTCGCCCGACTTGCCCTTTTCGAGAATTGTTAGCACGCCGGATGAGTGATCTTCGGTATGTATCCAGTCGCGCACATTCTCGCCAGTCCCGTAGAGCTTGGGCTTGCGACCCTCAAGCACTTCAGTGATTTGGCGAGGAATGAATTTTTCGACATGCTGATACGGGCCATAATTATTCGAGCAGTTACTGATGGTAGCCTGGACATCAAAACTGCGGACCCAAGCGCGCACTAGCAGATCGGAACCGGCCTTAGTGCTGGAGTAGGGGCTGGAGGGATTGTACGGTGTATCTGGCGTGAACTTGGCAGGATCGTCGAGCTCGAGATCGCCGTAAACTTCGTCGGTTGAGACGTGATGGAGCCGCTTGCCATGTTTGCGGACGGCTTCCAAAATTTGATAAGTGCCAACAATGTTAGTGTCGAGGAAGGGACGCGGCGAGTGCAGGGAATTGTCGTTGTGCGACTCGGCGGCAAAGTGGACGATGGCGTCACACTCGGCGACCGCGGCATCGATGGCAGCTTCATCGCAAATGTCAGCTTGTATAAAAGCCACCCGGTTGTCGTCGAGTCCGGCGAGGTTATCCCTGTTGCCGGCGTAGGTCAGCTTGTCGAAAACCGTGATGTGCCAGTCAGGCCGTTCACGATAAACGTAGTGGACGAAATTAGAACCAATAAAACCGGCGCCGCCAGTAACGATAATTTTCTGCATTGCTGTCATTATAACGGTTTATGGTCGGCTTGAAAAACGCTGCAACAGAGCTGTTTGATATACTTTGGAGATGCATGATGAATGGGGCGCGAAAATTGTATCTTTTGAAGAGTTTGCCTCGCTGCGGCCCGTGCTCGGGAAAGTGGTTGTGACCAGCGGCGGCTATGATCCAATTCACCCGGGGCACATTAGCTGTATCTACGAGAGTAAACAGTACGGTGATGTCTTAGCCGTGATCGTTAACGGTGACGCTTTCCTGACTGCCAAGAAAGGTCGGCCATTCCAAAATCTTGAGACGCGGAGTTTGATTGTCAGCGGTATTCAAGGTGTTGATTATGTTATCCCGTTTGAAATCGAAGGTGACTCCACCGTTTCAAAAGCGCTCGAAGCTCTTCGGCCAGACGTCTTCACTAAAGGTGGTGACCGCCTTGACGAAAAAACCATTCCTGAATGGGAAACCTGTCAGCGCCTGGGCATCCAGATCGTAACCGGCGTCGGCCATGAGAAAAAGTGGTCCAGCAGCTGGTTCCTCAATCGCTGGAATAACCCTGATATACAATAATGTAAACGACGGAGAATAATAATGAAAAAATTAATTGCTTTTGACCTTGACGGTACCTTGGCACCCAGCAAGTCGACACTACCAGAGCGGATGGCAAATTTGTTAAATGAACTTTTGGAGCGATTCGAAGTTTGCGTAATTTCGGGCGGAAAATATGAGTTGTTTCAGCGCCAGGTACTTACCCAAATTACCGACAGACCGGAGCTGCTGTCTAAGCTTCACCTGATGCCAACGAGCGGCACACGCTATTATGATTTTGATCCTGCCAAAAAAGATTGGAAGTTGAACTATGCCGAAGACTTCACGCCTGAGCAGAAGCAACAAATTATCAAGGCTTTGCAAGAAGGTCTCAACGAGTCGGGTTACAAAGTTGATAAAACCTACGGCGAGACAATCGAGGATCGTGACAGTCAAGTCACGCTGTCCATTCTTGGGCAAGAAATTGTCGCCGAACTGGGCGAAGAAGGGGTACGTATTAAAGAAGCTTGGGACCCTGACGGTAGTAAAAAACTGCGCATCAGAGGAATTATTGCACCGAAAATTCCAGATTTTGAAGTTCGGGCTGCTGGTGCTACTTCAATCGATGTCACGAAACCTGGTGTTGATAAAGCCTACGGTATGAATAAGCTGATGGAGGCACGGAATATTACCAAGGCCGACATCTTATTCATGGGCGACAAAATTATTCCCGGCGGCAATGACTACGCCGTCCAGCAAATGGGTATTGACTGCATCTCAGTCAGGAATTGGGAAGACACCGCTTACGCTATTGAGGGCATTGTCAGAGCCGCTTAAAGCTACTTACTCAACAGTGACTGATTTAGCTAGATTGCGCGGGCGGTCGACATTATAGCCGCGGGCCACGGCGATGTAGTAGGAGAAGAGCTGTGTGGCGATGGCCTGAAGAATCGGTTGGGTTTGCTCGAGCGTTTCAGGGATATAAATAACATCGTTGGCTAATTTTTTGATTGTCTTATTGCCGGCGGTAGCCACGGCCACAACGGGGCCTTTGCGAGCCCGGATCTCCTCAATATTGGAGTAAGTCTTTTTGAGCAAAGCTGAATTGGTTGCCAAAGCGAATGTTGGGAAGTTTTTGTCGATCATGGCTAGCGGGCCGTGCTTCATTTCGCCGGCGGCGTAACCTTCGGCATGTATATAGGAGATCTCTTTCAGCTTCAACGAACCTTCAAGAGCGCTTGGATAGGAGTAATGACGCCCAATAAATAAGAACTCGTCATAGTCTTTATATTTAAGGGCTATCTCCTTAATCCCGGCGGCGTTGTCAAGTACGGCCTGCGCTTTCATTGGCAATGACTCGAGCTCTTTGAGAAGCGGTTTGAATTGTTTTGTGTTGCCGTTGCTGAGATGTAGGGCGATTTGTGTAAGAACAGTTACTTGCGCGATAAAAGCCTTGGTGCTGGCGACGGCTTGTTCTGGTCCGGCGTGGCAGTAGACACCGGCATCAGTCATACGGGCGATCGTACTGCCGACGGCGTTGACGATGCCCAGGCGCAGCACACCGTAATCCTCAACTTTCTTCAGGGCGGCAATCGTGTCGGCGGTTTCACCGGACTGCGAGATGGCAAGTAGAGCGGTGCTGCGCGAAAATGGCTCGGAGCGATATTTAAACTCGCTGGCTAGTTGAACTTCGACCGGTATGCCAGCCAGCTCCTCGATTAAATATTCACCTACCAATCCGGCATAATACGAAGTGCCACAGGCTACGATGACAATGCGATCAATAAAGTCCAGCTGAGCCAGAACGTCTTCCAGGCCACCCAATTTCACTAAATTTTTGGCAGCTAGCGTACGACCAAGCGTCGCCGAGCGAATAGTGGCAGGCGCTTCAAAGATTTCCTTGAGCATAAAGTGCGGATAATCTCCCAGCCTGGCTTGTTCATTATCAAAGTCCAGCAGCTCTATCTTCGGCTTGGCGGGCTTACCTTTTAGTAGGTTGTGTATGGTCAGGCTCTGGCTGGTGATTGTGGCGACGTCATAATCGTCGAGGTAAATGACTTTTTTGGTGTGTTGCATCAGAGCTGTCGGATCCGAGGCCAAAATGTGCTCACCGTCACCGACGCCAATGACCAGGGGGCTGGAGAGGCGAGCTGCCAATAAGGTGTCCGGATTTTGGTTGCAAATGGCCGCAATGGCATAGGCGCCCTTCAGGTCGTTCAAAGCAGCCCTAAAGCCAGCCTCGAAGGATTTTAGCTGCTGCATATAATAATCGATCAAGTGGGGCACAACTTCGGTGTCGGTCTCGGAAACGAATGAGTAACCAAGTCCCTGCAATCGTTCGCGGATTTCAACATAGTTCTCGATAATACCGTTATGAACGACAAAAATAGTTTGCGCTTGATTACTGTGCGGGTGAGCATTGTTAAGGGTGGGCGAACCATGAGTGGCCCATCGGGTATGGCCAATTGCTAGCGGCGCTTTAAGGTGAGCGTTGGTGGCGGCCTCCACAAGTCCTTCGACGCGGCCTACCTGCTTAACGAGCCTGCCTTGTGATTTGTCGACGACAGCGATGCCAGCCGAATCGTAGCCACGATACTCCAATGCCTGCAAGCCTTCTAGGACAACAGGTACTCCTGATTTCTGACCGATATAACCGACAATTCCACACATAGTTAAGCTCGATTATGCAGGTTTTTGGTGATAAAGTTCTGTAAATTTTTCTGGAAAGTGGCGACGGAGAATTGGGCGGCGTGGGCGCTGATGGCGTCATAGTCCCAGATTTTGGCGAGGGCCGTTTCGAGGGCGGCGGTCAGGCTTTTAACGGTTTGCTTTTCGAAAAAGACGCCGGTTTTGTTGGCAATGACATAGTCGAGAGCGCCACCTTTGCCGTAGGCAACAACCGGCGTGCCGGCGGCCAGCGCTTCAACAGCGACGATGCCGAAATCGTCCATGTTGGGCATGATAAAGCCGAGCGACGATTGGAAGTGCTCAACAATGTCATAGTCGCTGACGTTGGTCAGAAAGGTGACATTGCGCTCAGCTAGCTTTTCGAGGCGTTTGTGCTCCGGGCCGTTACCGATGACGATCAGCGGCACCTTGAGCGCGTTGCAAGCTTCGATCGCTAGGTCGGCGCGTTTATACGGCGTTTGGCGACCGGCAACTACAAAGCCGTGGCGCAGTGGTGACTTAGCTGGCAACTTGAAGCGGTCGGTTTCAACCGGTGGAAAGATAACGGTCGAATCACGCCGGTAGTATTTCTTGATCATCGCCTGGGTGTGCGTCGAGTTGGCGATCATAAAATCCGGCTGCTTGGCGGCGTGGCGATCCCAGCGCTTTAAAGGACCAATAAACATGCGTAAACCAAGTCGTGCCAGCCAGTTAAAGCCGCGCGGAAAACCAGGTCGTTCTAAGTATTCATCATGGCGCACCCAGTAATAATGAGTCGGTGAATGGCAGTAGCAAATGTGCGTGGTGTTCGGGCCGGTTTTGACGCCCTTAGCCTCGGCGCCGCTGCTGGAAATGACCAGATCATATTCGCTTAGGTCGAGCCGGCTAAAAGTCCAGGCGCGCAGTAGGGGCAAAAATTTCTTGAGACTTTTTGGTAGTTTTTGCAGCCAGGTGGTGCGAACATCGGCCTCGGCAAACCAGTCAATTTTGCCCGGATCATATTGGGAGGTATAAATCGGGGCTTCGGGGTACAACTTGTGCAGTTCATAGACCACCCGTTCGGCGCCGCCAATTCCCGTCAGCCAGTCGCAAACCAAAGCTACGCGTAGTTTTGGTTTAGTCGTCCGTAGTCTGTCGTCCGTAGTCTGCCCGTCGGAGGCAGACTGACTACTGATTACCGTCGACTGGTCACTGGCGCCAGCCACTACATGGCTCCTTTGTGGAAGAGCACAATCCAGGCGGTCTTAATCAAGATCACCATATCGTTCCAGAAACTCCAATTTTGGACGTAGTACAGATCGAGTCGGCGGCGCTCGTCGAAGCTGATGTCGCGTCGACCGGACACCTGGGCCAGACCGGTTAGCCCGGACTTAACGCTCAAAATGGCGTGGCGCTTGGAGTAGATTTCTAATTCTTGTGGCACAAGAGCGCGTGGTCCAACCAGGCTAATGTCGCCCCGAACGACATTGATCAGCTGGGGCAGTTCGTCCAGGCTGGTGCGCCGTAAAAACCTACCGAGCGGCGTGATGCGCGGGTCATCTGCCAGATAGTCACCATTTTCACGGTAAATTTTGATCAGTTCCGGCGCCCCCATTTTAGTAAATGCCTCTTCGGGGCTGAGCTTATTATAGGCAGTCTTATGAGAGCGGAATTTGAAAACCTTGAATTCATGGTTGAAGCGGGTGAGGCGTTTTTGGCGCAGAAATACCGGTCCGCTGTCGGATAGCTTAATGGCAACGGCAATCAATAACATGAATGGCGAGGCGATCAACAACATCAGGCCGCCAGCAGCGAGATCGAATGTGCGCTTCACGACGCGTCCCCAGCCAATGAGAGCTGTTTGGTGGATGGCTATAACGGGAATTGACTGGAAAAGATCCACCTCAATATTGCCGACAAATAACTCACTGTTACCTGGCACAAATCGATAGGCAATATGGTTTTCCTGGGCGTAGGTTACGATCTCGTCGTTTCGCTCGCTGATGGCGTAGAGCTCAGTTTGCACAATGGTTTGGAGCTGCTTGCGTTTTAGCTTCTGGACCGCCTCACCGAAGCTAGAATAGATGGGGTATTCGCCAATTGCCTTCAAGGGATGCTTGACGCCACCGACCACGCCGACCACGCGATAGCCGCTGACGCCGCTGTTGGCCAGCGAATTGATGAGTTCACGCGTTAAGGCGGTGTCACCGATGATCAGTACGGCGTTGATGCCAATGCCGTAGCCAAACAGTTCGCGGCGAATGCCTCGGGCTACCGTCCGGAATAGGAAGACGCAGAAAAAGGCCAGCGCAAAGCCGTAAGCCGTCACCAGTCGAGCCGGGAAAATGGCCGTATTGGTCAGGTAACTGTAGCTGATTACAAACAAAATACCGATGAAGGAGCCGATCAGCAATCGGCCGAGTTCACTAAAGCGTCGTTCATGAATACGGGAGTTGTAGAGGCCGAGCAGGCCAAAAATCAGGATCCAGAAGGGCAGTAGGCTAATCAGCGTCAAAATATAGGTGTGGGCGTGGACGTGCGCACTGAGCGGCTTGGAATTGAGCGTCACGCGTAGAATATAGGCGATGCTAAAAGCGACCGTGATAGCCAGTGCATCACCGATAACGAGGCAGACATTGTAGATCAAAGAAGTATTATTTTTCATCGCGGAGTAGCCATTTTCCATTGGCCGTGCATCATACAAGTACCTTGATCCGTGAGCCATAAAACACGCTCAACAGTGAAAAGTTAACGCCCGGTGAACGACAAACAGTGAACGGAAAGCGAGGGTCCTGAAGCTGATGTTGAGGCTGCAATTTCATAGTATGTGCCGAGAATGGCCAAAGTTGTCTATAATGATTGTAACATCTATGAAAGTATCAGCCCTGAAGTACACGCTGCTGGCTTGGGTCAGTACCCTGGCAATGGTAATTATTCTGCTGCTGCCGTTTCACGCTTTTCTGACGATCTGGCTGTCCAGCTTAATCGGCCATTACACGGCGCTGCGCCTCTGGAAAGAGGTCTTATTACTGATTTCGGTCGTGGCCGTACTGTTTCTGGTCGCCACTGATCATCGCATCCGGAGTCATACACTTACGCGTCGCCTCGTTTGGTTAATTCTGGCCTACATGGCGCTCAACGTGGCGTGGGGCGTCATCGCTTACAGTGGTCACGACGTCACCGCTAAAGCGCTCGGTTACGGACTGATTGTTAATCTGCGTTTCCTGGCGTTCTTCTTGGTGACTTGGACCGTGGCATTGCGGATGGCGCGCTTGCGAGTGCACTGGCAGTGGATTACCTTGTGGCCCGCGGTGTTGGTGATCGCATTTGGTTTGCTGCAGATTTTAGTTTTGCCACATGATTTTCTGCACCATTTCGGCTACGGTCCGCATACCATTGCACCTTTTGAAACCATCAATCACAACAATCAGTATGTGCGCTACGCATCAACCTTACGCGGTGCGAACCCGCTCGGTGCCTATCTGCTAATACCGATTAGTTTGCTGAGTATTATCTGGCTCAAAGGCAAACGCCGCCGTTTGTATGCGGGTTTGATTGTGGCTGCTTTGATTGTAGAGTTCTTTACATTTTCGCGTAGTGCTTGGATTGGTACGGTGCTGTCGATGGGTACTATCACCCTCCTGTCACTACGGTCGAAGCGGGCCAAACAAATTGCGCTGAGCTGTGTTGCCGTGTTGGCTGTGCTGACAGCCGGCAGCTATGCCATCTGGCACCACAACGTGCGCTATGAAAACTTCGTGCTGCACACCCAAACACATTCGGCCATCAAAACAACCTCCAACGCCGGCCACCTCAGCGCCCTGAAAGACGGTGTCCGCGACGTGCTGCACGAGCCGCTGGGTGGCGGCCCGGGTACGGCTGGTCCGGCCAGCATTTACAACAGTGGACGCACTCGTATCGCCGAGAATTATTACGTGCAGGTCGGGCAGGAAACTGGTTGGCTGGGTCTGGTGCTCTTTATGCTGATCACGGTCGGTGTCGGTTATTTGTTGTGGTTGCGCCGTGACCACCCGCTGGCCCTGGCTCTGTTTGCTAGTCTAGTCGGGCTGACCTTTATCAATTTGTTATCGCACGCCTGGGCCGACGACACGCTAGCTTATATCTGGTGGGGGCTGGCGGGCATTGCTATGGCGCCGGGGCTAAACAAAGAAGAGTAGCCGAGAATAATTTTGCAATTTCTAATTTTCAATTTTCATTCAATGGCACAATCTTCAAATCTCAAATGTTTGCAACAATGGCGTAATAGAATATTGAATGGAAACTGAAAATTGAAACGTTTGAAAATTCCCCACAAAGCAGGCATCAGATGACGAAAAGCAGTGTCACTCAGTTTGCCAAGTATATGGCCGGCGGCAGCACCTACTTCTGGATTGGCTACGCAGTTTTTGCGCTCTGTTACAGCGGCTTGCACTGGAGCTGGCTGCCATCCAAAATCGTCGCCGACGTCATCGGCTGGTCACTGAACTATCTCATCCAGCGCTTCTGGGCCTTTTCGGAACAGCATCATTTGAGCGAAATGCAGCACGCCGGCCGCTACGTCTTTATCGAAAGCATCGGCTTTGTGCTTGACTATGCCATTATTGGCGGCCTAAAGCACATCGGCGTAACTCCTTACATCGGCTTCTTCATCTCGGCCGGCTTTTTCACCGTCTGGAGTTGGTTCTGGTACAAATACTGGGTCTTCCCCGAACGTTCGGCTTCCGCTAAGGGCGCGCCACGAGCGTAATCTCAGGCGACGGCTAAGAGCTAAGAACCAAGATCTAAGAACTCAAATATGGCATAATGTACGTATGAACGAAAAGCAAACAACGGACACGAAAGTCCGGCCGACAAAGAAGCAGAAAGAGTTACTGAGTTTTATTGAGACATTTATCGGTGAGCATGGATACAGTCCGAGTTACCGTGAAATCATGAACGGGCTGAATTATACTTCGGTGGCGACCGTTTCGCTGCACGTTAATAACCTCATTAAACGCGGACATCTGCGCAAGCGGGATCATTCGGCGCGCTCATTGGAAGTCGTCAAAGAAATCGATCAGCCGGCCAAAATAACTACTAATCAAGTTGCACCGAGCGAAGAGAAGTGGCTGGTCGAAAAGGTTGAGCATGCGTTTAGTCAGATTGAAGATCTGGGCGGCGAACTGGCCGAAACCAGCCTCGATCATCTGTACGTCTTGCTTGGCGCGCTCAAAGTGCTGGGCCTCGATGGTGCGGCTCAAAGCTTTATGCCACGGCTGACTGAGCTCAAACAACGCCAAAGCACGTAGTCCGATTATCGAATTGCGAAAAGCGATGTAGTAGCTAATTGCCATTACATTGTCATTTGCTTTTCGCCATTTGATAATGTTGTCCAGACAGCCATGGTAATTAATACTATATCTAGCGTAGCGACGGCCTGCTACACTACTAGATAGCTTTAACAAATAGTGCTGGAAGTGAGTGAAACTCTCACACTGTGCCGCAACTGTAATTCGCATAAGGCGATAAGTCAGATACAGCTTCAAGAAGTCTCTCGAGCAAGAGCCCAGTTTTCGGACCGTCGCCCTCGCTCGCCAGAGCAGAGGGTATTTTTTATGGCCGTTGCAGCCGAAACACTGAACCGCGCGATCTCAGACGAGATTAACTATGTAAGGCCGCCGAAAGAAGAAACATACGGCAGGTCGCTCAACACAATTTACAGACTTGGCTCCTTGATGGTCGGGAAAGTTATCAACGAAGTTATCCAGAGTCCTGAGGCCGATCAAGCTAGAGCTGAGTTTTACACCTCCGTAGAAGAGGGATTTGGGACGGATCAAGAGCTCGGCGTAGGACTTGAAGTCCGTGATTTTGATACTCGCCTTGTTATCCAAGAGCGTGTTATGTCAAAAGATCTAAAAACGCCTGTTTCAGATATGACGCATGCCGGCCTCATATGCGCGCAAGAAGCCAACGCCCGTGATAAACGTTTCTCACCCCAGCTCACACGCTCAAAATGGGACCATGAGAATGCGCTACACGTAGATAAAATGGCGCGGGGAGAGACGGAATATAATACACGCATCATTGTTAGTCCTTTCCCCGAAGAGGCTGCTGCGCAGAGCGGCAACACCTATTGGCGCGACATCGGCTACGTACCGCACTTAAAACGAGGATTTATTCAGCTCTACCATATGACTGAGGATGGTTTAGTCGCTGGCTCGCTTTCCTTTGACGGTGGTAATAAAGAAAAGCTTAGAGAGATACTCCACCGCCAAGGTGTAAACATACCAGAAAATGAAGTAACCGATAATTATTTAGCTTACGCAATTACCGATACATTGACCGAAGCGGAAGCTAAAACCTTGGCACTAGGAATTGCCAATGAAGCAGGTGATAGCCACTACAAAAAAACGACCAATACTGTTGATGTAGCCCGACAGCATCGTTCGATCATAGAGGCTGTCTTTAACGGATCATACATACACGCATGCGAGTCGCACGCCCGCGGCTATCAAACACCCGCGACACGAAAGCTTATCCTGGAGCTAGCCAACCAGGCAGGCAGCTTTAACCGCCGCTATGCGGAGGCGCTCTACAAGATGCGGGCGAACGAATGGCAGTTTACTGATACCGACATGACTGTTATTCACGAGCTATTAGTCTATTCAACAATTGAGATGATGCGAGACTTACATATAAAAAGCGCTTCATCCGAGCAGAATGACCCTCAGCTTAATTTTGATGCAGTGGCCGATGCAGCCCATCTCCAAGCTATGAATGCAGAGGCATTCCAAAAAGCATTGAGTGACTTCGGAGCTAATGGAGCTAGGCAAAATCGTACGTACTCTGCATGCGGACTTTCGATTTCGCTCGGCGGCGAGAATCAAGGAGCTGACGGCCCGCAAACTGTCTTTGGGGGGTCAAGCTTCAATGAAGATAGATACGGTAAATTAACATTTGTCTGCCCGAACGGTCACCATAATCGGCGTCCCCACGGAAAATTACTGTCAGCTTGCCAGCACAAAGGGTGCAAAGCTAAAGTCACTTGCTAGGACGAGGGTATAATTATAGGTATGTCTGATACGCCTAATACGAACGATGAATTTGATCCGTACGCCGCGGCGGTAGCCGAGCAGGCGCCGTATTTGTTTTGCGATGCTTGCGGTTTTTATCCGATCGAACCGGTGCATGGCCATTTCGTTTGTCCGAGCTGCAAGCTGCCAACTAAGTGCTGCGAAGGCAGCCCGATGGAACTGTGAAGGACGGTCTTCGGATAGGAATTTACGCAGGTACATTTAACCCCGTCCATGCCGGTCACATTACGTTTGCACTCCAGGCCATACAAGCTGCTAGCCTCGATAAAGTGTATTTCCTGCCGGAGCGCCGGCCGCGCCATAAAACTGACGTTGAGCATTTTGGTCACCGCGTAGCCATGCTGGAACGGGCTACACGGCCGCACCCACAATTTGAGGTTATGGAGCTAGTGGATGTTAGTTTTAGCGTCGAACGGACGCTGCCAAAATTACGTAAAGCCTTTCCCGACAGTCAGCTCGTTTTCTTGTTTGGTTCGGATGTTGTAGGCGATCTGCCCGACTGGCCACGTGTTGAGCGGTTACTGAAAGATTCAGAATTAGTTATTGGTTTGCGCCAAGGTGACGAGGTTGTTGTCATCAAAGAATTGATTAGCGAATGGCCGCAAGCGCCGATCGATCTAATCCTATTTGATAGTTTTGCGCCGCACGTGTCGTCAGGCCGGATTAGAGAGGCGTTGCGTCGCCGCAAGCGAACAGCGGGCTTGCTGCGCAGCGTCGAACACTACAGCAATCGACACTGGCTGTACGTCTCGCTCGCCGACTAACCATTGCGCCATCCCGGCCCTGAAATAAATTCAGGATAACGCGCAGGTCGTCAGTCACGAGCCTGTTTCTAAGAACCAAGATCTAAGAACTCGAATTGACGGAGCATAAGCAGTTTGCTACACTCGTAACACTTCATTGATCTGAGCGAGCAGATCGTGGGAGACAAAAACTACAAAAACACTAGGCAAAAAATGCTGTCTGGCCCAAGGGAGAGGTGACGTGTCCGTAACAATTAAAATTGAGAATAGCCCGGCTACGCGAGTGGCGGTGCACATCGAGCGCCCACGCTGGCGCCAGTACCTTCAGTACTGAGAGCACGTATCATTATGCAAGTTACAATTGTCAGAACGCTCAAATGCTACCTGGCAAATGAAAAATGAATGCCAAATGTAAACTGTAAAACGCTAATTACTGCTGTGTAGCAGCAGTGCTAGCCGGTGCTTTTTTGGCGATTTCGGCTTTGATGATCTTTTCAAAAGTAGCGACATCATTGCCGATTTGGACTTGTTTGCCGTCGAGGTAGAAGGTTGGAGTGCCGGTAATGCCCAGACGATTGCCCTCAGCCATGTCGGCATTGACCAGGTCATTGACTTTGCTGCTGGCGAAGTCTTGCTTGAACTGTGTTACATTCAAGCCGATCTGTTGTGCAAACTGGTTAAAGAAAGTACTTGGATCATTTGAGGCTACCCAGCCCGAAGCGCCGTTGGGATCATTGTTTTCATATAAGGCGTCGTGCATCTGCCAGAATTTGCCTTGCTGATCAGCGGCTTCGGCGGCACGGGCAGCGGCAAAGGCGTTGCGGTGAATACTCACCAGCGGGAAGTTACGAAATTGGAAGTGGATGTCTTGACCAAGATCGCTGACAACTTGCTTAACGGTGGGGTAGTACTGTTGACAGAAGGGGCATTCATAGTCGCCGTACTCAACTAGCGTGACACCGGCCTTGCCTTGGCCTTCGACATGTTGCGTCAACGTGCCGGCCTTGCCTTTGCTGCTACTGTTTGATGATTTATTGCCGGTCAGGGCAAAAATGCCGACGAAGATGATGACGACCGCGATAATTACTCCCCAGAATGACTTGGACATGGCAGGAACTCCCTTTGCTTTATGTATTAAAGTATACAATACCGTTGACCGTTTTTGGTTTGCCATTCACCGTACGCGACCCATTCACCACGAACCCTGCGGAGTGCGGTTAACGGCGAATGCTCGGTCAATAGGAAAAGGTAAACGGCTAACGGTTGTATGCTGCTAGTGGTAAGATAGCAGTATGTTGAGCTTTATCCTGGCGATTGTTTTGCTACTACTAGCGTTGGCGGGGGTGGTGGTACGTAAAACCTATTACGCATTACCAATGGCTGAGCTGAAGCGTAAAGCCGAGCGGCATGATCCTTTGGCCGTACAATTATATCCGGCCGTGGCTTACGGCAGCAGCTTGCGAACGTTACTCTGGCTGTATATTGGTCTGACGAGCGCCGCCAGCTTAATTGTGCTGGCGCGACAGCTGCCCGTCTGGCTGAGTTTAGTGATTGTTGGACCGTTGCTATGGGCGGCATTTTCGTGGCTGCCAGCTAGTCGGACTTCGAAGCTCGGTCGCCAGTTGGCGAGCCGTGTGGCGCCGGTCATAAATGGGTTATTGAACTTCTTGCACCCGGCACTCAGCCGTAGCGCTGACGCCGTACAGGCTCGTTTGTCGACCGCACCACACACCGGTATTTTTGAACGCGATGATCTGGTGGCGCTGATCGAGCGCCAGCAGCACCAGACCGACAGTCGTTTGAGTGACGAAGAGCTGGAGATTGCCAAACGGGCTCTGCAGTTTGAGGACTATGCGGTAGCCGACCTGTTGACGCCGCGTAAGCAAGTCAAAATGATCAAGCCTGATGACACGGTTGGTCCGGTGCTGATCGATGAAGTCCATAAAAGCGGCGGTGGCTACGCTCTGGTGCGTGAAAAGCCAAAAGCACCGTTTGTCGGTTCGCTAGCGTTTGCTCGGCTTGGTATTCACGCCACCGGCAAGGTCAGCAATCTGATGGAAACGCCGGTCTATTACCTGCACGAAAGTGATAGCCTTAGTCAGGCACTGCACGCCTTCTTTACGACCAATCATCCGATGTTTGTGGTCATCAATAGCTTTGAAGAGTTTGTCGGCATAGTCACGATTGAAAGTGTTCTGAAGCTCTTACTTGGCCATGTACCGGGCGATGACTTTGACGAATACGCAAACCCGACCGCGGTGGCAGCCCGACACCCAAAGAGTCCCGAGCCAGAACTTACTATTGATCCGATTGAAGCGCCAACTGCCGAAACTCCTGTCGACACAGAGGAAATGAAATCGGACAGCAGCCTGTCATCCCCGACTTGATCAGGGATCCACACAAAGCCGTTTGATATTTCTGGATCCTCGCCGGAACCTCTACTGAACCTGTTTCAACGCGGGACGACACATCTGTTAAAACAGAGGGAGAAATGGTAAAATAGCCAAGATTATGAGAATTTTAAGTTCTGAATTGAAAGACCACGTTGGCAAAACAGCTCATGTTGAAGGCTGGCTGCACAAAAAGCGCTTGCTTGGCGGGCTAACATTTATCAATGTCCGCGATCGCGGCGGTCTGGTGCAGGTGGTTATCGACAACAAAGACGAAGTTGAGAAGCTGCGCGGCTTGCAAATCGGCACTGTCCTGGCTGTTGATGGCAGCGTCGTTGCAGAGCCCCGCGCCCCTGGCGGCGCTGAACTGCACGACGCTAAACTCGCCGTCATGGTACCCGTCGAAGCCGAACCTCCCATCGAAATCGACAAACCGCTTAGCCACAAACCGGAAAACCTCGACACACTGCTGCAGTATCGCCCAATCGGCCTGCGCAATCTACAGGAAACCACCATTTTTAAAGTCCAATCAGCGATTACTCAAGCGATCCGCGAGTATTTTTACCAGCAGGGCTTTACCGAAATCCGTACGCCAAAATTGCTGGCCGCGGCCACCGAGGGTGGCGCAGAAGTCTTTAAGCTCGACTATTTTGACAAAGAAGCCACACTGGCCCAGAGCCCGCAGTTTTATAAGCAGATCATGGTTGGCGTGTTCGAGCGGGTGTTCGAAATCGCGCCGGTGTACCGCGCCGAGCCCAGTGCCACCACTCGCCATATGACGGAATACATTTCGGTCGACGGGGAAATGGGCTTCATCAGCATTGAAGATCTGAAGCAATTCTTGAGCGGCCTGATGAGCTATGTCAGTGACCAAATTTGGGAGCAGCATGGTGACGAGCTGAAGCGACTCAATGCCACCAAACCTGCCTTGCCAAAAGAAATTCCCTCAATATCAATGGCCGAAATCCATGAGAAATACAGCAAAGCCAATGGTCAAAATACCGTCGGCGAGAAAGACTTACGACCTGATGAAGAAAAATGGATCTGTGAATATGCCAAGAAGAATCTGGACAGTGAAGCCGTATTTGTGACCGATTGGCCAGCCAGCGAAATGAAGTTTTACCATAAGGCTCAGGCCGATAAGTCTGATTTTGCAGACCGTATCGACCTGCTATTCCGCGGCGTCGAAATTGTGACTGGCTCAATGCGCGAGAATGATTATCAAGTTGTACTGAAGCAGCTGAAACAGCAAGCCGGTGGCAATCCGGAAGATCCAGGCTTCAAGCCACTACTGCAAGCCATGCAATCCGGCATGCCCCCGCACGGCGGCTTCGGCATGGGCCTGGAACGTCTAACCCAAAAATTCCTGGGCCTCAACAACGTCAAAGAAGCCAGCCTCTTCCCCCGTGACATCAACCGCCTCAGCCCCTAATTCAAAAATTGTTTTAACTGGTTATGTTACCCCTAGCAGTGTCTTAATAATTTCGGGGAATCGAGGCATCCGCTTAAAATTAACTTTTCAGTAGTGTGAATGCTTGTCGATCTGTTTAAAATAGAGTAAATAAAAATACGGTCGCAAAGCACGTACACTAGCGGCGTATACTGGAGGTATACTAATTATAGCTAAGGAGACAGGCAATGGCAGACACACTTGTACATTTTGAAATTCAGGCGGATGACGTCGAGCGGGCGAAAAAGTTTTACGGTGAATTATTTGGCTGGACGTTTGAAAACGCCAACATGCCCATGGATTACTGGCTGATCACGGCCGGGCGCTCGACGGTCGGCGACGATACATTTGGTGTGAACGGTGCTCTCATGAAGCGCAACAACCCTGCAGCCCCAGCGGATAGCGGCGCCAACGCCTTTGTCTGCACAATTAGTGTTGCCGACATCGAAGCCAAAGTTGCCCAGGCCAAGGAATTGGGAGCCGAAATATTAATGGACATCGACATGATCCCCAACGTTGGCCGCTTCGCCTACATTCGCGACACCGAGGGCAACAAACTCGGCCTGATCCAACCAGTCATGCCCGCTTCACACTAGGCTGGGGCATTGTCCAGAGAGTGCCAGACGTACCAGCTGGCGGCCGATTCGTAAGGGTGCCAATGACATTTCACGGCAATCTCACGGATCTGTTCTGGCGTCGGCGCGCCACTAAAGTCATACAGCACCCGGACGCCGTTGCGAATGCCAAGGTCGCCGACAGGCAACACGTCGAGACGGCCCATACAGAACATCAGGAACATGTGCACGGTCCATTCGCCAACGCCTTTAACATCGGTAAGCTCGGCAATAATCTCTTCATTGGATTGCTCATCTAATGTATCAAAACGGACACGACCGTCGATGATATGCTGCGCCAAATCATGCACGTAACGGCCCTTAGCATTGCTAAAGCCAATGGCTCGTAATTCTTCAACCGGCTTTGTCAGAATTTCTTCGGGTGAAGGAAACTTGCCACCAAACAAATCACGGAAACGCTGCTTGATAGCGGCTGCAGCCTTAACACTTAGTTGCTGACCAATTATTGAATTCACCAGCGCACCGTAATAATCCTGATGCGGCTCGAACTGAGCTAGACCGGCTTGCTGAATGATAGGCGCCAGCACACGATCATGGTCTGCCAGGTGATCGGCAGCCTTTTGAAGCTCGGTGGGCGTGGCTAGAGGCATGAAGTAATTGTACGCCCAGTGTGTCATCTCGAGCGATAGCGTGAGATATTGTGAGGGAGTAGTGGAGAGTGGGGAAAAAGTCACAGCCAAGTGTCGTAACTGAGCGTACAGTGGTATGAAAGATAAGGAGGAGTGTATGAAGACGCGCACACTGGGTGGCGATGTAACGGTTTCGACAATTGGTCTGGGCTGTATGGGCATGAGTGATTTTTACGGTACGGCCGATGAGCAGCAAGCCATCGATGTCATTCACTACGCACTTGACCACGGTATTAACTTTTTGGATACGGCCGACATGTATGGTCCATTCACGAACGAAAAGCTAGTCGGCAAAGCCATCAAAGATCGACGCAATGACGTTATTCTGGCAACTAAGTTTGGCAATGAGCGCAGTCCGGACGGTAAATTCCTGGGAGTTAATGGTAAACCGGAGTACGTTAAGAAAGCGTGCGAAGACAGCTTGCAGCGCTTGGGCGTTGATCACATTGACTTGTACTACCAGCACCGTGTTGACACGACGGTACCTATCGAAGACACCATTGGCGCCATGGCCGAGCTGGTCAAAGAAGGCAAGGTGCGTTACTTGGGTATGAGCGAGGCCGCCGCCGAAACCATTCGCAAGGCTGCCAAAGTTCACAAGATTACCGCTTTACAAACCGAATATTCACTGTGGACGCGTGATCCGGAGGAAGAAATTCTCGACACCGTTCGTGAGCTCGGCATTGGCTATGTTGCTTACAGTCCGCTTGGCCGTGGCTTCCTGACGGGTCGCTGGAAAACACCAGAAGATTTACCGGAGGGCGATTGGCGCCGCAATCAGCCACGCTTCCAAGGGGATAACTTCTACAAAAACCTAGAGCTGGTAAACAAGGTTAATCAGTTGGCTGAAGAAAAGGGTGTTAAGCCCGGCCAAATCGCCTTAGCCTGGGTGCTGGCTCAAGGCCAGGACATCGTGCCAATCCCCGGTACCAAGCATATCGAGTACCTAAAGGAAAATATTGCGGCTACTGAGATTGAACTCGACGAAGACGATCTGCAGCGGCTCAATGAAGCTGCCCCCCAGGGTAGTGCGGCCGGTGATCGCTATCCCGACATGTCGACAGTCAATCGCTAGGCTGTAAAAATACCGAGTTACAAGCTATGCTGATAGCAATATGACTATCAGTAACTGCGTACCACTATCTTTTGTTGCGACTGGCCGTTTGCTGGCCGTCAGCGCCGGCCTGCTGTTGGCGTATATGACTCTCGCATGGCTGATCGCCAAGGGTCGCCGCCGTCTCGACACCGTCGATATTGCCTGGGGGCTTGGTTTCCTGCTGGTAGCCTGGTCAGTGGTGTTACAGGAATCAAATCGCCGTACCTTACTCGTAGCGGCTTTAGTCAGTATTTGGGGCCTGCGGCTGGCCTATCACATAGGGCGCCGTTCGCTACGCAGCCCACAAGACGATCCGCGCTACACCGAACTGAGCCAGAAATGGCAGGGAAACAAATGGTTGAGAGCCTATGTATCAATCTTTCTGCTGCAAGGCGCCCTGGTGCTGCTCGTTGGTTTACCAATCAGCCTGGTAGCTCGTCGGCCACTGAACGGTTGGTCGTGGCTGGTGTGGGTGGGTGCTGCGGTCTGGCTAATCGGCTTTGTTTTTGAAGCTATCGCCGATCGACAGCTGGCCCGTTTCATACGGCAAGCAGATCATCCAAAAGTTCTGTCTAGCGGTCTATGGCGCTATAGTCGCCACCCGAATTATTTTGGTGAGCTAGTGCAGTGGTGGGGCATTGGCATCATTGCACTACAGGCCAGTTGGGGCTGGCTGGGCTTACTCGGACCGCTCATGCTGACCGGCTTAATTCTGTTTGTTTCCGGTATCCCGCCGATCGAAAAGCGCCGCGCCAAGGACGCCGAATATCGTCGCTACCAGCGCCAAACCAGTCCGTTGCTGCCGCTACCAGCGCGTTTAAAAAAATAGATTTGACTTGGCTCCATGGCCTGCGCTACGATTGATCACTAGAAGCTTACGTTTATCTCATCTATGCGAGGCGAGGTAAATTTAAAATAAAGAGCTGCGAGAAGAAAATGAGTTTTTACATTATTCCCCGAAAACAATTTCAAGCCATCGCCCTCAGCCTATTGCAACGTCTATCCTAGGCGTAGTCGCTCAGCGGTAGATCTATAGTCGGGTACGGGCTTTTTTGGTAGACTGAAACAAGAATAAGCATTATGGTAGATAACCCGGCTGATCGGCCAGCCCAAGCGCCCGAAGAATCTGAGCAAGCACCGATTATTGGCGCACCCGAAGCGGCAGCCACAGAATCGGCACCAATTACGCCGGGTGCAGTTGTAACGCCTGGGCCGACTGAGCCAAGTGAAGCCGTGTCTGCAGATGATGCTACTGCCGACAACACATTGAACGACGATGTGACGAGTCGGGCTGTTGACGAAATCACCGCCAGTGAAAGCGACACGGTGCTGGCTGTTGAAGATGCCAGGGCTGCCGGTAACGCGCCCGCTGATCCAGCCGGCTGGAAAGCTAAACTCCAAGCTCTCGCCAAGGATCGCCGCACCTGGCTGGTCATTGCCGGGCTGCTAGTTGTTATCTTTGCGGTGCCCGTCACGCGTTACAAAATTGTCGGTTTGGTTATCAAACGGTCGGTCACCGTCTCGGTCGTCGACAGCACAACCCATACACCCGTCAGCAACGCGCAAGTTAGATTGGCGGGCGCCAGTGCCAAAACTGATGCCAACGGCAAAGCCAAACTGCACGGCTCGGTCGGTGCTACTACGCTGACCGTCACCAAGCAGTACTACAAAACCTACACCAGCAAGTCATTTGTCGGCTTCAAAACACAACCGGTTACAGCTTCAATCGTAGCTACCGGCCGCCAAGTACCGATTATTGTCACCAACAAAATTAGCGGCAAGCCGCTGAGCGGTGCCGAAATCAAAGTCCTCGATACCACGGCCAAAACTGACGCGCATGGCCAAGCAATCCTCGTATTGCCAACGACGGCAACCAGCGACAGTGGGACGGTCAGCCTCAAAGGCTACAACAATCTCAGCGCGCGCTTCCAAGTGACGGCCGACAAGGTAGCCGCCAATCATGTACAGTTGACGCCGGCCGGTCAGGTGTACTTCCTGTCGAATCTCAACGGTACTCTCGATGTCGTCAAAACCAACCTCGACGGATCGGGCCGAAAAACTATCCTGGCCGGAACCGGCAAGGAAGATCCTAACACCACCAGCTTATTGGCCTCGCGTGACTGGAAGTATCTGGTGCTCAAAGCCCGCCGCGATACGGCCTTTCCGTCGCTGTATATCATTGATACGAGTACCGATAAAGCCACACAATTCGATAGCGGTGACAGCAGCTTCACGCTCGCCGGCTGGTACGGCCATAACTTTATGTACGATGTGGTGCGCAACAACGTTTCGGCCTGGCAAAGCGGTCATGAAGTCATCAAGAGCTATAACGCCGAGGGTGGCCAGCTCAACCAACTCGATCAAAACCAAGCCGAGGGCACGGCAACGGCCTACGCCTATCAAAGCTTTTCAAACTTTTACATCGTCAATGGCTTGCTGGCCTACAATACACAGTGGTTCAGTTTCGACACCGTCGGCAGCTATGACCTGAGCGGCAAGAATGACACCATTCGCGGCGTTCAGCCAAATGGCCAAGGCAAAAAAGATTACCAAAACTTCACGGCTGCGAGCACCGGCTATATGCAGGCCGCGCCCTACAGTCCGCAAGTTATTTACTACCTTGTCTATAGCAACAGCGACAATAAGACGACATTCTATGAGTTCCAAAACGGCGCCGTGACTACCGATACTAGCATTGATCAGACGGATTTCAGTAAGCCATACCCGACCTATTTGCTGTCACCAGCCGGTAATCAAACTTTCTGGACTGAGCTACGCGACGGCAAAAATACCTTGTTTATCGGTGACGCCAACGCCCAGGGCAAAAAGCAGATCGCCAGCCTCAGCGACTACTCACCATACGGCTGGTATAGCGACAATTACACCCTGGTCTCCAAGAGTAGCAGCGAGCTCTATATTATGCCGGCTGGCGGCATGGCAGCGGGCAAGACTCCGCTCAAAATCACCGATTACTACAAGCCAGCCCAGACCTTCAATGGCTACGGTTACGGCTACGGCGGCCTCTAGCTAGCTCTTGGAGTATAGACTGGCAGCTCTCCTCTAAGAGCCAAGAACCAAGATCTAAGAACTAGCTCTACGAAGCCATTTACCAGCAGCCCAATCAACAATAAATAATAAACCGCCGACGATAGTTAACAGCAGACTCCAGCCAGCCAGATCCGGCGACCAGCGGGGCGAAATAAACGAGAATTTGTACAACGCGTCGGGGATTTTATTAGTTGGTGTGTTGGTCGGTGTGTGCGACTGCACGTATTGCTCAATGCAAGGCACGCGGTTATGGCCCGAAAAATCGGTCGAATTTTGCTGCTCGCAGTAGTGTTGGGCATCGGTATAAAGCTGATCGTTGGTCGGGCTGCCCGTCTGAGCCTGCACCAGTCGTTCGTAGGTGTATTTAAGCTGAATTGGCGGATAGACGGCCGTCGAGCCGGCGCTCAGATTGGTATTCATGTGTGACGTCACGTAGCGTTGCAGATTGCGCAGCGCCCCCTGCACATCGCTATTATTCTTGTCAGCTGTGTATACGGTTTCGCGCAGCTTGACCATGTGTTCGTTATTGGCCCGCAAAGCAAAAATGCAGATCAGGCCGCTCAAAATTGTCAGCGCCAGAAAGTACCAGGGCTGTATCATGCGCAAACGTATCCAGAGGCGATGCAGGCGTCGTTTATCCATACGCTTATGATTATAGAGTAAATGCTTAATGTGCGATGCTTAATATGGCTACGAATGGCTAATCTATAAATGAAGTAGGCCTTAACAGAGTGAGACTTGAGCATTGCGCATTGCGACTGTACGCTAGTAACATGCATATTTATTTTTCAGGCATCGGTGGCGCCGGTATTGGCCCGCTGGCTCAGATAGCATACCAGGCTGGTTACGAAGTCTCAGGTTCGGATAAGCAAGATTCGTCCTATATTCAATATCTGAAAAAGCACGGCATTACTAATATTCACATCGGTCAGTTGCGAGACGACATTGCTGCACTGCACGACAAGCAGCCAATCGATTGGTTTGTCTACACTTCGGCTTTACCGCTAGAAAATCCCAATGCACCGGAACTTATTTTCTGCAAAGAACAGGGCATCAAGTTGAGCAAACGCGATGAGCTACTCAATGTCATTCTCGAAGAGCAAAAGCTACAAATGATTGCCGTCGCCGGTACGCATGGCAAAACCACGACCACCGCTATGGTTACCTGGTTGTTTAAACAGCTCAAAGAACCGATCAGCTATCTATTGCCGGCAAAAACCAGCTTCGCTGAGATGGGTGAGTTTGATAAGCAAAGCCGCTATTTCGTGTATGAAGCCGATGAATTCGATCGTAATTTCTTGGCCTATGAGCCAGCAATTAGTGTAATCACAGGAGTTAGCTGGGATCATCACGAGATTTTTCCCAGCAGGGAAGACTATCAGGCGGCTTTCCGTGACTTTATCACTCAGAGCCAACACACTTTTATATGGGAAGAAGACGCAGACTATCTTAACGCGTCAAGCGATACAGTTAACACGTTAAGTGTAGATGAGCCACAGCTGCAAGATATTACTTTACTGGGTCAATATAACCGGCTCGATGCCTGGTTGGCTATTCAGGCTGTCCACTTCGCCACTGAAGCGCCAATTGAACAGCTCATTGAACACCTCAATCGATTTCCAGGCCTGAGCCGGCGTATGGAACCAATCATTCCCAATCTCTATAGTGATTATGCCCACACGCCCGAGAAGATTCGTGGCGCCATGAGTGTCGCCGGCGAGATGGCGGCCAACAGCGGCCAAAACTTGGTCGTCGTTTACGAGCCACTGACCAACCGCCGCCAGCATTACATGCTCGACGCATACCAAGATGTCTTCGAAGGCGCTAGCAAACTCTACTGGATCCCTAGCTATCTGGCTCGCGAAGACCCCAGCCAGCGGATTATTTCGCCCGCTGAACTCATATCACACCTGTCTCACCCTGAGATTGCCGTAGCCATGGAACGCGCTGAAGAACTTAAAAAAGTCATTCAGAAGCATCTCGACGCCGGTGATATGGTCGTTTGCATGGCCGGCGGTGGCGGCAACAGCCTCGACGACTGGCTCCGCACCGAATTTAAGAATTAGCTTCCCAACCCCATTCTGTATAATTCTGCCCGGCAACAATAGCTAATACATAGTCACGAACATAGGGAACCATGTTTTGGGGAAGATTATTGATGTCAAACCAAGCCAGTTCACCGTGAATTTCTGGTTCGGCATTGTAAAGCTCGCCTGACCATGCCGTCACTTCATAAAGCGTGTCCACCCAATCAGAGTCTGGATGTGTCCGATGCGCCGTCAGGACAAGTTGAAGATCTGCTGGCCGGACGGTAATTCCTACCTCTTCTTTTGCTTCTCGTATGGCGGCTGTCTTCCAGCTCTCCTGCTTTTCGACGCGGCCAGACGGTAGGCCATAGTGACCATTCATCCACCCAGTATTCGAGCGAAGCAAGAAAGCCAGTTTGGTGTCCTTGCGAAAAATTAGATAAACAGCCATGTACGGCGTAGCAATACCATCATTGTGATTGGTCATCGGTTGTCGCCGGAGCCGCCAAGGACACCGCGGTCTTTGCGGCTTTTAAGCTTAGCCAGATTTTGGGCGGCGATGTCGTCGAGTGAGACACCAAGATCCTGAGCAAAGACGGCTAGGTACCATAGAACATCACCAAGCTCTTTCGCCAGCTCTTGCTTGTCTGCTTCGCTGACGACACCATTTTTGTCGCGGATAATTTTCTTGAGTTTTTCGGCAACCTCACCGGATTCGCCATTGATGCCGAGCACCCAATGCAGTAAATCTTTGAACGTGTCGCCGGTGGATAGTACTGTTGTCAGGGCTTGTTTCTGATATTCTTCAAATGTCATAGGCGTCTCCCATTCTCGTCCAATGTAACAGCACCCTGGCGGATAATTTCAATTGCGTCATCGACGACACGAATAATCGTAGAAGGTAGCTGGGCCGACAAGTCACCACCATCGACATAAAAATCAATTGTATCGCCAAAGTAGTCTCGAGCTTGTGCAATATTGATTGCTGGCGATTTTCCGGGTTGGTTTGCGCTGCTGCTGAGCAAAGGCCCGGTTTGCTGTAATAGTTGTTGTAGAGCAGGCGACTCGGGTATGCGCACCGCTAAGCTCATTTTGGCCTGGTGCAGGTAGGCCAGGCCCGGGTCGGCACAAGGAATGATAACGCTAATCGCGCCGGGCCAGAATTGCTCAACAGCTTTGACGTAGCGATGTTTTAGGCCCAAGGCTTCGAGTTGTCCGATGTTGGCAGCAATAATGGTGCCAGGTTTGTGCTCACGAAGTTTGCTGGCGTACAAACGTGCCACTGCCACCGGGTCACTGGCTCGTGAAACCAGGCCGTAAACCGTGTCGGTCGGTATAACACCCACTGCACCGGGTTGTAGCAGCTGCACGGCAGCATCAGCGAGAGTACTCATGACAATTATTGTAGCCTATCTAGCGGGCAGTTTTCAGATAAGCGTAGGTAGCGAGGGCTGCTAAACCGAGAACTATTACGACAGTAGCCAAGATAGCAGCCCCAACGCCCGTTGATGCTCGGGCCGGCTTTTCGGGTTTGTGCTCTGCTTTTTTAGGCACCTCGGGCTTAGGTTTTTCGGCCGTTGGTTCAGGCTTTGGTTCGGTGGCCTTGTCGGCGGGCGGAGGTGCTACCACATCCATAACAAAGCTAGAAAGGGGTACTTTTGGTGTTGCTGTTGCGGCGGCTTGGGGTTCCATAATTTAATTGTATTGTAGCACGAAACCATAAGCTTTTAGAGTGTAAAATAGCCTGCATTTTGATGGATAAGCCCCTCGGTTTCAAGCTCATGCAGTACAGCTGTTAAGCGTGCGTCGTCGATGTATCTCGCAAGATCTGAGCGAGTCAATTGCGCCTCGCCGAGCAGTCGAATAACTTGGCCACGTATTTGGCGTTGCGAACCATGAAACGAGGACTGGCGAGTGTAGTGTCGACTTTGCCGGTTCGGGTTACCAACGCTACGCTTTAAAAAAGAGCCGTAGTCCATGAGCGCCCAATACCAGTTACGCGGCCGTAGGTGGTCGAGCGTCTGCTCCACGAGAGCCAAAATTTCAGCATCGCTGATATCGTCCTGACCCTCGAAAAAATGATGAATAAAAACGGTCCGAATGTTAGTTTCTATAAACACGACTGGCTGGTTAAATGCGTAGGCCATGATGGCGCCAGCCGTATTTGAGCCAATACCGGGCAGACTTATGAGCTGTACACTATTGTCCGGAAAACTCCCTGCAAACTGTTCAATGATTCTTTGGGCAGCTTGATGCAAAAAACGAGCTCGTCGGTTATAGCCTAGCCCACTCCAGGCGCGCAAGACGTCGGCTTGTGGAGCCGCGGCTAGCGCTTGGACGGTCGGAAAATTTGATAGAAATTCCCGGTACTTTGGTATGACGCGAGCAACCTGCGTTTGTTGCAACATCAGTTCACTGACCATGATTTTGTATGGGTCGAAGCTTCCGGCTTCGGGCTGACGCCACGGCAGATCGCGCCGACCAAATTGCCGGTAATGCGTCCAGACGGTTTCACGAAATTGTCGCATCAGATCGTCTGTGATTGGCTTTCTCAAACTAATGCACCCCTGTATGATAATAGGTAACTCATGATTCAGTATACGTTACGCCTCGCCAAGCGCTTTGCCATCCTGGTGCCCGGTATCATCATCGCCTACTTCTCGGTTCGTGATATTTTCCCCTATTTTGACCGGCGCGTGCCACTCGGTTTTGCCATCTTTGTGACTTACGCTATCGGTGCCTATGTGTTGGCACCGGCGTCGATACGGCTGTTTCGAATCTTTCATCCGGCCGATCATTTGCCGCTATATTGTGTGACGCCCGATGGTTTCGCCTCTGACCCATTGAATATCGGTATTATTGCTACGCGCCGCCAACTTATCACCGCCATGGAAGCTGCCGGTTGGCAGATGGCCGACCGACACACACTGAAAAACGTCTTACGGACTGTGATTAGTGTGCTGTTTGAAGAGCCGTACCTTAACGCGCCGGTCAGTAGCCTGTACCTATTTGGCCGTAAGCAAGATATTGCGTTTGAACAACACGTGGCTGGCGCGGGACCGACTTCACGCCATCATGTACGCTTCTGGGCAACAAATTATGAACAAAAGGACAGTATTCGCATCCGTGGCATTCACTGGCATCATCGCCGTCGTAAGCTCGATGACGATGATTTACTTTGGGTCGGCGCAGCTTCGTTGGATGTTGGCATCACACTGATACGTCATAATCTGCAGATCACGCACATGATCGATCCAGACACTAATCAAGAGCGCGACCTGATCGTCGAACAACTCAAGGCTGCCAAGCTGGTCAAAAAGACCGAAACCACCAAGCTCGGTAACCCCTACCGTCTAGCTAATCGTGTCTGGCGAGGCTATCTTCATACCGATGGCCAGATGGTAATTGTTAGCCTGCAACCCCGACGACTCACTATATGAAAACCGCCCCGGAGGGCGGTTTTCCGATCTACACGAGCTGAGCTGGTTTAGTGACCGGCAGTTGTAGACGGGCTAGTGCTAGGAGTGCTCGTACCTGCGCTTTGGACGCTGTTAGAGCTGTTAGCGCTTGAACTGGCGCTCTGATCACTACACTTCTGACCATTGGGGTTTTGCTTCTCGAAGGTCGAGACGGCCTTTGCCACCTGACCATTGTCCTGCAGGTTCTCCCAGAAGGTGACTTGATCACGGTTGATGACCATTTGGTCAAACGGTTCGTGCAATTCACAACCAAGCTTGACGAGTGAAACGTTGGTATTGGAGTTGGCGGTAGTCGTCGTGTTGGAACCGCCAGAGGTTTGCAGGTAGTAAATGTTTGTCAGCACGAAGTACTTGTTGTTCAGAGTTTTAACATTACCGAAGTAAACCTGGCCGGTGTTCAAGAAAACTGCCTGGAGTTTACTACTGTCAACGTATTTACTCTCAGCCTTGGGACCGCCAAAGCTAACGGCTGCGACAAGGGCGACAATCAGCACAACGACGGCTGCTATCAGTACAACGTTGCTCCAACGAGTCCACTTGTTGCCAGTTTTATTTTTACGGTTGCCAGAACTGGCAGGTTGTGCGACTGGAGCCGAAGTTTGCGGCTGTGCGTTGCGATTAGAAAAATCCATATCTTCTCTCACTCCACCTCTTTATTACTTTTATGATTACTGAGACAGTGTAATACAGCCACACCTTAAGCGCAATAACAAAATGGTAACGCTTTGCCAACCGAGATGAGATGCGCATTCCGGGCAGGCCATCACGCCCACACTTGTCACAAAAGTAGTGATTAGTTTACGTCCCAGATGACAATTAGGGGTTGACAACTAAAAACCTACCAGCGTATGTTAGGGGTACATTACTAATGGTAAGAGGGAGAGTCAGCAATGGCCTACAAGCACACGAACTCAAAGGGTGTAACATACTACCTTAACTCAAAGAATGTTGTCCTGCGCGGCGGCAAAGAACAGCGTATCTACTACTTCAGCAAGGACGAGCGCCCTGAAGCAACTGACCTGCCAGCCGGCATGGAAGTCAACGAAAACCCACGCAACGGTTTCCTGACTGTCAAGCGCAAGTAAGTTCCTCTACCGGAATTTCAAACACCTGGCCCAAAAGGCTGGGTGTTTTTCTGTTTACCCTTCACCCTTTACTGTTGACCAGGCGTTAGCTGTTGACCGTTTACCGTTCGGGCCCACGGACAATGGATTAACGTGCGGTCAACGGTAAAGGGAAAACGGTAAAGGGCAGCGCTAGAGAGCAGCCAGCCGACGGTGTATAATACGTTCAAACATGGCTGCACCAATACTAAAAGTTACCAACCTGAAGAAAGTTTACGACGACAAGCCGGCTGTTGACGGCATTTCATTTGAAGTCCAAAAAGGTGAAATCTTTGGCATACTCGGCCCCAACGGCGCCGGCAAAACTACCACGCTGGAAATGATTGAGACGCTGCGTGAAATCGACGGCGGTTCAGTCACTATCGATGGCATCGACGTCGCCAGCAGCCCCGTTAAAATTAAGCAAATCATCGGTGTTCAGCCGCAAACCCCGGCCTTTCAGGATAAGCAAAAACTCGGCGAAATCATTGAAATGTTCGCTGCCGCTTACGGCGAGCGCGTCAATGTTAAAGAATTTCTCGATGATGTGCAGCTCGGCGAAAAAGCCAACGCCTTTGCCGAACAGTTGTCCGGCGGCCAACGGCAACGCCTCAGCATTGCCACCGCTCTGGTGCACAGCCCAAAAGTATTTTTCCTCGACGAACCAACGACCGGCCTCGATCCACAGGCTCGCCGCAACCTCTGGAGTTTAATCAAAATGGTGCGTGATCGCGGCGTCACCGTCATCATGACAACTCACTATCTTGACGAAGCCGAACTGCTCTGTGACCGTGTCGCCATCATGGATAGCGGCAAAATTATCGCCCTCGACACACCGCAAAAATTGATTCAACAACTGCTGAAGCGTGGCTTCAAGAAAGAGATCAAAGTCGAACAAGCCAACCTTGACGATGTGTTTATTGATCTGACCGGAAAGGCGCTTAGGGACTGACATGCAGAGTATTCGTAAGCAACTATTTACCGTCGCTGTCTTCACCAAGCTCAGCACCCGCCGCTTTTTCCGTGACACCTTGGCGCTCTTCTTCGGTATCCTATTTCCGCTCATTTTCCTGTTTGTTTTTGGCGCCCTCAGCGGCAACAATAACCTGTCGTTTACCGTCGCCGTCATCAATAACTCGCACTCGGTGTTTGCCAACAACTTCGTCCAGCAAATACATCACCAAAAGACGTTCAAGATCGATGCAGAAGCCGATAATTTAGTCCAGGCTAAAGAAAAGATTAGTCGCGGCCAGCTCGACGGCATCATCGTTTTGCCGTCTGATTTTGGAGCCGTCCAGGCCGGCCAGTCGCACCCATCTGGCACTGCCCAGGTGCTATACAACAAGAGTAGTTCGGGCACGGGTGAAACTTTAACCTCCGTGTTGCAGGACAGCTTTAGGGCCGCCAACGCCAAATATGTCACTACCCAATTGCCGTTTTCGGTACAGGGTAAAGAGCTTAATCAAAAGAACCTGACTAAGTTTGACTACACCTTTGCTGGCCTACTTGGCTTTTCGATCATCGGTATGGGCATCTTCGGCCCGGTCAACGTCTTCCCCGAGCTGAAGAAGCAGGGCATTTTGCGTCGTTTGCGCACCACGCCAATTAAAACCTGGCAGTACTTCTTGGCGACGATGTTCAGCCAGGCCCTGACCGGATTAGTGGCGATTGCCGCTCAGTTTGCCGTGGCGCTAACAGTCTTCCACCTCAAAGTGGCCGGTAATTATTTTGAAATCATCGCCTTTACCATATTGAGCATCTTCATGATCCTCGGGCTCGGCTTGGCTATCGGCGGTTGGGCTAAGAACGAGCGTCAGGCCGCGCCCCTGAGCAATATCATTGTCTTCCCGATGCTCTTCCTGTCCGGCACCTTTTTTCCGCGTTTTGGCATGCCGACGTGGCTGCAGCACGTCACCAACTACTTGCCGCTGACCCCAGTTATTGACGGCCTGCGCTTACTAACTACCGAGGGCAAACATCTGACCGACCTCGGCCCACAACTGGGGATCATCGCCGTCTGGTTCGTCGTTATTTACGCTATTGCTTTCCGCGTTTTCCGTTGGGAATAGGGATTGCCACTTTGCTGGAGGAGCAAGCAGCAAGGAGCAAGCAGCAAGCCGAGCCACGAAGCACGAGGCACAAATAAAGTGCAGCCTTAGCGTCATCCCGGCGAATGCCGGGACCCAGTCAATACCCGCGCGAAGCGCTCCCGCTCTCAAATCCCAATTCAAATCTGACAGCTAGATCATAGCCACCATTGATAAATTAGCATAAGCGTGCTATAATAGGCCTATGGCTGAAAGCTTTCCACTAAAACCATCATTCGAAGAAGAATTCCCCAATAACGGTGTTGATTGGCCGGAGCATATCGAGCGCCAGGTTGATCAAGGCGAAATTACTCCTCGCATGGCCGATATTCGTTCAAAAGTTGCCCTCCCCGTTAAGTCGCTAGTAAGCATCGAAACAGCAACGTCACACCTCGGCGAGGCAGCTCCTCAACCAGTATCAGCAGAAGCAGATGCGCTTACCAAACAGTCTGAAGCCCTTGCCAAACAGCGTGGTGGCCATCCGAACGACTACGACTGGCGCTATCATTAAAGTCAATTCCAGGAAAATTTATGGAAAAAGAAGCATCATCACAGCTGTTTGAAACAGGCGAGCAGCCTGTAAGTTCCGAGCAACAGGCAGAGATTAATCGTTTACAGCACGGCATTGCCGTTCTCGATCTATTCACCAAAGAGGTGGAAGTCGAAGGAAAGAACAGTCGTTTTAGGCATCTTGTACGTCCACATAGTGAGAGTAGGGATGAGATTTTGCATGGTCCGGTATATAAGGGCGATGAAGCCAAGCTGGAGCGTGCGGTGACGAAATCCAGGTATGCTGTTCGGCACACCAGACTGCGGGCTATGCTCGAACACGCCGCATTTCTCGGTATCCCGGCGTCCCTGAAGGGCAAACAGGTGCTTACGAAAGATCCAGAAGACCAGGCTCGTTTAGGGCTTGAACATGGCCGATGGCGGATGGAATTTGCGACGCATCGTCGTCAGAATGAACGCGCTACGCAACGCGACTACTTGCTATCCAGGATTGCAGCCGTAGTTACTCCGGCGCCAGAACAGCCTACTGAAGCCGTGTCCACAGATAGCCTACCAATAGCTGTTCGCGCTCCATCGATCAATCTCGAAGAGCGTGCTTTTCGGATAACTCGTGCAATCAATGCAATGGCGCATCGCAGTAAACTTTCAGGTTTTCGAGTTGCTGGAGTAACTGAACGACATGTAGAACTTATCTGGGATCACTACCAAGACGGTACGCCCATTATCTATGCAGCTGCAAACAATAGACGAAACCGGCTGTTAAATGTTGTGAACCGCGAGTTCTGGATCGGCAGCGGCTTTGCAGCGCTGCAAGCCAGTCGGATGCCGGTTATGGAACTGCAAGCAAAATACGAAAAAGCTCTGGAGGAGTTCACCGGTTACTTTGAACATTCAGGGCAATATGAAAATTCGGTGCAGCAAAATCGACGTGAGAAAAGCCGGAAACAGCTCGAAAACTTACTTTCTGAGGAACGAATCGCTAACACCAAAATCAGAACGTATAATCAGTAAGTATGGAGCGTTATTACAACTTACCGAAGCCGTTTTTTGTTTTGGCGCCGTTGGATGATGTGACTGATACGGTGTTTCGGCGGGTGGTGGCTGATTGCGCGCCGCCGGATCTATTTTTTACGGAGTTCGTGAATGTTGATGGGTTGCAAAGTCCAGGTCGACCGAAGTTACTCAAGAAGCTACGGTTTACAGCTGGCGAGCAGCCACTGATTGCCCAGATCTGGGGGCTAAAGCCGGAGAATTTTTATACAACCGCTCAGGAAATCGCTGACGGCACGTTTGCCAAAGAGTTGGGGCTGCCCGACGGCGTCAACTTTGCCGGGGTTGATCTGAACATGGGTTGTCCAGAAAAGACGGTGGTGAAAAATGGTGCCTGCAGCGGGCTGATTAATAACAGGCAACTGGCGCAGCAAATTATTGAGTCCACCCGCGAAGGGCTGGCTGGGCGTTTACCCCTGAGCGTCAAGACACGGCTGGGCTTCAGCGAAGTCGACATGAGCTGGTCGGCTTTCCTGCTCTCGCAGAAACTTAACATGTTAACTATTCATGGGCGAACCCGTAAAGAGATGAGCAGGGTGCCAGCCCATTGGGATCTGATAGGCAAGATCCGTAAGCTCCGTGACGAACTGGCGCCGGATACCTTGGTCGTTGGTAACGGCGACGTTATGTCCAGACAACACGGTGTTGAGCTGGCCGAAAAATATCAACTGGACGGTATTATGATCGGTCGGGGCGTATTTCATGACCCCTACGTTTTCGCCGTCGATAGCCCCTGGGAGCAGCAATCACCGAAAGAACGGATAGCACTCTATCGTAAACACGTTGCGTTATTTGCAGCTACATGGCAAAACAATGAGCGGCCCATTCACACACTCAATAAATTCTGCAAGATCTATATCAATGGCTTTGACGGTGCCAAAGAACTTCGCGAAGCACTCATGCAAGCAGATTCCAGCGACGCCTTGCTGGAGATTCTTGATAAACCACTGGTGGCGGGTGGCAGCTAGTTCTTGTGCTGCTAAGTGCTGACGAATAATCCGGGGAAGAATTGAGCTTTGAGATTGGGGAAATTGCGGGCGGAGCTCAAGGTTGGACCTTGAGCAGTCCAGGGTTAAACCCTGGACTGCTCGTGACTCAGCTGGAGAGCCGATGCTTAGACGAGGTCAAAGTCGTCCGATTGTAGTTGCTGGCGGATTTTGCGATGCTCGTCGCGCTGTTTTAGAAAATTGTCCCATTTTGACATAGAATTTCCTCCTATATCACCAGCCTACCGGTAACGCATCAGCCTGTCCGTAAGATATATCGCTTAAGCGGCGACGGAATATTCTACTGTCTGCTCCATAACTTTCTTGACGAAGAAGTCTTGCTGTTCTGGATGTTGTTCGGCGACCGGCTCCTGCTCAACTTCAAGCGCCAGGGCTGTCCGAGAAAGCTCATGCGCGACGGTGGCATGGCAACGGCCCATACGGTTTATTTCTACGACTGGAGTTACCATTTTATATTTGTCCTTATTTCGATTAGTTATTATGTGAGGCAGGACTTTTGTTTTCTGCTTCTGCTTACATTCTACACCTCGACGTCAACAGTTGTAAGACGTAAGAAGCGTCACATTAAATTATAAATGTGTGATCTAGTGCACTTAGTATGAAGTTTATCTCTGTAATCTCGCTACACTCAGTCTGGATAAGTATATAAAAATTTACAGCACTACGGCTGTTTCAGCGGACTTTTTACGGATTAATGGAAAGGGTATGATGAAGGTTGATGAACACGTTCTCGAACATTACGATTATCTATAACACCAAAAGTACGGGCGATAGTCAGGCTATGGCAGAAAAGCTGCAAATCCAACTCCAAAAATCTTTGCCAGGACTGGCCATTGATCTAATACCGACGGAACGTGCTGGCCATGCCCGCGAATTAGCGCGCCAGGCCGCCCGAGCATCCGAACGACCTTTGATTATTTCTTCGAGTGGCGACGGTGGCTACAACGAAGTTATAAACGGTGTGATGGATGCCGCTAACCCGAACGCGATCTGTGCAGTATTGCCGGCCGGCAACGCCAATGACCATAGCCGGACTATGCACGAGCAGCCCTTGGCCAAGGCTATAGTCGAAGGAAATACTTCGCAAATCGATCTAATTAAGGTTACGGTACAGGCTGCCGGGGATATAACATCCCGCTACGCTCACTCGTATGTTGGGCTTGGCTTGACGCCGGTTGTGGCCGTCGAGCTAAACAGTCACAGCCTGAATGCCTTCCGGGAAATTATCTTGGCGCTCAAAACTTTTCGTAAATACCGGCCGTTCAAAATTCATCACAATGATGCGATCTTGCGACTCGATAGTCTTCTTTTCGGTAATATCAATCAGATGGCGAAAGTGCTAACACTGGCGCCCGAGAATCGTCCGGATGACGGAAAGTTCGAAGTTGTTATCTTCCCTGCCAGCCATAAATGGGGACTCGTCAAGCGATTAGCAAAAGCCGCTACAACTAAGCTGGATACGCCAAAACGTTGCCAGGAGTATCATTTTACGGTCATCAAGAAAATGCCCATACAGCTCGACGGTGAGGTTATGTCGCTACTAGCAGGCAGTGAAGTCGCTATCGAGGCTGTGCATAAAACACTGACGACGATCGTTTAATCAGTCGATGCTAGAAACAGTTTCGAGCTTTTTGTTGACCTGGACGCCGAGCATGACAATGAGAGCGGTGTAGTTGAACCAATTTATGAGCACGATTAAGCCGGTAAAAGGCTCATCTCCCGCAAAAATAAAGCATAGCTTCAGCTTTCGGGAAAATGAATAGCTGGTCTCTGCAAGAACGCATAGCCGCGGCGCTGTAAGTCGATTGATTCGGCTGGGCTGTGGTCTTCGAGATGCGATCTTTCGTCACGATACCAGGCAGGATAGGGAGGATGGAGCACTGGTAGGTTGCGGATCGCAGCTGGCGGCAAGTCTTCCAAGTTTTCTCCATACTGCTCAGTAAGACAGCGAACGTATGTCCTGCCATCAAAAAATTCGGGAAAATTATCAAAACTGAAGCCGGGTTCGGACGGGTGCTGTGCAATCACCACTTGTTTACGCAGCCAGGGAAAGCGTCGAATATTTTTCTTGGTTTCAACTACGGCCGCCCATTCGATATCAGGCAGCTTCTCAAGCTCGGCGAGTGTTAATCCGCGTAGATCTTCTCCATATTGAGTGCGCAGAATTCTGAGCCATTCTCGGCCGCTGAACAACGCTGGACGTTCAGTTGGTTGTGTTTCAGCTGGCGGAACGTTCATGGGGATATTATATATTATTGTGTGTCGTTACAAGTTATTGTGGTGGGGGTGCCTGGACTTGAACCAGGGACCAATCGGTTATGAGCCGACTGCTCTAACCACTGAGCTACACCCCCTCGTCGAAACTTACGCCCCTACCTCGTTTTGCCTGGCGGCAAAAGCTTCGGCCTAGGGCTATGTTCCCCCTCTCAAAATACCAAACAGTCACTGCGTTCCTTGGTTTGGGATTTTGGGTAGCTGCAATTGGGCTAACAGATGTGAGTATATAGCTTCATGCCGAGAAAACCAATATTATATGGTCGTTTTCTAGGCTTTGTCATAGATTCTATCGGGCGTAAAACATTCCAGATTTCGGGATGGTGCGATGGAAGTTATATAATAGGAAGACGGTTATGCGAACAAAAACCTATCAAGAAAAAGCCATTGCCTTCCTCCGCCAGTTGAACGATATTCGTTTTGCGGGGCAGGTGGTGTTTGTGGTGATCGTGCTGCTGATCAGCTGGAGCGGTATTAAGACTATCCAGACCAACTACGGGCTGCAGAAGCAGATCTCCGGTTTGCAGCAGCAAAACGGCTTACAACAGCTGCAGAACAATAACCTCGCTCTTCAGAATCAGTACTATAAGAGCAACCAGTATCTGGAACTGGCCGCTCGCCAGAACTTTGGCCTGGCTGTTGCCGGCGAGAAAGAGCTGATCGTGCCGGCCAGCATAGCGCTCTCTTACACCACCGACACGCCGGTCACGAGCACGCCGGCTGCCACCAATACGACGCCGGGTTATCAGCACAACTTCCAGTCATGGGTCAATTTCTTCTTGCACCGCCAGCAGCAGAATTGACGTCTCTGCAGCGCCGCTGTCATCTCGAGCGCTAGCGAGAGATCTCTCAAACTCTGTGTGAACCCAGAGAGATTCTTCGCACCTGCTCGGAATGACAAGCCTCCAGGTTGCTTTTTTGACCCCTGTTTGTTATACTATTTTAGCTCAACTCAACGACGCGGGGTGGAGCAGCGGCAGCTCGCGTGGCTCATAACCACGAGGTCGCAGGTTCGAGTCCTGCCCCCGCAACCAAGTTAGACTCAAGTCCTCTTCGGAGGACTTTTTGTTTAAATCAGGTTCATGAGCGGTAGATTTTGTTAGGCTCTAATACGATAATGGGAGTTGGCTAGTTATTGGGGTGGGTAATTGCTAGCTGTTAAATGTTTACTATTCATTTCAGTAGCAGGCCCTATACTAGAACCTATGAACACGCATAGAGTCGGGGGAGAGTTGAAAAATATTGGTGATTATTGTGTTATACTTATACAAGGATAACTTCTTATCATGATGTATACTGAACGTGTGAGTACTAAAAGCCCATTCTTAACTACTTGTTTGGATGGCTAAATGAACGAAAACAAATCTAAATTTCAAAGAACGTACGCTAATCTTCCTTCTGCAGCTCGCGAAGAAGTTATTGCGGTGATTGAAGGTGAGCCGTATACTTGGAAGTCCGCTCGCCTAGAAGTGGAGAACGAAACCCAAGTCGGAACTAAAATACTAGAAAGTCTAGTTAAGTTAGGAATACTATAATGAGTGACATTGCTACGATAGATACCATTATTGCGGATGGGGAACTTAAAGGCTATCTTAAGGAGCTTGTCCTAGAACGAATAAGTGTCATGCCAAGTGGGATGAAAATTGCCATCGGCGACTCGGAAATTAACTCAGCCCAGATAGCTCACCATGTTGAGTCCGAAGATGATATAGGTATTCAGATGATGGAAATGGAACTCGAATATCTCAGAGCGCTCTCGCGAGGAGAAATATACGCCTAGTGGCCTGTTCATTGTTGCTCACCAGATATCGGCACGATGACATCACCAGTTATATGCATTTTTGGTCGGAGCCTGTGCTTAGCTTGGCTGCCGAGAAAAGCATGAACTTTTATGATCTGAAAGAGACGCAGGCTACAAAAGCTAAGTTTGACAGCTATATCAGAAAAAACAGCCCAAACTTAGTGGTCATTAACGCGCACGGCAATGAGCTCCAGTTGGCTGGGCATAACAACGACATAATAATCGACGCCAACTCAAGGGTTCCTAACGCAGTGCTCTATGCCAGGAGCTGCGATGCCGGTGCGGCGCTTGGGCAAAAACTAGTCGATAACGGGGCAAAGGCCTTCATTGGTTATAAGCGCAAATTTACGCTCTGTTTTCTAGGGGAATATGCCACTCGTCCGTTGCACGACCCCATCGCGAAGTATTTTTTGGAATCCTCCAATCTTATTCCAACCACTGTTATGAAAGGCAATACGGTCGCCGAGGCACATAAAAGATCTAAAACACAGATGCTTAAAGATTTTAGAAAGATGCTCTCTAGTGAGGCTACCGATGATGAGCGATGGGCCGCAAGATGGGTTTTTGCAAATATGTCTAACCAGGTTTTACTTGGGGACCCCAACGCACGAGCTGTTTAGGCGTTCACAGTAACTCAACGTATTCACTTTGTGCAGTACTTGCCCGTTCGATTTCTTAATGATACAATATATAAACAATTAAGCGGATATTAAATTATGAAGTTAGTCTTTAAAGAACATGTTGCTCAGCAAGGCAAGGTTATGCGGTTTATTTTTACGCCAGCAGAGCCTGTTTCGTGGCAGCCTGGGCAGTACCTACACTACACCTTGCCCCATGATAATGAAGACGATAGAGGCAATGAACGCTGGTTCACTATATCCAGCGCCCCATTTGAAAAAGATGTATGGATCACCACGCGCTTGGCTGCTGAAAAGGGGAGCTCATTCAAAAAGCACCTCCTCAGCCTGCAACCAGGACAAGTTATAGAGGTCGATGCGCCAGAAGGCGATTTCACCGTTGAGGACCCGAGTAAGGATTATGTATTTGTGGCGGGCGGTATTGGCATCACGCCGTTCCGCTCAATCATCAATCAACTTCACCATGACGGGAAAACCATTAATGTTGAGCTGCTTTACGCCAATCGGGATACAGACAGCGTAGCGTTTAAAGATGAATTAGAGGCAATCAGTCGCGAACATCAAAACTTCCACATCACTCATTTTATTGGCGACAATAAAATAGATGAAGCAGCACTTCAGACGCACGCCGCCAAGCTTAATAACCCGACCTTTTATGTTTCTGGTCCTGAGCCAATGGTTGAGGCCTTCGAAACGACGCTGGAGCGCATAGGCGTCGACAAGCAGCATGCCAAGTTTGATTATTTCCCGGGTTACGAGGCCGCATAATGCTATCCCCCAAAGAACATAAGCATCTCGAGCGTTACATACACGGTATGGATGTCAGCAGGCTTTCCGCTACATTTGATGCGCTTGGTGAGCCAAAGCGCTGCTTGATTTTCCGAGCACTGCTTAAAGACGATAATGCCAATGTGGGCCAGTTGGCCAGCGTAGTAGGCATATCGGAATCATTGGCGTCGCAGCACCTGAAAATATTGCTGCAAGCCGGGCTTGTAGCTAAGGAGAAAAATGGTAAACGGGTGTACTACCAGGTCAATAAACACGATTCATTGGTAGCTGCGCTCAGTAAAGCTGTGGAGGCATAAATATGTTAGGTTCAGTCCATGCATTAATCGATTCTGTTGGGCAACGTTTGGATATTCCGCAGGATGTCATCGACAAATTAAAAGCCTTTAACAAGGAACACGTTTTTGATATTAAGTTGGAAAATGGCAAGTCTTTCAAGGCCTACCGCATTCAGCACAATAACAAACGGGGCCCCTACAAAGGCGGCATACGATATCATCGAGGAGTTAATTTAGACGAGGTCCAAGCCCTGGCGACACTCATGAGTCTCAAGACCGCCGCAGTCAACATACCGATGGGCGGTGGTAAGGGCGGCATTGCCGTTAATCCGCGGGACCTAGCCGAAACTGAACTCGAAGAATTGAGCCGCAAATATGTCCAACAGCTGCAGCCTCATTTGGGCTCAGAAAAAGACGTACCGGCTCCGGATGTGAACACCGATTCAAAAATAATCGACTGGATGGTTGATGAATTCGGTATAATATCTGGCACTGAAGACCCAGCCAGTTTTACTGGCAAAGCGATTGCCAAGGGCGGCAGCGCAGGACGAACTGCTGCGACGGGCCGTGGCGGCGTGATTGCCCTAGCTGAGCTGTTACGACTGATGGGGAAGTCCGAAAAGCAGTATACGATTGCCATCCAAGGTTTCGGTAATGTCGGTTCTTATTTCGGTACCGTGGCCCAGGCCACGCAGGCTAACTGGCAGCTTATCGGTGTCAGCGATTCACAGGCTGGGATTCAAAATGAAGCTGGTCTGGATGCCAATAAACTGCAGAAATTCAAAGCCGACCACGGCCGCTTCAAGGACTACACGCTAGCTGGAGCGAAAGTCATTTCGAATGACGAATTACTGGGCCTGGATGTTGATATCTTGGTTTTGGCCGGGCTTGAAGATTCTTTGACCGCTGACAATATGAAAAATGTACGAGCAAAATACATTGTCGAGATGGCTAACGGTCCAATTACGAGTCAAGCGCATGATTACTTAACTGCCCAGTGCAAAGTTATTTTACCCGACGTTATCGCCAATGCTGGCGGTGTGATTGTTAGCTACTTGGAATGGTTGCAGAACAAACGTAGCGAACACTGGAGTGAGGCTAAAGTCAACGAGCGGTTGACGGAGCTGATGGAAAAAGCAGTCCAGGCTATGTACAAAGATGCCGAGCAAAGCCAAACTGATTTGAAGCAAGCTGCCTTCGCCATGGCTATCAAACGGCTTACGGCCTAGAGCACCCTTCGTTAATTAACGTTGCTGCGGGTGACAGTGAAGCCAGCACCATTGCTGGTCAGGGCAGAGGGAGCGGCGATGGTTTGGCCGGAGTGGTTGACCATGAAGATTGATTGGGCGTTGCTGCCGGCGATCGTCGTGCTACTGCCATTCATGGTAGTCGAACCGGCGCTAAATGATGCCGTCTGGAAATTATCGAAGGGAATTTGCCGGTTGGAGGAGTAGCTCGGATCCTCCTCTACCCATTCGGCCGACGAGTTTGAGGAAGCATAGGCTACAGTTGCTGTGTATGATTGTCCGTTGGTTTGGTCGGTGATGCTGATGGACCACTGTCCGCTGGATATTTCCGTCAGTGAGGCTGTGAGGCTATCGCCCGGAGTAACTGTGACGCCCGGTACAGTCTGCGCAAAGTCCGGCAGTAGTTCGTAAAAGGCCGAGCTAGAAACCTGGCCGTTGGCGGCAATAATGTTTTGGGTACCGACTTGAATGAGATCGCTGGTGCTGACGCCACCGATGCCGATCCATGTCGAATCGGCCGACGTCGTGCCGCTGATGCCAATGGCATTGGTGGCCTGCCACGAACCAGAAACAGCGTTAAAACTGCCGTTGGTCGCCAGATAGCCAGACCAGTTAGTGGAGGTGTAACTGGTCGTAGTGGGCGGACTTGATGGCGCAGTCGATGGGGAGGTGCTGCTGGGTGTGGTCGGCGCAACTGGCGTCAGGCTGCTGACGCTACTGTCGGGTGCAGGTGTAACAACCGGCGCGGCTTTTGGACTGGAAGAACTGCTCGAGGTTGTCGCGGCTGCGGCTGGAGCAGGGTTATTTTTTGTAGCTGGTGCAGCGGCTTTGGGAGTGGTGCTCGCCGTTGCAGACCTAGCTGCAGCCGAAGCGTGATGAGGTGCTGTTTGCTTGGCGACAGCAGTATGCGACACGGCTGTATGTTTTGCGGCCGCCGGGTGAGCTTGAGCGGCTAGCGCTAGTACACTGGTGCCGGCGACAACTAGCGCCGCCATGACGATATGAGAGGATATGATTTGTTTCTTTTTTTTGGACACAGTTGTACGCGGGCCGAGCCACGAGAATGATGTAATTTTTTGTTTTTGAGTGGACAGTACTATTTTAACAGATAATTCGCTCGAAGCCTAGAGCACGGCTTGGGTAGCCATAGGCGCCAGCTTGCTGCAAGTCAGCCGTCCAATAAGTACAGCTCTGCCGGTTCGTCGAAATGTACCAAGATGCCGGCGGATTTTAGTCGAGTTCGGTGAACTTGCTAATAACCTTGACATAGGTTGTCAGCTCTTCGGGAGTGACTTTGGAGTAGATTGAGGTACGAAGCTTCTGCCGTAAATCAGCTTCAATCTTTTTGCAGACAGGTTTGAACTTGGCCGCAACTTTTATCATGCTTGAGCGGCTATCATCAGTATTACTGGTGCGGAGCAGCATGTTTTTTGATTCCAGCAGGTTGACCGTATTTGTCATAAACGCCATGGTAGTACCGAGGTTTTGTGCTAGATCGGTAATGCGTACGCCGGCTCGTGGTCCATCAAGTACGTAGCCAATAATGTACCACTGCATACCGGTGATACCGTACTCTTGCAGACACGCATCTTTATGCTTGCGCAGGGCACGGTGAGCCGCCGATTCGATGGCGCCCACGTGGTAGGTCGCTAAATCATGGAGGTTAATAGTAGTTGGGAGTTTTTTGCTTGACATCATCATTACAATACCATACTATCAAGTTATGTTTACTTTGTAAAGTAAACTATCTCAACAATACTAAGTCCTAATGAACCTATAAGGAGGTTATATGGAAGGATCAAAAACAGCAGCTGCAATTGTGACGCTCGTAGTCGGTCTCTTGATTGGCGGCGGCATCGGCTATTCAGCTGGGCATAATAAGAACGACAACACAAAAATGAGCAGTAGCTCAAGTATGGACACAGCTAGTGCCGATGGCGTAACCGTTGGTGGCGCTAAGATGGTGCGTACCAAAGACATCGTCGATAACGCGGTAAACGCCAAAAACGTAACTACCTTAGTTAGTGCCGTCAAAGCCGCTGGCTTGGTTGACACGCTGAAAGGTGAAGGTCCGTTTACGGTCTTTGGCCCGAATAACGACGCCTTCAATGCGCTGCCGGCCGGCACATTGGACACCTTGCTGAAGCCTGAGAATAAGGATCAGCTGACTAGCATCCTGACCTATCACGTCGTGCCTGGCACCTACACCACGGCTGACTTGAAGGTTATGGCTGAAAAGGGTCAAACGCTGACTTCGGTGCAGGGCGGCATCTTGAAGCCCGTCATGGTCGACAATAAGCTGGAGATCCAGGATGCTAAGGGCAATAACGTTTCGATTGAAACGCCCGACGTCATCTCGAGTAATGGTGTGACGCATGTCATCACCGCTGTCCTAATGCAGTAAGTGCCGCTTAGATAGGCTGTGTCCCGCGACGATCACGCGGGGCACAGCGTTCATTAATATATAGGATTGGAGAACTATGTTTTTACTATTTGGTGCGTTCATCGCCGGACTCCTCACTGTCCTTGCCCCCTGCGTCTTGCCGCTACTGCCGATTATCATCGGCGGTTCGGTAACGGGAGACACTAAGGACCGGAAGCGTCCGGTGGTGATTGCCATCTCGTTGGCTATTTCGCTAATCGTCTTTACCTTGTTGCTCAAAGCGACAACGCTGCTGATTAATCTGCCGCCTCGGGCTATCACCTATTTTTCGGGCGGTATCATCATCGCACTTGGGCTGGTGACGTTATTTCCAAGTGTCTACGCTCGTATTATTGGGCGGTTTGGGATCGAGAACAGCGCTCAGAAAGCCCTCGGCAGGGGCTATAACAATAAGAACTCTCTGCTCGGGCCAATTATCACCGGCGCGGCGCTGGGACCGGTCTTTTCGAGCTGTAGCCCGGTCTATGCCTACATTCTGGCGACGGTATTACCGGTTAACTTTGGACAGGCAATGGCCTACATTATTGCCTATGTGCTAGGTTTGAGCTCGGTACTCTTGTTGATCGGTTACTATGGTCAGCGCTTCATCAACCGTATCAAATTTGCCAGCAATCCGAAGGGTACCTTTCAGCGCGTTATCGCCATCATATTTATCATTGTCGGGCTGCTAATTTTTACGGGCTATGACAAACGTTTCCAGACGTACGTTTCGCAGCACACGCCGTTTAATTTTGATGCACTGAGTTCAAAATTCCTGCCGGCTTCCAAGAACAAAGTGAATGATAAGCAGCTATTTAATGTTACGCCGCGGCCGGCACCGGAATTTACCGGCATACAGAACTGGATCAATGGTCCGCCGCAAACTATTAAGGGTCTGAAGGGTAAAGTGGTGCTCGTCGACTTCTGGACCTATTCATGCATCAACTGCATTCGTAATAATCCGCACCTCGAAAAGTGGTACGAGACATATAAAAAGGACGGTTTGGTGGTGGTGGGAGTGCATGCGCCGGAATTCTCGTTTGAGAAAGTCCTAGCTAACGTCCAAAAAGGCGTCAAAGACCAGCACATTACCTACCCGGTAGGCTTAGATAACAACTTTGACACCTGGAATGTCTATGACAATCGGTCGTGGCCGTCGAGTTATCTGATTGACGCCAAGGGTCAGATCCGGCGTGTCCACGAAGGCGAAGGTAAGTACACTGAGGAAGAGCAAGCCATCCGCCAGCTGCTGACCGAGAATGGCGCCAAGCTATCAAGCAAGCTAACGACGGCCAGCGATGCGGTGGCGGTCAGTTCCAAGCAAACACCCGAGACGTACCTAGGCACACAGCGGGCCAGTAACTATGCCGGCACGCCAGCACTTGGTGCCGCGCCAACCAATAGCTTCATGCCTCCGGCGAGCCTGCCCAAAAACGACTGGTCACTTGGCGGCACTTGGGAAGTGCACGAAGACAAGATCATCGCCCGTGGTAATAGCACGCTGCACTTCCACGTGGCCGCCAAGGATGTCTACTTAGTCGCTGGGTCGGCGACGCCGCAATCGATCGGTATTACGCTCAATGGACAGGACCCGGCAACGGCCCAGGCAGCTGGTAGTGACGTCAAGAATAGCAGGATATCAGTTGGCCAGTCGCAGCTCTACCGGCTGATATCGTACCCGTCATTTCATGATGATGGCACAATCGAGCTGACGGTGCCAGACGGCGTCGAACTCAACGTCTTTACTTTTGGAAGTTAATAAAAGGAGGATCATATGAACATTACTATTTACTCAACTTCAGTCTGTGCGGCCTGCCAAACGCTGACGCAGTGGCTCGATAAAATTGGCCAGCCCTATACTAAAAAAATCACCGACACCGACCCAGCAATTATGGCTGAGTTCATGAGTGTCAACGAGGGCTACATTGGTGTGCCATTTAGCGTGCTGACAGATGAGGACGGCCAGCAGACAAAAATCGGCGGTTTTGACCAGCCGGCGTTTAAAAGGGCTCTTGGGGTATGAACCAGTCTGCATAGCACAGTGCTGCAAGGGTTTATCTCACTGCAGATACTTGCTGGTTGGCTTACTATTTGGAATACGATTATAAATTTTAAGTGAAGGAGGTCAATTATGGCAGACGACACCAGCAATCGTGGCTTTGCGTCAATGGACGAAAGCAAGCAAAAAGAGATCGCCAGTAAGGGCGGACAAGCCAGCGGCGGTAACTTTAAGAATGATCGGCAGCGCGCCAGCGAAGCCGGCAAAAAGGGTGCTGAAAATCAGCCTACCGAGGCCAAGGCTCGCGGCGGACAAAACAGCCACGGCGGCCGCCGCTAGTAAACACCGTTTTACCATACCTCTATGATAAGGAGCTGCTTTCGGGCAGCTCCTTTTTCTTCACGCTCAACTGCTCGTCGGTGCTCAATAATACCACATGGGTGCAAGCGCAAATCTAACTGTGCGCTAATCATAAACGAATTACAGTGGCACTACCATTAACAACCTAAACAAAGGAGGCATGTATGGCAGGGAATGGAACAAGCAAACGCGGCTTCGCCGCAATGAGCAAGGAAAAGCAGCGCGAGATCGCTAGCAAGGGCGGCAAAGCCAGTCACAGCGGTGGCCGGCGCAGCAGCTCACGCTGATTACTAACTAGCTTAGCTGACCAACAGCAAGTATCTACCCGAACTGCCGCTCATTTGAGCGGCAGTTTTTAAATTGCAATCGTGCTTGCATAGCTCGATGGTCTCAGCGCCGATACCAATGTTGTGTTTCATGCCACCTATGAGGCTTGTGAGACAGCTGCCATAACCCAATTTTATAATTCGAGCACCGTAATCTAGCCCACTTGCATTACAATAGAGTGATGGCTAGCACTCCACTTACCGCCAGTAACGGCTCCGGCACGCAAACGGCGACACAAAGCCCGCAAACGGTGGGCGGCAGCGCTGCCACAGCTCGTTCGACGAGTTTGCAGCCGGGTACGGCCACCAGTTTACTCACCAGCCAGAACGGGGTAGCACTGCGGCCAACACCACTCTCAACCGTCAACCTCAACGCCTCTACCCAGGCGGCGCCGAGCCAAACCAGCCCCCTGACCAACCCAGCCAGCCACCATCTTAATCCGATTTTGATCGTGCTGTGTGTCATTTTTCTGGCTGCAGCTTTCATACTATTTTGGACCACCAACCGAAGCGCAAAAAACACAACGGAATATTAAGATAGGCCCTTGCGGAGTACATAGCATAAGCGGTATCATACGTTCGAGATCAAACAAAACAGACACTTGTACAAGATCCGTTAATTGACAAAATATCAATAACGTGTATAATATATAGTGTTAGTGATCACAAACAAAAATTTACAAAACAAATAAAAGGAGCGTAGCTCATGAAAGCCAGCAATGGTTTAGCTTTCGAGCTAGTTACGACCTCCAGTCTGAATATCCTCAAGATAGATAGACTGTTGAAAAAGCTGTAGCTTTGGTCGTCTGCGAACAGCCCGGTTTAAGCCGGGCTGTTTTCATGTTCGCGCATATGTTTTTGTAAACCGCGTTCACCGCTTTTCATAACAGCGTGGTGACTTTGAATAAAGATTGGTCGCAGGATGGGACCGAGCACATTCATCCAAGTTTTCGTAGTTTGTACCCGCCAGTCAATATCGATATGCGTGCGGCTACCATGCTCAATCAATCGGCAGGTAACCGTGCCTAACAAGTCCCCACTGGCATGCAGTTGCACTGATTCGCGTGGCTCAATGGTACCGATCTCGATGTCGCTCTTCAGTTTGTAACCAACTGGCGCTTGCCAGTCACAACTGAACGTCGAACCACTTAAACCCGGTTGCAGCTGCATGTCATGCACATTCTTTAGCTCGGGCCACCAATCATCCCAGGAAAAAGGCGTCTTAGATAGTACTGCCCAGACTGTGACGAGCGGGGCATCAAGATCCCAGGCTGACTGAAAATCGTAGTGGCGGTTCGTCACGCCGATTTATTCGGTGACGGTGACGTTGCCGGTCATATTGGGGTGAATCGAGCAGATGTAGGCGAAGCTGCCAGCGGTGTTGAAAGTAAAGCTGTAGTTTTGGCCGGGGTCCAATGTGGTGCTCTTGGGGCCGTCTTTGCCATCATTTTCGGTGACGGTATGCGCCGTACTATCCTTGTTGGTCCAGGTGACAGTCGTACCTTTCTTAATCGTAATGCTGGCCGGACTGAAGCTAAAATTGCTGATGACGACGCTGTTGGTGGCGGTTGGCGCCGTTGAGCTTGACTTGTCTGGGGTAGTGTTCATGGTCCCCATATCGCTGCTCGTGGTGGAGCTGGTTTTGGTGCTTTTATGACCGGTCAATAGCAGTACGCCTGCAATGACAAGGATAACAACTATGATAATTGCGCTCATTTTTTTCATGGAAACCTCCGTTACTATGACCAGTATACGCCTCTTTTAGCGGGCGCGCTGTTTCTTGCTGAGCGGAGTAGTTTGGCTGGCAATGCCGATGGCCAGGGCAATGATGGCGACATTCTTGATAATATATTGACCTTCCAGCGTCGGCACGAATGGCTTTGCCCAGGCCAGACGGGGCACTAACAATAGCGGTGAGCAGACAATCAGCATGTGGATAAATAACAGGGGTATAACGAGGCGAGTTGCCTTTGGTATTAAGAATAAGATGCCAATCAAACACTCATAAACGGCCAGGATATTAAACAAGAGCGTGAAATGTTGGACGCCGACGGTTTTGGCAACGAGGGCATGAGCGAGGGGACTGGCCGGACTGTCACCGGCTAACTTCAGAATACCAAAATAAAAGTACACCACAAAGATGGCGATCCGGGCCAGCGGTAGAAACCAGTAGCGCAGCCAACTGACAATTCTTAGATCGAGCGTATTTATTTTCATGACTACCTTCAGTATAGCTTAGAACGAAGCAAGCTTGCTGGTACAGTTGTCATCTCGATCATGCATGGACAATTGCTCCCCACAGTTGAAAGAATAAGAGGCTAGTGGCGTAGGGCGGAGGACAGGCTGATAATGGCGAAAATAAGCATGATGCCGCCCATGATGCGCAGCAAGACATTGGCTGGAATCAGATCGAGCAATTTTGAACCAGCCTTGATGGCCAGGGCGGTAACCAGCCATAAACCAAGCGTGGCGCCGATGGCGACGCTCCATGGATCGTGGTATTTAGCGGCATAGTTGGCGGTGGCAATTTGGGTGATGTCGCCCCATTCACCAATGAACACCACGCTGAAAGCAGTGATAAAGACTTTCAATGGATGATGGACGGCATCGGGTACGTCTTTGGCGGCCGGCGGCGGGTCCTCGACGCTGTGTTTGCCGAAAAAAAGTAATATTGATCCGGCAAAGAAGAGGGCCGCGATGACAAATTCCATTGTCTGGCGGGGCAATAGGGTCAGCAGCTTGCCGGCGCTAACCGCAATAATCACGTGTATCAAAAAGGCGGCAGCTGCACCCAGCCAGACATACAGAGCCGGGAATTTGCTGCCCAGCACCAGGGCTGCAAACAGCGACTTGTCTGGCAACTCGGCTACAAAAATGATGCCGAGAACCAGCAGGATCAAACCAATATTCATACGGCGTTATTATATGGCAAAGGTTCGATGCCGCCAACTTGCGCGTTTGGAACGGCGGTCGGATAATAAAATTATGATGAAACCGTTTCTGATTTTACAGCTGCGACCTGAAGATGATGTGGCCGATGACGAGCTGGCGGCTTTCCAGCGTTTTGGCGATTTGGCGGATAAAGACGTGCGGCGTGTACGCATGGAACAACAGTCAATTCCAGACATTGACCTGGCTGATTACGCGGGCGTTATTGTGGGCGGCGGACCGAGTAATGTCAGCGATGATCCAACCAAAAAAAGCTCGGCGCAACTGCGTTTTGAGGCTCAGCTCGGCACGCTTATGGACAAAATTATCGCTACTGATTTTCCGTTTCTCGGCGCCTGTTACGGATTGGGTTTTCTGGTGCAGCATCTCGGCGGAGCAGTCTCACAAGCGCAATACAGCGAGCCGGTCGGAGCACTAACCGTCACTCTGACAGCGGCCGCGCACGATGACCCAATAACTGCTGATTTACCAGTCAGTTTTCGGGCCTTTGCCGGCCACAAAGAAGCTTGCCAGGCCGTACCTGCCGGCGCTGTGCTGCTGGCTAGCTCCGAGACCTGTCCAGTGCACATGATCCGTTACCAGCAAAACTTATATGGCGCGCAATTTCACACCGAGCTGGACGTCGAGGGTATTATTCTTCGCATCAGAGCCTATAAACATGCCGGTTATTTCCCGCCGGAAGCCGCCGACGATCTGATCGCCGCCGCTCGCCAAGAACAGATCACCGAACCGGGTAAAATTCTCAAAACTTTCATTGACCGCTACCGCCAGCCGGTTTCATGACTGCTGAGCTTCTTTGGTTGGATCGTATGCCAGCGCCAAATTGTAAATATCATCAATTGGAATTGCCAGCGTCATGCCTGGCGCCTCGGATGTTTTATCAAAGTGGAAGATAGCGGTATGCCTGTGGAGTAGGGCGCCGGCGACATAGCTGTGATTAGAAAGGGCGACTAGTCGGGCGTTGTCGTAAAAATTGCCATAGACATCGTAAAACGCAAAATGGTGCCGCGATACCATTTCATCGGGCCGCGGTTTAAAGGTTTCCAGCTCGCTGACAATGTCTGCGGAATGCCGGTATTTGACTTCGAAACGGGTTGGATCGCCATTTCGCTTGCGGTATAGAAAGAGGTGGCTATTCTCGGCGGTGCGTGCAATGGCGATGGGCTCGTCACTTGGGTTACGGCTAAGGAACCAACCTTCGTGACAGTCGTCTTTTGAGAAGTCGATAAAGCGGCCGCTAGACTCGAGCATTGCTTCGCGTTTCAGTAAATGGGCAGCTGCGCTGAGGGCCTTTTCGGTATCAGCGGTGACTTGGTGAGCAAGTGTTTCGGGCTGTCCCATAGCGTACCCCCAGCCTATGCCCGGACTGGCAAAATTACAAGCAGTAGCATAATTAAAGGTTGACAGCCGGACAACAGAGGCATATACCTAGACAAAGAAGGTTTCGACATATCACATGACAAAAATTCAAATTGAAACACGCCCCGATTGTATTGAAACACGGCCACCGATTGATGAGGCCAGCCCGGAGTGGCAAACTATGCATGGCGCCGGCCTGAACGGTATCACCACTATAATCTGCCGCGGCGACAGAACCATACTAGCTTACTCACCACTCAAAGCTACCCAACTGGAGGGAGACGCTTCTAAGCTTGCCCAGGCTTTTCGAGATGCAGGTACACTTGTTGAGCTCAACCCAGAACCATCCTGTGAAGCGCCGACTCCGCCACCCGCGGCCACCCGCCGTCGCTGGGGTAAACTAGCATTGAAATTGCACTAGAACAGATGGTGGAAGCGGGCGCTGACGCCGCTGTCTTCTTGCCCGCCGCAACTCTTGGGGTCGGTTTGTTGGTCGACTTGGGCGGCCGTGTGAGCAACAGTTTTGAACTGAGCCATAACGGTTGTCTGACCTTCGTTGCCGTAGCTGATTAGCAAACGATCTTTGTCGCGAATAACAGTATTTGCCAAGCCACCGAGGTCGGTGTAATCCTGACCATTGAGTATCAGATGCAATTTGTTCTGATCGTTCTCGGTGTAGATAGCGCCTTGCTTATTGATAATGCTGGTGGCGCTGAGTGACCAGCCGATATTTTCAAAGAAATTACCCCAGGTCACACCGGCATCATGGACGTGAATGACGTCGTTGACTTCGTCGTGCATATGGACGCGCGCTTTGGGATTATCGCCGGCATCAGCCGAACAAATCGCCACTTCCTGATAGTACGACGGGTCCTTGAACTGCTCACGCTGACCATTAATATAGACAGCAAAATTGGCGTGATAATGAACGTGGTTGGGCGGGCTGTAAGTGGCAAAACGGATCGCCAGAACGATCAAGGCGCCTAAAACTACACCCGCACCAACCAGAAACCACCGACCTGCCATGAGGTTTTTCCATTTTGATGCGCCTTGAGACATGTCTCCATGATAGCAGAATACCGAATGGCTCGTCAGTTCGCTAGGAGCACTCACAGAAGGCGATGGGAAGGATGATTAGGCTAAGCAGTCGCTGCGAGTAATAACGATTATCTTACAGCCGAATTAATGGATGTAGACTATATTGCAGGCTGCCTATGATAACAACAAGAGTTATAGAAGAATAGTGAAAGAATTCCTTAAGGATCGTTACTGCCATCTTGTTGCACGCGGAGCAGACGACCATCTCGAACGGTCGAAAACTGAACTGACGGATTATAATTTCCTGGCGTGGCTATGAGGAATAAGATGCCGCAACACATAGACAGAATCAAGACACATCTGGGAACCCAAAATAGGTAAATAGCATGACTACAGATCTACCAATAGCTGAACGTCGTCAGATCGAGAACGAGATGATATTTAGACGAATGAATGAAAAGGTTGGCGATGACTTAGGTGCCCTCGACGCAATGCACATCGAAGACGGCAATCCACACTTGATAAGAGATGAAGACATTCTACTATTGTTTAAGTGTGAGTGCTCGGATGAAGATTGCAGCGTCCGTGTCCCGCTCAAGTTAAGCGAGTATCAAACTATACACGAGAACAGAGATACTTTTATTGTTAGGCCAAATCACCAGGTAGATCCTATCGAAAAGGTAATAAGTATTGAAACTGAATATAGTGTAGTTAAGAAGAACAATTCGGCCCCTGAACCCGGCAAAAAGCTGAACGATACAACAATAGATAATAGTTAAGCATAATCGAGTTGGTAGCGGCGAGTGGACTTGAACCACTGACCTCCGGCTTATGAGTCCGGCGCTCTAACCAGCTGAGCTACGCCGCCGCGTTTGGGAAGCAAAAACATCGAGCGTTGATCTTGGACCTTTGAACATTCCTGTACCACATTTCTTTGATCTTTTGAAAGCCGGGAGATCAAAGATCAATGTTCGAGGAATGATCGATAGTCAAGGGCAAATGTTCAATGCTTTGCATGGCAAAGCTTAGCATGATTCGTATCTGTTGGCTAGGCTAGTAAGAGCGCAGGGCAAGGTAAGCAGCCGCCGACATACCGATCGCTATGACCACAATTCGGATGGCATGGGTTGAGAAGCGCTGAGAGAAGCGGGCGCCGGAATAACCACCGATGAGGTTGCCGGTCGCCATGACCAGGCCGTGCCGCCAGTCGATAAGATGCGAGCTGTAGAGCACGACGATTGACGTGCTAGAAAGACAGATGGTAATGATGTTTTTGAGCGCATTCATACGGTGGATGTGTTCGTACAAATGCGTAAAGCCCAAAAAGGCTAACATGATGAAGCCGAATCCGGCGCCAAAATAGCCACCATAAATAGACAGCGGCAAAACCGCGGCGCCGACGATAACCAGCGGCTTGATTCGGTTGCGGAGCACCTTTGGTCCGTGCAAGTGCTGCTGTAACTGGTTGTGCAAAAAAGGTTGGAAGGCAAATAGCACGACGGCTATCAGAATTAATCCCGGCACCAGTTCTTTGAAGCTGTTCGAGGAGGTGTGTCGCATGATATTGGCGCCGATTGCCGCGCCGATGATGGCTGGGATGAGCAGAAACAGGTAACGGCCAGGCACTTTTCGTAAGTACTTCCGGTAGGCGTAGGCCGAACTAATGTTCCCGGGCAAGACGATAATGCTGGTTGTGGCGTTGGCGATCAGGGCCGGCATGCCGGTAGCTAACAGCACCGGGAAGCCAATCAACATACCGCCGCCGGCGACGGCGTTCATGATGCCGACAATAATGCCGGCGCCAAAAAGTAATAGTTCTGTCATATTTGTTTTCGAGTAACAGCCCTAGAATAGCAGTTTTCTCATCTGTTGACCAGTTGGTTTATACTGACAGCATGATCATTACGATTTGCAGTAGCGCTAGCTTTTATCGGCAAGCCGTCGATGTGCAGGCCGAGCTGGAGAGAGCGGGATACACCGTTATTATTCCGGAAAACGCCGAGCTGATGAAGCAGCGTAATGATTTCGAAGTGACGCATTACAAAACCTGGTTCGAGGATGCCAAAGATTATCACAAAAAAGCGACCTTAATGCGGCATCACTTCCAAGAAGTCAAAAAAGCTGATGCTATTCTTGTTTTGAATTACGAAAAACATGGCGTGCCAAACTATATTGGTGGCAATGTGTTGATGGAAATGTCGCTGGCATTCTATCTGAATAAGCCGATTTATGTGCTGAATGAAATTCCTGAAGAATCGAGTTTCTTGGAAGAAATTGTCGGTCTGGGCTCAATCCCCCTGCACGGCAAAATCGAAAATCTGCCAGCTGCTAGCTAACGACTTCGGAGCCACTCACAGAGCTGATGGTAGGCGCTGTGGTGATTAGCAACCGCCGGCATGCCGCGATCGTCCGATTCGGCCAGCGAATGTTTGCCGCCATCGAATGATGTGACCGCAAAGTGCGGAAAGGCTGGAGCCTGGCCACGGGCTTCTTTTAGCAGCGTACCTTCCAGCTCGGCGATGAAAACTTTCTCGTGCTCAGCATCTTTATAGACAACGATTTGGCGCAACACGATATTTCGATCGGTTAAATCACGCGTCAGACGCAAGAAATCTTCGGGCATAAACCACTGGTTAACATACTTCATATACGGGCCAGGGAAGCCGCGTAGGCCGGCAATATACCAGCTATCGTCACTAACGATGAGCGGTGCGTGACATATATCAAAAGCTTGCTCGGCTTTGTGACGACCGATTTCCTCACCGTTGTCGGCTTGGATCTCTAAAAGATCGAGCTGTTTTCTGTCAAAGCTCAGGCCGTAGGTGTCACAGACCATTTTAGCGGTCATGACTTTATGGTCATTGCTGGTCACAAAGATGAAGTCAGGCATGGGCTGATTATATCAGGCGGACAAGCTGGGCATTGTCGTAGCGCTCGCCCACGTAGTCGAGGGGTTCTTTGTTGATAACGCGTCGCAGGGCACGGCCAGAAGCGCCATGTCCGACTACCAAGATTTTGTCGTATGGCAAAGTTTGCAAATATTCGAGGACTTCCGCAGCTCGCACGTGTAAATCATCTAAACTTTCAACTTCAGGATAGCTTTCGATCGCCCTTTCATTGATCACATATTTAGCGCGCGCCACCAGGTCGCGTGTATTTTCAAGCGTGCCAAAGCTACGTTCGATAAGGCGAGGCTCAATAATGATCGCATCTTCTGGGTAACCGATTTGACGGGCAATATGCTGGGCGGTGTGATGGGCGCGTTGCAGCGGTGAACTGACAATGGCATCGAAAGCCAAACCTTCCGCTTTGACGCCTTGGCCAGTTTGCTTGGCCTGCTCGTGGCCCTTTGGAGTTAGGGGCGTATCCGTTGTACCGGCCCATTTGCCGTCTTCATTGAGTTGGCTCTGGCCGTGACGGACAAAATATAACTGTTTCACGAGCTATAATTATAGAGTGAATGTGAGGTTGGAGCCAGGAAAGTACGTTGTTGCCGTCAGCGGTGGGGTTGATTCGGTAGTTTTGTTGCATATGTTGGCTGGGGAACCGGGGAATAGTGGGATGGCGGGATGGCGGGATGGAGACGCCTCTTCCTCGGTCCATACAACTATTCCACCATCCCACTATTCCACCAGAGCTCTAACCGTGGCGCACTATGATCATGGCATGCGGCCCGATTCCGACAGTGATCGACAATTCGTGCAGGCACTGGCTGAAAGCTACCAATTGCCATTTGTATATGAAACGGGTAAGTTGGGGGCAAGTGCGAGCGAGGCTGCGGCTCGCGAGAAACGCTACGCTTTTTTGCGATCAGTTCAGAAGCAGCAAGCGGCCGAAGCGATCGTGACGGCTCATCACCAAGACGACGTGATGGAGACAGCGATTATTAATATGCTGCGCGGTACCGGCCGCAAAGGCCTGACATCTTTGCGTGACCAAAAGGAGGTGCGGCGGCCGCTGCTGGCGTGGTCGAAACGAGACATTCTGGATTATGCGCGTCAGCACGATTTGCAGTGGCGTGAAGACAGCACCAACCAGGACCAGGCTTATCTGCGCAACTATGTGCGACTTAGTATTTTGCCGAAGTTTAATGCAGCCAACCGCCAAAAATTACTGGACTTGATTGTCGATACTGGTGAGACGAATCAGGAGCTCGACGCACTGTTGAACGAGCAATTAGGCGACGAGCTTGATCGCGGCTGGTTTGTGAAATTACCACATGATGTTGCCCGCGAAGTGCTGGCCAGCTGGTTACGCCAGCACGAGATTCGTGATTTTGACCGCAAGACATTAGAGCGATTAGTTGTCGGTGCAAAAGTTGCCAGACCCGACGCTCAGCTAGACATTGCTCAAGGTTGGACCTTGAGCATCGCCCGTAATACCTTAGCACTTAGCTCAAGGTTGGACCTTGAGCAGCCTTGAGGAATACTGAGGGAAGTGGGTGATTTGGCACTCAATATGCCGGAGCGCTAGCCAAACAATTCTGAGCGATGTATAATTGAAAGTTATGGATAAACGACCACGATCAAATCGTAAACCGGGGGCAAACAACAAACGAGGCATGAAGAATGCTGGCTTCATAGCACTGCTGATTTTATTCGGCTTGATCATCCTGGCGGCCAGCAATCAGCCGAGTAATCTCCAGAAAGTACCCATTACCACTGCTGTTCAGCAAGCCAACAACGGCCAGTACGAAAAGATTACTGTCAAAGGCAACGAACTCGACATTATCAAAAAAGGCGAAAGTAAACCAAGTTTACGGACGTACCTCGAGCCGAATGCCACGTTAAAAGACGAGGGCTTCAATTATTCAAAGGTACAGATCGAAACGACGCCGCTGAGTAGTGGCAGCTCGACCTGGGTGCAGATCGGTACTTCGATTGTGCCGGTGATTATCATCGCTGCCGTGCTGTACTTTATGCTGCGCAGCGCCCAGGGCCAGGGCAACCAAGCCCTCAGTTTCGGCAAGAGCCGGGCCCGTTTGTATGGCAATGAAAAGGGCAAAGTAACCTTTAAAGAAATCGCTGGTTCCGACGAGGCCAAGCAAGATTTGGAAGAAGTTGTCGAGTTCCTGAAATTCCCCAAGAAGTTTGCCGGCATGGGCGCCCGCATCCCCAAAGGTGTCTTACTAGTTGGGCCTCCCGGCACTGGTAAAACGATGTTGGCCCGCGCTGTCGCCGGCGAAGCCAATGTACCGTTCTTTAGTATTTCTGGTTCCGAGTTTGTTGAGATGTTTGTGGGTGTCGGCGCCTCGCGCGTCCGCGACTTGTTCGCCAAAGCCAAGAAAAACGCGCCGTGTATTATCTTCGTCGACGAAATTGATGCCGTTGGCCGTCGCCGCGGTTCTGGCATGGGCGGCGGACATGATGAGCGTGAGCAGACGCTCAATCAAATCCTGGTTGAAATGGACGGCTTTGAGCAGGGTGAAAACGTCATTGTTCTGGCGGCTACCAACCGTGCCGACGTACTCGACCCAGCCTTGCTGCGCCCGGGTCGCTTCGATCGTCGCGTCAACATCGGCCTGCCGGATCGCAAGGACCGCGAAGCAATTCTTAAAGTTCACTTCGCCAAAAAACCATTGGCTAAAAATGTCGATCTCGATTCGCTGGCCGCCAAAGCTGCCGGCTCATCGGGTGCTGACTTGGCTAATATTGCCAACGAATCGGCTATTATCGCCGCCCGCAATAGTCACAATGAAATCACGCAGCATGATGTGACAGAAGCCTTCGAGCGCGTGGCTATTGGCCCAGAGCGCAAAAGCAAGATCATGACTGAAGCCGACAAGCGCACCACGGCCTACCACGAAGCCGGTCATGCGTTGGTTGGGCACGTGCTGCCGGATAGTGATCCGGTGCACAAAGTTACCATCATCCCGCGCGGTGGTACCGGCGGTGTGACGTGGTTTATTCCGCCGGAAGATCGCGTCTTCGTATCGCTGATCCAGTTCAAAGACATCTTGGCTCGCGGCCTCGGTGGTCGCATTGCCGAAGAAGTCATTTTAGGCCACGACCGCATTACAACTGGCGCTGGCAGTGATCTTCAGAACGCCGCCGAGCTGGCCCGCGACATGATCATCAATCAGGGTATGGGCAAAAAGCTGCGCGACCAAGTTTTCCACGTCGATGAAGGCATGATGATTGAGCGCATGGTGCATGAACGCGACTACTCCGAAGACACAGCCAAAGTCATCGATCAAGAAGTCGAGAGTCTGATTACTGAAGCCGCCAACCGCGCCCGTTTTGTCATCAAGGCCAATCTCGATAAACTCGAAGTTCTCAAAGATCGTCTGCTAGAAAAAGAAACAGTCGACGCCGACGAAGTCCTCGAAACCCTCAAGGGCGCCAAATTGCCAAGCGCCGCCGCTCTATACTAAGTATTTGTCCTGAATGGTAGAAGGGTGTACCATAAATTTAATTATGGCTTTTGGCGGCGAAATTTTTAAACCAGGCAGTCCCGAAGAAGAAGGGTACGCGCAGGTTATGAGTAGCTCTGGAATTACCGAAACTCCAGATGTGTTCATAGATAGTGCCGAGGGTGAAACAGCTTATGCTGGAGTTGACGCAGACCCTGACGGCAGTACGCGCCGGTTCCTTGATGATGAGTTGGCCAAAATCGGCCGCAAACACCCGAAAGCTAATGCCGGTCTTCGTAAACGCCGTGAAGGCGAACAGGAAAATCGTCCCACGTCATTTTGAGGGGTTAATTTCTGTCATCAGCGACCAGCGTGCTTTATACTGAGTGGAGCTTAAGTATGATACGTACCGCATGAACTCCACCGACGACAACAAAAAACCGCGTCTCAGCATCAGCAATATCGCCGGTTTGCTGGTGGCAACATCGCTGACCGGACAGGTGCTCGGTTTTTTACGTACCAAATTGGTCAACGCAAACTTCCCGACGACCGGCCCGCACAGCACTGATGCTTACTTCGCCGCCTTCAACATACCCGACTTCTTCTTTTTCACGTTAGCCGCCGGCGCGCTTGGTGTGGCATTTATGCCGGTGCTGTCCGATCGTCTCTACCGGCACAACCGCAAGAGTGTGTGGGAGTTATCGGCTTCACTCATGAATTTATTGGCCATCATTATGTTCTTTGTGGCCATCGTGATGCTGCTGTTCGCCAAGCCGCTAATCCGTCACGTGGTGGCGCCCGGATTACCGCCTGCCCAGCTCGACACGGCGGCGCAAATTATGCGGCTACTGGCCTTTAATCCACTGTTATTTACGATTTCCGGCATTCTGGCCAGTGTCCAGCAAACCATGGGCCGCTTTTTTTTCTATGCAATTGCACCGCTGTTCTATAACGTAACTATCATTGCCAGCATCTTCATTTTTAAGAATAATATCGGCTTGGTCGGGCTGGGGCTCGGTGCGTTAATCGGTGCCATCATACAGCTCGGGGTCGTGGCCTGTGGCCTGTGGCAAACCGGTTTTCACTGGCACCCGCACATTAACTGGAAAAGCAAAGACTTTAAAACGATTTTGCATAACCTACCGCCCCGCTCCCTGGACCAGGGCGTTGATCAGGTGGAGAATATTGTTGAAACACACATCGCCAGCGGCCTGGCCGTCGGCAGCATCACCTATTACAACAACGCCTTTATTTTGAGCACGGCGCCAATTCTGTTGATCGGCACGGCTATCTCGACTGCTGCCTTTCCGCGTCTCAATGCCCGCCTGAGTCAGGGGCGACCGGATCTTTTCCGGCGTGACTTTTTGATGGTGCTACGGGCTATGATCTGGATTAGCGCGCCGTTGGCGGTTGTCTGCTACTATGCTCGTGGCTACCTGGCCCGCTTGATTTATACCAATGGTAACCAGCAAATTGCTACCATCTTTGGTTTCCTGTGCCTGGCAATTTTCTTCCGCATTCTGTACGCCATCATTTCGCGCTGGTTTTATGCCCAGAAAGATACCAAAACACCGCTGTTCGTATCGCTGTTTACAATTGCACTCAATGTTTTTCTGGCTGTCACGCTGTCGCGACCGAGCGCTTATGGTGTGTCTGGCTTAGCGCTGGCACAGTCAATTGTCGCCATGGTCGAAGTCTTCATTCTAGCAACAATCATGGTGGTACGTGACCACAAGCTATTCGATATTGATTTTCTAGACGGCGTCTGGCGTATTATTTCGGTTACCGGTTTCAGTGTGGTCGCTGGCTTCATCATGATTTCGCTCTACCCGCTCGGCTTTAACGACCGCGGTATTTTGACGCTCGGCTCCAAATTGGCGCTGATCGCCGGTGTCACTTTTGGTGTCCACGTTGGTGTCTCGGCGCTGTTTGGACTCGAAGAAGTCCGTCCGGTTTTCGCGCGCCTCAAAAAGATTATCCTCAAGCCTATCAAGCTCGACATTTAGTGCTACACTTGGCTCATGAACCGCCAACAAAAACTGACGCTGTTTGCCACGATTGTCGGTAGCGGTATTGTCATTCTTGATGGTACGGTTGTGAACTTGGCCTTGCCGAAAATTGCTACGGGGCTGCACGCCAGTTTTGCTGATTTGCAGTGGATCACTGATGGCTACATGCTATCACTGTCAGCCTTAATTTTGTTGGGTGGCTCGCTGGGTGATATCTTCGGTCGCAAGAAAATGTATCTATCCGGTTTACTCGGCTTCGGGCTATTGTCGCTGCTCTGTGGTTTAGCGCCGAATGCCACAACCTTGATCATTGCCCGCCTGCTGCAGGGAGTTGCCGGCGCGTTGTTGGTGCCGGGTGGCTTGGCCATTATTAATACGAACTTTCCGCTCCAAGAACGGGGCGCGGCTATTGGTAGCTGGTCAGCCTGGTCGGCGATTTTCGCGGCCATGGGCCCGCTATTGGGCGGCTACATTCTTGATGTTGCCAGCTGGCGCTGGATATTCCTAATTAATGTGCCCTTGGTGCTGTTGTGCTATGCCGTCGGCAGCGGCAGTATCAAAGAAAGTCGGGACGAAACTGCTCGTCGGGTTGATGTGCGCGGTGCCAGCCTGGCAATGTTGTCGCTGGCTGGTCTGACCTATGGTTTGATCGAAGGACCGACGAGCCACTGGCAACTCGGAGCAGTTGTTGCTTTGTTAGCAGGGATTATTTTAAGCGCTAGTTTCATAGTCTGGGAAAGCCGCTCGAGCGACCCAATGGTACCCCTCGGCCTCTTTAAGTCGCGTAACTTTAGCGGCTCCAATCTTATGACGTTCGGTATGTACGGCGCGCTCAGCAGCTTTCTGTTTGCGCTGGTCATTTATCTTCAGGCAAATCTGCACTACTCGAGCATCAAGGCCGGCGCCAGCCTGTTACCGCTGACGTTTATGTTGCTGCTTTTTTCGCGCCGAGTTGGTGCTGCCGCCGGCAAGTACGGCGCGCGAGGCTTCATGACAGCCGGCCCATTGCTCGCCGCTGCCGGCATGGTGCTGCTGTATCAATTGGGACCGTCGTCGAGCTATCTTAGTGTTGTCTTGCCGGGCGTCCTGTTGTTTGCGATTGGCATGGCTTTGTTAGTAGCGCCTCTGACGACGACTGTTATGACTTCCGTGCCGGATGCCAGCTCCGGCATTGCCTCGGGTATCAACAATGCTGTTTCGCGTGTCGCTGGCTTACTGGCTGTCGCCGTACTCGGATTATTCGGTACCAGTCAGGTCTACCACTTTGCGATTATTCTGTCGGCCAGCCTGGCTGCCTTGGGCGGTATTATTGCATTCCTGCTGATTGAAGATCGTCGCCCTGAAACGTCTTAAGACGCGACCTCTGTTATAATGTGATGACGTGAAACAAGATCATATTCGGAATTTTTGCATTATTGCGCACATTGACCACGGTAAGTCGACGCTGGCTGACCGTTTACTCGAGCTGACCGGCACGGTCCAGCAGCGCGACATGAAAGCTCAGCATCTGGACAAAATGGATCTGGAGCGCGAGAAGGGCATTACCATCAAGTTGGCGCCGGTGCGTATGGAGTATCGGGTTAATGGGGATTTGAGATTTGAGAATAACGACGAATCCCAAATCCCAAATCCCAATTCCCAATTCGAACTTAACTTGATTGATACGCCAGGGCACGTCGATTTTAGTTACGAAGTTTCGCGCAGTCTCGAAGCCTGCGAGGGTGCGCTGCTGGTGGTCGATGCTTCGCAGGGTATACAGGCGCAAACGCTGGCGAATGTGTATTTGGCGATGGCAGCTGAACTCAAGATTATTCCGGTGCTAAACAAGATCGATCTGCCTGCAGCCGATGTTGAGCGTGTCGGTGCCGAAATTATCAGCTTGTTGGGCTGCGAACGCGAAGACATATTAGAGATCTCAGCCAAAACCGGGCTTGGGGTTGAAAAAGTATTGGAGCGGGTGGTGCGTGACATCCCGGCACCAAAGCCATCTGAAATCTCAGAAACACGAGCACTCATTTTCGATAGCTATTATGACGACTACCGGGGTGTTATTCTCTACATTCGAGTTTTCGACGGTGAAATCAAGAAAGGCGCGGCCATCCAAATGATGGCCACCAGCGCCCACGGCATCGCTTTGGAAGTCGGCGCCCTGAAGCCAGACATGACGCCTGGCCAGAGCCTGCAAGCGGGCGAGATCGGTTATATTGTCACCAATCTCAAAACTACCAGGGATGCCAAAGTTGGTGACACTGTGACGCTGAGCGGTCACTCGGCGGCCGAGCAGTTGCCAGGCTACAAAGACGTCCAACCATTCGTCTACGCTGGCTTTTTCCCCGAGAGCAATGAGTATTATCAGGAACTCAAAGACGCCATCGAGAAATTGTCACTCAGCGATTCGGCTCTGCAATTCGCGCCAGAAAATTCGCCGGTGCTTGGCTTTGGCGTGCGCATTGGCTTCCTCGGTTTGCTGCACATGGACATCGTTCGTGAGCGCCTGGAGCGCGAGTATGGCCTTGAACTAGTCGTCACCAATCCATCAACTGACTATCAGATCAGTCTGCTGAATGGCGAAGAGCTGGATATTAAGAGTGCGGCCGATTTACCAGATCCGGCTAAAATTTTAGAAATTCGTGAGCCGTGGATCACGGGCGAGATCGTCGTGCCAAAGGAATATGTCGGTGCGGTCATCCAACTTATCTCTGGCAAGCGTGGTCTGCAAACTAATTTGAGTTATGTTGACCAACGGGCGCTGGTCAGTTTTGAAGCACCACTGGCCAATTTACTGACTGATTTTTATGATCAGCTGAAAAGCCTGACGAGCGGCTACGGCTCATTTAACTACGAACTTGATGATTATCGCGCTGAAGATTTAGTGCGCCTTGATTTTTACGTCGCGGGCGATATTGTCAGCGCCCTCAGTATAATGGTGCACCGCAGCGAAGCGCAGCGCCTGGGTCGCGACACCGTCGAGAAATTAAAAGACATCATCCCGCGCCAAAACTTCCAGGTTAGTTTACAGGCGGCCATTGGTGGCAAATTTATCGCCCGGGAAGACATCAGTGCCTATCGCAAAGACGTCACCACCGGCTTGTACGGCGGCGACGTTTCGCGCAAAAAGAAGGTCTTGGCCAAACAGGCTAAGGGCAAAAAACGCATGAAGCGTTTCGGCAAAGTCGACATCCCGGCCGACGCCTTCACCGTCATGCTCAAGCGCGACTAAGCCGATGTTGAATCGTGGCTTGAGAGAGACTATGGTTAAATAAAGCCGTGACCGAACAAAACCAAAATCTGGCGTTCGTTGCCAAACTCCTGCAGCCGTCATGGTTAAGTGGGCTTGTCGATGTTGTTTTCAGCGTGGTGCTGGTGGCGGGCACGCTGATAAGCGCCAGCTATAGCAGCAGCAGTTTACGGTACCTAATTGAGCTGGAAAAACAAAAAGCGCAACAGAACTATGCTCCGTACACACCACTACCAGATCGTTTCTCGGGCAGCCAGCTGATCAGCAATATTCCGCTCCTCATTTTTTGGATGGGCGTCGGGCTGCTGGCTTATTGGTTTGTGTCGGCGCTGCTGGTAGCCGTGCGTGACGCCACCGAACTGCGCGAAGAGCTGGATTATGTGCATGCCAATCGCCGGGCTCTGGTGCGGCAGGCTGGCGAGCGACTGGTGATACGGATCATTGTGCTTATTGTTTGGGTGCTGTACATTGCGTTCACGCTGCACGTGCTCCTGCCATACATTCTGGCACTAACAACGGCTGCCAAAAGCGCCGCGCTACTGCCGGGCGCCGGTTTTTGTGTGCTGGCCGTCGGGCTGGCTGGTCTGACGCTGCATGTACACTTGATAGCTATACGGCTTCTGTGGCTGCGGGCTCGGCTAGTAACTGACTAGCCAGATAGCTCACTTGTCCTACCCCTGTAAAAATGCTATAATTCAAGTAATGGATCAGGCACTACAACAAGCCCTGGTGGGCTATCAGCCCAGCCAAGCGACAATTGATTTGGTCAAGCGAACCAAGGTGTTATTCCTGGTTGGACCGACGGGTGCTGGCAAAGATTCGTTGAAAGATGCGTTGCTCGCCGGCGACGGCTACTACCACCTTATTTCGCACACCACCCGGCCGCCACGTATCAACCAAGGCGTGCGCGAGCAGGATGGCCGGGAGTATCACTTCATTGATCAAGGGCAGGCGCTGGAAATGTTAGATGATAGAGCTTTCGTGGAAGCCAAGGTTTACAGTGGCAATTTATACGGTACTAGCGCTGCCGAAATTCAAGCTGCGCATGATGCCGACAAAGTCGCGGTGACTGACATCGAAGTGCAGGGCGTGGCTGAGTACAAGGCAATTGATCCAAATATTATGGCCGTATTTCTGTTGCCACCCGATTTCGAAACCTGGCAACAGCGCCTGCAGCGCCGTTACGGCGATGTTGTTGATGCCGCCGACATGCAACAACGCCTGGAGACGGCCCTCGAAGAAATCGATCAGTTACTTAATACGGATCATTATTTTGCTATGGTCAATGCTACGCTCGACAATGCGGTCACCGAGATCACCTTGATTACCGATACCCATAGTCATGATCCCGCCCTCGAAGCTGAGGCCCGCGAGGTGGCTAAAAAACTCGACGCCGATATTCGCACCTACCTGGCTTCAAACAGCTAGTGTCATCGGTAACTAACCGGGAGCGACAAGTTTAGCACTCTTGACTACTGAGTGCTAAAAAGTGTATAATTCACCCCAGAAGAGAACTGGAATAACTATGACAGATCGCCAGCAAAAGATTTTAAGTGCCGTCGTTGAGCAGTATGCCGAGGTGGCTAGTCCTGTCGGCAGCAGCCTATTGGCCAAAGCTTTTAACGTTAGTTCGGCTACCATTCGCGCCGAGATGGCTGAACTGGAGCGGCTGGGTTTTATTCACCAACCCCACACCAGCGCCGGGCGAGTACCGACCGACAGAGGCTACCGCTATTATGTTAATAATTTAAATGAAAATACGGCGCTGAGTTTGGCTGAACGTCGGGGCGAAAAGGCATTGGCAGCCCGTGTCCAAAATGCCGGCGCACCGGAACGCATGATCCGTAACGCCGTCGACACGCTGGTCGAGCTGACGCACAACCTTGGTCTGGCTACCATCGGTAACCAGTTATATATCAGCGGATTGAGCAATCTATTCGGTCAGCCGGAATTCATCAACGGCATGCAAGTGCAGCAAGTGGCGCAGCTGCTCGACAATCTTGAACCGTGGTTGCGTGAGGCCGCTCCTAATGAGCCGTTGAGTGTCTATATTGGCCAGGAAAATCCAATTGGTCGTTCAGCGGGCTGTTCACTGATTATCAGTCGCTTTCGTAGCCCATTCTCTGACCGTAGCTACATTGGCACGCTCGGCCCGACCCGCCAAAGCTACCGCGACGTTATGAATTTAGTCACCCGGGCCGGTCAAGAACTTGAGGAGGTTTTATATGTCTAACGACGAAACGTATCATGGTAATGAAGAAATTATTGAGTTGGCATCGGATGAACTATTGCCAGTAGTGCAGGAAATAACTGGTCCAAAAATGGCCACCATATCCACTGAGCTTATGGATCGTATGCTCGATGCCGCTAAGTGGCGGGTACGAGCTAAACTTGGCGCTGACTGGAACATGCAAGATCTGAGCGAAACAGAGCCGGCTATTGCCTCCGGTCTTGCCTACGCCCACGAACTCAACTGGTTTCTGATATCTGCTGAACACGAAGCGCAGCTGAAAGAACGAGGCATCAACTGATCGCCATGGCAGATAAGAAAAAAGCTAAAACCGCCGAATCGGCTGAGTTACAGGCTCGGTTGGGGGAGCTCACGCAGGCCCTGCAACGTGAGCGGGCCGATGCGGTTAATATTCGCCGCCGGCATGACGAAGAGTTGGCTAATGTGCGAACACGGCTAAAATCAGGCGTCGTGGCTGATTTACTACCAGTTATTGATAACTTTGAGCGTTCGCTCAAGCATGTCCCCCAAGATCTAGAAGGCAATGATTTTGTGAAAGGCATCCAGGGCGTGGTGAAGCAGTTCGAAAAGACCCTCAGCGACATGGGCGTCAAACGGATCGCAACCGTCGGCGAACCGTTTGACCCAGCGTTGCACGAAGCCGTCAGTCTGGAAGAAGGCGACGGTGACAAAGAGATCGTCAGTGAAGAACTGCAGGCTGGTTATCGCATCGGCAACGATGTCATCCGCCACGCCATGGTTCGGGTTCGCCGCACATAGACTTACCATAACGGCGAATTATTTCACCGGGCACTCATTTCTACCGCCAAGTACAGGCGAACTTTGTAGACATAATTACATCTGCTAGCACTCTTGACATGCGAGTGCTAATTTCTTACACTATCAGTAGTAAATCAGGACTGCTAATTTTAGAAGGGGTATAACAAATGAGCAAAATTATCGGTATCGACTTAGGTACCACCAACTCGGCGATGGCTGTCATGCAGTCTGGTAAGCCGGAGATTATCGCTAACTCGGAAGGCAACCGCACTACACCATCAGTTGTGGCGGTTAACAAAAACGGTGAACGACTGGTTGGTCAGGTCGCTCGTCGCCAGCAAGTGACTAATCCAAAGAATACGGTCTACGAAGTCAAACGCCTGATCGGGCGCAACTTTAACGACAAAGAAGTTCAACGCGACATCAAACTGATGGGTTACGAGATCGTCAAAAGCGGCAATGGCGTCAAGGTCAAAATGGGTGACAAAGAATACAGCCCCGAAGAAGTCAGCGCCATGATCCTCGGCAAGCTCAAGAGCGACGCCGAGAGCTTCCTCGGCGACAAGGTCACCGAAGCCGTCATCACCGTGCCGGCCTACTTCGACGACAGCCAGCGCCAGGCAACCAAAGACGCCGGTAAAATCGCCGGACTGGAAGTAAAACGCATTATTAACGAGCCGACGGCTGCCGCTTTGGCATATGGTTTGGACAAGGCCGAAAAAGCCGACGAAAAGATTGCCGTCTATGACTTAGGTGGCGGTACGTTCGACGTTTCCATCCTCGAACTCGGCGACGGTGTCTTTGAAGTCAAATCGACCAATGGCGATACCCACCTCGGTGGTGCTGACTTTGACCGCGGCATCATTAACTATTTTGCCGACGAGTTCAAGAAAGAGCACGGCATCGATGTGACCAGCGATAATGCTGCCATGCAGCGTCTGCGTGACGAAGCTGAAAAGGCCAAAATTGAGCTGTCGACAGCCCAGGAAGTTGACGTCAACCTGCCATTTTTGACGGCCGATGCCGATGGTCCAAAACACTTCGAGCATAAACTGACTCGTGCCAAACTGGAAAGCCTGGTGGCTGACCTGGTCGACAAGACCGCCGCACCATGTGAAAAAGCCCTAAAAGACGCCGGTCTGAAAGCCAGCGAAATCGATGCCGTTGTATTAGTCGGTGGCATGACCCGTATGCCCGCCGTGCAGGAAAAAGTGAAGCAAATCTTCGGCAAAGACCCAATGAAGGGCGTCAACCCGGACGAGGTTGTGGCCGTTGGTGCCGCCATCCAAGGCGGTGTGCTGCAGGGCGACGTCAAAGACGTGCTGCTGCTGGATGTAACGCCACTATCGTTGGGTATCGAAACCATGGGCGGTGTCATGACCAAACTGATTGAACGTAACACCACCATCCCGACCAGCAAGTCTGAAGTCTTCTCGACCGCCGCCGACAACCAGCCGCAAGTCGAAGTCCACGTTGCACAGGGTGAGCGCGACATGATCGAAGGCAATAAGAGCCTCGGCCGTTTCATTCTCGATGGCATTCCACCAGCACCACGCGGTGTGCCACAGATCGAAGTCACCTTCAACATCGACGCCAACGGCATTCTGAACGTCACCGCCAAAGATAAGGGCTCCGGCAAAGAGCAGAGCATTACTATCTCCGGTTCGGGCAACCTCGACAAAACCGAAGTCGAAAAGATGGCCAAAGAAGCCGAAGCCCACGCCGACGAAGACAAGGCCCGTAAGGACGCCGTCGAAGCCCGCAACCTACTCGACGGCACCATCTACCAGGCCGAGAAGCTAAAGAAAGACAATGGCGACAAAATCTCTGACGACGACAAAAAGACACTCGACGAAGCCGTCGAAGCTGCCAAAAAAGTCGTGGCCGACGAAAAGTCAGACAAGGAAGCTCTGGAAAACGCTGCCAAAGAACTCAACGACAAACTGATGCCCATCGGCGCCAAGATGTACGAGCAGGCCGAAGCTGCCGCACCAAGCGAAGACGCTGACAGCGAAGCCAAAGCCGACGACCCCATCGAAGGCGAAGTTGTCGATCCTGAAACAAGTTCAGAGCAAGCTGACAAGAAAGACTAATATGCTCGCTGCCGCGCCTGTGGTTCGAACGCCGCGAGAAAGTGACATGCCTGCAGTTATCGATCTCAGATGGAGATCGTTATACGAGCCGCTCGGACTGGCTAGAGAAGATTTCTTGGAAGAGTGCGAAGCTGTTGACGCTGAGCCAGAAACAATTCATGTGGCGGCCTATGATGACAAGCTTCTTATTGCCACCGCCCGCATTGAGCGCAATGATACATACGATTTTTATTTGGGCTTGATGGCAACTGCCCCGATGTACAGGAATAAAGGCGTGGGCAGCTTAGTTTTGCAGCATGCAGAAGATTTAGCCCATCAGAGGGGTGCCGAGGTACTCGGCTTACACGCTCACCCAGCGGCGGTTGCGTTCTATGAAAAGAACGGCTTCACCAGGCTTGGTAAAACGGCCGTCGGCTTAATACAGCATACGTTGATACTGGCGCCCGCCATGGAAAAGACGGTACGCGGCGTTACACGAGCACAATGGCTAAAAAATGAATAGCGTAAGTATTTTCGGCTGGTAGAATAGGAACAAGGATTGAGGAGCGAGCAATTACCATGTATGAAGTAGGCGAACTTAAGTTCTTGCCAAATGACCAAACCAGGCTGTGGGTCGCGCAGAACGCCCATCTGCCGATGCCTGTTCGTGGCCCTGAAGGTGAGCCAGGCCTCTGGTCGGTCGGAACAGCACCCGAGACTGAAAATTCGCTCGAGTATCCAGAACCACCTCTCGAAGCGACCATGGAAGATCGAATCATTGCTATGTCGATGGATCCAGATTTGACAGCGATCATCGAAATTGAGCTCGGTCTGGACCCTGGCGACAAAGATATGTCCGAAGAGCATATTGATGCGCTCATGGCGTTGGAAATTATAGGCGTCAGGTATGAAGTGAGCCAATGGCACATGCTGACTGACGATCAAGCCGAAGATGCTGAGCGCGAGTGCCGCAACCGGATTTACATCGAGCGCGAAAAAGATCTACGCAAGCTGCATCGGAGGTTATGGGCTGTATGAGCATGAAATATAGTTTTGAGAATCAGCCATTTTGGGACATCGTAGAAAATGTTGCATTGGACACCGAAACTCTGTCGTTGCTCGACGCCATAGACGATAGGTACATTTGGGCCAACATCGAGCTGCAGCATCAGCACGACTTTTCAGAGCAGACCCTCAAGAGCCATTTCCAGCACTTATTTAAACGGATGTATGATATGTACGACCTGCCTGCCGAACTCTGCAATACAGTAGTTGATTATCACCAAAACCGTTTGAACAACCCGGAGTTACAGCATGGCCCAGCGTGATTATTACGAAGTTTTGGGGGTGAGTAAGGGCGCCAGTGCCGATGAGATTAAAAAGGCCTTTCGACGGGCGGCGGTTGAGCATCACCCGGACCGAGGCGGCGACGAGACAAAGTTTAAAGAAGTTAACGAAGCCTACGAAGTCCTAAAAGACGCCGACAAACGCAAACGCTATGATCAGTTTGGCCATGCCGGCGTTGGTGGTGCAGCTGGTGGCAATCCGTTTGGCGGTGGTTTTGGTAGCGGCCAGAATGTAAACTTTGACTTTGGCGATCTTGGTCTGGGCGATATTTTTAGCAGTTTCTTTGGCGGCGGTGGGGGTGGCGGTGGCCCGCAGCGCCAGGCGCGCGGCCGTGACGTTGAAGCCGGCGTCGAGATCAGCTTTGAACAAGCAGTGTTCGGCACAGAAGTCGAGCTTGGTTTACATCTGGAAGATACTTGCGAACACTGCAAGGGTACGACCGTAGAACCCGGCCACGAACTCAAGACCTGTGACCAGTGCCAGGGCTCCGGCCAGGTCGTCAGTGTCGCCCGCACTATCTTCGGCAACATCCAGCAGGCCAGCGTCTGTCCGAAGTGTCATGGCCGTGGCAAAATTCCCGAAAAGGTTTGTACAGTCTGCCATGGCAAAGGCACGCAGTCCAAAAAGCAGAACATTGAATTGAAAATCCCGGCTGGCATCGACGACGGTGCCACCATCCGTTTGCGTGAGCACGGCGAGGCCATAGCTAACGGCCCGAAAGGCGATCTGTACGTCAACGTGCGCGTCAAACCGCACAAAAAGTTCACCCGCGAAGGTGATCTCATTCTCAGCGAAGAACATATCGGTATGGTGCAAGCCGCGCTCAGTACGGAGATCGATGTTGAAACCGTTGACGGTCCAGTCCGCATGAAGGTACCGGCCGGCACGCAATCTGGCTCAGACTTCAAGCTCTCCAATCACGGTGTGCCGCACCTCAAGGGTTCGACCCGTGGCGCCCATATCGTCACCATTATCGTCGACACCCCGACCAAACTCACCAAACAACAGCAGGAACTATTGCAACAATTCTCGGCCGGCGGGGGTAAATCCAAGCTGTGGTAGTTTGGTGCCCCTGATTGAGCAAGGGACAAGAAGCAAGACGTAAGAAGCATGCCAAACACGAGTAATTCCAAGGTTTAACCCTGGATTGCTCAAGGTCCAACCTTGAGCATGGAAGCTGAGACATGAAACAAGAGCCAAGAGACATTAGTAGCCCCAGCCTCCACCTCCGTGTCATCCCGGCGCAGGCCGGGACCCAGTCAATAGGTATGCGATAGCCCTCCACCACAGAATTCCCTAATCTCAATTCTTTTCAAAAAATAGCAACCGAGAAGCACAAGCGACTTGCACGGAAATACCACTTTGATTAATAATAGACAGCAATGAAACGCACTCCTCTCAACCAGGCAGGCTTTATTCCATTACTCCTGACAATTTTAGCGGTCGTGGTGGCGGTTATTTACCTGGCCTACACCAGAGTAAATCACGCCCACTAGTATTGCTAAATAAAGTATTTTATGCTATATTATAGTCTTGGCCGCCAAGCGGCTTGATTTGTTATGAGGAAGATCACCATCACCGGTACTAAAGGCAAAACCACCACTACGGCGGTGATCAGTCACGTGCTACGAACGCTCGGGCACAACGTGCTCAAAGTAGACACCAACGGGCATTACGTGAATGGGGTTCAAAAAAGCACGCTTGAAGAATCACGAAACATCTGGGGGCTAGTGCCAACCGTCTGCCCGGGACGATATCTGTGGGAATTTCAAACTAACCCGTCACTGCAGGAAAACGCCGTAGCAGTACTAGAATCATCGCTGGGCAGCAGCGCTTTGGCCGGGCTCGGCTATCGGCACCACGACGTCGGTGTTTTTTTGAATGTCATGGAAGATCATCTCGGCTCCAGCCAGCGGCTCAAAACCCGGGCTGATATTGCTAAAGCGAAAAGCTTCATCTTCAGCCGCATAGCCCAGAATGGTTACGTAGTCTTCAACGCCGACGATGAGCTTGTCATTAAAACGCTCGACAAAGTGCCGGCAGAGCGTGCCGCTACCCGTATTCCGTGCGGTTTGCACTTTGAGAGATTTCCACTAGCGCAACATCTCAAGAACGGTGGCATAGCGCTGACAATCCGTGACAATAATTTGTTGCTGCTCAGCCAAGATAAAGAGACGATTTTGTGCAATGTCGCGGCTGTGGCCTGGACCTTCAACGCCACCTTTAAACCCTCGCTCTATAATCTATTACACGTCACCGGTGCCATCTACGGACACTATAATGGTGTGCTGCCGGCTGGTTTTCGTAAAGCAATTGAAGCCAGCCAGCTGGATCCCGACAGCGGCCGCTTACATCTTATGACCGCCAAAAACGGCACGCGCGTTCTGGTCGATTATGCTCACGAGAAGAATTCATTGGCGGCGGTTGGTAGGCTAGCGAAATCGTTAGCACCGGAGGGTAGCGTTATTGGTGTCGTTCGATTAGCGTATGATCGCACGCCCGAGCTCATTCAGGATACTGGCCGCTACATCGCACCATACTTTGACTCGTTTGTGGTGTACGATAAGATCGATGGCTACTGGGGCAAAGCTGAGCTGCTCCCGGGACGCCGTTTCAATAAAGTTGAGGGCAAAGTCTCGCAGCTATTCGCCGATGCTATCGCCGAAAAGAATTCGCGGGTGCAGCGGATCGTACGCGAAGATGAAGCAATCCAGGCAGCTGCCAACATGGCTACACCTCACGACATCGTTGTAGTAATTGCCAACGAGCATATTGAACGGTCCCTTGGCTTTGTGCGCCAAGCTTTCCACCTGGAGCATAGCTAATGACGGGGCTGAACAAAACACTTGGGGGTTTCGAAGTCGTTTCTTTCCCGGAGCTGGGCGTTAAAGACGTTATTGCAAAAGTTGACACAGGTGCGTATTCTGGAGCTCTGCACGCCAGTCATGTGCGGGAGTTCGTGGATGAGCAGGGTAATAAAACACTGGAGTTTTATCCACTCGGCAAAAAGCAATTAAAATCAGTCACGACCCAGTATCGCCGTAAGCAAATAAAAAGTTCTAATGGCCAATTTGAAACGCGGTTTGTGATCAAGACTAAGTTAACGATTAAAGACAAGGACCATATGATTAATATTAGCCTGAGTGATCGGGCCGCCATGATGAAAAGTGTTTTGCTGGGACGGCAATTTTTGCGTCGGCATCATTTTATTGTTGATGTACGGCAAGGTACGGAATATCGCCACGCCGGAAAGGATTCGGAGCTACGAGCATGAACATAGTTATTTTATCAAAGGGCGCCGCTAATTATTCAACTAGGCGGCTCAAGGAAGAGGCTCTCGCCCGTGGCCATGAGGTCCGAGTAATTAACTACGCCAAGTGTTACGTGACCGTGGAAGAGGGCAACCCGATCATCCATTATAAAGGTGAGGAAGTGCGCGATGTCGATGTGATTATTCCGCGGGTTGCAGCCAGTCTGACGAAGTATGGTACGTCGATTGTGCGGCAGTTCGAGATGCAGAATGTACCAACTACCACTAGCTCGATTGCGATTGTGCGCGCTCGCGATAAATTGCGCAGTCTACAGCTGATGGCGAAAGCCGGCGTTGGTATCCCGAAAACCGTTTTTGCTCGCGAAGCGGTCGAGATCATGGACGTTCTCGAACAAGTCGGCGGTGCCCCGGTAATTATCAAAGTTGCTCGCGGTACGCACGGTAATGGGGTCGTGCTAGCCGAGACTCGCAAGGCGGCCCAGGCGGTGATGCAAGCCTTTTATGTTGAAGGCGTGAGCTTTGTGGTGCAGGAGTTTGTGGCCGAAAGCGCCGGTGTCGATATTCGAGCCTTCGTGGTTAACGGTAGGGTTGTTACGAGCATGTTGCGCCAGAGTCTCGATGATGATTTTCGTTCGAATCTGCATCAAGGTGGTGAAGGTATATCGGTTAAGCTAACGCCTGAAGAACGTCGCACTGCCTTGAAAGCCGCTAAAGCCATGGGACTGCCAATCTGTGGCGTTGATATGATGCGATCTAGCCGCGGACCACTTGTGCTGGAAGTCAACGCCAGCCCTGGTTTTCAGATTGAAAAGGTCACCGGTCGCAACGTGGCCGGTTCGATAATTGAATACGCCGAGCTGCTGGCCAAAGCTGGGCGTCGCAAAGATAAGGTGGGTGCCTAGAGCAGTTTAAGCATCTATCTTGAGATATTTGAAGGATCTCGAGAAGAATTGAATTTAAGGGTGGAGCTCAAGGTTGGACCTTGAGCTGTCCAGGGTTGGACCTTGGCGCTAGCCCTACCTCAGGTCTCGTGTTTCGGCTAGTGCTTGGAGCTAAGGGCGAAAGCGCTCATGCTATCATAGGCACATGAGTCCCGAAATTACACTTGGTTTGATTGTGCTCATACCGGTTATCGTCCTGATGCTGATGCGGGTGAATGCGGCCTTGGTCTTTCTCAGTCTCTGTCTCGGCGATGTGCTGGTCCAATTCGTTGCACCGGATGCTAATTCGTTTGTGACTTTGTTTTCGGCTCATGTTCCCAAAGGCATCGACACCGGCAATAATACGATCAAAGTTGTATTATTGTTGCTGCCGGTGGTTCTGACGGCGATCTTCATGATCCGCACGGTCAGCGGCTACGGAAAGCTAGCTCTCAATTTGCTGACCTCGGCTGGCGTTGGTCTGCTCGGCGGCCTACTGGCGGTTCCATTGTTGCCACCAGGCTTGAGCCATAACATCGTACAGTCGCCTTTATGGGTCCAGGTGCAGCGTGCTCAAGACCTGATTGTCGGGGTGAGCGCACTCATCTGTTTGCTGGTGCTGTGGATGCAACGCCCTAGAACCGGCCATAGTAGTAAACACGGCAAGCATTAGCAATTTCAGCTTGCGTTACGCAAGACTTCGCTAGATACTAGCACCATACCTAATTAGTCAATCCAGGCAGTGATCATGAAACTTCTTAACAAACAAATAAGCAGCGCTGTATTTAAAAACCGTAACGTTCTACTTTTTGTGCTGATCTTTGCGCTTATTGGCTGCTACGTCCTGGCTCGAAGCTTGGCAGCCTCGACACTGGTGACGGCTGAAGCCGAAAGCTTCAGCTTGCCACCAGGCGCTTCTATCGTGTCTGACAGTACGGCGAGTGGCGGTAAGGCTATTACACTGACCACTAATGGTACGGCCACGGGCTCAATCGCTACCACGCTTCCGGCGGACACTATTATGATGACCGCCAAAGGCGTAGCCTGCAAAGGCTCACCGGCAGTCCAGCTGTGGTTCGACGGCAGTCAGATACTGAATAAAACGGTCTCGTCGGTGTGGGCTACCTATAGCGTATCAAAAACAATTTCGGCCGGTCAGCATAATATTTCGTTAGTTTTTGCCAATGACTATCAGCGTCGGAACTGTAGTCGAAGCGTTTCAATTGATAAAATTACATTGTCCATCCCGGATACTACTAGTAGTACCACAACCCCCAGCTCGCCACCCATTTCAACAGCACCTGCTCCGAGCACTGGCCCATCCTGGACGTGTGGTTGGGGCGGCTTTAAAGCCGGAACCTGGCCCACTAGTTGTTGGTGCCCTTATGGCGACAGCAGTCCCTGGAATCAGCCGCTACCAGCTTCGCCAAAACTGAACCCGAACTCAGCCGCCATTGTGTCGCGAACTCTCGGCATGGGTGGCATAGGTAAATTGGTGGCCGGCGATTCAGGCACTACAAATGATTTCAGCCACCCAACCTATTATTCACAAAGTAGCGATCCGGTCTTCACCATCCACTGCACCGAGCCCTGGGGCACCTGTGCAGTCGAGGGCTTGACAATTCACATTCCAGATCAAGCTAAGCCGGCCGCTGGCGGTGATGGCCACATGGCCGTTGTCGACCAAAGCACCAATTGGGAGTACGATTTTTGGCAAGTTACTTCCAAGCCAGCCGGCGGCGGAACGTTAAGTATTAGTTGGGGAGGTAAAACGAAGATTGATGGCGACGGTTTAGGCTCTGATGCGACAGCGGCTAGATTTGGCAATCTGGCGGGCATTATCAGGGCGCCTGAAATGCAAGCCGGCGTCATTCCGCACGCCTTGTTCCTTGTCATCAAATGCGGCACAACCACGCCACAATATGTCTACCCGGCACTAAAGGGCGGCTCAATGTGCGCCGACATCACCAATGCACCACCGATGGGAGCACGCTTTTTCCTAGCCATGAGTGACAGTCAGATTAACTCCTTGGCAGTACCGACTTGGAAGAAAACAATTTTGACCGCCATGGCGCATTATGGCATGTATTTTGGCGACACTGGTGGCTCAGGTTTCGGTATTGAAATGGAGTCAGGCTCTACCTATACGTCATTTGGCGCAACTGATCCGATGGTAAGTTTTGCACAGGCCAACGGCTGGAGCCCGTACAATGGTACCTATGTCGGGGATTTAGGCGCTGGTGTAGATTGGGCGAGTTATTTGCGAGTGGCCGATCCGTGTGTGGCTCAACAGACCTGTACTAATTGAGCCGGCGATTGACTTTTTGGCCGAAAAACGGATAATGTAAGGAGTTAATTTGCCGGTACACGTGAATGAAGCATACGTGAATATCGTTTCACTGCTGACGCTTCGCTCACGTCTACAAAAATTCCTATCAGGAATTTTTGGGCCCATAGCTCAGCCGGTTAGAGCACCTGCCTTTTAAGCAGGGTGTCCTGGGTTCGAGTCCCAGTGGGCCCTCCAAAGTAAAAGACCTACCGCAGTGTAGGTCTTTTACTTTGGGAACGTATGCGGACCCGAACCCAGTGCAGCAAAGCTGCTGGGTTCGGCAGAGCGAGGACGCGCGCAGAAGCTTGCTTCGAGCACGCCACAGCGGCGGAGCGCAATGAAATGGAGCGATCCCAGTGGGCCCTCCAAACAAAGTTAATTTAAAAGAGCCATATTGGCTCTTTTTGCTATAGTTCAAATATGGAAATAGAGTGGAGAGAAACTGATAATGGTAAGGGCAGCAAAGCACTATTCAGTACGTTCAAAGTTGCCGATATAGAAGAAGCGAGTCTTAAGGCTAATCAGGCTGTCAAAATTATTAAATCACATAGAGACGACGTACATTCTCACATGGCTTTATCCCATGAGGGGCTGACGATTATGTTACATGGAACTTCAAGAGAAGAGATCGGTGACGAGGAGTGGTCTATTGCGAATGAGATACGTATGACTTTGAGCAACTAAGTTTAATTGCGATAGTTTCCACTATGTCCCTCCAAAAGCTAGGCGTAGCCGGGGAAGAAGTCGACCTTGATTTGCGTACGAGGCACGCCAAGTTCGCGGAGAGCGACTTGCATGGCATGGACCATGGGGTGGGAGCCGGAAATGTAGAATAGGCGTTCGGCATAGTCAGGCACCAGCTGCTTGATCAGCTCGGTGCTGAGTCTGCCGGTGTGGTAATGCGGGCTTGGTAATGCAGCGCTGGAGTCGGTAATTATGTAGTTGACGTTGCTGTTAAGTCGTTGGCGGGCAGATTCGAAGATGTCGGTGTAAGCTAGCTCTTCAGATGAAGTGGCTGAGTAGAGCAGGCTAACATCGCGTTGTTGATTGTTATCGAGGAGATATTTCACCATGCTCCGATAGGGTGTAATGCCGATGCCGCCGGCGATGAAGGCCAGTTTTTGCTGCTTATTAGCCGGTAGCGTAAAGTCGCCGCCGAGCTGCGCGCCGACAAATGGCGTTTGAGCATCGATGGCCAGCAGCGCACGCTTATAACTGCTGCCGTTTTCATAAAACCGCACGCCCAGCCGGATTTCGGGCTCGGTCGGTGACGAGGCTAAAGTGAAGTAGCGACGTTCACCGCGGGCATCCGGTCCGTGGTGTTGCAGCGTCCATTCCATGTATTGTCCAGGCTGGAATGTGAACGGCGTAGCGGGCGTAAAAACAAAATCGACCAGACCGGGGCCGATCTTTACTTTACGGACACTACGCGGGAAGACCTTGAGGCGGAGGTTCACGAGGTAGGCGAAAACATTGCTTACGACTAGCACGGCTTCGGGTGTCGTATAGTAGCCGAGCAGATGAACTTGCGGCGGAAACAATAGCCCAGCCAGGGCACCATACCAGCGTTGTTGTTTGACTTTTGAGGGTGAGGTCACGGGCTCAGTGAGCATTACAAAAGCTAGGAAAAACAGCGATGAGTGCAGGATCATCTGATGCAGCATGACACTGAGGTTGTTGTGGCCAAGCAAACTATAGCCGACGACGGCCGCCAGACTAGTCAGCAGAAAACTCAGTACCATCTGGAAGCGCCGCACCTTGCGGGTCAGCAGCAGGCCGCCAATGAGCACCACAGGCAATAAATAGTTGTTACCGACCCACCAGCTAGCAGAATGACCGGCGCCCAGACTGGTGAGCAGCACGGCTACGGCTGCCGGATTAAAAAGGTGCTTTTTATTGATGGCTAGCAGGTATTTCGAAGCCATGGCCAATCCGCCGGCCGCCGTCAGGAATATTAGGTTGCGCGGTGAAGCGTCGGGCGTAATAATCAAGGCTAGAATGAGGGCGGTGATCAGTGATGACTCACGGTTAACGGGCGCCTTGAAAGCGGCGGCGAACATCGCGTTGCTGAGCCAACAGACTGCCATGAGATACAGTGGAGAAAACAGCACAACCACTGGCTGGTAGTGCAAATAGTTCAGCTGGCTGAGCGCCGCTGCGGCAACCAATAGGACACCGAGGTAGTAGAGCAACAGGCGATACATAGTAATGCGGTCGAGCAAATTATCAGTAAACCGCAGCATTAGACAACATACCTTCCGAAGCCGCTGGTCAGAGTGGCAATCTGGCTGGCATCTATCATGTAGGCTTCGAAGCCGGGCAAGGCTTCAATAAACTCAATACCTCGTCGGCCCATAGCGAACGCCGCGGTAGCGAAGCGGTCAGCTTCATAAATATTGGGCCCGATAACGGTTAAGCTTTGCACATCTTCGAGTCTAGCACTCGGTTGGTGGGGATCATAGATATGCTGGCCGCGAATGTAGGTGCCGGAGGTGGCGACGCCTTGGCTTTTGACGGCTACGATCTTGATAACTTCGTCCCGATGAAAGGGGCTACGAATACCAATCCGCCACGCTTCATCATCGGCGTTATGGCCGTCGACCTGGATGTCGCCCCCGGCTTCAATGTAAAAATTGGTCAGTTGACGGTTCAGTAACAGATCAGCGGCAGCTTGGATAGCCCAACCTTTGACTAAGCCAGACGGATCTCGCTGGCCATTGCGCATGATGTTGAAGTAGCCATTGGTGGCTTGCTTGGTATGTTCGCACAGCTTAAGCACAGCCTTCATTTCGGCGCTCCACTGCGAACCAGGCAAGCCCCGATTAATCTGTGAGATTTCACTGTCAGTTTTGTAGGTGCTAAAACGCTCATCGACTGCCCTAAAGTGATCGAACACGGTGGCGATTGCTGCTGATGCGTCTTCGTCGGCTGCGATAATTTCGACGATGACCGGCATGCCCATAATCAGCTCGGTCTGTTTCATGGTTAGGTAGCCTGGGAGAGAGCTGATTGCAAGGACTGCACAAAGGCCTGGCTGGTGTCGGTGGCGCCGCTAACTCCATTGACGCGGGCGCCCTGAACTTTCAGTGCTTCCTGCTCGAGTAGTGGCAGGGCCTGCTGGTTAATCTCAATTGATTCGCGGCGATCATTGGGCGATTGCAAAAAGCTAACGGCCGTTATTTTGCCACCCGAAATAATCGCCTTGACTTGAATGTTGCCATAAAAAGCGTCAGCTGCCGAGCCGGTGTAGCTGCCGTCTTTATACGCCGTTGCCATTGTGGTGGCGGTAGTGGCTGTACCGCTGCTGCTTGCGGTCGGGCTTTGAGCATGCTGGTCGGTTGTTATAGGTGTTACGACCTTGGTATTTTCGTCGTGGCGCGACCAAAAACTATAACCAACAAATGCCGCGATAATAAACAATGATAAAAGCGTTTTTCTCATGAGCTCTCTTTATTATAACTGCACAATGGTTTCAGTATAGTTTGACGACCTGAAGCCCAGCTTAAAATCCCGTTTCTTAAATTTTTCTTAATTTGCTCAGATGCCACCAGGTTGATTGCTAGAATACCTGTGCATGCAATGGTTTTGGAGTATCGAATTTCGTCGAACCACAATGTGGTTGGCTGTCTGTGTCGGTGTGCTAGCAGGTATTGGTATGGCACATGCTGCCCGCGCGCCGACGAGCGATTGGCTGATTGTACCGGGTATATTGTCGGTGTGGTTTGGTCGTCGACGCACGATTTTGGGCCTGCTAACCATCTTTTACCTGTGTTTTGGAATTGGCTGGGCACGCGGCACGCTGTACATGCGCAGGCTCGACAGCTACCAGGCGCTATACTTGCAAAAAGTAACGTTGACGGCGCATGCCATTGATGACGGCGTGTATGGTACAAATTCGCAGCTGAGTTTCGAGGCCAACCATGTGCGTTTGGCAGACGGGCGCGAGCTGGCCGGTAAAATTCAATTGAGTGGCTTTGGCATGAATGCTGCGTTTCAAGGTGATGTAGTGCAGGCAACCGGGAAAATGTATCCGGCGTTTGGCGCCTACCAAGGTCGGGTAAGTTTTGCCCAGCTGCATCTGATTGCTCATCACAACACTTTGGTAGCCGAGATTCGCCGCCGCTTTACAGCCGGCATGCAGTCGGCGCTACCGGAACCGTTAGCACCATTTGCCATGGGCCTGCTGGTTGGCCAGAGGGCGACACTCCCAAAAGCCACCAAACAAGAACTATTGATGGTCGGCCTGACACACATCATCGCCGTGTCTGGTTATAACCTGACAATCATGTTGCACGCCAGCCGCAAGCTACTAGCCAAACGCTCCAAGCGGTTGAACACGCTCTTGTCGTTCGGCCTGATGCTGGTATTTCTGTTGATTGCCGGCGGCAGCGCTTCAATCATCCGTGCCGCCATAGTTAGCACGTTAAGTATTGCAACTTTGTACTACGGCCGCAGCCTGAAACCGCTCAATGTAATCATGATCGCGGCGGCACTCACGGCGTGGGCCAACCCGTTTTACATATGGAGTGATGTCAGCTGGTATCTTAGTTTTCTGGCGTTCCTCGGTGTTATGCTGTTGGCGCCGCTATTGGCTAACCGTATTCATCCGGCCTGGAGGAACTCGCTGCTCATTATGGTAGCTCTGGAGAGTCTGTGCGCCGAGCTGCTAACTTTGCCCTTCGTGCTCTGGACGTTCGGACAGATGTCATTTATCGGTTTACCGGCCAATGTGCTGGTCGTGACGCTGGTACCGCTGGCCATGCTGCTGAGCATGATTGCCGGTTTGAGCGGTATGCTGGCTGGCTCGATCGCCGGCTGGCTGTCATGGCCAGCACAGGTGGTACTAACTTACATGCTCGATATTGCCCATCTGCTGGCGCATTTACCGCATATTTTTGCGCAGCATATTGGTTTGTCGCTGCCGCAAATGCTAGGGCTGTATGGTGTGCTGGCCGGGCTATGCACACTTCTCAAAAGCAAGACAAAACTGCTATTAACTGATATAATAACAGATAAGAAAGCAATCAGCAGACGAGGAGCAGCACTTGAGCGGTCACAGCAAATGGTCAACAATTAAGCGTGAAAAGGGAGCCAAAGATGCTGCCCGAGGCGCGGTCTTTACCAAGCTGGGAAATGCCATCGCCATCGCCGCTCGCTCCGGCACCGACCCGGACACCAACTTCTCGTTGCGCCTAGCGATTGACCGCGCCAAAGCCGCCAACATGCCGATGGCTAATATTCAGCGCTCCATCGATCGCGTCAAAGACAAAGACAGCGCCCAACTGCAAGAAATTCTCTACGAAGGCTATGGACCGGGCGGCGTTGCCATCTTGGTAGAGTGTGCTACCGATAACATCAACCGCACCTACCCAGAAGTTAAATTGGCCTTCAGTAAGCATGGCGGCAATATCGCCGAAAAAGGCGCCGTGGCCTTTCAGTTTGACCACAAGGGTATGATCCGCGTCAAAGCTACCGGTGACGACGTACTGATGCAGGCCATCGAAGCCGGTGCCGAAGATGTCCAGGAAGAAGACGGCCAGTCAATCATTTACACCGATTCAAAAGAGCTCGCCAAAGTCCGTGAAGCGCTGACGGCCGCCGGTCTTGAAGTCACCGAAGCCGAGCTGACCTACGTGCCCAACACCACCGTAGAAGTTACTGATGAAAAAACCGCCGGTAAAATCATGCGCCTGATGGATGCCCTAGAAGCCAGCGACGACGTCACCGCCACCCACGTCAACTTCGACATCCCCGAAGAGCTACTAGGAGCATAATGCGTCTGTTTCTCTCTTCGCAAGGCATCACTCCCCATGCCGAGGCTTTGTTGCGTCTGGTTGGCGCTAACCGCAAGACCGCGTTCATTAATAATGCTAAGGATGACATCGATCCAGCCGAGCGCGCGGCCCATACGCAGCAGAAGTTGGTCGATTACACGGCGTATGGTCTCGAGCCATTTGAGTTGGATCTCCGCAATTATTTTACAGATAACTCCCGTCTGATAGACGTGCTTAAAGGCGTTGGTTTAGTGTGGCTATCAGGCGGCAACACCTTTATCTTACGCCGTGCCTTGGCACAAAGCGGTCTGGACAAGTGGCTCGTCGCAAACCTGAAAAACGATACCGTCGCCTATGGTGGCTCGAGCGCGGGCGCCATTATTCCGACGCCCTCATTGCACGGGACTGAGCACGGCGATGAACCGAATAGCGTGCCGGCGGGCTACAGCTCTGACATTATTTGGGAGGGGCTCAACCTGGTACCGTTTTACGTGATACCGCATTATGACTCGGACTGGTTTGGTGGCGACGCGGCGGCCATGGAACGGCATATGAAAAATGAGCAACTCACCTATAATTTGCTCCGTGACGGCGAGGCCATAGTCGTGAACGGTGATGAGACGGAGTTACTAAAATGAGGATTTTGGGAATTGATCCGGGCACGGCAATACTAGGATTTGGGGTGATTGACGTTGAAAAAGGCAAAACCACACTTGTCGACGCGGGCGTCATTCGCACGCCGGTGCATGAGGATGACGCGGTGCGGCTACAGACTATTTTTGAAGAGCTAACAGATATAATTGCCCAAACCAAACCAACCGAAATGTCAGTCGAAAAACTATTCTTTGCGCGCAATGTCACGACGGCCATGACGGTGGCGCAGGCTCGCGGTGTAGTGCTATTGTGCGGCCGGCAGGCTGGTCTAACGATTGCCGAATATACCCCGATGCAGATCAAGCAGGCCCTGACCGGTTACGGCAAGGCCGAGAAGAAGCAAATTCAGGAAATGGTGCGCGTGGTGCTGCAATTGAAGGCAATTCCTAAGCCGGATGATGCTGCTGACGCGTTGGCGGCCGCTATTACGTATTCTATGAATGTGCGGGGGTGAGAAGAATTGAGATTTGAGATTGGGGAATTGCGGGTGGAGCTCAAGGTTGGACCTTGAGCTGTCCAGGGTTGAACCTTGGCCTTACGCTTGCTATCAGGGGCCAAAGCGCGTATGCTAAACACAGGTTCTACAAAAACAAAAACACCTCACACATATGTATTCATCCTCACGGCGTAGCGGCGCGTCTTTTCAGCGACCTCTCAACAGGGGCACGTATAATCGGACCATGCTGTACCAAAATCAAGCCGGGTATGCACGCCCTACTCGGCAGCAGCCCGCTCCGAAGCGTCGCCACACAAAATTATGGTTTGTAATTGCCGCCGTTATTATGATTGGTGGCTATAGTTCGTGGTCGAAGCATGTCTCGGCTGAAACTCTGGCCGCCCATCAAGCCCAGGTTCAGGCGGCGGCCGAAGCCAAACAAAAGGCCGATCGGTTCGAGGCGCAGATTCAGTCGTTAATCGCCGCCAATCCAACTGATAGTCTGAGCGTGGCAGTCACCAGTGATAGTCAGCCCCTGAAAACTATCGGTAGTACCGACACCTTTGATGGAGCTAGCACCGCTAAATTACTCACGGCGGCAGATTACTTGCACCACGTCGAGCAGGGTACGGCTAGCCTACAACGACGCATTGATGGCCAAACTGCCCAGCACTGGCTGCAGATCATGCTAGTGAATAGCGACGACACGGCCTGGGCTGAGCTGAACGGCTATTTGACGCACGATGATCTGGCAAACTACGCCGACAGCATTGGCTTTACCAAGTACGATCCCGATACCAACAATTTTACGGCCCGCGACGTGGCCAGCCTGCTGCAACAGTTGTATGCTGGCAAACTACTCAATCCTGTCCATCGCTCACAAATGCTCAACTACTTGTCACGCGCTAATTATCGTCAGTTTATCGTCGCCGCGGTGCCGGCTGGCGACAGTGTCTACCACAAAGTTGGCTGGGACGGCGACACCATTAATGACGGCGCCGTTATGACGAACGGTCAGAAATACGTTGTCTTAGTGATCTTTAGTGACGGCAATGGTAGCTACGATACCGCTAACCGTGCCCAGTTGATGCATGTCGTTACGACCGACGCTGCCACCGCCTACCTCTAGTTATTCGGACAACCACTGGGTATTCTGTCATTCCGAGTGAGAAATCTCTCTCAGTCCTGCTCGGGCATGTGAGACCTCTCGCCGCTGCTTACGATGGCAGGTGGAGTGGTGAGCACTATTGTGAGATAATATAGCGAATGATTGCAACGCTTAATGGGGTAGTGAGTGAAAAGCTGGCCGATGTGGTTGTGCTCGATGTGCACGGTGTTGGCTACGGGCTGTATGTTACTACCGAGGATTTCGGTCGTCTGACCAGTGGACAAGACGTCAAAATCTATGTCTACGAGCACATTCGGGAGCAGGCCCATGATCTATTTGGTTTTCTGGCCCGAGATACTAAGAGCCTATTTGAGCAACTATTGAACGTCAATGGAGTCGGGCCTAAAATGGCGCTTAACGTGTTAAGTGTTGGCTCTGGAACAGATGTACGACAGGCTATCGCCGCTGGTGACGTGAAATTTATTCAACAGGCCAATGGTGTTGGCAAGCGTGTCGCCGAGCGTGTCGTCGTCGAGCTCAAAGACAAAGTTGGCCTAGTCGGCGTTGACCTCGAATCAACCGGCTTGCTCCAAGCCGAGGACACCTTACTCAAGGACGAAGCCATTGAAGCCCTGGTTGCACTCGGCTATACCCCGTCGGATGCCGCCACTGCCCTCGCCAAAGTCGACCCCGACCTCCCCACCGCCGACCGCATTAAACAGGCTCTGAAAGGTAATAGATCATGATTGATAGAATTACCGACTTGGATGCTAAGCCTGAGGACGAGAAAGAGGTTGAGCTCGAGGTTACGCTGCGGCCGCGCGATTTTGTAAATTATATTGGGCAGGAACGGTTGAAGCAGAACTTGCTGCTGGCCATTCAAGCAGCCAAGAAGCGCGGTGAGCCGTTGGATCATGTGCTGTTGCACGGACCGCCCGGACTGGGCAAGACGACTATGGCTAGCGTGATTGCCAATGAGATGGGCGCCCAAATCCGCATTACTTCGGGGCCAGCCATCGAGCGCGCCGGTGACCTCGCCAGCTTGCTCACCAATCTCGGTGACGACGACATTTTGTTTATTGATGAGATCCATCGCTTGAATCGAACGGTTGAAGAAGTTTTGTATAGCGCCATGGAAGACTTTAAGCTTGATATTATGCTCGGTAAAGGCCCGTCAGCCCGCAGTCTGCGCCTCGACTTACCGAAGTTTACAATCATTGGTGCCACCACCAGGACTGGTGCACTGGCGGCACCGCTGCGCGACCGCTTTGGCATTATCCACCGCCTGGAATTTTATACGTCTGACGAGGTGCAGCAGATTATCCTGCGCGCCGCCAAAATCCTGGGCGTCAAAATCGATAAACCGGCTGCCGCCGAGCTGGCTAAGAGGGCCCGCCTGACGCCGCGCATTGCTAATCGGTTGCTGAAGCGAGTGCGCGATTACGCAGATGTCAACGGCGATGGCATTATCGATATGCCGCTCAGCCACAAAGCCCTGAAATTGCTCGACATCGATGAGCTTGGTCTCGACATCACCGATCGCCGTTTGCTGGCAGCCATTATCGAAAACTATAATGGCGGCCCAGTTGGCGTTGAGACGCTGGCAGCCATTACCGCCGAGGAGCGCAGCACTATCGAAGACTTTTATGAGCCGTACCTGATGCAGATCGGCTTGCTAGAGCGCACGCCGCGTGGCCGCAAAGTCACACACAAGGCCTACAAACACCTCGACCGCAAACCTTCAAAAGACAGCGAGCAATCAGCCCTGCTATAATAACGCTTATGAATTCCCAAGACCAAAATCAGCCAACTGAAGCACCGGTAGTCAATAATCCCCTAGCAGTTATGGAGCCAGGCGAGCGCATAATTTGTGAAATCAAGCGACATCCTATCGGTATGCTTGGCATCTATGCCATGGCCGGCTTTGTGTTGTTGATAATTGCCATTCTGGCGTTTGTTGTGGCACCGGCAGTGCTCACAAACACCGACAAAACTACGGTAATGCGTTACGGTGGCATTGTTTTCCTGGTCGCAGCATTGCTGGCGGCTGGTTTTACGTTTGTTTCGCACATCGTCTACTGGGGTAATCGTTGGATCTTGACCAGTGATAGCATTACGCAGGTTACTCAAAATAGTTTATTTGATAAGCGGTCCAGCCAGCTTTCTTTGGCGCATCTGGAAGATATTACCGCTGAGCAGAATGGGATCCTGACACACATGTTCAATTATGGTGTTATTAGGGCCGAGACGGCCGGCGAACGCAGCAAATTTACATTTTTGTTTTGCCCAATGCCCAATGCGTACGCCCAGCAAATTTTGCGGGCTCGTGAGGAGTTTGAGCAGGTACACCATGGCGGCAAACAGCAACCGACGTATGTGCCACAATCCACGCAGGCGGCAAGCTATCAAGCAGCGCCAGCTCCTGCTAGTCCAGAGTATACTGACCCGACCACTCAACAGCCCACTGAGCAACAGTAACCGCCGTCCCCCGTCGCGCAAGTAAGCAGCAAGCTGAGACATGAAGCAAGACTATTGCTAAGGTCCAACCCTGGACAGCTCAAGGTCCAACCTTGAGCTCCACCCGCAATTCCCCAATCTCAAATCTCAATTCTTCCCCGGATTATTCGTCAGCACTCAGCATAACAATAATAACAACCAGCCAACACTTTCTCTAAGAATCCCTACTGAAAGGGATTACTACGCGCTTGGTCAAAGAGTGACTGAACGCTGACGCTGTTGTCCTGGAGCGACTGTAATTGTCGCACGACAGCCGGATCGATGCGCGGCACATGCGCAGATTTGACCTGGCTGCTGACGTCGGCAGCTGACGGTTCGGCAGCGCGCAGGCTATTGAAGCGAAACAGCACGAAGCCGTAAAGCAGGGCTACAAAAACAACAAAAATGATAACACTGTAGCGCTGCACTTGCCGAACGTGAGTAGACAGTGTATTGAGTCGTGAGCGGAGTTTAGCCTTCATGGTTTTATGTACTCGTTTAGGTTGAGCGTGAAACTGAGCAGGTTGGGATTGTCGGTGCTGGGGGTCAGGCTGATGTTACTGACTTGGGCGGTGCGGCGGTTGTGCTCAAGGGCGGTCAAGAAACTGACAAATTTATCATAACGGACCGGTTGCTTGGGGTCGCCCTGAACGGTGATCGGTAACTCGTAGACGCCAGAAATATTTTTAACAGGTAAGAGCTGAGACAGGGCACCGGTTTTAGCATTCGGCGCCGGTGCGGGAGTGGTAGCGGCCGGAGTGCTGGTAGCCGTGCTGCCGGTAGTTGTGTTGCCCAGTGACGAAGCTGGGAAGTTGACGGCCGCCAGGCTGACGTTATTGGCATCGGCGATATTGACGATTTCGCGCACCGCCTCGGCCTGATTCTTATCTTCTGGCACGATCGCCTGGGTGATTTGCTTCAAGCTGGCGTACTGCTTGATGTCTTGTTTGGCTTTAGCCAGACTGACCTGCTCCTGTGCCAGAGCCTGATCTTTGGCTTTTAGCGTCGTCAATGTATGCGATTCGTTGGCTAGCAGTGAATTAGTACCGTAAGCGCCAGCCACCAGTGCTACAGCCAGCAACACGAGACCGCCGACGAGCACATAATATAGTCGTTTGGCGCTCATGGGGTTGCCGCCTTACTATTAATGAATAGGTATGGCGTGTTGCTGGCTAGCAGAGCTCGGATATTGACGGTGCATGGGTAGCGTGGATTGGTCAGATTGTTACTATTACAGCTGATATTGATAATGTCGGCCTTACTGAAGATTTTGTTGCGAGGGTCGGCAAGGTTGACCTGGACTTGCGTGGCTGTTTTGTAGTCGGTCGCATTGGCGGTAATGTCGAGCGCACCTTGTGTCTGGGCGATGGTCAAGCCGGTCAAGTTGGCGTTGGCGGGGATAATGGTAGCGATCTGTTTCAAGATTTGCGAAAATAAGACCTCCTGGCCAAGAACTTTGACGACTAATTTAAAGCTGTTGCTGATGTCTTGGACTTCGGCTTGTGTGCCAGAGAAGTTCTCCTTTTTAAAATAAGCATTGGTAGTAGCAATCTGCTTGGTATAGACAGCCTCTGACTGACGCATGGAGAGCAGGCCGTACGTGGCCAGCGCGCCAAGCCCGATCAGCGCAACGACAAAGGCGATCATCCATTTGCGCAGTGCTACATTACGCCGGGCGTAACGGTAATTGTTTTTTACATCTGGCGGCAGTAAGTTGATCATGACGTAAAGACCTCGTTCGGGCTGGCCAGGCTGAGGCCGACAGCCGTAGCATACATTGGTTTATCGGCGCTGGAGGGTGGCTGCAGACCTTTGAAATTAAATGTTTGCCAGGGATCACTACGGCGGACAGCCATCCGCAAAGTAGCCGTTAAATATTCATTCAACCCCGGCATGTTGGCGCCACCGCCCAGGGTGACAATTTGGGTGATCGGTCGCTCGGTGCCATAGCGCTCTTCGTAATAGCGCATCATGCGCCGGATTTCCTTGATAATTTGGGCCAGAACTGGCTCCAGAGCTTCGCGGATAGCGGCCTGCTTTTTACTGGCATCAAGGCCGTAACGAGTTTTGATTTGACCGGCTTCTTCGGGCGAAACATTGAGGGCTTTCCCGATCAGTTCCGTAAAGTTTGCACCGCCACCTTGGACGGTACCGGTCACCAAAATATTTTTATCAAAGATACTAATATTGGATGATAGTGAACCAAAATCGATTAAAAATGTCGGCACATCGCTTTGGGCGTCGAGCGAAAAAACACGACTGGCCGAACTAATAGTCGGCTCAACCAAGACCGGTTCGATGCCGAGAAGCTGTGACAAATCGAGGTACGAATTAACGATGGCCTGCGGCACGGCAACCACGAACAATTCTGTTGTTTCCTCGGTTTGACGGATGATCTGATAATCAAGGTAGAGATCCTCAAGCGGCATTGAAATGTACTGTTCGGCTTCCAGCTCGACGGCTTCTTTCAGCTCTTTGGGCTGCAGTTTGGGCAGCTGCAAGGTGCGGGTGAAGGTGCGGTAAGCAGGCAGGGCGAGGGCGGCTCGCCGGGTGGTGATATCGCCGATCAAATGATGCGCGAACAGCTCTTGAGTCGCCTTGGCAATAATTTCAGGTTGGGTGATAACCCCGTCTTGAAGAGCGGCAATGTCAAACTTAGCTGTACCGTACCCGATCAGGCGGTGCGTTTGGTCGGGGCCGGCCTTCGTCAGCGGTTCGGCCAATTGCATAACTTTCAGCGAACCGAAGCCAATATCAAGCCCGAACAGGGGTTTGTCGTGAAAAAAATTCGAAATGTTTGCGGTTTTCATTTAGGCTGCCCACCGAGCGTGTATAATCCAGCTTTAATTATAGCAAGGTATATCTGTTACGCATATGGTTAGATTACTGACGGCGATAGCCCTTTACGACCCACGTCGTGGAACCGGTGCTGACCGAAGCACCAAATGAGATGGTGCCGTTATTATTCAGATCAATGGTCTGCCCGATTAAGGCGCCGATTTGGCCACTATTGCCAACACTGACCTGCGACCAGTAGGCATAAAGAATGGAGTTTGGTGCATCGCCGTTATTTTGCATTGAAATGGTCGTTACGCCACGCGAATTGTAGAGGTCACTGCCAGTCACGCTGGTGCAGTCCGGTGAGCAGCCGCCAGCGCTCCAGTAGGTGATAATTTCGGGGCCGACACTGTTCGCGTTGGCGGCGAGCTGGGCGTTGTTGCTAAACGTAGCGCCGCTTGAACCGTCGACCATTATGACCGGGCGTGTGGTGCCAAGACTATCAGCCACCACAAGTTTAGCCGATTGCGTCAGCGACAAATTGCCGGTGATCCAGACATTGCCCGTCACAACTACGGTACAGCTGTTGGACAGACTGACATTGCCGGTAACTTTCATGTTGGCCGGCCAGGTAATGGTCTGTTTATTGCTAGTACAAGTGACGTCGCTCGGCGCTTTTACGGTTGTGGCGGCCGTCTTTTGGCTAGCCCGATCATAAGTTGGTAAAGCTTGCGGCGTGACGCTGCCAGCCACCAAACCAGGGCTCGACATACCGCTGCCATTGGTTTGATTGGTGGCGGTGACGGTGCCGTAGATCACAGAACTGTTATTCAATGTGATCGGCTGCCCACCTTCGCCACTGCCACAGACGCGCGGGTAGGTTGAATCGGGCGGGCTGGGGCAGATCTGGTCAGCCACTTTGAGGCTGATAGGATTAGTACTCAAACCAATCTGAGCCGTGTTCTGGAGGCGGACTTCGCCGTTCACAAACACATCGCCACCAACAATTTTCGAGCTGTTGCTCATATGCAGGCCGCCTTCGCCGCTGACGATACTGAACGTGCCGGCGCTGACGGGTCGTAAATCGACGTAGACTTTTACTGATCGAGCTACTTGTGTCGAGCTGGCGGGCCAGTAGCTGCGACCGGTAACGGCCACGACTTTTGCTGTCGAATCGCCGCTGATGGTAGCGCTGTAGGTGGTCCGCAGCTTGCCGTCATTATGCAATTGAATTTCACTGGTCGTGCCGCTCCAGGAATTATCCTGGCTAAAATTCTCGACGGCAGCATCGGCGCCGGCATCGGCTGCCAGTTGGGCTTCGGTGTGTAGTTGATCAAAGTGGGCTACCTGGAAGCTCGTCAAGGACAGCCGCATGTAATTCATGGCCAGTATAATCAAGAAAGGTAGCGTGATAAGAAAGACTAGCAGAATCGAGCCGCGTTGATTGTGAGAGAGCTGAGTGTTCATTAGAATCGATTCCTTAAGGTTACCTGTGTGGTGGTTGTGAGATTTAACGGCTGACCAGGAGCATTTCGCTCGGTAGTCAGCGTGATTTTTACGGAGCGGGCATCGGCCGGTACATTGGTGACAGCGGCATTCTGATCGTACAGCGTGAATAGCATAGAACGTACATAGGAAGCCAGTTCGGTGTCGGCCGGGCAGCTGCTGCTAGCCGAGCTAGCCGGGCAGCTGGTTTGTAGTCGATTGCCGACGGCGTCGGGGTTGGCCAGCTTGCGCTCCATGAGGGTCAAGCCACTTTTGTAATATACTAACTCGTTCATGTACGGACTGCCAGTCGAGGGATTAATAATGTAAGCCCGCGTATTATCAAGCGCCGGCACGGCGATAATAATCACGAACGATGTGTTGTTGGTGTTCCAGCCGCCGCTCGGGGCGTGGGCGTCGACGATTTGGTTGGTTTGTCGGACGCCATCACCGTAACGAATATTCTCGACGGTGGTGCGCAAGAGGTTCTGCGAGTTTACCGTCATTTCGGACAGCTCATTATTACGAGTAATGACCACAAAATAGTTGGATACCAAACCTAAAAATACGACGCCCACAATCGCCATGACACTCACCACAACCATGACTTCAACCAGTGTGAAACCGGCCTGACGCTTACTGTCCGACACCGATTTCTCCAATATAAGTGGTATAGCCGTATGAGTTATTCTGGCCTTGATCGTTGTAGGAAATAGTAATATCAATTTTCTTCAAACCACCCGACGGAGTGGCAATGGTCATGGAAGCGCTGCGACTTCGCGGCAATTGTGACGTCAGTTCACTGGTCAATGAGGTGGTGCCGGGCGTCAAGCCGTTATAGCCGATATTGCGCAGCGCCTCGACCTTTGCCTCGACGTAGGCATTAGCCAGATTCAGATAACGGCCGCGTTGAGCAACGTGTACGTAACTAGTCACAACCTGACTCAAGACACCGGTAACAATCGCGGCGACGGCGATCGCGACCAACGCTTCCACGATAGTAAATCCTTCAGAGGCTAAGCGACGTGTCTTCATGCTTGTGCTTATTATAGTATAAAACCCCGAGTTACCCCGGGGTTTTATCCGAACAGTTACGACTGATTAGTCGAGGTTGCTCTTTGAGTAGGTCGTTGCACCATTGACCGTGCCTTCGTAGTTGGCGGTCAGCGTGTACTTAGCGCAGCTTTGGTCGGCCGGTGAAGCACCATCGCAGGTGTTGCCGCTGGAGTCGGTTGCCACGTACTGGTATTGCTTAGCAGTGGTACTGGCAGAGCCGAGCAGTGTCTTGCTCTGGGTAGCGTTTGACGGGTCAATCAGCGCGTTCTGGTCGAGACTCTTCATGTTGGTGTCGAGCCAGCTAGCACTGTTCATATCAGTCAGGTTCGGGTAGTACCCATTTTGGCTGAAGAAGGCTTCAAGCTGGGTTTGCAGTGATTGCAGGTCAGTCTGTCGCTTGCTGTTACGTGCTTTTTGTTGAATGCCGCTGTACGTAGTAATCACGAGTAGCGCCAGGATACCGATGACGACGATGACGATCAAAAGTTCGACAATCGTGAAACCTTTATTACTTTTTTTCAGGGAGATCATAAGAGCCCACCCTCCTTGATTATTTTTTACTTGTTACGATCTTTGACAGCCGTAGCTGCAACTATCTGAGAATGATTATAAACATAAGCGTCCTGCGGTCAAGTGTCTTGTGGATAAGTCAGGCACAGCGTAGCACCAACCTGTCAGCGATCTCGCGCACGGTAGTAGCCTTATGTGCCAATATTCTTAGAAAGATTGGCAATTGGCCCCATCACTGAAGCTGCAATTAAACCGACGCCGGCACCCAGGAAAATGATCATGATCGGTTCAATGATTGCCGCCAAGCCGTCGATCAAAACTGTCACCTCTTCTTCGTAAAAATCAGCAATTTTAGTCAGCACCGTATCGATCTGACCGGTTTCCTCGCCGACCATCAACATCTGAGCGACAATTGGTGGAAAGTGCTTACTGCGGCTGATTGGCTCGGAGAGTGGTTTGCCGTTGCGCACTTCATCGGCCGCCGCTTTGAGCTCTTTCTCGATAACTTTATTGCCCAGAGCCGCGCCAGTTACTTCAAGGGCGTCAAGCACACTGACACCGGAGCCCATCAGCGAAGCGAAGGTCCGCGAGAAGCGGGCAATAGCGATCTTTAAGATGACTGTTTTGACGATCGGCAACCGTAGCAATAGACTGTGCAGCTTGAACTTACCGGCATCAGTTTTGATATAGCGCAGGACGTATACGCTGCCAATCGACACCAGGATTAAAAACAAAATCAGGTTTGGAATCTTAGACAGGAGTGGTATGTGCAGTGGCCCGAGAATGGTTGGCTTGGCGCACAGGTTACTGAAATTAAGCAGTACTTGTGTATAGACTGGTAGCTTGGCATTTGGTCCGCCGAGGCTGGTCAGAATGCCGCCCAATTTCGGCACGATAAAAAGCATAATGCCGAAAAAGGCGATAACCGTGACGCTCAGGATGACCATGGGATACATCATGGCGCTCTTGATCTTTTTACGGATGGAGGCGTCTTGTTCAACCTGGGTAGCCAGGCGGCTCAGAATATCGTCGAGAATACCGCCTTCTTCACCGGCTCGGACCATATTGACGTAGACATCGGAGAAAATCCGCGGGTACTTGGCAAAGGCGTCACCGAGCGGCGTGCCGCTTTCAACATCCTTGCTGATACCGCCGAGGACCTCGCGCATATACGGATTGTCAGAATCGGCTTGCAGGGCGGCCATCGATCGGGCCAGCGGCACGCCGGCTGAGATCATAGTCGACAACTGGCGCGTGAAAATGACCAAATCACCCAATTTAATTTTTTGCTTTGGTTTAAACAGGCCGCCGCCCGCACCTTGTTTGTGTCGCGATTCACTGATGAGAATTGGGTGCAGACCTTCGCGGTGCAGCAGCGCCAGCAGTGCTTGTTTATTGGCGGCCTCAGCCGATCCGCCGACTGTGCGGCCGTCTTTCGTCGAAGCTTTATAGGTGTATTGCATCAGACCTTGTCTCCCAATGCGCGGATCAAATATCGAACGCCGCATACCGCACGCTGCTCAGAGAAATAGCCAAGAATGGCTTTCGACTTTCGACTTTCGATTTTCATCCCGTGGCTCCTGTACTGCTGCATGACGTTATTCCTGAGCGGTGACACGCAGCACCTCTTCAATTGTTGTTTGGCCGCGCAGCGCTTTGATGAAACCGTCGAGCTGCATGGTTAACATTTTCTCGGCAATCGCGGCAAGCTCGATGGCTTCGGAAGTGCTACTACCGACGATCATTTTCTGTATGGTGGTGGTGTTATCAAGAACTTCGTAAATGCCGATCCGGCCCTTGTAGCCGGTGTGGTTGCAGCTGTCGCAGCCATCATCGTGAGCTTTCCACATGCGCTTGATGCCGCTTTCGGTAGTACTCAGTTCGTCGGTGGCTTTATCGCTAGCGCCGTTGGCTTTGCCGATACCGTCTTTCAGGGCAATGGTCTCCAAGGCGTGCATTTGCTTGGCGCCACCATTATCGCTGATATGGAATGACTTATCAATTTGCTTGAGTGTGGCGGCGTCGGGCGCGAAACTTTCCCGACAGTCAACACACAGTCGACGGACTAAACGTTGGGCGATTACGACTCGTACGGTGCTGGCAATTAGGAATGGTTCGACACCCATGTCGAGCAGGCGCGGTAGACAGGTGGCGGCATTACTGGTGTGCAATGTACTGAAAACAAGGTGACCGGTCAGCGCTGCCTGGACAGCCAAGTCAGCCGTTTCGCCGTCACGGACCTCGCCAACCATGATGATGTTTGGATCCTGACGCAACAGAGCCCGCAGACCGTTGGTAAATGTCATGCCGGCAATGGGGTTGACCTGCGTCTGATTGGCGCCGACGATGTGGTACTCGACCGGATCTTCAACCGTCGAAATGTTAACGTTTGGCGTGTTCAGAGCACTTAATACGCTGAAAAGGGTAGTCGATTTGCCGGAACCAGTTGGCCCGGTCACCAGCACCATGCCGTGGGGTTGAATAATGGCTTGTTGCAGGTCGGTCAAGGCCGTGCCCCAGAAACCGAGTTCTGTAAAGTTAGCCGGCTTACTTGATTCGTTCAAGATGCGCATAACAACTTTTTCGCCATCCAAAATTGGTAGTGTCGAGACGCGCAGTGCAAAGACCTGACCGTTGACTTCCACCTTGAACCGGCCGTCTTGCGGCGCCCGGTGCTCATCAATTTTTAGATTACTGAGGATTTTAATGCGACTGACCAGCGAGCCCAACAGTTTGCGCGGCAGTTTATTAGCTTCACGCAACAAACCGTCGATACGGTAGCGAATAACCACGAAGTCCTCGCGCGGTTCAATGTGTATATCGCTGGCGCCGGCTTTCACGCCGTATTCGATCAGAATGTTAACCGTCTGGGCGACCGGCGAATCTTCGGCGACGTCACTTTCATCGACTTCTTCGGCGGGATCAAGCGCATCGTCATCGGCAATCACTTTCGTCAGCTCGCTGCTGATGTTGCCGCGGTACTGATCGAGGGCCGCCTGCAACAAACTGCTGGTGGTGATGTGTACCTTGATGTTGTTGCCGAGCTGTTTTTGCAGGAAGTTTAAGGTCTGCACGTCGTCAGGATCTTCCATGGCCACCAATTTGGCGCCCTTCGGCTCGACGTCGAACACCACAGCGTTGTACTGGCGGGCAATGCGTTCCGGCAGCAGCTTCAGCATTTCATGTTTGATTTCGCGAGCATTGAGCTCCACGAAGGGTACTTCAATCTCGTCGGCGTAGAGTTTGGTGAGCTCTTTTTCGGTCAGGACATCGTTCTTAATAACCAGGTCTTGCAAGGGTTTTTTGTCGGTTTTTTCTTGCTCACGCAGGGCCGCCAACTGCTCATCGGTGCAGTGCTTGCTTTTTTTGAGCATTGTTTCGACTAGCGAATCTGGAATACGCATCGGTCCACCCTTTTTGTCTTGTTGAGTTCACCCATCCTGGGCCCATGATAGCAGTTTGCCATTAAAACCAGAAGCGTTTTCAGCGCTGAGCTGCTCAAGGTTGGACCTTGAGCAGCCTTGTGTTTTGTGATGACCGGCAAGGGCGTAAATCTTAACTTATTCTTAATTTTTTTCAGTTTGAAACCGCTAGCAGTTTACCTGTTAGGGTGTTAAAATATATATAAAGTGGGTAACAGGACGACCGTCTAATCTAGAGGAGTATGCATGGCAAAGAAAACCAAAGAACCAAAGACCGAAGGCGCACCGGAAGGCAAAGTCAAAGCCCTCGGTTTAGCGATGGAAACCATCGAGAAGCAGTTCGGTAAAGGTTCGATTATGAAACTTGGCGAATCGCATCCGGCAGCTGTCGAAACGACTTCGACCGGTGCGTTAAGTCTCGACCTGGCACTCGGTGGCGGCATCCCCAAGGGCCGCGTTGTCGAAATCTACGGCCCGGAATCGTCCGGTAAAACCACCCTGACGCTGCACGCCATTGCTGAAGTTCAACGGGCAGGTGGTACGGCAGCCTTCATCGACGCTGAGCATGCCCTCGATCCAAACTATGCCAAGCGCATCGGTGTTGATGTTGAAAACCTGCTGCTTTCGCAGCCCGACAACGGCGAACAAGCCCTGGAAATTACCGAAACCCTGGTCCGCTCCAACGCTGTTGATATTATCGTCGTCGACTCGGTTGCCGCCCTGGTACCGCGGGCTGAAATTGAAGGTGATATGGGTGACAGCCTACCAGGCCTGCAAGCCCGCTTAATGAGCCAGGCCTTGCGCAAGCTGACTGGTGTCATCAGCCGCTCGAATGCCACCGTCATCTTCATTAACCAAATCCGTATGAAGATTGGCGTCATGTTCGGTAACCCCGAAACTACCACCGGTGGCAATGCCCTCAAATTCTACGCCTCGGTGCGTATGGACATCCGCCGTATCGGCCAAATCAAGCAGGGTGAAGAGGTTATTGGTAACCGCACTCGCGTTAAAGTTGTCAAAAACAAGGTCGCCGCGCCATTCCGCCAGGCCGAGTTCGACATCATGTACAACCAAGGCATTAGCACGGCCGGCGACGTCCTCGATCTCGCTTCCAATGCTGATATTGTCGAAAAAGCAGGAGCCTGGTACGCCTACAACGAAGAGAAAATCGGCCAAGGCCGCGAAGCCGCCAAGAAATACCTCCAGGACAACCCGAAAGTCCTGGCCGAAATCGCCGACAAAGTCCGTGCCGCCGAAATCGCCGAGGAATAACTCATGAAAAAAGCTATCGTTCTCCCATACTATTCGAACTGCTGATAGTTCGTTGTCTAATATGAAAATCACCAGTATTAAGCAACAAGTTAAGAGGGGGGATCGATATTCGATTTTTGTGGAAGGGAAGTACTCGTTTTCCCTGTCGGAAAGCGCGCTTTTACAGAGTAAATTGACCAGTGGGCAGGAACTGAGCCAGGAGCAGGTTGGGGAATATAAAAAGCTATCGGCCGACGACAAGCTCTATAACCGAACGCTACGCTATGTGGCCATGCGGCCACGTAGCAGATGGGAAGTTGAGTTCTATTTGCAGCGCAAACAGGCCTCCCCTGCCCTTATCGAACAAATACTTAACAAGTTAAGTGATATTGATTTATTAAACGACGCCAAGTTCGCCACAGCCTTTGTGAATGATCGTCGCCTGCTCCGCCCTACCTCAAAACGCAAACTCATGGCCGAGCTACGTAAAAAACGACTGCCAGACGATATTATCCAGCAGGCTATTAAAGGTGAAGACGGCGAAGAGCAGGCTGCCCTGCAGGCTGTCATCGAACGTAAGCGCCGCCAGACGAAATACCAAGATGACGAAAAGTTGATGCAGTATCTGGCGCGCCAAGGCTTCGGCTACGACGATATTAAGTCTGCCCTGCTCGCCGATACATCATCCTGAACTTACCTCAGAACCCAGAGGGCGAGGAGCAAGTATCAAGCAGCAAGCATAATCGCAGTAGAACATGTACGCTATGAAACCCTTGCTTCTTACTACTTGTCTCATACTCCTAGTTCGTTGGCGCGGGTGATCTCCAGAGAGCCGCATGATACAGTGGAAGTGATGAAGAGTAAGCCAGTGATTGGGATCACAGCCGGCGAGGCTAAGAACAAGTACTATCCGAATGCGCCCAAAATGTACGGACAGCAATATACGTATATTGAGGCAATCGAGCGGGCTGGTGGTGTGCCGCTCATTCTGCCAATTGTCCAGGATGAAACGGTGATGCGCCAATTATTTGACCTATGTGGTGGCATCCTGCTGGCCGGCGGTAACGATATCAACCCGGCTTCGTACCACGCGATCCTGTCGCCGCATACTAAACACATTCATCAAGAACGCGATGACCAAGAGTTAAAGTTTGCCACCTGGGCCGTCGCCGAGGATAAACCGCTGCTGGCAATTTGTCGCGGCATGCAAATGCTGAATATTGCTCAAGGAGGTACGCTCTATCAGGATATCCCAACCGAGTTGCCGGGCGCCGAGGTGCACGAAATACCCGATGAACAGAGTGCTGATCGCGAACATCAGCTGGTCCATAGGCTAGCGCTGGAGCCAAATAGCAAGCTGATGGCTGCAGTCGAGACAGCCAGTATCCAAACCAATGCCTACCACCACCAGGCTATCAAAACACTTGGCGAAGCGCTGGTGGTAACTTCGCGCACGCCAGACGGTGTGATCGAATCGGTTGAAATGCCAGATCGACAGTTTGCGATTGGCGTTCAGTCACACCCCGAGTCCTTAGAAGCCGACATTGAGCCCCAATGGCGCAAGCTATTTGCCGCCTTTGTCGCTGCCGCCAAAGCAAACCGCTCGTAACCACGGGTTAAACCCGTGGCAGCTGGTGAGGAGGTGAATTCGCGAGCTAGCCGATAGGCGCCGTCGCTGCCGCCGGGGCGTTTTTAAGGAGCTCGTTGATGATAATCCGTTTCGGGGTGATCTCATTAATCTGGGTGCGGTCAATGCTCAGTGAGCCGCCCGTGAAACTTTTTAGAATTGACTGTGAAACGTAGATTTTCTGGATAAACATCGTTTCGGTTTCGGTAGCGAAGTCGCTGACTTTACCGACCCGCTGCTTGCTGACCGTCACCACTTGCTTGCCGATCATCTCGAAGTTCAGGTCCAGCACTTTTTTGAGACGAACCAGCTCCTCCGGTTCCACCAAAACATCGTGGTCATTGACGACATATCCCTGCGCCAGCATGTCGCGGATATCCTGGTACAGCAATACGAGTTGACGTTTATCAAAGCGATCCTCACAGTAAAAGCCTTCAACTTTCAGAGTATCAGGGTTGATAATCGGACCGGTGATGGTGGCAATCGGCGTGCCGGTCCGCAGGGATAGGACTGACTTATTCAGCAAGCCGTTACTCAGTTGTAGCATAGCTCTAGTATAGCGCCTCACGCCTCATCCCGTCTCCTCCATTATGTCGTCATTACTTCATATTTCTTGCTGTGCGCCCCTGTTGGCAGTGACTAAATCTTAACTAATTTAAGATTTCAGGCACAATGATTTGCCGGCGCGCATGAGCCGCCGTACACTCTGGTCACTATGCGACGGGCACGACCATTTACGGGACTAGCAGTGACGATCTGTTGCTTGTTGGCGAGCCTGATAGTAGGTCGAACTCCAATTGTGGCTGATACGTTAAGCGCACCCTCCCTCGTAATCAGTCAGCTCAAAATCACGAGCAGTAGTGGCCAGTTCATTACGCTCTACAACGCCGGTGCCACGGCGCTTGATATGAGTAAATACCAACTGGAGTACTTTAACAATTACGACCTTAGCAAGGCCACGAGCAGCCGCTTAATCGCGCTGTCGGGGGTTGTGCCGTCGCATGGTTATTTTATGGTCAACGACTCTTCGGCACTGCTGTGTTACAAATTGACAGTCGATTCGGTATCGCTCGGTTTATCGAGCACGGCTGGTATGGTCGAGGTGTTGGCCTTCAATCAGTCGAGCGCCGGCGGCTCGGTCACGCCTGTTTTGCAAGATTATGTTGGATGGTCAAAGACGGCTGCCAGCGGCGCCCAAACGCTACCAACCAACACCAACGCTTTTCTGGAACGGCAGCCTACTGATACGCAGAACGATCCAGCGGTTATTGCTCCGGGCGCCGGTTCCTGGCAAACGCTCCAACCTGATGCCTCAAACGCCTGTCAGCTGGTCGGCGACTCCAGCGGCACCATGACCATAGACACCGGCCTCAATCAATTATTGCCGGCCACCGAGCCACCGGCCACTATTTTAAGCGCCGACACCACCACTGCGATTAGTGCACCTTCTTTGCCAGCCGCCGACATCGGTCTAATGGCGCCAGTGATCACTGAACTGTTGCCCAATCCAGCCGGGACCGGCAACGATGCGAGCGATGAATTTATCGAACTCTATAATCCCAACGTTTCGAATTTTGATTTGAGTGGCTTTGTGCTGCAGGTCGGCGCCACTACGCCACACGCCTACACCTTTCCTATTGGTGCAACGCTATCACCCCAGAGCTTCACGGCTTTCTATTCGGCTACGACTGGCCTGAGCTTGAGTAATACGGGCAGCCAGGCCAAGCTGCTCGACCCGCTCGGGCACAGTATTTCAGCCACCCAAGAATACGGATTGGCAGCAGACGGACAAACCTGGGACTTAGCCAACGGTAACTGGCATTGGACAACAACCAGCACGCCGGGTGCCCCAAATATTATTACGGCGCCTGCCGCCAAAACTCGTCAGTCTTCCAGCGGTCCTCATACATCAACGGCTAAGTCGGCGGCAACCAGAGGCAAGGTTAAAAGTGCTAAAACCACTAAAACCAGCCTGAGCGCTCAGCCCGCCGCTAGCGATACACCAAGCACGTCGATCCATCCTTGGACGCTTGCTCTGATCGCCACCGTCGCGGTACTATACGGGGCATATGAGTACCGATCAGATCTGGCAAACCGAATCTACCAGCTTAGACGACAGTTTGGCGCTCGCCGGGCAAATCGGCCGTAGGCTGCAAGGTGGTGAAGTCATCGAGCTCGTGAGTGATATTGGTGGCGGCAAAACTACGTTTGTTCGCGGATTGGCCGCCGGTATGGACAGCACCGACCAGGTGCGTAGTCCCAGCTTCACGCTCAGTAATCAGTATCGGGCTGGTGATCTGACACTGCATCATTTTGATTTTTATCGACTGACAGAGCCGGGTATTCTGCGTGACGAACTAGCAGAGCTGCTGGATGATCCAGCAGCGGTCGTGGCCGTGGAGTGGGCCAATATCGTTGAAACTGTGTTGCCGACCGAGCGCCTAACAATCAAAATATCTGCCACCGGCGACAACACCCGACATCTCGAATTCATATATCCGGAAACATTAAGCTACCTCTTCCCTATTAATACTTAACATGTTAAGCATATGTTAATACTCACCGTGCGTTCCGATAAACCTGAAGCCGAGCTTGGTCTTTATGAGAATGACCAACAGCTTGCCTACACTACCTGGCAAGCTCATCGGCAACTCGCCGAGACCATCCATACGCAGCTAAAAGATTTGCTCGAGTCGCAGAATCGACACCTAAAAGATGTGCAGGGAATTGTGTTGTATAAAGGTCCGGGTAGTTTCACCGGCCTACGCATCGGTTTTTGCGTCGCCAATGCACTGGCCGACAGCCTGGCGCTGCCGATAGTGTCGACAAACAATGACAATTGGATAAACAGCGGACTTGCACGGTTGCAAAATCATCAGAATGAAGTGATTGCGTTACCAGAATACGGCTCGCCGCCACATATTACGCAACCAAAGCATTGACCCTGCCGGCTTTTCCGGCGTATATTTAGAGCAGGAATTGCGGCGTTTGAGAGCGCCAGGGAATCCATCAGATTTATTAATTCGATTTTCAGATAAGTTTACAGACTAGAGAAGTGATAGCGATGTCTGCCGAAACTTTTCTGCGCTACAGAAAGGAAGATCTATGTTAGCAGTTCTGCTCGCTATTGTAGGGCTAGTTGCTGGCTTTGGTGCCAGCACGGTCGTTACCAAACAAAAACAGGGTTCCGCCGAGGCCAAGGCTCAAAAAGAATTGGCCCGTGCCAAAAAAGAAGCCGACAAATTAATTGACCAGGCACGGGAAGAGTCGAACAAAGCCATCGACGAAACGCGCAAAGAAGAACAGGCTCGCCGTCGCGAATTAAAAGACATCGAGCAACGACTGGTTGGTCGCGAGGAAGCGCTCGACAAAAAGCTTGATGAGCTTGATAAGCGCAACCAAAACCTGCGCAAAAACGAAGACGAAGTTGAGCAGCTCAAGAATGAAATCCGTGACATCCGCGGCAAACAGCAAGAAAAACTGGAGAAAATTGCCAAACTAACCAAAGACGATGCGGCGCAAAAACTGATGCAAATGACCGAGCGTGACATCAAGAACGATTTACTTGGTTTGGTCAACAAGCTTCAAAATGAGGCTCGCGATAACGCCGATGAAAAGGCTGCTTTGATCATTACGACGGCTATGGAGCGCATGGCTTCCGAGGTGACCGCTGAGCGCACTATTTCGAGCATAAAGCTGGAAGACGACGAGATGAAAGGCCGGATCATCGGCAAAGAGGGCCGCAATATTCAAGCGCTGCAACGAGCCACCGGTGTCGACATCATGGTCGACGACACGCCCGGTTACGTAGTGCTCAGCAGTTTTGATCCGGTTCGACGTGAAGTCGCTCGCCAAACCATGGAAATGCTCATGAAGGACGGTCGTATTCACCCGGGTCGCATTGAAGAGGTGGTCGAAAAGGCTCAGAAGCAAGTCGAAAAAGATGTCATCCGAGCCGGCGAGGACGCGGCACGCGAAGTCGGGGTCATCGGCATTCCAAAAGAAGTGTTACAGCTTCTAGGCGAATTAAAATATCGTACTAGCTATGGGCAGAATGTGCTGAAACACTCGACCGAAATGGCGCATATTGCAGGTGTGATCGCCGAAGAGGTGGGCGCCAACGTCAAGACTGCTAAGTACGCCGCTCTGGTGCATGACCTTGGCAAGGCTTTGACGCACAAAATGGAAGGCAAGCACCACCACATTTCAGGTGAGATGCTGCGTAAATATGGTGCCCCAGAAGAAGTTGCACTGGCTGCCGAGCAGCACCATGACGACGTCGAAGCGACGACGGTCGAAGCTTTGATTGTCCGCACCGTCGACGCCATCAGTGCCTCACGGCCTGGCGCGCGTAATATTAGCGCCGAGAACTTTGGCGAGCGCATGCGCGAACTCGAGAATGTTGCTAACGGCTTCAAAGGTATCGAGAAATCGTACGCCATCAGCGCTGGCCGTGAAGTCCGAGTCTTTGTTAAGCCGCAGGCGGTGGACGATCTCAGCGCCATCAAACTGGCTCGTGACATAGCCACCAAGATCGAGTCGACGATGCAATATCCCGGTACCATCAAAGTCAATGTCATTCGTGAAACTCGCGCCATTGAATTTGCGAAATAGTCTATGAACATTCTCTACGTCGGTGACGTGATGGGAGATGTGGGGTTACGAGTGGTAGAGCAAGTCGTGCCCCAGCTACGTAAGGAACGTGGGATTGATCTGGTGATTGCCCAAGCCGAGAATGTAACCGAGGGCCGGGGGATTAACCTGGCGGACTTTCAGCGCATGCGAGCAGTTGGTATTGATTTTTGTAGTGGTGGAAATTGGAGTTTGTATCACGACGAAATCGTTCAAGCTGTCAGCGATCCGGCGCAGCCAATTATCCGGCCGGCCAATTATCCGATTGGCACGCCGGGACTGGGCTGGAAGTATGCCGACACAAAGCATGGAAAAGTACTGGTTGTCAGCCTGCTTGGCAAGATAGTTGGCAAGGACGCCGACAAGCCGGTCGATAATCCACTGCGTGTCGTCGATCAAATCCTGGAAGATCAAAAAGATGTCGAAAAGGCCGCTACCGTCATTAATTTTCATGGCGATTTTTCGAGTGAAAAGGTTGTTATCGGCCATTATCTCGATGGGCGAGCGACGTTAGTTGTGGGCGATCACTGGCATGTGCCGACTGCTGATGCCCGCGTGTTACCAGCTGGTACCGCCCACATCACCGACGTTGGTATGTGCGGTGCCCTCGATTCCAGTTTGGGCGTGACCTTCGACAGTGTTATCCCACGCTGGCGCGACGGCAAGCAAACCCGCAACGTGCTTGCCGAGGGCGGACCTCGGCAGTTCAACGCCGTGCTGGTGGACGCGAACAATCAAGGCTTGGCTCATTCCATCGAACAAATCCAGCGAATATTGTAGCTGTCATCCTGAACTCACCTCAGAACCCATAGGCGAGGAGCAAGTATCAAGCATAATCGCAGTAGAACATGTATGCTATGAGGTCCTTGCTTATTACTACTTACCCCATACTCCTGGTTAGTTCGCCTGGGTCCTGAACTGAAGTCAGGATGACTAGGAGTAGCCACGCCGACAATTTTCGGCTATAATCACCTCTGTTCGGGGAGTGGCGCAGTCTGGTAGCGCACGCGGTTTGGGACCGCGGGGTCGCAGGTTCAAATCCTGTCTCCCCGACCATACAAAAATGATCAGCGATTTTGCTGGTCTTTTTTATATGCAAGGCTAAGGATTTGAACCTGCGAGCCTGAATAAAATGCGCAGGTTCCTGATCATATAAAGAGCCTGGTTCAGCTGGGCATTTATTTTGATCTTCCATTTTCGGGAAGCACTAGCGTTATCAATAATTCGGCGTATAGTGATGCTCAATCATGCGCTATGAAGAGCTAGAAGTGCAAGGTGTCATATCTGCCGAGCTATGTCATGCCATCGCGAACGAGCTGGAAATTAGCGATCTCTTGTGTGAACCAGCATGTGATGAGCGCGAAGCCCGTATACGACAGTGTCATATGGTGACGGGCGAAATGGAGCGTCAGTTCGAGGAAGCTAGTTTTGAGCGCTTAGTTATGAATGCGGTCGGGAAAAAACTATGGGTGGATCGCGTGGAGAATTATGTGAACATGGGCTGTCGATCGAGAGAGGATCATCCTGAGTATCATGAAACGATGCAGCAGCAGTCAGCTGAATGCGGTTGGAGGCTTATGTCTTGTTTGAATGACTATGAATTCGAAGTCGCAGCCCAAATTCTAAACGATGTGGATCTGCCAAGACAGATCACTGCGGGCGAGGGTCTGCCTTTAGCAGCGTAAACTCATGCTCAAACAATTCTTCCAAAAAATGCAACAGTTCGCTTTCGTATTTATCAAGGCCGATCTGCTTTCGTTGCTGCGTGGCCTTAGCGTAATACTTACCGAAGTCCTGAGAGCCGTAGGTGCTTAATATGTCAGGATGGACGTAGGAGGAACGGGCGACCGAGCGGGTGTTGCCGAGTACGGCCGCGGCGGTATCGACGGCTTCGATGATAACTTTTTCGGGCTTCTTGCGCGACTTTTCATCCTCTTCTATGAGATGTAAAAAGACCATCAGTGTGCCGCCCCAAGTCCGAAAGTCTTTAGCCGAAATTTGAGCACCAGTCAGCAAGTGTAGATAGCTGTTGATGTCGGTAGCCGTGATCTCGTGCCAGTCATTGTTCACATCTTGGTAGCGAAACAGGCGAGCGCCTTTGATCTGGCGCAGTTCATCAAGAATTTTGGCAATCGCTGCCTTCTCAAAAGTGATTTGTTGGTTTTTACCGGATTTGCCCTTGAAAGACAGCGTTACAACCGGTCCGGCCACGACGACATTCTTGTCGGTCAGCGTGGTCAGGCCTACGGATTCATTTTCTTGAAAGTAGGCGTCGTTGCCAATGCGGATGTAGGCATTGTCTAGAATCCATAACATGGCAGCCATCACTTTTTCGTAACTGAGTGTTTTCTGCCGTAAATTGCTATCGATATCGCGCCGAATTTTTGGTAATGCCTGGGCGAACGTAATCATTCGGTAAAACTTAATCAGGTCGCGCATAGTGCGCCATTTTGGATGATATATGTATTGTTTTCGACCTTTTTCGTCGACGCCGGTGGCCAAGACGTGGCCGTCATCTGACGGGCAAATCCAGACTGCTTGCCAGGCAGGGGGTATGACCAGTTCGGCAATCCTTCGTTTGATCTTTGTATCGGAAATGGACTGGTCGCGACTATCCGTGTAGCTAAAGCCTTTGCCGCGTTTGACGCGCCTCAATCCATCACTGGCAGCGTCGACATAGCTGAGCCCAACAAGCTGAGCGCAAGTTTTAGCGTCGCTGTATAGGTCATTGAGTGTTTCTGCGGTGGCGGCCATGCCTCAAGCATAGCGAACAGAAACACTCAGGGCTGTGAGATAGCTCATACGCTGCCCTAGTAATCGGTGGAGGAGTTGTCTATAATCAACCTCCGTAACTTCGGGGTGTAGCGCAGCCTGGTAGCGCGCATCGTTCGGGACGATGAGGTCGTGGGTTCAAATCCCGCCACCCCGACCATATTGAGTGGCGTACAATAAGCAGCATGGGATTATTACTGGCCGTGCTATTTATTTTTATTATTCTGGTGGTTGCGGAAGTATGGTGGCGTGGGTTGCGCGCTCACGGTGAATTTAGCCGGAAGTTTGTGCACATTACGGTCGGTACGTTCGTGGCGTTCTGGCCGTTTTTCCTAAGCTGGGCTGAGATTGAAATACTGAGCATAGCCTTTTTAGCGGTCGTGGTTATTTCGAGACAGCTCAAACTGTTTCAAGCTATTCACAGCGTCCAGCGACCTACCTGGGGCGAATTATTTTTTGCACTGGCTGTAGGCTTAGTTGCGCTGGTGACACACGACAAGTGGATCTATGCCGCCGCGCTTTTGCAAATGAGTTTGGCCGACGGCTTGGCGGCTGTAGTTGGCGTTCGGTACGGCGCCCGTCATTCATACAACGTATTCGGTCACCGAAAAAGTCTTATTGGCAGCCTCACCTTTTTCACCGTGTCACTGCTGATCTTGCTGACGCTCAATCATTGGACAGATCATACAGTAAGCCTTGGCCTGGCAGCAGGCATTGCTTTGCTGGCCAGTGTTCTGGAAAATGTGGCCGTGCGAGGACTCGACAATGTACTGGTGCCACTCGCAGTCGTGTTATTGATTACTCGTTGAAACTGATCAGGTGAGCACGCAGGGCGTTAAAGATCACGACCACGTCGACAACTTCCTGCAAGAGAGCGCCGGCCAATGGCGGGAATTTGCCAGTGGCAAAGACCAGCATCAAAAGTACGCTGAGTCCGATACCGGCTAAAATACTTTGGCGGGCAATTTTAAAGGTCCGTTTCGCCAGCGCATGTGCCATGGCGACGCGACTAACATCATCGAGCATAATTACCAAATCAGCCGATTCGCTGGCTGCTGCTGTACCGCGGGCACCGAGCGCTACGCCAACATCAGCGCCAGTTAGCACGGGTGCATCGTTAACGCCATCGCCAACAAAAACGAGGGGTCGCTGTTTGGAGGCCTGAATGATGCGTAATTTGTCGGCCGGCAAGGTTTCGGCGTGGACTTCGCTGATACCGAGCTGTTTGGCGACAGCCAAAGCGGTAGTTTTGTTGTCACCGGTTACCATCAAAATATTTTTGACACCGTTGACGCGCAGACGATTGACGGTGGTTTGGGCTTCCGGTCGTAGCTCGTCTTGCAGCCTAATCAAACCGGCCAGCTCGCCGCCAACGCTGACATAGACGGCAGTTTGATTGACTTCTTGGTGTTTGAACTTTGGCGGTACTTGTACGCCTTGCTCTTCGAGCAGGCTAAAGCGGCCAACAATAATCTCGGAGCCACGCAGTACAGCTCGCAAGCCACGGCCGGAAATTTCTTGGATGTGCTTGGCCTTGGTGAGTTTGATTTTCTGGGCGGCCGCGTGGGCTACGATAGCCTGGGCGACTACATGGTTGGAGCTTTGCTCGAGACTAGCCGCCAGCCGCAGGACTTCTTCTTTGTCGTGTGAGCCAAAAGACGTGACGTTCTCGACGGCCAGTTGACCACGGGTGAGGGTGCCTGTTTTGTCGAAAGCGATAGACTTGGCTTCGGCCAGACGCTCCAGCGCCGAACCGGTCTTGACGATGATGCCGTAACGACTGGCGCGAGCCATGCCACTGATCAAAGCGATTGGCGCCGCCAGCAGCAGTGGGCAGGGCGTAGCAACGATGATGACTTCAAGGAAACGAATGGCGTGGCCACTCAGTAACCAGACCGCAATCGCGATCGCATACGCCATGAAGGTGAACGGCAGGCTGTAGCGATCGGCCAGGCGCACAAAGGGTGCCTGCGAACTAGCCGCGCCGCGCACCAGCTTAATGATTTGCTGATACTGACTGTCCTCGGCTCGAGCCGTCGCTTTGGCGATTACTTCGCCGTCGAGATTAATTGAACCGCTCAATAGTTGATCTTTGAGATGCTTGGATTGCGGCAAGCCTTCGCCGGTCAGCGACGATTCGTCAAAGCTAGCACTGCCCTCTATCATGATGGCATCAACCGGCACCAGTTCGCCGGCTTTAATAACAATTTTGTCACCCACATGAATTTCGGCTACGGTGACGTTCAAAGTTTTACCTTTGCGGATGACATTCGCCTTTTGCGGCGCGTGACTTAGTAGTGCGTCGAGCTCACTGCGGGCCCGGTGTTCAGCGTAATCCTCAAGCGATTCACCACCAGTTAACATCAGAACAACTACAATCGCCGCCCAGTATTGTCCGAGCAGCACAGCGGTAATAATTGCCGTAGCAGCCAGGATGTCGATACCGTATTTACCGCCTCGAACATCTCGCCACATATCCCACAATAATGGTACTGTCTCGCCCAATGCCACGACGGCGAGTAGCCAGTGCGCAGCGGTGTGCTGTTTCGTTAGCTCCAGCGCCAGGCTCATAATCACCGCTAGGGCAGCAATGCTAAATAATTTGTACTCACGCAAAAATCGCAAACTTCGTTTCATACGGTTCCTTTATAAATGTATTACTACCAGTATAGCAACCGGCGACGCTATACTAATAGCATGCGTGATACTACTCCACTGCAATTGGCGGCCACCGCGACGCTACACTGTCTGACCGGTTGCGCTATTGGCGAGATCGCCGGCAGTGTTATTGGTTCTGGGCTGCACTGGAGCAATGCTGCCACCGAATTATTGACCGTACCATTGGCTTTTATAACCGGCTACGGTCTGACAATGCGGCCCTTGTTGACACATCGATTGAGCCTGAAGCGAGCCATGGGATTAGCGCTGGCTGCTGACACGCTGTCGATTACCACCATGGAGCTTGTCGATACGTTCATTATTCTCGTCATTCCAGGCGCTTTAGCGGCCGGACCAGCTAACGGCTTGTTTTGGTTGAGTTTAGCGGCGGCCCTGTTAGTGGCGTTTGTGGTGGCAGTGCCAGTCAATCGTTATTTGATCTCACGCGGCAAAGGCCATGCCGTCGTGCATGCGCACCATCAACATTGACGTAGTATCTTCTATACTATATTATGTATAGTAATGTAAAAGCGAAAGATTGCGCATGAAAGCAGCTCAGATTACTCGATATGGCGGTCAAGATGTAATGGTGGTGAATGATGATGCTCCCAAACCGATGATCGCCGACGATCAGGTGTTGGTCGAAGTCTCGGCGGCTGGGCTGAACCCATTCGACTGGAAAGTGCGTGAAGGCTATGTGCAGGATTTCATTACGTTGTCGCTACCGGCGACCCTGGGCGGTGATGTGGCTGGCACGGTTGCCGAAGTCGGCGCAAATGTCAAAGACTTTACGGTCGGACAGGCTGTCTATGGCAGCGCCAATGCCGCCGCCGGCCAAGGTTCTTTTGCAGAATTCACGGCTGTTAGCGCCAGCCAGCTAGCCACTATGCCCGAGCAGCTTGATTACATGCAAGCGGCCGCTCTACCATTGGCGGCCACCAGTGCCTATCAGGCGCTGGTCGAGCACATGCAGTTACAGGCCGGTCAAAAAGTATTGATCCATGGTGGCGCCGGCGGCATTGGCTCGCTGGCGATTGAAATTGCTAAAAGTTGCGGGGCGTATGTGGCGACAACTGTGGCTGCAGACAACACTGATTTTGTCACTGAGCTCGGTGCCGACGAAGTGATCGATTATAAAACCCAAGACTTCGCCAACTCGCTTCACGATTATGACGCCGTATTTGATACGGTTGGTGGTGAGACCAACGCAAAGTCCTACCAAGTGCTCAAACCTGGTGGCGTGCTGGTCTCGATGGTCGAACCTGCCGATGACGAAAAGGTCGAGCAGGCGGGCATTACCTATATTTATCAATCGAGCCAGGCTACCACCGCCCGTTTACAAAAAGTCAGTCAGCTGATTTCAGCCGGCGATCTCACTGTCGTTGTTGCGAAAGTCTTTCCACTCGAGCAGGCCAGCGAAGCTCTGGAATACCTCAAAACCGGTCATCCCAAAGGTAAGGTTGTTCTGCGGGTCAAGCCGTAAGAACGGCTTGCTGGTTGTATAAGATGCCAGCTTGCGCTATAATCACCCCTGTTCTGGCTTTGTTTCGCAAAGCATGGCGGGTGTAGCTCAGTTGGTTAGAGCGTCTGGTTGTGGTCCAGAAGGCCGTGGGTTCGAGCCCCATCACTCGCCCCAAAATTAGAAATGACCCGTCGGGTCGTTTTTAATTTTGGAGTGGGCTCGAACGGGAGTGCCGGGCGGCACTCCCCGGGCCCGAAGCCCCAGACAGGCGGAATGCCTGTGGGTGGCAATTGCCAGCGCATTTTTGCGCTCGGCAGCCAGGCGAGCCCCATCACTCGCCCCATATTATGCCAGTGGCATAATATGTAGACACGAGCGAAGCGTCGATAGTGAAACCTAAATGACCCCCGTCGGGGCGTTTTTAATTTCTGCTCACATTCGACCCAATGCTAAGCAAGCCCGTGCGCATGAACTCGTTCAGAGCACGGACTTGTGTAAAAGCGCAGCGACCCCATCAATTCTCTTAATACTGTAGCCTGGCTTAATTATGCTTACTTCTCAAACCTTAAATAATTATTAAAACCGGTTCTATTTGTGGCTTTCACATCGACCGTCAAAGCACGCTAGTGGTATACTGAAGCAATGCACAAACTTATTTTTCGTACTCTTTCGCTCAGCCTTACCGTCTTCGGCTTGGTATTTTTTAATAGTGGCCTCGCCTCAGCCGCTAAGCCCGGTCCGGCTACGCCAACGTTGCTGGGAAATGACATTTCTTGGCCCCAGTGTAATAAATCTTTGCCTACCAAACAGGCCTTTGGAATCGTCGGCGTCAACGATGGCTTAGCCAACAACACCAACCCCTGCTTGACGGCCCAACTGTACTGGGCAGCTCAATCTACCGGCGCGACAGCCCAACCAAAAACGGCGCTGTATGTAAATACTGCCAATCCCGGTCTCAGTGGTTCCTGGTGGCCCAACTCAAACGAGTATGGCGGCACCACTGTAAGCAGCTCATATGGCACCTGCGATGGCAGCGATAGTGCGGCCTGTGCCTATGTCTATGGCTACGCCAAAGCTTATGATGACGCTAATATTCGCGGTGTCAGCAGTCCCAGTAGCTATACCTGGTGGCTCGACGTCGAGACCATTAATAGCTGGGAGAGCAATAAGGCAGCCAACGCAGCTGATCTCGAAGGTATGACGGCTTATTTCCAAAGTATCCACGCTCAGGTCGGACTGTACTCTACCGGTTATCAATGGGGCAAAATCACTGGCAGCGTCAGTGCCAACAGCAATCTAAACAATCTTCTCAGCTGGATCCCCGGTGCCAACTCTCAGAATGCTGCGGCCTCAAGCTGCAAATTATCGGCTCCACTGACTAGCGGCAGTACCGTGACTATGACACAATACATCTCAAAAAATCTCGACTACGATTACTCCTGCATTTAACGAACGACAGTAGCCGGCCGGTTGATAGTAACCAGTCGGGCTAAGCCCCACGCAATAATGGCATACACAGCCATGGCAACAAGAGTATAAATCTCGAAGCGAGAAATTCCATAATGGAAATTGTAGCCGAAGAGACTGAAGAACGGTGCCACGAACGGATGGCTAACGCTGTATATAAAGTTGGCGAAGCCATTGGCCGGATTGGCTCCCAAAAGGGTAAGCACAAATCGGAAAGCCAGCAGCACGAGTATAACGCCGGCAATATACCAAATAATGCGCTCAGCAACGGTTTGTCGCTGTACGGTAGCTGTTGCTGGGGCGGCCGCAATTGGCTCGGTGGTTGTGGTAGGGTTGGTTTCGACTACTCTCTCAACACGTGCTGTCATAGGTATCTCCTTGGGGGTTATGTGATTGTTAAGAAGCGGCGGGAAGGCGGCTAATGGTAATGGCTTGCTCCATCGATACGTGTGTTACTTTAATGCTCTGCACGCTGCTCGGTGTATTACTCACACAGACGCCTAAGCAGTGGCCAGCTTGGCTTTAGTCTTCCTCCGAGCGGGCTTCTTCTTGGCGGTGCTTTTCTGAAGCTGCTCGACCACTTCTTCGTAATCGCGCTCCAGTACCACCAAGCCAGCCGAGATACTCACTTCAAGAATAGATAGGGTGTCGAGGAATTTCATATGGTTGTTGTAGGTGGCGCTCAAGCTCCAGCTGACCATAGCCAAGGCAGCGGCGCCGACGAATGTTCGTAAGTAAACATTGCGCGGCGGGTTGGTGACTAACAGTGCCAACAGGGCGACAATCATGCCAAGGCGTAGGTAGGCAAAATTGTGTGAAGTTGAGGCCAGCCAGACGACCGGGCTATTTGGATCGGCAATACCGAAAGTTAATAATATGATGACTCCGAGGAGTGATAAGAATAGTACCAGCTTGCTCATGATGGTCCCTCCTGCTTACGTACTGTTGTATGATGCAGGTAGTGTATACGACATGTATTGGAGCGTCTGTAAATTTAGTTACATTCTTAGCGTAAAAAAACCAACAGCAGGTCGCCACAAGGAGAGGCTTCATTAAAGTGCGCTAGAACCATTCTCAAGAAAAAACTTCTTTAAGTGTTTTTTGCTTCTGTGGTACCCCTAACAGGATAGCTGACTTCGTCCTTCTCCGCTCAGCCATGCTCGGAGCAAGCCCCTGTGCGTGGCTTCGCTGCGCCGCACCTGCTTTGCAGCTTCACACTGCTACGCGGCTCAACCAATAAAAATAGCTCAGACAAGCTGAGCTATTTTTATTGGTACCCCGGGCAGGATTCGAACCTGCGACCTTAGGCTTAGAAGTCCTCTGCTCTATCCAGCTGAGCTACCGGGGCGCTTTTGGCTTCGCCAAAAGCAATGAACGATTATCAAATGGCGAGTGGCGATGCAGTAGCGGGTAGCTATGGACAATGATGGAACATGATCACTACTTAGCTAAGGGCTATTGCATCGGTCAATGCTACTTGCTAATGGCCAATTGCTTTGCGAAGCAAAGCCTGGTGCGGGTGCGGAGAGTCGAACTCCGATCACCAGTTTGGAAAACTGGGATAATAACCGCTATACGACACCCGCAAATGTCCGGTGGACATTTGTGTAGACGCGAGCGAAGCGTCATCCAGTGAAACCTGCTCACGCTCTGCGCAGTTGTTAACCTAAATGTCCGGTGGACATTTGTGTAGACGCGAGCGAAGCGTCATCCAGTGAAACCTGCTCGGTTCTATCCATCCGAACAGGGGCGATTATATAGGAAAGATGGTGTCTGGGCTAGCCAATGCGCAATCGTTCACACAAAAGACTAAAGGTCGAGGCTGCAACTTGCAGATCGCGCGTCGTTAGTTGCGGGGCGCCTTCGGGTCCCGCAGCCAGCAACTCATCATAATTAAATGGCAATTCAGCAGAGAAAATTGCAGCGCTTTTTCGGTCTAAATTTCCAATAAGACCAGTTGTTGCGCCATTGGACTCTTGAGCATAAATGAGCGTGCGCTCTTCTTGCAGAGACAAGCCTCCCAGTAGGCGTCTGACGCTGCTTGGATTGTTTTTCGCCGAATCGTTACCGAGATTATTTTCCCAAACAACTCTGGCGACAATAGCATCAGCATCAATTTGTTCTGTCGTTCTCATGTAACTACCTTAGAATGATAGCTCAGTTTATGCAACTAGTTTGTCGTCTAAAATACCATCAATTCAAGAAGGTACTTTAGATTTCGTGGAGGACGGTGATACGGGCACCAAGGCTGTTCAGGCGTTCGGCCAGGTCTTCGTAGCCGCGATTGATGGTGTAGACATTGCGCAGCATGCTGGTACCGTTGGCGGCGAGCATGCCAATCAGTAATAGGCTGGCTGGTCTCAATGCCGGTGGGCAGACGACGTCGCTGACGGTGAAACGGGTCGGACCGGTAATGTAGACGCGATGCGGATCGGCTAATTCAATTTGAGCACCGATTTTCGTGAGCTCGGTGTAGTAAATGGCGCGGTTTTCATACATCCAGTCGTGGATCAATGTTCGGCCCTTGGTGACTGCAGCTATCGGCACAAAGTAAGGAAGATTGTCGGCGTTTAAACCGGGAAAGGGAAGCGAATGAATCTTATCAGTTAGGGCTTTCAGCTTGCCGTCGTGCTTGTGGATCGTTAAGTCAACCAGATCAGTCTGTCCGTTATGAGCTTTGTAGCGAGGCGTTTGCTCGACGCGCAGCCCCATCTTTTCGAGCTTTAAAAGTTCGACTGACATGAATTCGATTGGTACGCGTTGGATGGTGATTTTGGAATTTGTCGTCACCGCGGCGGCCGTAAAGAACATGGCTTCGATGGGGTCTTCGCTCGGGGCGTAGGTAACATTCTTTTTGATATGCGGTATGCCCTGCACGGTCATTTTGGAAGTGCCGACACCATCAACTTTGACACCCAGTTTTTGCAGAAAGAAACAGATCTCTTGGACTGAGTAATTGGCGCTGGCGAACTCGATAAATGTTTCTTCGTCGCGCCGGGCAGCGGCGAAAAGTGCGTTTTCGGTGACGGTATCACCCGGTTCGTATAGCGTGACCCGGCCAGCTGGCTTAGCCTTTACCTGAACGTTGTAATAGCCGGCGTGAGCAGCAATCTCAACACCAAAATTTTCTAAGGCATATAAATGCGGGGCGACAGTGCGCGTGCCGAGTTTGCAGCCACCGGCGTATGGAATTTTGAAATTATTTGTCTCATGCATTAGCGGGCCGATCATCATCAGGACGCTGCGGGTTTTGCGGGCCGCTTGGGCATTTAAGCGATCAAGCTTTAGTTTGGCCGGTCGGCGAATCTCGAGATCGTTGCCAGGCAGCCACTTAACCGAAACGTTCATACTTTCTAAAACTTCGATGATTCGGTAGACCTCTTCAATGCGCGGAAAGGCTTTGAAACGGGTGACGCCATGGTTGAGCAAACTAGCGCAGAGCAGGCCAACGGCGGCATTTTTGCTGGTCTTGAGGGCGAGGCTGCCTTTGAGCTCATGGCCGCCTTCAATCCGTAAGTTGGTGGCGCCGCTGCTGAGCGAGATGAGCTGCTTGTTCAGCACTTCACTAATTCGACCCAGTGTTTCCATGCTTAAGTTCTGACGGCCATGTTCCATGCGGTTGACGGCTGATTGACTGGTGTTCAGCTTGCGAGCAAACTCGGCCTGTGTGAGATTGCGCTCTTGCCGTAGCTGAGCAATAAGCAAGCCAATTTGTTCATTTGACGACGACATATCTGCTGAATCATATCATGTGTGATATTTTTCCGGCAAACTGAATTATTGCCAAGGATATCCAAGATGCCCAGAGTTATCCAGGGTTAAACCCTGGATAACGAGCAAAGCAGCAAGAACAATTGCCTCCACCCCGTTACCCCCACCCTCTGTCATCCCGGCGCAGGCCGGGACCCAGTCAATCCCCGCGCGGGAGCGCTCCTATTGTCATCCTATGTCATCTCCGACCTGATCGGGGATCCGGACAAACAGCCAACCGTCCGTGAGCGAGA